>Ga0209350_1001414_pt1 | contig 10539 bp, 8 predicted proteins | sample GraSoi013_2_20cm_2_FD_185822 | JGI IMG/M metagenome (GOLD analysis project Ga0209350, IMG submission 185822) | Grasslands soil microbial communities from the Angelo Coastal Reserve, California, USA - Sample 09_27_2013_2_20cm (SPAdes) (version 2) | ecosystem: Environmental > Terrestrial > Soil >...
CATGCACACTACCGATGAAGAGTCATAACCGCCGCTCAGTTCCGCGAGGACCGGAGAGTCTGAGCGCAGACGTCGACGGACCGCTTGCCGAAACAGGGTTCGAAAATGTTCTTCATATTCCGCATCGGTTTTGTATTGAATTCTAGTTTGGGGACGGAAGACGCATGCAGGATGAGTTGTTGCTCTCCCGTTTCGAATCTTCACAAAGTTTGCTGGAGGAACGGAGAGGATCTCTCTGTAAGGAGTAAGGTTTGCGGCGGCATGCCTGATGAGATAGCCAGCGACATACTCGTCACACAGGGTAAATCTCGTACCCGCGAGCTGAACCAATGCTGCCAGGTGTGAGCACCAGAAAACCCTTTGCTGGTCAACCAGGTAGAACAGATGCCGGATGCCTGAATAATCCCTGGCAAGCAGCAGATGTTTTTCCTGCGAGTCCCATGCCGTTACTGCCCAATCGCCGAGGAGTCTAGAGAAACAGTCGCTGCCCCATCGGTCGTATGCTGCGGCCACGATTTCGACATCGGACTGTGCTCTCAATCCTTCGCTTAGTTCAAGACTGAGTTCTTCACGATTGTCAAGTCTGCCGTCCCACATGAACACGTTGCCGCGACGCGAGACGTAAGGCTGGCTCTGGAGTTTGGACTCCGCAGTTGTGTGAAATGGGCGGTAAGTCATGCCGATGGGTCCCATAACTTGCTGGACGCAGCCATCGGGGCCGTATTCAGCGACTGTATCACCCACACGGGACAGAAAAGCTTCGTCTACAGGCCTTCCGTCAAAGAACCACAATCCCGCTTGTACGCTCATCGCGCAGTCTCCTCCTAACACCGTTCCCAGACGCCATACGTAGCCTGAACATCACCGTATTCGTTGACGGGGTGACCGTCCACTTCCACCCAGGCATGTGCCTTAAAGGGGGTCCTCTGCGCGCCTAGCACGAGTTGCGCGAGGACGCCTTGACTTCGCAGAAGGCATGTGGTCACTGATGCTCGTTGCAGGCACAAGACCCGCTTCGGATACCAGATGAGCGCGTGATTTATCGCATCGCAAACCAAGTCTACAGTTGCGGCACTCGTGTTGCTCTTGCGCGCGATCGGCCAACGTTGAACGGTGCGGTGTAAGCGAGAAAAGCTGCGTCCAAACAGAAGCGCGTCGTACGCGAGTAGACCTACGAATGTTTTCCAGAAAAGTAATCGCATGGCAGAACCTCAGCTTTAGACGCTAACTCCCAACTCTTCGCAAAGAAACGCGAGTCTGTCGGTAAGAGATTCAATACGCACTGATAACGGCTGCATCGGGACATGGCCCCACTCGCGCTTGTTATCTAAGAGAATAGGATGTTGGGAAGTCGTTGCCGCCTGCAGCCTCGCAGTCATTTTGCGCGCATGCATGGGGTGGCAGCGTGTGTCAGCGTCCCCTGTGATCAATAGCACGGCGGGATAAGGAGCACCGTCTTGCACGCGATGGTAGGGCGAATAAGATCTCAGAGAAAGGAAATCGTTCTCATCGTCAGCTGAACCGTACTCGTCGATCCAGTGGTTCGCGCCGTCAGGCATGTATTTGTGATACCGAAACATATCCAACAGCGGCCCCAAACAAATGACTGCCCGAAACAAATCCGGGCGTTGTGTCAGAGCTGCGCCAACGAGCAGTCCCCCGTTCGATCCCCCACCAACGGCAAGTTTCCCGGGGATTGTGTACTCATTTTCTATCAACCACTCTCCAGCAGCTATGAAATCGTCAATCGCGTTTTGCCGATTGTGACGTTTGCCCGCCAGGTGCCACTCCTCGCCAAATTCCGCTCCGCCCCGGAGGTTTGCGACGGCGAACATGAAACCACACTCAATCAAGAACGCAGAATATGCCGCGAATTGCGGCGTCTGGATGTGGCCGAAACCACCATACCCAACGAGGAAGGTCGGACGCGGCACCTTTTCCCCGCTTGCCTTTTCTTTTTGCGAAACCAAATATATTGGAATCTGAGTGCCGTCTCGTGACGGATAGCTAACGCGGGTGACATCGATTGAAGAAGACTGAAAGTTGACTCGACTCTGGGTCCACAATTCGGACTCACCGGTTCTCGTATGGTAAGCCCGAATCTCCGGAGGATGAGAGAACGAAGTGAATCGGTACAGCAAGGTATCTCCTTCTGGCTGCCATGAAGCGAACTGGAGGGTACCTTCGGAAGGGCAAGGAAGAATTCCCCGTTTCTGGCCGTCCAGATCATAAATCTCCACAGTCGTGTTGCCATTCTCGACGTACAGCACAAACATCAAACCCCCAGTGATCGAGAATCCGTAGATGCGCCGATGACATTCGGGTACCAATTCCTGCCAGTTCTCTTCAGGAGATTTGTCCAGATCGAGCGCAACGATCCGATAATTTGGTGCTCTAGAGTCTGTCATCGCAATCAGCCGGTTCCCGAAGGAATAGGGATAGGGATGAAATTGCGCTTCAATCCGCTCAACAATCTTTTTCGGGGGCTCAAGCTCTGCCAAATTGTGGATGTAGAGATCCGCGGCGTGAGAATCATCAAACCATTTCACCAGGTAGCACAACCGCCGTTCATCGGCCAAGCCAAACATCAAGAGTTGGGGAGCGGGATCTCCCCCCACAGAAAAAATCTCCGCGTCTTTTTGGACGTCTGTGCCGAATGCATGCCACAAGACACTACGTTGCGAGGTGCCGGCCTTTTCGGCTGGAACGTATATGTAATAGATTCCTGTACCGGAGAAAGAAAAAGCTAGGCCGCCATAATATCCAGCGGGCAACTGGTCTGGCAGAACTTCCCTCTGCTGTACATCAAAGAACTCAACGGCGTGGATATCCGCCCCATTGTTTCGGACACTATATGCAACCCTTTTTCCGTCCCGAGAGACAGCAAGGATTGTTACCGCCGCCGTTCCTTCCCATCTTTTTGCGGGGTCGATCAAAACGATCTCTTCTTCCGAACCATCCTCCCTCATCACGATGGAAGGTTGCTCCTGGTGACGCCAACGCTTGAGGTAGAAATATTTGCCGCCTACTTTCCAAATATTGGAGACAGCCTCGATGTCCAAGAGCTCTGTGACTCGCCGCTTAATCCGTTCCCTGTACGGAAGCGCCTTCAGATAGGCTTGAGTGTACGCGGTTTGCTCTTCTACCCACTCCTGCGTCCTCGATGAATTCTGGTCTTCCAACCACCGATATGGATCTGTGATCCTGACGCCATGCAACAATTCGATGACGGGTTCAATGGGAGTTTCTGGTGGCGGAGCTAATGTTAGCGTCACGAATTTATGCCTCCGAATAAGCTGCTTTTACTAGATCAAAATCAAATAACTGGGGCTGAGGGGCTAGGCGATGCGACCGGGAACAACTCTGAAGGCCTGCGCAGGATGCACTACGGGAGAAGCTGAGGTCAAGACAAAACAGTTAGTCTATCCGGCCAAACAGTTAGTCTATCCGGCCATAAGGGGGGGATATTTAGGCGCAAGTTTTTGACATTTAGTTAGTTGTCACTGTTTCAATGATGTCAAAATACTGGTACTAGGCCAGGTTCCGATGGTCGCGCAAGGTGCTCGGACGAGAGGGTTTCGACTTCACTGCACAACTGTTCGGTGCGTGAACCGGCGCGCGCCACTTACATATTCCGCTACAGTATGACCGCCGCCAAAGAGTTTGTATTTATACGTGATAAGCCCTTCCAGGCCGACGGGCCCACGTGCATGAAGTTTGCTCGTACTGATGCCAAGTTCCGCCCCGAGTCCATAACGGAAGCCGTCGGCAAAGCGCGTCGAAGCGTTATGAAAAACTCCGGCAGCGTCTATTTCCTTCATGAATCTCTTCGCGGATTCATTATTTTCCGTGACGATCGTTTCCGTGTGGCCTGAGCCATAGCGGTGAATGTGCGCAATGGCGTCATCGAGGGTTCCAACCATTTTGACGGAAAGGACGAGGTCGGAATATTCCGTTGCCCAGTCCGGTTCACCTGCCGGGATCAGTTTCGACCCTTTCAGTAGTGCAAGCGTATTCGGGCAAGCGCGAAGTTCGACGCCGGCCTGCATCAATTCCAATGCCGCTCGGGGTAAAAATTCAGCCGCGATTTCCTGGTGAACGAGGAGTGTTTCTACTGCATTGCACGCCGCCGGATATTGCGTCTTCGAATCCAGAGTGATCTTGACCGCTTTTTCCACGTCCGCTGCCCTGTCTACATAAACATGACAAATGCCCTCTCCGTGGCCAAGGACAGGGATAAGGCTATTCCGCGAGACGAAATCGACGAGTTCCCGGGACCCGCGCGGTATGATGACGTCAACATCATGGTTAAGCGTCAACAGTTCCATGACATCGTCTCGTGTGTGGAGAAGTTCGACCGCTTCCAGTGGCACCGATGGAAAGCTTTCGAGAGAATGGTGCCAAATCTCGACGAGCGTCTGATTGGTGTGAAATGCTTCGGTTCCGCCCTTGAGAAGGAGGGCATTTGCCGATTTGAGTGCCAGCGCAGCGACTTGTGGCACCACATCGGGACGCGATTCGAAAACAATGCCAATGACGCCGAGAGGGCAGGTTTCCTTATAAAGAACGAGGTTCTCATCAAGTTCGGTGGCGGCAAGGCGGCGGCCCAGGGGATCAGGCAAACGAGCGACGTCGCGAACCCGTGTGGCCATTTCCTCGATGTTGCGAGGGATCAATCGTAGTCGCGCAAACATTGATGACGACATTTTTCCCGCGGCAATCGTGAGCTGGGCCGCGCGGCAGTCAAGTGCATTGGAATCAAGAATTCTTTGGGCGTTCTCCTCAATGGTTTTCGCCGTCTTCGTCAAAATCTCGTTTCGGCAATCATTCGAAAGCCTTGCCAATTGGCGCGACGCAACCCTCGCGCGCCTGGAAAGTTCTGCTACGGGGATCTGCGATGTACCTGTAGAAGCCTGCCTCATGATTTTTCCATCAGGACAATGTTATCCCGTCGAACGAGAATATGTGGCGAAGAGTCGAGCTGCATTTTTTCCGTGCCTGTGATCTTGTTTCTCAAAATGCCTTCTGCCTCTTGGCTGGCGCAGGCCGCGATACCGCGGGCAATTTCCTGGCCATCGGGATTCACAATGCTCACCACATCCATTGGGAGGAAGTGGCCATCGACTCGTTCCACGCCGGAGGTTAGTAAGCTGGCTTTGCCTTGCGTGATCGCCCTGCACGCTCCTGCATCCACGGTGACGCGCCCGCGAACGTCCGCAGCATAAGTAATCCAGCGCCGCTTGCCACGGATTCGTTTGGTTCGCAGAAACGTGGTGCCGACTCCTTCCCCAGAAAAAATCCGGTCCAGGATGTTCAACTTTCTTCCATTGGCAATTACGGCCATCCGGCCGCAATTCATGGCTATTTCCCCGGCTTCGAGCTTCGTCAGCATCCCTCCGCGCCCCCCAGCGGAGGGGCCTGCAGCCAAGGCCTTGAGTTCCGGAGTCACTTCGACAATGAGAGGAATAACTTCGGGTTGGGGCTGGTGCCCCGTCTTGGCTGGCAGCTCGCGGAAAACTCCGTCCACATCGGTGAGAAGAACGAGCACGTCCGCCTCCAAGCCACTCATCACGAGTGCCGCCAGCCTGTCATTGTCGCTGAAAGCCGCTGTCCTGTTTCCCGCGACAGAGGACTCGATCTCCGCCGTTGAGACCGTGTCGTTCTGATTGACAATGGGAAGCACTCCTAAACCGAGGAGTTTCTCCATCGTACGTCGAAGGTTGATATAGCGGTGCCAATTGCTGAAGTCTTCGGCTGTCAGAAGAACCTGTGCAATCTTGACGTTCCACGCGGAGAACATTTCCTTGTAAGTATTCATCAGCAAACTTTGACCGACGGCGGCACACGCTTGCCTTGTTACCAAATCGCGGAGCCTCGATGGATGGAGCCCCAACCAGCCTTTTCCCAGACCAATGGCACCCGAGGACACAAGCACCAATTGCTTGCCGGCAGCCAACAGGCATGCAATGGACCACATAAGCGGCTCGACGCGTTCCAGGGATAATGTACCGTCCGGCGCGGTGACAGTGCTTGTACCTACTTTGACGACAATGCGAGATGCCATCTGCAGAAGCCTTTTGCGCTCCGCTTCTAGTTTAGAATTGTCCGTCGGCATAGAATTCACCAATTGGCATTCAGTTGGACTTGCTCTGCAAATTCATGCTCTCGCCCAGAAACAGGCACCTATGCGGCCGTAGAGATGCCCCTGGCGAGGAATCGCATTCCTGGTTGTATTCTCATATTTCGCGGGGAGCCTGCGGCGCATCTTGGGTGCTGGTTAGTACCGCGGGCACACTGTGCAAGTGATTGTACAGGCCGCCTCTATGAATGAGTTGATCGTGCGTTCCTTGTTGTTCGATCACGCCCCGGTTCAGCACGATTATGCGATCCACCCATTTGAGAGCGGAGATGCGATGGGAGACGAACACAATGGTCTGATGAGAAAACTGCTGCGCCAAATTCATTAAGACCCTTCGTTCCGAAGGGGCGTCAAGAGCGGACGTCGATTCATCCAGAAGCAAAATTGAGGGGTTCTGAAGCACCGCCCTAGCCAATGCCAGGCGTTGCCGTTCGCCTCCCGACAAAACATTGCCCCTTGGGCCTACGGGCGTGTCCAAACCCTGAGGTAGTCGTCGAACCAATTCCGTCAGGTCGGCGATTTCCACAGCTCGCTGAAGTTCCGTCGTGGTTGCAGATGGATTTCCCAGAAGCAGATTCTCCTTGACGGTTCGGTCAAAAATTACAGCATCCTGTAATAGATAACAGACCTTCGTTCGCAGACTTCCGAGCCTAATGTTCCGGACATCAATTCCGTCAATGCAGACGGCTCCCCCATTGACGTCGTACAACCTGGCGATTAGCTTTGCGATTGTACTTTTTCCACTGCCGCTCATGCCCACTAGCGCGATTTTTTCGCCGGGCCCGAGTTTGAGATGGATACCGTCCAACACGGATTCTGCGCTCTTATAAGAAAAGCAAACGTTGTCCATTTCCACATAGCCACGGATCCGAGTCGGAAAGTCCACGGCGTCCGGCAGTTCTGGCACACTCGGTGCCATCTCCGTAACCTCCAGGATTCTCCGAATGTTCGTGCCCAGGCGATTCAGTTGGGAGTAAATGTCCACGGCTGCGCGTAGTGGATCGAACAGCCGTCCCATGTAGCTATAAAACGCAACCATTCCGATGGTGAGAACTCCCGTAAACACTTGGTAGCCACCGTAACCAAGAATGGTGATCATGCCTAGGGATATGATGGCCATGTAACATGAACTGAACAAGACCTCAACGAGTTCGCGATGGTTCAAGGCTTTCATACGTTCCCCGGCGCACTTCTGGAAAGTTCGGGTTTCGTTTTTCTCTTGATGTAGGAGCTGAACCTGTATGACCGATGCGAGATGCTCTTGAAGAAAGCTGGTCTCTTTGGCGGCTTTTTCCTGCGCTGAATCGGATGCGATGCGCAAAGGTTTCTCGAACTTCTTTCGGAATACAAAGAACAGAGGCATGAGAGGGAAAACCAAGCTCGTAAGCTTGAAATCCAGTGTGAAATCGTGCACATAACGAAGATGGAGTTAAACGCCGTTTGCAGCACATACGGCAACAAGGTCGATCCCACTTCGGCTACTTGATCCACGTCCTGCTCCAAGCGATAGAGTCTCTTGGGAGTGATTTCGTGGTAATCGGCGGAAAGGCGGTTCATCTGCTCCAAAATGCCGAGGCGCATCTGGAAGACGAGATTTTGAATCGTACGAAAATTCACCAGCTGTGCCAGCGTAAAGAGGCCAAGCCGGAAAATGTATAGTCCGAAGAATCCGGTTGCGGCAAGGAGGAGAAGTCGAAAATCCTTTCTCGGGAGAACATAGTCAATCATCCACTTCAAGAGTAAGGGATCGAGAAGAAACAGAAGGCTGCTGAGGACAATAAGCAGCACGCCAAAAGAATAGGCGGGCAGTAGCGGCCGCAACTGGCGAAGGAACCACCGAGCCTGTGTCCTAAACCTTGTAATCAAGCGCGCTCCATTGGCTTTTCGGCGGACAAATTGAGAAATCCCAATGGTCGGGCAGTGCTCACGTCCCGGTCGGCAGCAATCCTCGGAATGGACGAAGTTTTAGCGATCACTGGAGAGTGCATATGTGCTGGCCTCCTAGGGACCTCTCTCTCCCTTGTTTTGCGAGTTCATTCAGGTACGTTGAGTGCACCTGCACGACGTTCGGCACCAATTCGACCATATCCAGCCAGAAGTCGATGAATTCTTCGAATCGGAACATGCGTACTCCAGTGCCTAAAGCGACGAAAACTTCCTTTTTTTTGCGTCCGAGGTGAGTAAATGTGATCGTCAGAGTGCGCTTTTTCAGGCCGAAGGTCGTCGGCGTCCTATTCTTTTTGGCGCGAGGGGATGAGCGAGTCAAAACTAAGTGAGCGTCTACCGCCTTCCGCCACACTTTGACCATCAACAGCCAGAGATCGACAAACTCTTGGAGTTCGAAAGCCCGAACTTGCGATCCCAAAGCAAAGAGAGCTTTGGGGTTGTTTTGATCCAGTTGCGTGAACGAAACTGTCAGTCGGTGCCGCCTTAATTTGTACACGATTGGTGTACCGACTCCTGCCTCGAGTGCAGAACCCCGGACAACGCCAGTGGTTCTCCGACACGTGCCCCCGAGTTGGTCTACTGGACGGAGCTGAACGGTGCACTTATGATGAAATCTCCAGCTCAACAGCGAAATCAATCGCCGTCGCACGGATCTGTAAGACATGTCTGCCCCCGTCTGCCTAAAGCTCGCCAGCAATGAGATTCCTTGAGCTGCACTGCGGAGGCGGCAACGTAGTCGTTATGCTGCAATGTCCCTCCCATTCCACAGCCTTCTGAAATCAATCGGGCGCAAGTGAAATTGCTTCAGAAAGTGTTTCGTAAAAGTGCTTGCGTGCCGATATCCCGCTTTTCCGGCAATGGCTTTGATCGGCATATCTGTAGTCTGCAACTCGTATGCTGCGACATCGAGACGCCTTTTCATTCTGTATTCTTTGATTCCCACGCCTGTGCACTCTTTGAAGAGACGGCGAGCCTGGCGAGCAGACACGCATAACCGAAGCTCCTTACAGACCAGGTCGAGATTCCGCTGCACCTTCGTGGGGTCAACGTCGATAAGACTTCTGAGTTTCTGCACACGCCAGTCGTCGCTGATTGGTGGATGAATTCGGTTCGGCGAAAACAGGGCGAGGAATTTCTGTAGGTTTCCCCAACTGTGAACAACAGGTCGCTCGTAAATCATCGATCATGTCTCCTCGTTGGTATGTTTGCCGGGTCTGAACGTTCAAGTTTCAACGCAAGTCACTACGGAGATAGGTACGGCTTTGCGTTCGTTTGTTGCTCTTGAGCAATGCACCCTTAGTTCAACGCATCTTCGCAGTCGACACCCCCCTGTTAGACAACCGTCAGAGGGATTGAAACGGGAAGTGCCTCGTCTTGGTATTTAGGCTCCAAGGCGTTCGCCCATACGCGATAAGATGCAAGTATCCACCGACACCTCCGGTAGAAGCTTTTTCCGTAATTTGGCAAGGGCCGGACTTCTGGGGACTGGGGCGCCTGGACAAAGCGAAGGAGGGGTTCTGCTTAGATTCCCGGGCCGCCCGCGTAAATTATCAACATACCTTCTCGATGTTACACGCATAGATTGTATGCATGGTTAAACACCTGTCAACATATTTTGTACAACGTCCCTCAGAAATGGTCGCTGGTCCTCCAGTCTCCGAGCTTTGCTGTGGTGACCTGCTCCTGAACCTGCTCCGTACCGAGTCGGTGGGCCCTGATTTACACCATCAACCGCGGTGAAGAATTCAGCCGAAGCTATCGGGAGTCTTTAACGGCCCGGATTGTCAGCATCGTTGTTGGCGACAAGTCAATGGCTGTCGCTGAATGTTCCATAAGGTCGGGTTGCCGCCCCAGCCGCGGAATTTGGGTGCCAAGCTGATTTTTCCCTGGGGCAGTGGGCGGAAAACCCATTACGAAGAAATTTCATCGACACGAAAAAACGAATACGCTGAACGTGTTCGGGTCGAAATACTAGACTTCAGCATCCTTGCGGCAACCGAAGCCCGACGTTGCTATTTCATCGGCAGATTTTTTCCGAACTCTGCGCCCCGCAGTTTTGAGTGCAGAGAGGTCAACGCCTCTCATGGCTGGATCACTCCCGCAGCGAAGTCGCAGTGAAGGGCGACCATCGGGATTCGCGTTAGCGGGCCTGCCCCTTGACGGCGGCGAGAGCGAAGGGAACCCACGGCCCAGACTGCGAACAGCTCTCGCCTCCTAACGTCCGCGGGAGGATTTTTCTTGCGGTTTCACGTCGCTGCGCAATTCACGGCCGAAGACATCCTTCACCCACTCAGGAACGCTGTGAGTTGTTTTGACTAACTCGCCCGCGATGAAACGTGCCACCAGCCGGTGCCCTCTCCCGTTCGGTGTATTGTCATACACAAGGAGGTCGTCGGCGTGCCTTCGGGCTTCGGGCAGACTTTTCATGGATTCTTGATACGACGCTGGAATCG
>Ga0209350_1001415_pt1 | contig 10533 bp, 10 predicted proteins | sample GraSoi013_2_20cm_2_FD_185822 | JGI IMG/M metagenome (GOLD analysis project Ga0209350, IMG submission 185822) | Grasslands soil microbial communities from the Angelo Coastal Reserve, California, USA - Sample 09_27_2013_2_20cm (SPAdes) (version 2) | ecosystem: Environmental > Terrestrial > Soil >...
TTTCGGGGTGATCGCGCTAATGGCTTAACCCAAAAGAATTCCTAACCCAGTAACCTGTCCGCCAATACGTCTGCTTTCTCAATCTTTGGCGGCTCCGCCAGTAGCTCAGGCGCTTTCTCCATCAGCGCCTTGGCAACTTTTCCTGACAGGTGCGCGTCGCGCCCGGCATCATCCACAAATGCGTCGAAGATGGCGAAGGTGCTTGGGCCAAGTCGGATGCCGAACCAAGCAATTGTTGCTGGCTCTTGTTGCACCAAGCCTTGCCCGTCGCGCAGAAATTTGGCGACTTCGTTTTCTTTGCCTGGTTTGGCCTCCAGTTTAACAAATAATGCCTTCGTGGTCATGTGGTAATCTCCTTGTGACTGTTTTGCTGTGCAGCTGTCGAGATCGTATCTCTGTCTCAATTCAAGTCGAACTGAATCAATTTTTCCGAGCCGTTCGTCGCAAGCGACGCAGCGTATCGACTCAGATCGGAACAGGGTTGGTGCGTCGCGTTCTGAGCTGCATAAAAATCATCCCGCGAAAACCGTGGTTTTTTGTAGAGGAGAAATAAAAATGAAGCGCGTACATATAAAACTATTGATTCGGATGCGTTGGCGTCGAAACGCACAACTTGGCGGAGCAGCGTCAACATTCTCGACCCAACCGAGCCGTTTCCACGGACTGTCAATCCGTTGAAGTGTCGTGGAAGAATTCCGCGCGCGCGAAGGGTGCGAATGACGACGCCTTAGACCATTCCACACACGCGAGAAAGCCAAGGCAGTATTCGACAAGGATTTTTCACGGTCGCTTCTACGGTCGGAGAAATTTTTGCTGCAAAACGAGGGAATTCTACGTAACGCCGTGCGAACCCGAAACGGCTAACGCGCGTAGCATCCGCAACGGTGCGCGAGCACACGAAAACGGGCGCAAAAGCCCGTTGTTGAAGTACAAATCCGTTGCTCTATCCGGCTGAGCTACGGGCCCGGAATGCGAGGAGAATATTTCGTCGCGGGAGATGCAAGTTTCGATTTCGGCTGGGTTTTCATGACCCAGGATTTAAGACGAACGCGGGACTGAAGAAAGGGGGGTGGGGTAGACCGGTCACCCCTCAGAGTCTTTGGGCTGTGGCAATCGAACCCGGTGCGAATCCGCGGTTCCCATTATCACAAATCACCCTGCGAAAATGATTGGCTTTGCGCGCAGGAAGGCATCGTTCGGGTGGTGTTAACACAAAACAAATGCAGTCCGCCTAACCAGTTTAAAAAATCGTGTTCAATAGTACAGGGGGCATGTCACGCAAACATTTTCAAGCGATTGCATACGCCCTTAAGAGTAATGAACCAAACGTAAACAGCGAACACTACGAACGCGAGGCGGAGCTGTTTAGAAACATTGTCCTTGCCATCGGCGGGGCCTGTAAAAGTTTCAATCCGCGCTTCAACTCCGTCCGGTTTGAACGCGCGGCCGGCTTGGAGTCACTGCGAAACCCATGACCGAGGGGAAAGTCTCAGTTGCGGTCCTGGTTCGTGTTTCTACGGTGAAGCAGGAAACGGCGCGGCAGATTTCCGAACTTCAGGAATATGCGGTCGGCAAAGGTTACGAGATTTTAGAGGTGTGTCAGGAGACGATCTCTGGCACGGCCGGAGACGAACAGCGGCACGGCCTGCGCCGCGCCGAACAACTCGCGCGAGAAGGGAAAATCAAGAAGGTGTTGGTCCATGAAATTTCGCGAATTGCTCGGCGAAACAGTGTGGCGCATCGCTTTGTAGAGACTCTGGAAGATTACGGGGTATCTCTCTACTGGCACGCACAGGGAGTTGAAACTTTACTCCCAAACGGTAAGCGCAATCCCGCCGCAGGCATTATGCTCGCGCTGTTAGCCGAGATCGCTCGCAACGAATCCGAAACTCTGCGCGACCGAATAAAGTCCGGTCTCGCCCTTGCACGCAATAGAGGCGTAGTGCTTGGACGCCGAAAGGGGACAACTCTTAGCCGCGACGAGTTTCTTCAAAAGCATAAAGATATTATTCGACAGTTGAAGGCGCGACAGTCCCTTCGTAACACCGCCAAGATTGTCGGGAAGGGCATATCCACGGTTCAGCGAGTGAAGATCGCACTTGCTGCGTGACGCCCCGTCGTTCAAAAAATCAACTGATTTCGTGAATACAAATTCGCGTCGATTTGCTGCAAAAGAATACTGGCAAAACGTCAGTAACATCACAGCAACGATTTTTTGAACACATCCGGCGCACACTATTGAGCAGCGCGTTGCCCTGTTTGGAACGAACGCTAATTGTTGAACGTGTGCGCGCCGGACAGGCTAAACAACGGTTGGGCTTGCCGTCGCATCACTGTGAAAAAAGGCATTTCTGCTGGGATCGGTGTTTCGATTGTCGCGGAGTCTCCGCCCTGCTGCGTGAGTGCAAAAATATCTGCTGGGTGTTGCTGTCTTGCGGGAAGTAGGCCGTAGTAAGCGACGGCGATTTTGCAAACGTTGCGTCGCTTCAGTCTGAGCGAACAAATTGCACCGATTCACGGTTTCTTTTCCTCGCAGAGCTTCTGGAAACTAGGGTCGCTACGCAAAGGATCCCATTTCGGATCGAGCCTTAGAAGCGCCGGCGTAAGGCAGTTAGTATATGGAATCTCCAAAAGACGCTGCAATCTTGGAATCGCGCGGTTTTTGTCGCCGACCATTGCCTCGACGGATGCCAAATTCTCTTCGTACCCAGGCCCATCGACTGCATCCTTCCCACTTGGCAGCAGCGTGATCGCGCGCTCAGCTTCTTTTATCGATGCGTCTTTCTCGCCGAGCACAGCGTGAATTAGCGAAAGTACGACCGCAAAAATCGCGTTATTCGTGTCTTTCTTAGAGAGCGTATCCAGCGCAGGCAGCAATTGTTGAGCAGTGGCTCTCGCCCCGGTAATGTCGCCGACACATTGCTGGGCCAAAGCCAGAAACATCTGATCAGCGAGCCTTTCAAAGTCGGGCAGATCGCGAGATTCAGTGAGCCGGGTATGAATCAATCGAATGGCCTCATCGCAATGTCGCTCTAGAAATAATTGGTTCGTCTTCGTTAGGAAGGCATTAAACGAAGGGGTCTGTGCGTTTATCCCACCTAGCAACTTTCCGGCTTGTTCCAGGTTGCCCTGGGCCTGATAAATTTTTGCTTCGGACGCGACGGTATCGAGGCCATTCGGAACAATGTCCAACACTCTATCGTACGTTTTTAGCGCAGCCGGAAATTGCCGAAGCATCGCGTAAGTTTCTGCCGCCAAGCTTAGCCATTGAATATTGCGCGGATCGAGCGTGAGAGTTTGCTCCCAGTAAGCAACGCTTTGATCCCAGTGTCCTTGTCTTCGAGCGATTAGGGCGAGCGCAGCAGGGACATCGCTGCTGCCCGGCAAAAGCTCCCGGACGCGGCCGAACGTCGCTTTGGCAAGCTCGTAATCCCGCAGTACCCAATATTGGTAATAAGCCTGCGCGAGCAAGGTTTCGGGCGAATTGGGTTGGAGTCTTTGCGCGCTTTTTAAGGCCCGCTCCGCCGCGTCACGACGAGCGGTGGTTCTATCTAGACCACCGAAGTACACCTGAGCGTTCGCACGAGAAAGTCTGGCCCATGCCACCGCAAAAGCTGGGTCAAGCTGCACCGCCCGCTCGTAAAAGCCGACGACCCTTTCTGAATCGTCTGGAGAGGAGGTCGTGCGCGCTTCAAGAGCCAAGCCCCGGAGGTACGCGTCGTACGCCTCTGAATTGTTTGTTGGCTTGACCGCCAACGCTTGTTGCTCGCGACCAGTGAGCTTGGCTTGCAATGCGTCGGCGATTGCTTTCGCTACTTCGCTCTCGACACCGAAGATGTCAGTAAGCTTGCGGTCGAAGGTATCAGCCCACAAATGCGAATCGCTGGCCGCCTGGATCAGCTGGACGTTGACGCGCACCTGATCGGCGGCTTTCTGGACACTGCCTTCCAGGATGTTCGCTACGCCAAGCTGCTTCGCGATCTCGGACAGATTTTCAGGCGCGCTCTTGTAATGCTGGGTTGATGTACGCGAGATCACTTTCAAATCCGCGATCTTCGCGAGCCGCGTCAGTATCTCCTCCTGGATGCCCTCTGCAAAGTAAGCGTTCGCTTTGTCCTCGCTCAGGTTCTCGAAGGGCAAAACCGCGATCGACTTGTCCGAAATTGACGAAGCTGTAGCCGCCTTGCTCTGTCGAGGCGCTGTCTTACTTCCAGCGCTGTAGCGACCGAGAAAAAATAACGCGAGCGAAATCGCCGCGCCGATAACAACGACGTAAATCCAGGCATGCTTTTTTGGAACGCGCTCACCGGAGCGATCGACATCTTCTGTGCGTTTCAGTCCCTCCGGCGTCAACTCAAAGGCCCATGCAATCACCAGCGCGATGGGAAAGCCGATCACGATCGTCAGCACGATCAATCGCAAGGCCCAATTTGGAACATCGAAAAGCGGAAAGACCTGCGCGATGCCTTGAGCGAGAGCCCAGCCGGCAACCGCGTATGCGACCGCGACTTTGTAAACGTTGCGCCGCTTCAGCTCGGCGAAGAAATTTCTTGGATTCACTCTGCGCGCCTTCACGAAGCGCTCGTCACGCCACCACCCTACCTTTTTGCGCGTGACTTGAAAAGCGCATGCAATACGCAAAACGCTTCAGCCTAACTGACTCTGCCCAAGTGATGCGGTTTTGCGCCCGGATCGTCTATTGAACGTCGAACGCTGATTACTGATTTGACGCGTATTAGACACCTCCGTGTCGATTCTTAAAGTGCTCTGAAAACTGGAATGTACCTGTCTGAGAATTGCTTATACAAGGCGGCCTGCAAACGTAGCGTCTAATTCGACGTCTAACGCAGTCTTTTGATAAAGAGCCTTTCCGACCAGCATTTCCAAGGCATTTTCGCAGGCGGCAATGACTAGTCCGATAATCCGAAAACTCCAATAATCTATTTTCGGATATTCGGAGTAAACGTTCTCCGATAATCCGGTAATCCTTTAGGATACCGGATAATCGGACGAACTGCGGAAATGAGGCTGCCCCCCGCCCGCTTGGGGCGCGGTCATGCGATTTTTTGCTCATGGGGCGCCGCTTCCCGTAATTTAGATTCTCCAGTCATCGGATTGAATACGTGAACCTTCGGCTTGCGGAACCATGTCCTGCCTCTGGCCTCTACGCAATCCTCTGCTATTGCTTGGTTTTTCAATTTGGCGAATGTTGAGGCCGCAAAACCCTCTTGTTTAATCGCAGCCGCTTGCCATTCGCCGGTAGTCATTCCATCGGTTAAGCAACTGACGACGGCAGCAACGGTATACTTCGCCTTCGCACCCACTTTGCTCTTCAATCTTTTCGGATCAAGCTCGTCGGCGAGTTTCATAAGGGGGTATCCCCATCGCATAACAAACGGAGCGGGGGCACGCAGGTTTCTAAGTGTCGCCTCCACGACGAACGCGTTTTCTTCTTCATGCGGAGTGATAGTGATGATGCCGTCCGCATGACGCGCGAACACGCCACTGCCGCTCGCGCGATCGAGCTGCTCCTTGCTGGACGCCAGCCCCTTCGCAAAATGGTGGCTGTAGATCACAGCGGCGCCAGTCTGCTCGGCGAGGGTTTCGAGCGGGTCTAAGAACTCCGCCATTTCACCAGCGGCATTCTCATTTCTCCCGTTCATTAGTTTGTAGATCGGGTCGAAAATTATCATTGCATAACCCTCCCCTCGGCAACGCTCGATGATCTTTGGCATGAGTAGTTTTATATCTGCCGCATGGCCTCGAAGATTCCAGAGATCGAAATTTCGAAGCGGTCGCGTCACGGACTTAGCGTCCGACAAAACAAGTAGTCGGTTTTGAAAAAAAGGCACCGAAATCTCGAAGTTCAGATACAAGACACGACCTAGTACAACGTCTTTCCCCCACCACTGGACCCCGTGGGAGACGCTGAGTCCGAGGTCCATTAGAGTGAAGGTCTTGAAGCTCTTGCTGCCGCCTGAAAACATCGTCAGCGTGCTTTGGTGTATCATGCCCTGCACCAACTCAGCCGGCATCTCCTGCGGTTGGTCGAGGAATTGTTCAGCACTAACAATTTCCGGTAGCTCCGCTTCGGGCTGACGCAGACTCGGAATGGCATCCGTATTCCACTCGTTTGTAGCTTCTGTGCTCATTGAATCACCGCCGAATTGAAATACAGGACGGGTTGCCTGCCACTGGGCACGTTGTCGATCCCTGCTGACTTTAGTGCATCGCTCGCTTTGCCATCCGCTCGTTTGCCATCCGGCATTCTCACGAACTGACTGCGCGACCATGTCTTCGAATCCGCTCCGAGTGAAACTGCATAGTCGAAGAACCTTTTTACCTTGTCTTCACCTTGCCCTTCACAGAAAAACCAGCCGTGAGCCGATTTTGAGCCGCTGAACACAACTAATGCTAACGACGGCGCGAACAGCGCTAGATGCCAAAGCAATGCCGCTTGCTGATCCAGCGTGCCACGATCAAACTCGACGACAAGAAACCGGCGAGGGCCAGTGTTCGATTCGCTGTGATAAGACGGCTTTCCTTGTTTTGTTCGCCCCTTCTGCGCAGACATCGGCGAGGGAACAATGAGCGATCGCCCGTGCAAGTGCCCGCGCCAAGCCTCTCTTTTAGCTGTGGAGAACTGATTGCTTGCCTTACCGATACAGAGCCACGGGTTGCCGGGAAACAGCAAATCGATGAACATTTCCGTTCTGCTTTGTTCGACGAACTGAATAGGCACAGGCGAGTGCGAAACAAGTTCGACTAGCGTTGGTCCGCTGCTTGAAATCTTGGAGATTGCTGCTCGATTCACCAGAGACCAGCGCGGACCTGGACGGCTGCGTTCTCCGCGCGCGGATTGCAGCGCGTCAATGATTTCGCGCGGATACGGATCGCGCGTCATTAACAATTCGATTTCCGGCTCAGCCTGCTCGTTCGACCAGCCCGCATCAACGAGCCTGCAAGCTGCGTAGTATATCCAAGTGTGAACGCCCTCGCCAGGGGCGGGGCACGGCTTCAAACGAGATATAGTTGTCAACATTTCGCTGCCTCCACCGATAAACCGCGCAGATACGCGAGCACTTGATCGAACGGGATCAAAGTAGTGCCGCGGATATTGCCGCGCTTGCGAAGCCGGACCAGCCGGCTTGTCCCGGCCTTTTCCAATTCGTAATACGTTGTTCGGGGGAGACCAAAATATGGATCTCTCACGCTGGATTTCGGAAGCCTGAAGAATTCAGGCTTTGGGTGAACGGTCTGCGCGTCGCGCGAACCGGAATCTGGGGAATTTAACATAACAACACACTTTCTTAAGACTTAGATGACCCGCTCCGAAAGTCGCAGCAAGCCACCTCTTTTCTCTGTCACCCAGTGAACTCCTGAAGCGTTAGTGCTCAGGCACTGGGCATCGCGTGTCGTATGTTCAGATGCTCGGCTGATATTTCGTCAGCAAAAAGCGAGCGTCGTAATTTCGTTTATTGCGCCGCGAAGTTCAACGAATATTATGGAGATTCGGCAAACAATTCTGCGGAACATCGCCGAACGTGTTGCCAGAATCGTTGTCAGTTCGAGGAAATTCGGGGCGATTTACCTACGAAGTGGAGGCGAGGGGAGTTGAACCCCTGTCCTCGTCGCTATCCACGCAAACATCTACATGTTTATCCGACGATAAATTCTGAGGAGCCAAGCCATGCGCCGGCACACTGCCGGCTCCCGAGCGTCCACAAAATCGATTCACGAACCGGCGTGGTCGCTCCACCGATTCGCCAGCCTGCTGTCCACGTTTGCCGCCGTAGCAGGCGTCCCACGGCAAACGTCACGGTCAATTAAGCCGCGAGAGCGAGACCTTCGTTGTCTGCGTTTGTTTTTTGGTCCGGTTTTTAACGAGGCCAACGAACCATCCTCGACATGCCGTCTGCGCTTCCAACGATGAGTCGAAGCCAGTACGCCCCCTCTTTTTTGTGCTTGAACAGATACCTCTTTTTGGGGTCTTATGCAACAGGAACGCGAGATTTCGCAGAGGCGCGACTCTAAAGTATAATTCCGGGAATGGCGATTGAAATGACTGCTCGATCCTTGGCCGATACGCAACAGGCGGATATGTCTTCGGGTGAAGCAATTCAGCCCAGGGAACTTTCGGGGCTTCCCGAGAGGTCGATACCGGTCTCGCGATTCTTGCGGCGCTCTCTGCGGTGGACGCGCCGAAACTTCAGTAGTCGCGCGAAGTTGCTTTCAGGTGGGGAGGTCCTCATTCTTTCAGCGCCAAAAAGCGGACGCACATGGATCCGGACATTTCTTTGTGCTTACTTATGCAAGCGGCATGGTCTTGAGTTCACCCTGCAGCCCGGGCGATACGATCATCCGGGATTTCCCCGGGTAATATTCTCCCACGATCGTTTTGAGCATCGGACAAAGGGCAATCGCTGGGACCGCTTGCGCGGCAAATATCTCGTTCCGAGAAGAGAACTTCGAAAAGCCAAGATTATCCTGCTCGTGCGGGACCCCCGGGACTGTTTCGTTTCGCTTTATTTACAAATGACGCGCCGCGATCCCAGCGCGGATGCAGCGTTGAAGCAAAAATCTGTCAGTGAACTCCTGCGCGACAAGAGATTTGGAATCCGCGGCATTGTTTGCGCAATGAACGACTGGCTTGACGAATTCTCAGGACGCAAGGATTTCACGATCATCCGGTACGAGGCGTTGCGGGCATCTCCAGCCGAACATTTTCGAGACCTGCTTGCCGTGGTCGGCGAAACAACGCCGGATATGTCGATATTTCAGGAGGCACTTGAGTTTTCTCGTTTTGAGAACATGCAAAAATTGGAAGCAGCCGGCGTTTTTGATTCCAAGATTCTGCATCCGGGTGACGTACGCGATCCGGAGTCGTTCAAAGTGCGTCGCGGAAAAGTAGGTGGTTATCGGGAGTATCTTTCGGCCGAGGATCTAGAGTATGCTGCGGATGCATTGATGAAGCTTGATCGCCGGTTCGGCTATAGCTCCTAAGAGAATCTCACACCGCAGATTCACGCCAGCGCTCCTCGCAGCGGCCAGTCGTTTCGATTCCGGCTTGGCGCCTGCCAAGCAAGCCGGAGCCGGAAAGGCGGTGCCGCGACGACATCAGTTGGGATCGAGCGGTGTTCTGACCCCAGTTGCGGGGAGGTCCAAAAAGTGCTTGCATTCTATTTCCTATTGAATTAGTAGAGTTTCAAAATCATATTAGTTTAGTAGACATTGAACGAATGAATGGAGGACTAAACATGAAACCGATAGTCGGATCGATTTGCTTGGCTTTATTCTGCAGCGGCTTGGCTTGGTTCGAATATGAGATGGTGCTGCGCTTCGGGAGTATGCCGATTCTCTTTGCGGTGGCGTCTGTTTTGAGCGCGTTCTTGGTCGCCCTGCTTCGCGCGCCGGAGGGCGATGAGCGCCCTGATGGATTTCATGTTCGAACGCGTAACCGACGGTTCAGTAATATTCGCCGCATCCGGTTATTGCAACCTGAACGTGCCCGAAGATGGCGTTGAAGTTCCGAGCGAAGCGCTCGTAGCGCAAGACATGAAACTTTCCAAACGCGGCGAATATGCGCTTCGCGCGCTAATCGATCTCGGAATCGCTTCCGAACTCGGTTGGCCCATGCTGCAGGTAAGTGAGCTCGCGGCAAAAGAAAAACTGCCAATCAAATTTCTCGAGCAGATTTTTATGCAGCTCAAGGCGGCCGGGTATGTGAAAAGCAGACGCGGGAAGTTTGGCGGTTACTCACTTGCACGGCCGATGAGCAGGATAAAATTCGGCGCCGTCATTCGATTGATCGACGGGCCGCTGGCGCCGATCCGGTGTGTGAGCACCACGTCCTACGCGCGCTGCTCCTGCCCGGATGAAGTGCACTGCGGTCTGCGAATGTTGATGTTTGACGTCCGAAACGCAATCAGCGCAATCCTCGATCGCTTCACTCTTGCAGATATCGTACAGATCACGCTGCGCAAATATCGTCGCGATAAAGTCGCGCCGCCTTTCCGTGATCGATCGATTCCACTGGCGTCCATCTTGGCCAAAAAGGGCGATTCGCTGGTCCATGGCAAAAGCAAGGTGGAGGCATTGAAGCAAGTTTCAGGGTCTCGAGGGAGCCAGTCACAAAACGGCCGCGGGAAGACCGCGGCTAAATAGGAGAAAAAGATGTCGATTAGAAAGCATTTTTTTAGCCAGATCAGCGTTGTCGTTTCGATACTGCTGTTAACAACGATCCAACCGCTGGCTGCGGAAAGCCCCTCCGACGCCAAGCGCATCGAGGAACTCGAGCGCACGGTTGCCGAGCTCAAAAAGGAAGTCGCCGAGTTAAAGAAGAAAGAGACTACGTCTGTCTCTGAGGGGAAAATGAAAACCAAAATCAGTTATGACGGAAAGACCTATGTGGAAAAGGCGGTGGTCGAAGAAGCGAAAACGCCGATTTACGTCCAGCAGCGGGGACCGGAGTTAAAGCTTGTACTCGGCGGGTTCGTTCAGGTGAATTTTGAAGATGGCGACGTCTCCGCCTTC
>Ga0209350_1001418_pt1 | contig 10518 bp, 7 predicted proteins | sample GraSoi013_2_20cm_2_FD_185822 | JGI IMG/M metagenome (GOLD analysis project Ga0209350, IMG submission 185822) | Grasslands soil microbial communities from the Angelo Coastal Reserve, California, USA - Sample 09_27_2013_2_20cm (SPAdes) (version 2) | ecosystem: Environmental > Terrestrial > Soil >...
GGGCCGCTTGGGCGCCGGGGTCTCCCGGGGCGTAGGAAAGAAGAACATCTGATAGGCCACGAGAAGCGCCGCCATAAGGACGGCCGCGAGGAGCGCGCGCTTTTCCATCGTCAGGCGCGCCCGGCGCGCACCGGTGGCGGGTCGTAGCCCCCTGGATGAAAGGGGTGACATCTCAAAATTCGCCGGAGCGCGAGCCAGCCGCCGCGCCCCAGCCCGTGCTCGAGCAGGGCGAGTCGCGCGTACTGCGAGCACGTGGGCGCGAACCGGCATGCCGGCGGCAGGAGCGGCGAGACGAACTGCCGGTACACCATGAGCGCGGCGAGTGCGGCGCGGGTCACGCTCGGGCTCGCGGGATCGCGGCGAGCGCGCCCCGCATTTCGCTGGTGAGCGTCTTGAAGGGCTCGCTGAGCGCCGACGGCTTCCCGATGACCATCAGCGCCCCACGCGCGGGCGCGGCCTGGCGTGTCGCCCGATACGCTTCACGCAGGCGGCGCCGCACGCGATTGCGCTCGACGGCGCGCCTGACCTGGCGGCTCACGGCGAAGCCCACGCGACGCGCGTCGACGCCCTCGCGCCACAGAATGGTCATGGATGGCCGGTCAAGGCGTTTGCCCCGCTGGAAGAGCGCCTGAAAGTCGGCGCTGGTGGTCAGCCGTTCGCGTCGAGGGAAGCGCCCCGTCAGACCGTCAGCCGTTTGCGGCCCTTAGCCCGTCGGCGCTTCAACACCTTCCGCCCGCCCTTGGTCTTCATCCGCTCGCGGAAGCCGTGAGTCTTCTTCCGTCGACGGACATTCGGCTGAAACGTTCGCTTCATGAAGCCGTTCCCCCTCGCGGTCGTCGAACCGAGACAGTGTAGACATCGCTCGTGAGCGAGTCAACACGCGATGCCTCTTGCGACTCGCTTCGCGCGCGTGCTAGAGTCCGCCATCCACTGGAGCGACTGATCGCGTGTGAGGTGTTTTGTCCCGATGCGCGCGCGTCCTGGCGCAGAAGTTCCGGCGGCCGGACGTCCTGAGCTATCCACACCTGTGGATAACTCTGTGCGTAAGTGAGGTCTCCGCCTGTGTTGGATAGCCTTTGGGCTCGCATCCTCGAATCCGTGTCTCGGAAAGTGCCTCCTGCTGTCTTGGACAGCTGGATCCGACCCTGCCGGCTCCTGGCCGTCGAAGGTGACCATCTACGGATCGGCGCGCCGAATCCATTTTCCCGCGACTGGCTGGCGCAGCACCACCTGGACGCGCTGCAACAGGCCGCACAGGAAGTCATCGGTGGCCACCCGCGCCTGACTATCGTCGTGGACGAGGCGGCCGCGGCCGAGTCTCCGCCCGTCGCGACGCCGACGCGCGCCGGAGGGGCGGGCACGGCGGAGGGGCTGAACCCGCGCTACACCTTCGACGCGTTCGTCGTGGGTTCCTCGAACCAGTTCGCCCAGGCGGCCTGCCAGGCGGTCGCGGAGCTCCCGTCACGGGCGTACAATCCGCTCTTCATCTACGGCGGCGTGGGGCTCGGCAAGACGCACCTGCTCCACGCGGTCGGCCACCAGGGCGTGCGGTTGTTCCCCGGGATGGCCGTCGTGTACATCTCCTCCGAGCGGTTCACCAACGAGCTGATCAACGCGATCCGTTACGACCGTACCGCCGAGTTCCGGGCGCGCTACCGCACGATCGACCTCCTGCTGATCGACGACATCCAGTTCATCTCGGGCAAGGAGCGCACCCAGGAAGAGTTCTTCCACACGTTCAACGACCTCTACGAGTCGCGAAAGCAGATCGTCGTCTCGAGCGACTGTTCGCCCAAGGAGATCCCCGAGATCGAGGAGCGGCTGCGCTCGCGGTTCGAGTGGGGGCTCATCGCCGACATCCAGCCGCCGGATTTCGAAACGCGCGTCGCGATCCTCAATAAGAAGGCCGCGCTCGAGCGCGTGCGCCTGACGGACGACGTGGCCTACCTGATCGCCAGCCGCATCAAATCGAACATCCGCGAGCTCGAGGGCTCGCTCACCCGCATGATCGCGTTCTGTGCCCTTACGGGGCGCGAGATGTCCGTCGATCTCGCCCAGGAGGTGCTCGGCGAGCTCTGGGGCGAAGAGGAGAAGATCATCACGATCGACCAGATCCAGCGGAAGGTCTGCGACTTCTTCGGGATCCGGCTCTCCGACCTCAAGGCAAAGACGCGAACGAAGGCCATCGCCTTTCCCCGCCAGATCGCCATGTACCTGGCGCGCCAGCTCACGCACGCGTCCCTCTCCGAGGTGGGGCGCGCCTTCGGCGGCAAGGATCACACCACGGTCCTGCACGCGGTGGATAAGGTGCAGACGCTCCTCCACGAGGACCCCAAACTGCGCAAGACGGTCGACGGGCTTATCCAGGGCATTACCCTGTGATCCCCGTGTCGCCCGGCGATCTCCACACGGTTGTCCCCACGGGCCGCGCGCGCAAAGCTGAGCCGCGAGCCCCACTTGCCGGTCACTCTCCCGATCCACACCGTTTGACGACTCCTATGACTACGAAGTTGTTGTTCTCTTCTCAATACTCATGGAGACCTGCATGGAAGTCGTAATCGACCGTGACGCGTTTCTCAGAGGCCTGCAGATGGTGCAGAACATCGTGGAGCCACGCCAGACGCTTCCGATTCTGGCCAATGTGCTTCTCGAGAGCGACACCGAGACCATGCGCGTGACCGCGACGGACCTCGAAGTCGGCGCGCGCGTCGCGATTCCCGCGACCGTTGCGGCCAAGGGGGCCGTCACGGTGTCGGCGCGAAAGCTCGGCGAGATCGTCAAGGAGCTGCCGGCCGCTGCGGTCGCGCTCAAAGTGACGGACAACGCGAGCGTGAGTCTTCGGTGCGCGGGCGCAACCTACAAGCTCGTTGGTCTGTCGCCCGACGATTTTCCCCCTGTCGTCCCGGCATCGCCCGCGTCGTGGGTCGGCCTGGACGCGAAGACGCTCCGCGAGTTGCTCGCCCAGACGAGCTTTGCGATTTCCCACGACGAAACGCGCTATGCCCTCAACGGAATCCTGTTCGTGCTGCAGGGGAAGGACGTGCAGATGGTCGCGACCGACGGTCATCGGCTCGCCATGTCCAAGCGAAGCCTCGGTCGAGGCATCGGCGGCATGACCGGGATCGTGCCGCGCAAGGCCGTGATCGAGATCATGCGTGTGCTGGGCGCGGGTGAAGACGTCCAGATCGCGATCACGGACAATCAGTTTGTGCTCCAGATGCCCAACTTCGTCATGGCGGCTCGCTTGATCGAAGGGCAGTTCCCGAACTACGAGGCCGTCATCCCGAAGGCGCATCCCGGACGGCTCATCGTCTCGCGAGCCGCGTTCGTGGCGGCGCTGCGCCGGGTGGCCGTCATGGCCGAAGAGCGCAACAAGCCGGTCAAGCTCGCCCTGACGCCTGCCTCGCTTCGCCTCACCGCCTCGAGTCAGGATCTCGGCGAGGCCGAGGAGGCGCTCGAGGTCCAGTACAGCGGAGACGAGCTCGTGATCGGGTTCAACTCCCGCTATCTCCTGGACGCGATTTCCGCGATCGAGCAAGACCAGATTGTCCTCGAATTGAAGGACGCCTTGAGCCCCGGCGTCGTGAAAAGCGTCGAGGACGAGGGGTACTGCTGTGTTATAATGCCTATGCGGGTTTAGAAGCGATTTTTCCCTTTTAAAATAGGAGTTTGAGAGTGTGCAGATCGGCTGGATAAAGGCCGTCGATTTTCGGAGTTATCGCACCCTCTCAGTGACCCCGGCGCCGCGGCTCAACGTCCTGCACGGCCCGAACGGCCAAGGGAAAACAAACCTCCTCGAAGCCCTTGGTCTGCTGGTGACGGGACGGTCATTCCGAACGCCCAGGACTGCCGACATCCCGTACTGGGGCGCCCAGTCGGCCGCGCTCACGGGGGATCTCGTCCGTGCCGACGCGGCCTCCCAAGCGCGCCGGACGCTTCGGCGGACGATCGAACGGCTCGACGATGGGCACTGGCAGTCGAGCGGCGAATCGGTCGAGTGGGCGCGCGCGATCGCGTTCGGCTGGCAAGACCTCGACATCGTGAACGGCGCGCCCGTCGCCCGTCGCCGCTTCATCGATGGCTTCGCGGGGCGCCTCTTTCCGGTGCACGTCGCGGCGCTGATTCAGTTCCGCCAGCTCCTCGCCCGGCGGAATCGGCTCCTCCAGCAGCGCTCGGGAGATCCCGCCGCGCTCGCCCAGCTCGCGCCGTGGAACGAGCAGTTCGCGCTCGTGGGCATGGACCTCGTCAATCGCCGCCGGCGAGCCGTGGCCGCGCTCCAGACGGAGCTCGCCCGGGTCTACGCGACGCTGTGCGCGACGCGTTCCAAGGTGGAGATCCGATACCGGACCGCGCTGGGAGAGGCGTCGGACGCGGCGGCGCTCCTGGCGGCCCTCGATCGGGCGCAGCGCGAGGAGGCCCGCCGAGGCCAGACGCTGGTCGGGCCTCACCGGGACGACCTCACGATCGAGATCGACGGGGTCGACGCCCGCGCGTTCGGGTCCCGTGGGCAGCAGCGACTGGTCGCGCTCGCGCTGCGCCTGGCCGAGGTGCTGCCGGTCACGGAGGCGGCGGGGACCGCGCCCGTCCTCCTGCTCGACGATGCGCTGTCCGAGCTCGACCCGGCGGTGCGCGAGCAGGTCGTGCGTGAGCTCGGGGCCGCCCAACAGGTGTTTCTCACGACGCCAGAGCCGCCGGCCGTGAAGGGCGCCGCCGTCTTCTACGTGAACGCGGGAGGCGTAGCCGCCGCATGAGCGCCGAGACGTATACAGCGAGCGACATCAAGGTCCTCGAGGGGCTCGAGGCCGTCCGCAAACGCCCGGCGATGTACGTCGGGGACACGAGCGCGTACGGCCTCCACCACCTCGTCTACGAGGCGGTCGACAACTCCGTGGACGAGGCGCTCGCCGGCGCCTGCGACCACATCAAGGCCCGCCGCGGAGGTCGTGCTGACGGTGCTGCACGCGGGCGGGAAATTCGAGCACTCCGCGTACAAGGTCTCGGGGGGCCTCCACGGCGTCGGCATCTCGGTCGTCAACGCCCTCAGCGAGTGGCTCGAGGTGGAGATCCGGCGCGGGGGCAAGGAGTGGACGCAGCGCTACGAGCGCGGCGTCCCGAAGACGCCGCTCACCGCGACCGGAACGACGACGAAGACCGGGACGATCATCCGCTTCAAGCCGGACCCGACGATCTTCGAGGACACGACGTTCTCCTTCGACACGCTCTCGAACCGGCTGCGCGAGCTGGCGTTCCTCAACCGGGGCCTCAAGATCGTCATCGAGGACGAGCGCGACGGGCGGAGCCACACCTTCCTCTACAAGGGCGGCATCGTCGAGTTCGTCAAGCACCTCAACCAGAACAAGACGCCGATCCACCCGAAGGTGCTGTTCTTCGAGGGCAGGAAGGGCGACATCGAGATCGAGGTCGCGCTGCAGTACAACGACGGGTACCAGGAGAGCGTCTTCTCGTTCGCGAACAACATCAACACGCGCGAGGGCGGAACGCACCTCACCGGCTTCCGCGCGGCGGTGACGAGCCGGATCACGGCGTACGCGGAGGCGAACGGCTTCCTCAAGGGCTTCAAGGGGGGCGTCACCGGCGACGACGTCCGAGAGGGGCTCACCGCGGTGGTGTCGGTCCGGCTGCCCGAGCCGCAATTCGAGGGCCAGACGAAGGCGAAGCTCGGCAACAGCGACATCAAGGGGCTCGTCCAGCAGATCGTGAACGACAAGCTCGCCGAGGCCTTCGAGGAGGACCCGACCACCGCGCGCAAGATCGCCGACAAGTGCGTGCGCGCGGCACAAGCCCGCGAGGCCGCGCGCAAGGCGCGCGAGCTGACGCGCAAGAAGGGTGTGGACGACGAGGGGCTGGCCGCAAAGCTCGCCGAGTGCTCGGAACGCGATCCCCAGCACCGCGAGCTCTTCCTGGTCGAGGGGGCCTCGGCGGGCGGCTCGGCGAAGGAGGGACGGGACCGGCGTACCCAGGCCGTCCTCCCGCTCCGCGGCAAGATCATCAACGCCGAGAAGGCGCGCTACGACAAAGTCCTCTCCCACAACGAAATCCGGCTGCTCATCTCCGCGCTCGGCACCGGGATCGGTCCGGAGGAGTTCGACGTCACGAAGCTGCGGTACCACAAGATCATCCTCATGACCGACGCGGACGTGGACGGCGCGCACATCCGCACGCTGCTCCTGACCTTCTTCTTCCGGCACATGACGGCGGTCATCGAGTCGGGCAATCTCTACATCGCCCAGCCCCCGCTGTTCAAGGTCAAGAAAGGGAAGGTCGAGAAGTACCTGATGTCCGAGCGGGAGTTCGAGGACTTCTTCCTCTCGACCTGGGTCGCGGACGCGGGCGTGAAGGTGCCGGGGGCGAAAGCCCCGATCACCGGCGAATCGCTCCGCGACCTGCTGCAGGCGGTGTCGGAGGTCGGAATGCTGCGCGCCAAGTTCACGAAGCGCGGCGTGCCGGCGCCGGTCCTGAACGAGCTGTTGCGGACGAAGTTCCGGGCCACCAAGCGCGGAATCGGCCACGCCGAGATCGGGGAGGCGGTCGTGGGCGCGGCCGCGGCGGTCGACGGCTATGACATCAGCGTCCAGGCGGGCGAGGGGAACGAGGGGCATACCGTGACGATCGCGGGCCCGCCCGCGCGCGCGTTTAGCACCGACCTCTTCAAGTCGCCCGACTACGCGAGCCTGGGCGAGCTCTGGGAGAAGGTCGCGCCGGCGGCCAAGGGCCCGACCACGATCGTCGAGGGCGACCGGGAGACAGCCGTGGCGTCGCTCGACGAGCTGCATCGGGTCGCGCTCGAACACGCGAAGGCGGGCGCGACGTTCCAGCGATACAAGGGGCTCGGCGAGATGAACGCGGAGGAGCTCGCGGACACGACGATGAACGCGGAGTCGCGGACGCTGCTCAAGGTCACGATGGAGGACGCTGTGGGCGCCGATCAGATGTTCACGGTCCTCATGGGCGACGCGGTCGAGCCGCGCCGCGATTTCATCGAGAAATACGCGCTCGACGTCGCCAATCTCGATATCTAATCTCGGAGGGGGGCTCTGCCCCCCTTCCGAACCCTCCCCCCGGGAGGGCCGCGCGGGCACAGCCCGCGCTCGGAGCGTGTGACGGTCGCGTCAGGGAGAGACATGCCGAACGAACGCCAGGTTCCGGTCCCGATCGAAGAAGAAATGCGGAAGTCCTACCTGGACTACGCCATGTCGGTCATCGTCGGTCGCGCGCTGCCGGACATCCGCGATGGTCTCAAGCCGGTCCACCGTCGAGTCCTGTACACGATGCAGGGGCTCGGACTCAACTGGAACCGGGCGTACAAGAAGGCGGCGCGCGTCGTCGGCGACTGCATGGGCAAGTACCATCCGCACGGCGATGCGCCGATCTACGAGGCGCTCGTCCGCATGGTGCAGCTGTTCTCTCTGCGCTATCCGCTCGTCGATGGGCAGGGGAACTACGGGTCTGTCGACGGCGACCCGCCGGCGGCGATGCGCTACACGGAGGCACGGCTCGCCAAGATCGCCCACGAGATGCTCGCCGACATTGACCGGGACACCGTCGACTTCGTCCCGAACTTCGACGAGTCCGAGCGGGAGCCGGTCGTCCTGCCGACACGGGTCCCAAACCTCCTGGTCAACGGATCGACCGGGATCGCCGTGGGCATGGCGACCAACATCCCGCCGCACAACCTGTCGGAGATCGTGGACGCGCTCGTGATGCTGGTCGACGACCCCGGGACCACGGTCGAGCAGCTCCTGAAGGTCGTGAAGGGGCCCGACTTCCCGACGCGCGGCTACATCTACGGCTCGGGCGGCATCGCCGAGGCCTACACGACCGGGCGGGGCACGGTCACGCTGCGCGCGAAGGCACACGTCGAGGCGATGCGGGGCGGGCGTGAGGCGATCATCATCAGCGAGCTGCCGTACCAGGTGAACAAAGCGAGCCTCATCGAGAAGATTTCGGAGCTCTCGGCCGACAAGAAGGTCGCCGGCATCTCCGAGATCCGCGACGAGTCCAACCGCGAGGGCATCCGGGTCGTGCTCGAGCTGGGGCGCGGCGAGATCCCGCAGATCATCCTGAACCAGCTCTACAAGCACACCCAGATGCAGACGACCTTCGGGATCATCATGCTGGCCCTCGTCAGGTGGTCAACCTGAAGGAGATGCTCGACGCGTTCGTCCGCTTCCGCCGCGAGATCGCGACGCGGCGGACGCGTTTCGACCTGACGCGAGCCGAGGAACGGGCCCACATCCTCGCCGGTCTTCGCAAGGCGGTCGAGCACCTCGACGAGGTCATCCGCCTGATCCGTCAGGCGGAGAGTCCGGACGCCGCGAAGGACGCCCTGATGGCGCGCCTCGAACTCTCCGAGATCCAGGCGAAGGCGATTCTCGACATGCGGCTGCAGCGCCTGACGCAGCTCGAGCGCCACAAGGTCGTCGAGGAGCACGAGCAGACGCTGGCGCTCATCGAGGAGCTCAAGGGCATCCTGGCCTCCGACACGAAGCTCATGGCGATCATCCGAAAGGAGCTGCTCGAGCTGAAAGAGGAGTACGGCGACGGGCGGCGCACCGAGATCCTCACCGAGACGACCGAGCTGACGATCGAGGACCTCCTGGCCGACGAGGAGATGGTCGTCACGATCACGCGCTCGGGCTACATCAAGCGGACGCACGTCGAGGCGTACCGGAGCCAACGGCGCGGTGGCAAGGGCGTGACCGGCATGGAGACCAAGGAGGAGGACATCGTCGAGGATCTCTTCGTCGCCTCGACCCACTCCTATCTCCTCTTTTTCACCACCCTCGGCAAGGTTCACTGGCTCAAGGTCCACGAGATCCCCGAGGGCGGCCGCCAGGCGAAGGGCAAGGCGATGGTGAACCTCTTGTCGCTCGGTGAGGGCGAGAGCGTCGCCACGTGCGTGCCGGTGCGCGACTTCGGGGCGGGCGGCTACATCCTCTTCGCGACCAAGCAGGGCAAAGTGAAGAAGACCGAGCTGGAGGCGTTCTCACACCCGCGCGCCGGCGGCATCCAGGCGATCGGCCTCGACGACGGCGATTCGGTGATCACGGCACGCCGCACCGACGGCCAGCGCGAGGTGATGATCGCGACGAAACTCGGCATGATCATCCGCTTCCCCGAGGAAGAGGTGCGCCCGATGGGGCGTGCCGCCGCCGGCGTGAGAGGCATCGAGCTGGAGGAAGGCGACGCGGTCATCGCGGCCGACGTCGTGCAGGAGGGCGTCGCGATCCTGACCGTGACCGAGCGGGGGTATGGCAAGCGGACGCCGCTCGAGGAGTACCGACTCCAGGGCCGGGCGGGCAAGGGGATCATCGACATCAAGACCGGCGGCCGCAACGGCAACGTCGTGACCATGCTCCAGGTGCGCGACGGCGATGACATCCTCGTCGTGACGACCAAGGGCAAGATGATCCGGTTCCACGCCGCCGACGTCTCCTCTCAGGGCCGCAACACCTGGGGCGTCCGCATCATCGAGCTCGACGCGGACGACCGTGCCGGCTCTGTCGCCCGCGTCGAGGCCGAGCAAGCGTCGGTCGAAGCGCAGTAGCGTCCGTGCTGGACCTCCGGCTGATCCGCGAGCAGCCCGAAGCGGTTCAGCGCGGGCTTGCCGACCGGGGTGGCGCCGAGCTGGTGAAGAGCGTCCTCGACCTCGACGCCACCCGCCGCCGTCTCGTCAAGGAGAGCGAGGAGCTCAAGGCCCTCCGCAACCGAACCTCCGAGGCGATCGGCCTGGCGAAGCGACGCGGCGAGGACGCCGCCGGAGAGACGGTGCGGATGCGTGAGGTGGGCGACCGCATCAAACTCCTCGACGCGGAGCTCAAGGCGGCCGACGCGGAGCTCGAACGAGTCCTCCTCCAGATCCCGAACCTCCCCGATGCGTCGGTGCCCCCCGGCACGACCGAGGCGCAGAACGTCGAGGTGCGCCGCTGGGGAACGCCGCGCGCGTTCCCCTTCCCCCCCAAGCCGCACGAGGAACTCGGCGAGGCACTGGGACTCCTCGACTTCGAGCGCGCGGCGAAGCTAGCGAAGTCGCGCTTCACGATCCTGTGGGGCGCGGCCGCGCATCTCGAGCGTGCCCTGACCCAGTTCATGCTCGACCTCCACACGCGGGAGCACGGCTACACCGAGGTGTGGGTCCCCCATCTCGTGAACGCGGCGACGATGCAGAACAACGGGCTCCTCCCCAAGTTCGAGGAGCAGATCTTCAAGACGCTCGAGGCCGACGACGATCGCGTGCTGTACCTGGTCCCCACCGCCGAAGTGCCCCTGACCGCGCTCCACACGGGCGAGATCCTCTCGGAGGCGACGCTTCCCCGCCGCTACGTGGCGTTCACGCCGTGCTACCGCCGCGAGGCGGGCACGTACGGCAAAGACATGAAAGGCATGATCCGGCAGCACCAGTTCGACAAGGTCGAGCTGGTGAAGATCACGACGCCCTCGCAGTCGAACGACGAGCTCGAGTCCATGGTGCGAAACGCCGAGGAGGTCCTGAGGCGG
>Ga0209350_1001429_pt1 | contig 10478 bp, 10 predicted proteins | sample GraSoi013_2_20cm_2_FD_185822 | JGI IMG/M metagenome (GOLD analysis project Ga0209350, IMG submission 185822) | Grasslands soil microbial communities from the Angelo Coastal Reserve, California, USA - Sample 09_27_2013_2_20cm (SPAdes) (version 2) | ecosystem: Environmental > Terrestrial > Soil >...
CGTGTCCTGGCTGAGGCTCTTGAGAGGAAGACGAGAGAGTTTGAAGATGTCATCAAAGCAGGTAGGACCCACCTTCAGGACGCAGTCCCGATCGCGCTGGGTCAAGAGTTTAGTGGCTACGCGAGTATGATCAGGCACGGGATCAAGCGGGCAGAACAGGCTAGGGATATACTGATGGAACTGCCGTTGGGCGGGACTGCAGTGGGAACGGGTCTCAACGCACATGCGAAATACGCTGACCTGGCTATCGCGGAAATTAATCGTCTAACCGGCTTGATGTTTCGAAAAGCAGAGAACACGTTTGAGGCGATGCAGAGCAAGGATGCGTGTGTCGAAGCGAGCGGCGGTTTGAAGACTATCGCTACGAGCCTGATGAAAATATCCAACGACCTCCGCCTCCTAAACTCAGGTCCTAGAACCGCGCTAGGCGAGATCGATCTTCCCGCTATGGAGCCGGGCTCGAGCATAATGCCGGGCAAGGTCAACCCCGTGATCCCTGAGGCCGTTAATCTAGTGGCGGCTCAAGTCTACGGGAACGATGCGGCGATCGGCGTCTGCGGGATGTTAGGTCAGCTAGAGTTGAACGTCATGATTCCGGTTATCGCTTACGATCTGCTTCAGTCAATCGAGATATTGGCGAACGGGTCCCGTGTCCTCGGCGAGAAATGCGTCGCGGGGATCACCGCGGACAAGAAGCGTTGCTTGGAATATGCAGAGCGGACTCTCATGATGGTGACTAGGCTCACTCCAAAGATCGGCCACGACAGCGCTGCGAAGATCGCGAAGAAGGCGATGGCCGAGAACAAGTCCCTTCGAGAGGTTGTCTTGGAAGAGGGAATCCTACCCAAAGACAAACTGGACGAGATTCTCGACCTCAAGAGGATGACAAAGGGCGGACGCGCCTAATACTCAAGAAGCCAATCCAGTAGGCAGGACCCGCCTTGCTTGATACACAGCAGATAATGAAGACCGCTCTCAAACTCGCTCAGTTCAACAGTATTCCCGCCGACAGTGAGATTCACGTCAAGGGGCGCAACCTCCGAAGGGTCTTGGTCTCCATTGATGTCGGAGTCAGCGAATTACTGCTCGCCCGGAATCTTAACTGTGATGGTGTAATTGCCCATCATCCAGCTGGAGGAAAAGCCCAGCTTGAAGGCTACAAGGTCTTCCTCCGGCATATCGAACAGATGAAAAGAGCGGGGGTCCCGGCGGAGACCGCTAAGGAGGCTGTGAAGAACAAATATCGAGTCCTCGACATCCAGCATCACCCCGAGAATTACGATCAAGTCCCGAACGCCGCGAAGAAGCTAGGTCTTCCGCTTGTCACCATTCACAGTCCCTGCGATGAGATCGGTCGAAGAATGATCGTCCAGGCCATCAGAGGCCTGGATGAAGACGCGACAGTCCGTCAACTAGTTTCCAGAATCGGCGCGTTCCCCGAGTTTCGCCGGGCTGAGACTCGAATCGAAGTGCGACTCGGCTCTCCAAATCGGAAGGCTGGAAAAGTTGCAATTTCTCACGCGTGCTACACGAACGGCGGCTATGATGTTGCCAAAGCATACTTCCAGCATGGCGTTGGGACCTTATCCTACATTCACATCTCGGAAGCTGATCTGACAAAGCTGGCCTCAGATGGTTTTGCTAACCTGGTCGTTCTTGGACACATTGCAAGCGACTGGCTCGGCATCAACCGGCTGCTCAGAGAATTAGAGAAGAACGACATTGAACCAGTCACCACAACAGACCTCTACACGCCTGGGCGAACGAGCGTGCGTCAATAATCGTATAATGTCGAAATTCCTGTGACACAAAGAGCCCGTGTTATCATCAGACAATTCTCGTCAGATTGTCCATTGACTCTTCTCCAGGATTTCTCTAAGTTCGTTCATTGAAGAGACGGTTAGATCTGGATTTTCCTTCGAAAAGTCGTTGTAAGAAGCGAAGCCTGTCTTAACCAGAACGGTTCTGATTCCTAGCCTTTTGCCCGCTCGAACATCCCACCACGAATCGCCGACTAGAAACACATCGTTAGGCGTAAGGCGCATCTCTCCTAACGCCTTTGTCACCAGCCTGGCCCGTTGACTGACCGTCTCTTCCAAGGATCCTAGGGTTCCTCCGAGGCCGAGGTCCTGCCGAGTCAAAAGAATGTCGACTTGAGGAGCCACTGCGAGATTTTTCAGTTCAGATTCGACGACCCATTTTGTATACCTCATCGTGGCGATGCCGATCCTGAATCCCTTACGTTTCAGGGCCTTGAGAATCTCGATAGCCCCGGTCTGGAGCGTCGCCTTATACGCTGTAGCCTGGAAGATTTTCCTATAGGATTCGTAAACTGTTTCGATAGCCGCGCGGCTCTCTCCTGCTAGTGCTGTCTCCATCACCATCCGGGGCCCGGTGCCCTCCTCGTATGCGCGCAGATAGTAATTCTTGATGTAGAACTCGTTATTGATCGGCGTTGAACCGTTTTCTGTCAGCGCGTGATTGATGCAGTAGAACTCACGGTCGTCGATACTGGCGAGTGTCCCATCCCAGTCGAAGACAGCCCCTTTCAATGAGCCTTACCTGTGCCCTTGTTCACGCCAGCGTTACCATATGGATTACGCTGAGGCAGATCGTCCCAGAGCTAGTTTATGAAAATCGGCTAGTTACTCCTCCTTCTCATCCCTCCGTTGCGAGGAGGAACCGGGAGAGGGTTCTTCCCGTATGCCGGTGCCAAAAACGGCACGCCCATGTAACGGTGCCCTACCATGGAGTATGGGTTCATCTTGGTCGTAGAACGTGTTTCCTCTCATCCAGCTAATGTCGGTCGCTATGACTGTGAAACCAAAGAGTAGCATGAGAATTCCTACGAGGGCGATAAGTTCAATGAGTAGGATGCCTGTGGCTACTACTACGATTCCAACTAGCAATCCCAAGATGCCTTGGGTTCGCCGGTCAGCACGTTTAGTTTTCGCTAGCGAGAATCGCCTCTCTCTTGAGGACTGCGTTGGCGGAGCAGTTTCGGACTTGACTTGTACTTGGGCAAGGTTCGTGCCGCAAACTCCACAAACCGCATCCATCTCAGAACTTACGGTCCCACAGATCGGACACTTCTTCATAGGCAACTGTTTGTTGTCAGGCGGAATCTTGTAAGTCGCTTATCTATCTATCCTAATCTGTGGAACTGAGAGTACGCTGGAATGTCAGGCTGAATGTCAAGTTGATTACTAGTAGATTGTCTTTCTTCTGAAATAGTAACCGTATGGATTGCGTTGGAGTTACGCACAGGATATCATCGCAGCGAACGGTGTCTGCTTCTGCGGGCCGAAAGATTCCATGGCCAACAAGTTTCCCAGCTCGTCTAAAGACAAGACTGCGGATCTTCTTCTGGCGATAGGCGCGGGATTCCTGATCAACCTCATTCTTGGCGCTGCTATCCCGGAGGTGGGACCGTTCATAGCGGGGCTGGTCGCAGGAGTCATAGTGAAGACAGGACCTTTCAGAGGAGGAGTGGCCGGCTTTCTCGCGGGCACTCTTGGAGAATTAGCTAGCATGGCTCTCTGGGTCCTCACAAACCTGATTGTCTATCCGAACGCGTTAGTACCGTATGCGTTTCAGACCGCGTTTGCAATTGTCACCGCAGTCTCAGCAGTCCTAGCCCTGTCCGGTGGCATAATCGGTGGTGTAGTTTCGCTTCAGCACTGGCCCAGAATCCACGCGTTCCTGATGGGAGGAAGAATTGGTTTTCCGCTCCATCTACATCACTCCGCGCAGATGAGGGTCGAGAAGAACAAGGAGGACTAGGCCCTGGCGGGCATGCCAGTGCGTCTCCTCGACACGACCCCTCGATGGCTAAGACTCACCCTTGGCTGTTCCTCAGCCGTTTTGGTCGTGACGGGAATCGGGTTCTTCTTCGGCCAGCTGACCCAGTTTGACATTACCCCTTTCACGCTTCTGCTCCATCTCACCCTTGCCCTTGCTGTCTCTTCTTGGATCCTCAACCTTCGAGTCAGAACAAGTCCTGATCGGAAACCCCTCCTCGCCATTGGCGTAGCCGCGGTTGTAGGTTCGATCTGGAGCTCAGTCCAGCAATGGATTGGTTACTTTCAGACGGGCGTGGTCAGCGACATCATGCTGGTAGCCGGGGCGACACTGATGGACATTGCTGGAGGTTGCGTCATCTATACTCTATTCCATCTCAACATTCTCAAGAAATGAGGCCAGTCGTTGCCGTTGGGCACCTAGTGCTAAAAACACCCTTCTGCGACAGAAGGTCGATCTTCCAGATGACTCATTAGGCAGGCTTAGTTTAGTGAGATCTGGCTCGGGCCTGAACAGCAACAGCCTCACGGATCACAGTCCCCTCCTTCGGGTCCTGCGTTATCCTCTGGAAGGCTCTGATGATCTCTTTCGTTACAGGTCCAGGCTTTCCATCAGCGATCGGGACTCCTTGGATTCGAACTACCGGGACTATCTCTGCCATTGTTCCGGTCAGGAACACTTCGTCAGCATTGAGCAGTTCATAGGGCGTGATGTCTCTCTCATGGACCTCGTAGCCTAGTTCTTCTGAGAGCTTGAGAACTCGGGCACGGGTGATGCCGTGGAGGATGCCTGCGGCAGAGGTTGGGGTGTTCAGGATTCCATGTTTTACGAGGAATAGGTTGGATCCGTGAAATTCTGAGACCATTCCTCTATGGTCAAGCATTACGACTTCGTCTGCGCCAGCGTCAATGGCCTGGAATTTTCCGAGGACGCTCTGGATGTAGTTGAGGGATTTCAGCTCGTGGGTCGTGCCGTCGACCATGTCGCGTCTGTAGCTGGAGATTATGGCGGTCACTCCCTTCTCCCGGGCCTCCTTGCCGTGGGCTGGCGCGACGGGCTCGCACATTATGATGGTTGACGATTTCGGAGAGCTCCGAGGGTCCAGCCCAAGATTTCCCCGTCCCCTGGTAACGATAAGCCGAATGTAAGCATCCATCATGTTATTCCTCCGTAGAGCATCAACGACAGCATTCGCCATCTCCTCCTTTGATAGCGAGACGTTGATCCTTGTGACTCTGAGGCCCTCGAATAGTCGTTCGATGTGATCGCGTAGGTGGAAGACTATGCCGTTGTAGGCTCGTATTCCCTCAAAGACACCGTCGCCGTAGAGTAGTCCGTGGTCGTAGACTGAGATCTTTGCGCTTCCCTTGGGATAGTATTCACCGTCGATGTATACAAGCGGCTCCTTCCCCGCCATACAAAATGCCCAGAATGAAAACTAGCGATTCGCTCTATAAAAGGACAGTCTCTCAAATATTGCGGGGCTGGGTAATCTCGACCTAAATCGTAATCTACCTGAAGACACTCGACGACTCTTTCTCAGTGGGCCGGTAGTTCAGCCCGGTTAGGGAACACCCGGAGAGAACGTCCGCCTTACACGCGGAAACCCTTTCGAGGCCGCATGGTCGGGAGTTCGAATCTCCCCCGGCCCACCATAGTTCTCTTCCTCGAGCAGAACGATGTTTCGAAGATATTGTCTTAAACGTTGCCAGAAGAAGACAAGTTTCTCGTGTAGCTGAAATGAGTTTGGACCAATCCAGCATTCCGGGGCTCGGCAAGGGAAGACTGGAGGCCCTCACAGACGGCATATTCGCGACCGTGATGACAGTTCTGGTTCTCAGCCTCAGCGTCCCTGTCATTGCGAGTGGTGTGACAGGCCCCAAACTGTCGTCAGAAGTTGTCGGAGACATCTTGGCTTTGTGGCCCGATATTCTAGGCTACGTTCTCAGTTTCTTGCTGTTGACTGTTCTCTGGATTAGCCACCATAGCGTGTTTCACTATGTTACGAGGGTCGACCGGCCACTTCTCTGGCTGAACACTCTCTTCCTGCTTGCGATCGGATTTCTCCCATTCTCGACAGCTCTAATCGGGAGATATCCTGAGGTGCAGGTGCCTGTGATAATTTACGGAGCTAACATAATTGCCACGAGCTTCTGCATGCTGGGCATATTATCCTATTCTGCCCGAAACAGCCTCTTAGTCGTTCCTGAACATGACAAGAGGGTCATGCAAAGAATTAGAACGCGGTGGAGAACAGGACCCTGGATATACCTGGCCGCCATCTTACTATCCTTCATACATCCACTCATTAGTTTCGCAGTATATGTGGGAGCACTGGTCTTTCTGGTCATTCAGAGTAGTTTTGGTTTCAGACATCGTCACAAAGCAGGCGACAACTTCTAGACCTTCAACTTTCTAAAAGCCAAGGTCGAGGCCGGCAGCCATCCCTGGCTAGAAAGGGATACTGGGATATCCGAGGTTAGCTCCGATAGTCGAAATTCGCTCCTTCTACGGCGCAAATCTTAAATTGTTAAGAGCTTCTCGTGGCTCTGCCATTGCAGTCGCCCATCAGACGATATCTACCCCATCTACTGGTAGGCCTCACAATAAGCCTCATCATGGTGGGAGCTTACATGGCGGTGGGATTCGCTAGCCTCACAGCCCCAAAGGCACTATGGTCAGCGAACCCAGTGACCATCACGTTCTCAGGAAGTGCGGGCACGGGCAGCTCAGGTAGTGTTGGAGAGGTGGTCAAGTGTGCGCCGAAGGTCGATGATGTGGTCTTTCACACTACCGTCAGCAACCCGACCAAGATTAGCCTCACCGTCAGTCCATCTGGTGAGACGACGTGCGGTCCAGCCCCGGATGGTGTTACTGTGACAGCACAATGTCTCGTGGCCGCGCCAAATTGTAAGGGGACATATACGGGCACCGTGACCATAATCCAGGGATACAGCACCATTTCGCCCAGCTTATCAGTCACGATCGTCGTGACCTAAACGCGCGTTATTTCAGAATAAAGACAGCTCCTCTGGCCGCCCTAGTCGCCAGTCTCCCTTACATTTCAGCCTACGAAGTGGCCTCACCTGTCCAGGTCACTGACAGACTGCTTGCGACGTCAGGCAGACCCGTGATCGCTGACTCCTCGAACGGGGGGCAGGCTAGTGGTCTCAGATGGGGACCTCGGGAAACATCAGCATTACAAACATTTCACCATTACGCTCTGACACGGGAATTGTTCCTTCTCCAAGCACCACGACCGAGGTCGCAGTCACGCCGCAATCCGGAAAAGAGAGATTCGTCCCTCTGAGCGTAGTATCGGTTGGACGCGGGTCCCTAACAGCATTGATATTCGGGTTCTCTCTTCGAGCATCACCACGCTGAGGAAACGCCCACGCCAGAATACTGTGGGCGATCGGCACATGAACGTTCCGAACTTCGAATCGGTATGGAGCAGCCTATACGGTTCCGAGACCTTATCCACGTCTTAGAGACGGAGGCATAACTCGCACCCTCCGATCGCCTTCCTTGTATCTGGAGTCTGCGAATCTATCGCTCGCGAGGGTCATCGAGGCAGGGTAGAAACAAACGATGCGATCAGCAAAGAACCATCTTGCAATTGACTTTCGCGTCAAAACTTTGACAGGTTGAGGAGTATCTGCGATGGGAAATGACAGCCTAGCAATCGCGCGGAGGGCAGGGCTAGCCCTATCTCTCATGGCGCTTGGTACACTTCTAATTCTTCGACTCTCGTCGTTCATCGAGACTCATTCCAATGGTGAGTCAGGCTCCTACCGAACCGTGGTTGCCACGACTGCACATGAGGGATGGCTCGGCATCCTTTCGAGTATTCCTGCCGCTTGGCTGTTCCTGGCAGCGTGGGCACTGGGCTTCACCGCCGTACTGGTAGTGTTCGCGAAGCGAAGACACCTGCGAGGGTCGACCCCGGAAGACATTCCGATCGGAAACAGGCAATTCTCTCGAAAAGACCATGCGAGGCATATTCATCGAAAGCTTCTAGCTGCAACAATGATATGCCTGGTCGTGGCAGGAGGATTCGCGTTTTTCGTAGCCCTGCCTGCGGCTATCACGGGGCAGGGACAGACTAACAGGAGTGGTGTGAACCTGGGAAACCTCTCTTCCGTCCTTTCACAAGTAGGCCAGACCGGTGACTCTAAGGGTCTCGGGTACAGCGGGCAGAGAAAAATGGTAGCCGACAGTCTCGGCAATATTTACGTCGCGTACAGAAAGGTCCCGTCTGGCCTTGATCACTACGAGGTCTATGTGGCCGTTTCTAGAGATAATGGTAAGACTTGGTCGGACCTCGGTGCAAGTCCAGCTGCCATTGTTAACGCTCCACCGCTGGTTAATTCTAGTACTGAGGGAGGGGGGAACGGCGCTGACCAGAGAGTTCCAGCGGTTGCTGTTGACTCGAAGGGCTGGGTCCACGTGGTCTGGTATGGGCGCGACCAAGCTTACAGTGGGACGAATGATAGACAGATAAAATACGCATGTTGGAACGGCACCCAATGGTCCAATTGGGTCAATATTTCTCCGGTTCTGGGCTACTCAGGACAATTGTACTGGCAGGAACACTCCATCATAGCGGTCGATAGGAATGATGTGCTGCATGTTCTCTGGGAGGGATCAGACTCTTCGAGTGGGGGCGTACAACAGATCAAGCACTCCATGTCGACGGACAATGGAAGGACCTGGTCCCGATGGGAGAACATTTCACCATTGGAATCTTCCGGGCAGAGCCGTCCGGATGGAGTAGTCGACACTTCTGGAAACTTGTACGCAGCCTGGTATGGAGGAGTGTTGGGGCAGAGCGGAACCCGCATCAAGTACGCCCGATGGGATGCCGGAACGGCGGCCTGGGGATCCGTCCAGATAGTAGCTGGAATTGAAGGTTTCAACCAGAAGCATGTGAGCATGACCATCGATAGGTCCAACCAGCTGCACCTCATCTGGGACGGAACGGACAATGCGCATCCCAATTCTCTCGTAAAATATTCATCTCTGAATCCTAACCTTACTGCGGCGACCTGGACAACCTGGACGAATGTTTACCCTAGATCACAACTCAACCAGTCGGATCCAACTCTCTCAACGGGTGAGAGAGGCATGGTCTTTGTGGCTTGGCAGGAATGGTCGGGGATCGACGCGGCCTCGTCAAACAGCGCGAAGTCCTTCATCGTACAGATGAGCCAGGACTCAACTCTAACACAGCTCGGGACAAGCTTCTCAGCGAACAACAAATGGCCAGTTATGCCACAAGATTCATCTGACGGGATTCTCCGGATAGCCTGGCTGAGCGGAGCAGGATCGCCCTACACCATATGCTACAGCCAGACCTCAACAAAGAACAGGTAACAGACTGGTTAGGAGGCGGACCGTTCTGACCACCGAGGCGCGGCCAAAACGGTCCAGACGGAAGGACATAACGTTGACTATTCTGACAGCGACCATCCTCATACTCATAATAGTAGGACTACAGATCACGGCTCCAAAACAGAGCAGCCCAGCTCCCATCGTTCCTGCTAACGGCGTCAAAGTGGCCTCGACATCCGACTGGCAGGGGCTAGCCTGGGGCGGAACTAGAAAGCTGGCCGTCGACAGCAAAGGATCAACATACATAGCCTATCGGACCCAACCGGAAGGACGAGGCTTCGCCAGGGCCTATGTGGATTTCTCGAAAGATAACGGTCTCACCTGGTCTCACCTGGGCGGTGGTCCGATCTACACGGGAGGACAGACTCAACGCGTTCCCGCCATCGCTCTAAGCAGCGATGATGTCATCCATGCTGCCTGGTATCAGGTGCCAAACGACACAGGTCCCGCGGACCGACAGATCTGGTACTCGCGGTGGACAGGCTCCCAGTGGATAACACCAAGGATCATCCCATACCATATCGATGGATACCTGCAGGCGCCAGACGCCAGCCACTGGCAGGAACACCCCGACATTCTGGTTGACCGCTCAAATACCCAGCGCATCTACGTGGTCTGGGAAGGAACAGATGTAGCAAATCTAGCAAACGGAAAATGTGCCTCATCGAATTGCGACACACCGATGATGACCGTGTCAAATGACAACGGACTGACCTGGTCCAACTACACAAAGCTCGCCCCGCCAAACGGGGAAGTACACTCTAGGCCCACAATAGTCCAAGACTCTACCGGTACATTGCGAGTGACTTGGTACGGAGAAGACCCTGGAGACACAGGAAACAACCGGATCCGATACACGTTCTCGGCGGACCAGGGAAACACCTGGTCCAACTCTACCGCCCCTATTCCCGAAACCTACGGCACAGACCAGCGCTACCCCAGTATGGCGGCAGATTCCCAAGGAAGAGTTCACCTTGTATGGAAGGAAAGGGACACGCGCTCGCAGAACAACTACACACTGTACTCTGTCCTGTCAGGTGAAACCTGGTCAGCACCAATCGTGGTTCGCTCGGACAGTCAGAACCAGCTGAACGCCATGGTCCAGGTCGACGAAAAGGGCAATGTCTATGTCGGCTGGAATACGGGCGGCCCCTTCTCTTGGAACGGAGATCCCCCGGCCCAGTTTGACAACTCGCAGATATGGCTAGCGAAGTTTGACGGAAACTCTTGGTCCACCCGGCAGCTAAGCAGCTCCTCGACGAACAGGTTTCTCAATCTGCCTG
>Ga0209350_1001432_pt1 | contig 10461 bp, 5 predicted proteins | sample GraSoi013_2_20cm_2_FD_185822 | JGI IMG/M metagenome (GOLD analysis project Ga0209350, IMG submission 185822) | Grasslands soil microbial communities from the Angelo Coastal Reserve, California, USA - Sample 09_27_2013_2_20cm (SPAdes) (version 2) | ecosystem: Environmental > Terrestrial > Soil >...
GCCGTCTCCTCGGAGCTGAGCCGCCAACTTCGCGCACGTCGTCGTCTTGCCGGAGCCGTTCACGCCCAGCATGAGGATCACGGCCGGCCGACGGTCGAGGTCGAGAGGTTGCACCGCCGGCGCCAGGATCTCGTTGAGAAATTTACGGAAGAGCGGCCGCAACTGCTCGGCCCGGGTCACGGTCCCGAACATGACCTCTTCGCGTGCGCGGTTGACGAAGTCGGCCGCGAGCGGGGCGCCCAGGTCGGCTGCGATCAGCGTCTCCTCGAGCTCGGTATAGAGCGCTTCGTCGATGGGGCGATCGGGCTCGAATACGGCCTGGAGCTCGGAACTGAGGTACTCTCGCGAACGCCTCAGGCCTGCGCCGAGGCGCTCACCGAGAGACGACAGGAACTTCACTGCTGGGGCGGCCATTCAGCTCGAAGCTCACGCCCCCGGCGTTGCCGATGGTGAGAACAAAGGGTCCATTCGATACCCACTCGCGAACCTGACCGGCCGGAATCGTTTCCTCGCTGAGACGGCCATCTTCGGTTCGCACACGAATCCACGTCGGCTCGGATACCCGGGCAACCAGATGGTACGGCGACGTCACGGCCGCCACGACGCCGCTCAGGTCCGGAGTTGCCGGTTGCGCCGGTGGCGCTGCCGGCGCTGAGGGCGGCGTCGCCGGCGAGGCAGACGGCACCGAGGTCGGCGGCGTCGCATGGACGCTCGCGACAGCCGGCGGCGCCGTGTGGACCGTCGCCACGGGCGGTGGCGAAACGACTCGTGGGGTAATGACGGGAGGTGGAGCGGCGACGGGTTCGCTCACGGGCGGCGACGGAGCCTCAGCGATCGCCGGTGTAGAGGACGGACTGAGGGACGGAGACGAGGTCGTATCGACCGTCCGTTTCTCCGTCGTGTCCTTTCCCGACTGAAGCGCGAGGGTCACCCCGAAGAGCGCCAGGCCGAGGACAACCAGCAGGATGAAGCTCACGAGGACCGTCGAGCGGCTCCGGGCCTCGGTCTCCGCCGACGGTGGTGGGGCCGCCACCTTGACGGGTTGCGTCGGAACGGAAGGCGTCCGTACCGATTGGGAGTGGTAGAGAGCCAGGGCCTCCTCGACCGGTTCGTGGAGCGCCTGACAATAGGCCCGGATGTACCCCCTGGTGAAGACCGGGGCCGGAAGCGCGCCAAAGGTATCGGCCTCAAGGGCCTCGATATAACGCGACGCGACACGAGTCAGACGCGCGACCTCGTCGAGCGACAGTCCACGCCGAGCCCTTAAATCACGCAGATAAGTGCCGAGCGACGTCGTTCCCGACATCTCAGTGTGTCTAGCCTATCAGATGTGGCGCCTCATTCATCAGGATTGAGGTTGACCGAGACGAGCTTCGAAAGGCCGGGCTCCTCCATCGTCACGCCATAGAGAACATCCGCCGCTTCCATCGTGCGCCGGTTGTGAGTGATGACCAGAAACTGCGTCTGGCTGGTCAGCTCACGCAGGACTCTCAGGAAACGATGGATGTTGGCATCGTCGAGCGGCGCGTCCACCTCGTCGAGCACGCAGAATGGGCTCGGGCGGAAGTAGAAGATCGCGAACAGGAGGGCCAGTCCGGTCAGGGCGCGCTCACCACCGGAGAGCAGCGTCACGGACTGCAGGCGCTTGCCCCGAGGCTGCGCCATCAGGTCGACGCCCGTGTCGAGGGGATCGCCGCCTTCTTCGGCCTCCACGAGCCGCAGCTCCGCGCGGCCGCCTTCGAACAGCCGCTCGAAGATCTTCGCGAAGTCGCGGTTGATCTGCTCGAAGGCCTGGACGAAGCGTTCCTGCGCGGTGTGCGTCATTCCCCGCAACGCCTTCTCGAGGTCCTTGATCGACGCGGTGAGGTCGTCGTGCTGTGTGCGCAGAAACGTGAGCCGCTCGTCGAGCTCGCGATACTCCTCGTCGGCGACGAGGTTGACGGGGCCGATGGCGGACAGTTTCTCCGCGAGCTCTCGCACCCGCTGGCCAAGCGTCGCGAGGTCCCGGTTGGGATCGTGGCGGGCCAGCAGCGCGGCCGCATCCACGCCGTACGTCCGCTGGGCGTCGAGCGCCAGCTCCTCGCGTCGGACACGCCGCTCGGTCGCCTGCAGCTCGAGTTCGTGCATCGCGCTCACCAGGCGATGGAGATCGCCCTCGGCCGCGCGCAGCTCCTGCTCGATGCCGCGCAGCCCGTCCAGGAGCGTCTCGTGGGCTTCCGCCGCCTGGCGCGCCGCCGCCTCCGCGCGGTCGCGGTCCATCGCCACGTCGCGCGCTGTCGAATCCGTGCGCTGCCGCTCCTCCTCCAACCACACCCGCCGCTCGCCGAGCTGCTGCTGCCGGGTCTTCCCCTGCTCGAGGCGCTGGGTGAGATCGGCCTCCATCTGGTCGGCGCGCACGAGCTCCCGCCCGAGGGCCTCGACGCGCTCACCGATCGAGCCGACCTCGACCCGGCACGCGGTGAGCTGGGTCACCAGCGCGGTCTCCTCGGCCTGAGCGTTCTCGAGAGCGTCGCGGATTCCGCGAATCGTGCTCTCGTGCGCGGTTTCCGCCTCGCGTGCCGCCGCGACGCGCTGCTCGAGTCGGGCCAGCATCGCCCGTGTCTCGTCGGACTCCCGGGTCACCTGGCCGGCTTCGATGCGCACGGTCTCGGCGTGCCGGTGTTCGCGTTCGTGCTCACGGATCGCCTGTTCCAGATCTTTCTCACCGGCGACGCGCTCGGCCTGGCGCTGGCCGACTGTCTGCTCGCACTCGGCGATGCGCACGCGCAGCGCCGCGACATCAGCTTCGGTCTGGGCGACCGTGGTCTGCGTGATCCCCACCGTCTCGGTCAGTTCGCGGATCTGCTCGTCCAGCTCCCGCAGCTGGCGTTTGCGGGCCAGCAGCGAGTGCCGGGCCTCGCCGCCCCCCGCACCGCCGCGCAGTCGCCCCGTCGGCGCCAGCACCTCGCCGTTCGGCGTGACGTACGTCGCGCTGACACCGTTCCGCCGCCAGAGGGTCTCCGCCTGATCCAGATGATCGACGATCGCAACCTGGCCGAGCAGGAAGTGGACGAGGCTCTCGCGAGGCGCCGTAACGCGACGAGCGATCCAGCGCACACCGTCGTCCTCGGGCAAAGGGTCGGAGGCTGACGACAGGCACTCGAGGGGCAAGAACGTCGCGGCGCCGGCGCCGCGTTCTTGGAGAAACGTGACGGCGGCGCGGGCCTGGTCGAAGCGCTCGACCACGACCCAAGCCAGGCGCTCGGCCAGCACCGCCTCCACAGCCCGCTCGAGGTCGGGAGGAACGTCGAGGAGATCAGCGACCGTTCCCACCACGCCGTCGACGCCGACACGGCCTTCGCGTTCGGCCGCCTCGAAGATCGCGCGGACCCCGCTGTCATATCCCTCGCGGACACGTTCGAGCTCGCGTAGCGACTCCGCGGCAGAGGTGCGGGCGGCCAGGGTCAAGCGCGCATCGGCCAGTCGTGTCTCGGCGTCTGCCAGCCCGCGCTCACGTGCGGCCAGCTGAACGGCCAGCTCTTCGCGCTGACTCATCAGCGCCGCGAGCTCGGCCAGAGCGCGATCACGCGCGGCCTCGAGCCCGGTGCGAGCCGCCACGATCCGCTCCGCCTCGGTCTCGGCCTCGCGCAACTCGGTGGCCAGGCGCTCGCCTCGGCGCGCGAGCTGGCTCTCGCGCTCGCGGAGCTCACCGGCCGAGCGCATCAGATCCGTGCGCTCGGCAGCGATACGAATCTGCTCGAGACGCAATCCCTCCAGTCGATCGCGCTCTTCGGCCAATCCGCTACGCCGGCTCTCGACGAGGCCCGCGAGATGGTCAGCGGCCTGCGTGCGCTCCGCGACGAGACGCTCGGCCTCGCCCAGCGCACCCCGAGTGGTCTCGCGCTCGGCGGCGAGGACGTCGAGGCGCTCGCCCGTCACACGGATCTCCTCGTCGAGTCGCACCACCTCTTCGGCCGCCTCGCGAAGCTGCACGCCCATCTGCTCACGACGCTCGAGGAGTCGCTCGAGGTCCGCCTGGACTTTCTGTACACCCTGGCGCAGATCGGAGAGCCGGTGATCGCTCACCTGGATCGCCTCGCGCTGGGTGGCCTGATGGCCGGCCAGCCGGCTCACCGTCGTGCGGAGAACCTCTTCGCGCTCATGGTGCTGAGCGATCTCGAGCTCCAGGCGGTCGGCCTCGGCCACGAGTCCGGCGAAATCGGCGGCGGCCAGCACGAGGGCACCGTCTCGGCGCTCCTGTTCGAGCGCCTTGTACTGCTGAGCGCGCTTGGCCTGGCGCTCGAGCGAGCCGAGCTGGCGCTTGACCTCGTCCATCACGTCCTTCACACGAACCAGGTTTCCACGGGCGCCGTCGAGCTTTCCCTGCGTCTCGCTGCGCTGCTGCTTGTAGCGTGCGATGCCGGCCGCTTCCTCGATGAACACGCGACGCTCGTGAGGCTTGGCGGTCAGGACATGGTTGAGCTTGTCCTGGTCCATCACCGAATACGCACGCGGGTTGGCGCCGGTCCCGGCGAAGAGGTCGAGAATGTCGCGCAGCCGGGTCGGCTGCTTGTTGAGGAGGTACTCGCTCTCACCCGTCCGGTAGAGCCGCCGCGCCACGGCGATTTCGCTCCACGGCACGGCCAGAACGCCATCGTTGGAGAACCTCAGCTCGACTTCGGCCAGGCCGACGGGCTTGCGGGACGCCGAGCCGTAGAAGATGACGTCGTCCATGCGCTGGCCACGGAGTAACTTGGCGCTCTGTTCACCCAGTGCCCAGCGAACGGCGTCAGAGATGTTGCTCTTGCCGCAGCCGTTCGGGCCCACGATGCAGCTCACGCCGGGAAGGATCCTCAGCTCCGTGCGTTCGCCGAACGACTTGAATCCGTGCAAGGTTATAGAATCGAGGCGCATGAAAACCTTCTAGCACGGGCGGCTTCTGGGGGCCTACGAAAAAGCACCACGCCTGGGGGGCGCGGGCACCGATGACGCTAGATGTCGAGGCTGATCAAGTGCCTTTGAGGTAACAGCACTTCTTGTATTTCTTGCCGGACCCGCACGGGCACGGGTCGTTGCGGCCGACCTTGTCTCCGGTGGCCGTGCGCGGCGCTGGTCGGGGCGGTGCCCCCAAGGGGGCCGCGCGTGGCGCCTCGCCGCCGACCGAGGGCATCTCGCCCCGGCTCTCCTGGGTATCGGCCCGGGCGGTCAACGTCGGCATCGCCATCGGCGCCTCCCGGACGACCTGCACCTTGAAGAGCCGCTCCACCACCGCGGCCTTCACGCGCTCCGCCATGTCCTGAAAGAGGTCGAACGCTTCCTTCTTGTACTCGGTCAGCGGATCGCGCTGACCATAGCCGCGAAGGCCGATGCCCTCCTTGAGATGGTCGATCGACAGCAGATGGTCCTTCCACTGCGTGTCGATGACGATGAGCATCTCGTGGCGCTCGAGGGCCCGCATCAGCTCCTCGCCCAGCTCGCGCTCGCGGTCGACGTACCGGCTCTTCACCGCGTCCAGGACGAGCTCGTTCAGCCCGTCTCGTGAGGTGACTTCCTGGTAAGCGGACGCCGGAATGCGGACGTCGAACTGCTGGAAGAGCGCCTCGTTCAGGCCGGCCAGATCCCACTCCTCGGGGTGCACGGCGGGGCCGGCGAAGCTGTCGAGCGTGACCGGCGCCAGGTCCTCGATCCACTCGGCAATCGTGTCGGTCTGGTTGGCGCCGTCGAGAATCTGGCGCCGCATGCCGTAGACGATCTCGCGCTGCTTGTTCATCACGTCGTCGTACTCGAGAAGGTGCTTGCGGATCTCGAAGTTGTGGTTCTCGACGCGCTTCTGCGCGGTGGCGATGGCGCGGGTGACGAGCTTGTGCTCGATCGGCTCGCCTTCCTCCATGCCGAGGCGATCCATGATCCGCTGGATGCGCTGGGACCCGAAGATCCGGAGCAGATCGTCTTCGAGCGAGAGGTAGAAGCGTGACGAGCCGGGATCTCCCTGACGGCCGGAGCGGCCACGCAGCTGGTTGTCGATGCGCCGGGACTCGTGGCGCTCCGTGCCCACGATGTGGAGCCCGCCGGTCGCCACCACCTTCTCGTGCTCGGGCTCGGTGATGCGCCGGGACTCGACCAGCGCGGCCTGGCGTGCCTCGGCCGGCGCGGTGGCCGGATCGAGGCCCTTCTTTCGCAACAACTCCTTGGAGAGAAAATCGGGATTGCCGCCGAGCAGGATGTCCGTGCCTCGCCCCGCCATGTTGGTGGCGATGGTGACGGCGCTCTGGCGCCCGGCCTGAGCGACGATCTCGGCCTCGCGCTCGTGGTACTTGGCGTTGAGCACCTCATGGCGGACGCCGCGCTTCTTGAGGAGCGTGGATAGCCGCTCGGACTTTTCGATCGAGATCGTGCCGACGAGCACGGGCTGCCCGCGCCCGTGACGCTCGATGATGTCCTCGACGACCGCGTTGAATTTCTCGCGCTCGGTCTTGTAGACGACGTCGGGATTGTTCACGCGCGTGAGCGGCCGGTTGGTCGGGATAACGACGACGTCGAGCTTGTAGATCTTCGCGAACTCTTCGGCCTCGGTCTCGGCGGTGCCCGTCATGCCGGCCAGCTTGTCGTACATGCGGAAATAGTTCTGGAAGGTGATCGTGGCGAGCGTCTGGTTCTCCCGCTCGATGCGCACGGCTTCCTTGGCCTCGACCGCCTGGTGCAGACCGTCCGACCACCGGCGGCCCGGCATCATGCGGCCGGTGAACTCGTCGACGATGATGACCTGGCCGTCCTTGACGACGTAGTCGACGTCGCGCTTGTAGAGCGCGTGCGCGCGCAGGGCCTGCTGGATGTGATGGAGGACGTCGATGTTGTTCGGATCGTACAGGTTGTCGACGGTGAGGAGTCGCTCGCAGGAGGCGATACCGGCCTCGGTGAGCGCGACGGCCTTCGATTTCTCGTCGACGATGTAGTCGCCTTCCTTGGTCGCTTCGACCTCGGAGAGCTTGCCCTCGACGATCGTCGCCGCCCGCTTGAGCTTCGGAATGATGCGATCGATCTTGTAGTAGAGCTCGGTCGACTCCTCGGCCGGACCCGAGATGATCAGCGGCGTCCGCGCCTCATCGACGAGAATCGAGTCCACCTCGTCGACGATCGCGTAATGCAGCTCGCGTTGGACCAACTCCTCCCGGTAGAACCGCATGTTGTCGCGCAGGTAGTCGAACCCGAACTCGTTGTTGGTGCCGTACGTGATGTCGGCCCGGTACGCTTCCGGCCGGCTACACGGTCGGAGCGCCGTCATCCGGACGTCCGGCGTGACGAAGCGCGGATCGTAGAGGAACGAGGCCTCGTGCTGGATAACGCCCACGCTGAGCCCGAGCGCCTGGTACACGGGCCCCATCCACTGCGCGTCGCGCTTGGCCAGATAATCGTTGACGGTGACGATGTGGACGCCGCGCCCGGTCAGCGAGTTGAGATAGGCGGGGAGCGTCGCCACCAGCGTCTTGCCTTCGCCCGTCGCCATCTCGGCGATCTTGCCCTCGTGCAGCACCATGCCGCCGATGAGCTGGACGTCGAAGTGACGCATGCCGAGCGCGCGCCGGGCCGCCTCCCGGCAGACGGCGAACGCCTCGGCGAGGACGTCGTCGACGTCGGCGCCGTCCTCGAGACGCTTGCGGAACTCCGCGGTCTTCGCCTGGAGCGCCGCGTCGTCCAGTGTTTTGAGCTGAGGCTCGAGCGCGTTGATGGCCACGACGTTCGGTTGAAGCCGCTTGACGTCACGCTCGTGTTTCGTCCCGAAGACCTTACGGAGGAGGGTATTCAGCATGCGTTGACCATTATACAGGCCGGCGTTTTTGGTCCGGCTACTTGCCGGCGAGCAGCTCCCGGGCGTGGCGACGCGCGGTGTCGGTGAGCCGCTCGCCGCCCAACATGCGGGCGATTTCTTCCACCCGGGCGGCGCCAGACAGCACGGCGACCCCGGCCCGAGTCCGACCAGCGCGCACGGCCTTGGCCACCAGGAGATGATGACCAGCACGGGCGGCGATCGGCGCCAGATGGGTGACGCAGAGTACCTGGCGACCGCGGGCCGTCACCGCGAGCTTGTCGGCCACCGTTCCGGCGACGCGGGCGCCCACACCCGCGTCCACCTCGTCGAAGACCATCGTGGGGACGCGCTCGTAGTTCGCGAGTACGACTTCGACGGCCAGCATCGTCCGTGAGAGCTCCCCACCCGACGCGACGCGGGCGAGCGGTCTCGGATCCTCGCCTGGGTTCGCAGACAGCCGGAACTCGACACGATCGAGAGCGCGTGCCTGGATCTGCTCGGCCGGCGCCGCCTCGACCACGATGTCGAAGCGGGCCCGCTCCACGCCGAGCTCGCGGAGCTCGCGCTGGACCCGCGGCCCGAGCCGCCCGGCCGCTTCGCGCCGCGTCTCGCTGACCGCCGATGCAGCCGCCCTGAGCTGGGTCAGGAGTTCCGCCGCGCGACGTTCCTTCGCGGCGACGATCTCGTCGTGACGTTGCCCACGGTCGAGCTCGGCGGCCGCAGCGTCTCGGAACTCGAGCATGGCGGCTTCGGTGTCGCCGTACTTGCGCTTGAGGCGCGCGATCGCGTCCAGCCGCTCGTCGATCGCTTCCAGGCGCCCCGGCTCGGCATCGATTCCCTCGCGGAGCTTGCGCACGGCCAGCAACGCCTCTTCGATCTGAGCGGCCGCGGCGTCGAGCGGCGTGGCGGCGTCGGCGAAGGCGCCGTCGAGCCGGCCCAGGTCACCCAGGACGCGGGCGGCCCGAGCCACCCGGCCGGCGGCCGCGTCGCGATCCTCGAGGAGTAGTTGCGTCACCTCGGCCAGGCCGCTGCTGAAGCGTTCGGCGTGCTGCCATCGCCGGCGCTCGGCACGCAGCTCCTCCTCCTCGCCGACCCTCAATCGTGCGGCGTCCAGCTCGGAGACCTGGAAGCGGAGGAGATCCTCACGCTGAGCCCGATCGCGATCGGCGCCGCGGAGCCGTTCGAGCTCTTCGGCGGCCGCGCGGTACTCGGCGTGGAGCGCCGCCATTCGCGCGACCGCGTCCTCGGCGTCGGCGAAGCGATCGAGCAGCTCGAGCTGGGCAAGGGGCTGGAGGAGACGCTGGTGTTCGTGCTGACCGTGGATCTCGGCGAGCTGCTCGCCGAGCCGCTCCAGCAGCCCCACGGTCACGGGCGAATCGTTCACGAAGGCGCGGTGACGGCCCGAGCGGGCCAGCTCACGCCGAATGACGAGAGCGCTCTCATCGGCCGGAATTCCCGCTTCTTCGAGGACCCGGCGAGCGCCTCCGCCGCGAGGCAGGTCGAACACCGCCTCGACGGTCGCCGTCTCGGCATCGCTCCGGATGACGTCGGTCTGACCGCGTCCGCCACTGACGAGCAGGATCGCGTCGATCACGATCGATTTCCCAGCGCCCGTCTCTCCCGTCAGCACGTTGAGGCCGGGCGCGAACGGCACCGTGACCGTCTCGATCACCGCGAAGTTCTTGATGCGGATCTCGCGAAGCATCGCGAGGATGCTAGGTCAACGACGGCGTCAGCCTCAAGCGGTATCTCGATTGAGACACCGAGCGGTGGGCTAGCGTTCCCCCCACTTGAGCTTCGTACGCAGGACGGAAAAGAAGTGCTTGTGCGGAAACCTGACGAGACGGATGCGGGCCGCCGCCCGCTGGGTCTCGACCACGTCGTCCTCACGAAGGCCGAAGCCCACCTGCCCGTCCACGGTGAGCATCACTTCCTGGTTCGCCCGCAACGTCAGCTCGATGCGCTGCGTCCCCGGCAGCACGATCGGCCGGTTGGTCAACGTGTGCGAACAGATCGGCGTGATGACCACGGCGTCCATCGTCGGGAACAGGATCGGACCGCCCGCTGACAGCGAGTACGCCGTCGACCCGGTCGGCGTGGAGATGATCAGCCCGTCGGCCCGATAGGCCGTCGCAGCCTGGCCGTCCACCGCGACCGTGAAGTCGATGATGCGACTCATCGCGGACTTCATGATGACCAGGTCGTTGAGGGCCAGGAAGTCGGCGACCACGGCCCCGTGACGGCGCACCCGGGCGGCCAGCATCATTCGCTCGTCCACCACCATCCGGCCGTCGAGGAACGCTTCGAGTGCGGGCAGCATCTCGTCGAGCGTCGTGGCCGTGAGGAAGCCGAGGCCGCCCAGGTTCACGCCCAGGAGCGGGGTGCCGAGATCGCCGACGGAGCGTGAGACCGAGAGCAGCGTGCCGTCCCCACCGAGGACGATGACGAGGTCGACCTGTCCGGGAAGATCGACGCGCCCGACTACGGTGACCGGCGCGTGGGGGACGAGCCCAGCCGTCTCCTTGTCGAGCACGACGGAGCGGCCGCGCTCTTCGAGCCACGCAATCAACCGCTCGACGACATCACGCGCCTGGCTGGCGTCGGGCTTGGCGACGATCCCGACTCGATTCATGACCGGACGCCTCGTTAGGCCAAGGCCTCCACGGCACGCGAGA
>Ga0209350_1001436_pt1 | contig 10442 bp, 10 predicted proteins | sample GraSoi013_2_20cm_2_FD_185822 | JGI IMG/M metagenome (GOLD analysis project Ga0209350, IMG submission 185822) | Grasslands soil microbial communities from the Angelo Coastal Reserve, California, USA - Sample 09_27_2013_2_20cm (SPAdes) (version 2) | ecosystem: Environmental > Terrestrial > Soil >...
ACCCTATCCTCAGGAATTTCTCAAACGGGGCTTTCCCGGGTTGCACCGGGTAATCGAGAAAAAAGTGGAAGACATCGATCTCGAGGTCTTCTCTGAGCTCCACTGCGGTGACGTTCTTTTTATCGACAGTTCTCATACGGTGAAAATTGGCGGGGACGTCAACTATCTCTTTCTGGAAGTCCTCCCTCGCCTTGAGCCGGGCGTCATCGTGCACATCCACGATATCTTCTTGCCTTTCGAGTACCGGCGCGATTGGGTCTTAGACGAATTTCGCTTTTGGAGTGAGCAATATCTGCTGCAAGCGTTTCTTACATTCAATTCAGAGTTTGAGGTGCTGATGGCCAACAGCTATTTGGCGCACGGATATTTGGAAGACCTCAAAGCTGCCTTTCCGAGTTTGGAAAAGGTCAACGCTACCGTTCCGAATCCAGTCAGGCGGGGCGGAGGCAGCTTCTGGATGCGCCGGAAGCCTCGAGGTTAATTAGCTCGTTCAGACGCCGAAGCAGTCGGACGAAGTTGAAATGGTCATGAACAGGCGCCTTGTAGCCTGGAAAAAAGATCCGATTTTGTCGAGAAGCGGCGGACAGCCGGGATGGCTGGTTAACGTGTAAACTCAGAGGCAGGCGGCGCACAAACTGCATGTGCAAAATCGGGCTGCCCGTTACCGCCCAGAGGCACGATTGCCAGTCCCTTCACCAAAGGGCGTAAGGCTTGATCTCGATCCTCAACCTCTTGCGGAACGACGACTCCGATAAAGACGAGTGGCCGGTCGGCTAAAGCGGCGGGAATGTCTCCTGCGAAGAAGAACTCCAAGCGTGCAAGCCTAACTAGAGTACGCGCATAGGGCTTGGGCCCAAGCATCCGATATGGCAGAGTCTCGCCAGGCGGAATGTGATAGTCATAGTAAAAACTTTCGAGCTCAACAATATAGTCACCAAACTTAGGAGGAAGCTTTCCTCCCTGATAGATTTGAAGCTGCCGGTAATCTTCCTGCGGAATACAAGATGGGGAATACTGCAAGCGTTGTAGGATCCCTACTTTGTCTGGAACGGTTAGGCCACGCGCCAAGGACCATTCTAGGACTGATTGCCTTTTGCTCTTTCGTCTTTGATTGGAGGCCGATAGCGCAATCAGACGCGCACCGCTGACTAAAAAAAATCCCAGTGTTGCAATAACAAGAAGCAGGCAGGACCGCCGCGAAATCAAAGATAAAGCACTTTGGAACGAACTAGGTTCGTCGTCTTCGGTTCCCGCAGCGCTACCTTGCTGCGGCTCGCCGGCAAGCCGGCGCGACAAGCTCTCTGCAGGAAACCAGATCGCAGCAAGAAAGTACAGCAGAAATAACCAATCAGTCATCAGAATCGCGCGAAACAGAACCGAATTTGCAAAAACCGCACTGCCGAGAACAGCAGCGACCAAAGTTCCTGCCAGAATGAGGTTTGGCATCCTGCGGCCTGCCATCCAGGTGAAAACAAATCCTGACACAACCGGTACAAACGTCGCCCAAGACGGCAGGATCCGATAGAGCACAACAAGTCCGATTGAAATCAAGAGAAAGAGTAAACTGGATGGCGCGAAGGGGCTGTCTCTTCGCAGCAGCCACATGAGCAACGTGAAGGCCAGTAAATAAAACAGAAGTACTCTCTGCCCCTGAGCGGCGCTGGAAAACCAGTCTTGGTACCGGTTTGCGGCCCGGCTTCGAGGGCCGAACGTGTTTGCATATTCCCAAAGCGCCGCCCCAACATTGCGAAGATAGAAACGAGGGTTGGTTTTTACATTCTCAACCGAGCGGTCAATAAAATAGCGATACCGGTCACGAATGGTATTTGGAATGCCGGCTGCGTCTGCGTCCTTGCGTACGGCTGGAGTCCACCGCTTGTAAAGAGGCGATGTAGCTGCGTAGATCGCTTCGCCAATGTTGTCCGACAAGCTGACGATACCGTACAAGCGCTCCTGCCGAATGAGCCATGGGAGCATAACAGAGAAAAACCCGAAAAGCAGCAGGAACGCATGTATGCCAGCAGCTTTAGGTGTTCTTTTTCGCCACCCCACCAGCAAGATCAATGCGACATAAAACGGCAGCGTGAACACCGTAAGAGTACGGGTAAGATTACTTAAGCCGATAAGAAGACCTGATAAGAAGAACATGGCAGCCCGCCCGTTCTTGAAAGCAAGCAAGGCGGCGTAAACCGAGCCAACAAAAAAGAGAAGCCCTAAGGGCTCAGTCCCTGCCTGTGGGGTCTGGATCAATTGCGTGGGATCGATCGCGAAGAACAAGGCCGCGCCAAATGCGCAAAGCCGATTGAAAACCAGTGCGCCGCAAAGGTAAATCAACGCTGCGGTGGCACCTCCAATTACAATGTTGAGAGCCGATATCGCTCCGAGGGAAAATCCAGTCCACGTATAGAGGCAGGCCAGGACGATCGAATAAAAAGGCCGGATGGCAGGTTGTTGTGTCGGTGGGATTCCGTAGCCTTTAGCGATATTTATTGCCTTGAACGTGTAGGAGGACCCATCCGAGATTGGCGAGCCGTGATAAATGAAAAAACCGGTTGGATGAGGATTCCAGAGATGGAATTCCCAGCGTACAGCCATGGCCGTAACAAGGATCGCTACAGCTATGAACCACTCGTTTCGCAGCAGGCGTCTTATCCCATTGCGAATTGAACCGTTCGAATCGGATGCAACCATCAGGTCATGACACTACTGCTTTCTGTTCCAAGCTGGCCAGTTGCTCTGATAGCGCTTTATAGATCTGTTAGGCTCAGGCTTAATCGGCGAGACTTCGCAAGGAACACTGGGGGCTCACAATCGTGCCGGATCAAATCAAACTCCACTCTCTGCCGCGGTTCAATATCTGCTCAAAAATGGATCCACTCTCGTTCCGACCCTCGTCGGGCGCGGGAAGTGCCGTGTTCGCTTTGTGGATGAGATAAAGGAATTTCCAAACACGAATTTCAGAGATCAAGAAAGTTGAGCCCATCAGCATGAGTTGTTCGAACAGAAGATTGGACAAAGCGTGGCGCTTGGAAAAAGGAGCATCTGGCGCTTGGTAGTTTGGCGAATGCGCCCAGCTCCAATCCTCGATTGCGTAGATGCCACCGGGTTTCAGCAATGGAAAAAGAATCTCAAAAGATGCCTTTGTTTGCTCATAAGTGTGGGATGCATCATCGACAACCAGATCGAGTTCATCCGCAAGTTCATTCGGAACGATATGCTCAAGAATTTTGCGATCAGACTGCGAAGTGGAAAAGTGAACGAACCGACCCTCCTTATCGGCAACATATCGTAAAAGCGGCGTGACAGGCTTTGGACTGATCTCAACGGCAGAAATTCGGCGAGGTTTGAACAGCTTGTCCAGGAACACGTAGCTCCCTCCCTGGAAAATCCCAAGTTCAAGGATGGATCGTGGCGAAAAGGCAGATGCGAGCTCCTCGTAAACGCGAATGTAAGGTTCATTCTTCGCAATGGTAAAGGCATCTGAAGTCGATAGCCGCCGTTCCTTTATGGGGACGGTTATTACAAAATTTTCACCTCCCAAGGAGAACTCCTGGCCTGGACCAATTTCGATGCGATTCATAGCTTCATTTCTCTTTACAACAGCCCCAGTTCTTCGACGACCGAGTGGTGGGGCTTAACCTTCTTTAGGATCAAGCTTGTAGCCAAGTTCGTAAGGACCACTTCACAGTCGCAACTCTAGGGCGGGATCAAAACGGCTGGTGTCCTCGAGGTGACCCGTTGATCTCGTCGCGGTTCGCCGGCGCGGATACAAAATTCGGGTGTCCAATGGCGATAACAGTTAGGCGGCGGCGCATTCTGATTGCGTCGCGTCATCACTCCATAAATCATCGTCGGTTTCAAGTAGCTCAAGTCAATGAGCAGGCTATTCAAATATTCGAGGAAATCTATGAAGCCTGTATCATGCGGATTGTCGACGTTCAGATTATGGCCAAAACCCCGATCGATAAATATGTCCGGCAGATTTCCAAAGCCCAGAAAACCACGGAAGGTAAATTTTTCAACAAGCAATGGCAGAATGTCCTGAGCGCGAATTGCTTCGAATCCCTTCTTGGAGCAATCCCAGTTGTCATACTCCTTCTCCACTCGTTTTAACTGGTGGTTGAGCTTGTAGTGATCGGGAATGAACTGCCAAATGGCTTGAATAATCTCCAGGCTCTCCGGCCAGCGCATATGGCCATTTCGACCGATCATATCAGTAGTCAGAAAAACACCGTTCTCTTCCATAGATCCATGGATTGCATCAAAGAGATGCTCCAACTCCAGCACGTGATGAAGCGTGTCTTTGGCAATAACGACAGAATATTTTTCAGTGTCCACCCATGTATTAAGGTCCCCTTGGGTAAGTAGCAGGTGCTCCCCAACTCCTGCCGCCGACGCACTCGCACGCGCGTGATCAAATCGCAGGGGCGATAGCTCAATTGCCTCAAGGACAAAATCCGTCTCTCCCATTTCTAAAAGTTTCTTAATCAGCAAGATCTCGTACCGGCAATCGCCTGCCCCCAAGCTCACGATCCGCCGGCTGGCGCCCGGCTGACGCAAGGCCTCCGCCGTATACTTTGCGTAGAAAAGGAGCACGTCGTGAACGCCGAAAACCTCGGCAATGCGCGGCACAATGTGCTTGTTGATCCAATAGTGGTGGATCGATCCAAGCTGAATCAGGCCGTCTGGATTAGCATATTGCGCAATCTGGGCTCGAATACGGTTTTGGTAATCGCGCTCCTTGGCTTCAGGCATTCTCAAAGAATTCCGCGAACCGGCTGCCCTCGAAATGCGTGCTCAGTTCGTCGAAGTTAGCAATTGCACCACGGAGACTATTATTGCCGAGTCTCTTTGTGGTAGTGGTGAGTTCCCGAGGCGAAACTTCAAGGAAATTTAATAACGCGGCCATTTTTTCCGGATCTCGCGCAACCATCTCCTCGTACGAAAGTGAAAAACTGCGATGTCGAGCAAATAACTCTCTGAACTCTGCATCTCGCCGCAGCGTTGTCTCAAAGTCTCGCTCGCATTCGAGAGGATCAAGCCTTACGGGGGGCACCTCGGGAATGCATTGGCCTTCAACCGCCAACGTTGTGTGAGTGACACGGTTGACAACATAATGCGAAAGGAACCGCCTAAGCAGGTTCTCGCGGTACAAATGTATGATGCGAAAATCGAGGTCGGCCGCGATTTCATCTCGCAAGGCTTTGTATTCAGGCAAGACTAGTTCGTCGTGTTTAAGTTTAAAGCCGACGGCTTTTTTTCCCTGAAGATCAAGCACGATTTTGTAAAGGAACTTAATGGGATCGCTATCTCTCTCCCGTGACAGCCTCTCGATAAAATCCGCTTGTTCGCGGCTTTTCTTAAGGTAGATGCCCGTGATTCCTGTAATCCTCTTCGGCGAAAAAACTTCACAATGCGAACAGATTTCGGGATGAGACCGGAGAAGGTGGACGAGCATGGTGCTGCCGGTCCTCGCAGGACAGGTGATCATGTAAATGTTATCGCGATATGATCCCATACGTCTGCAGAGTGATTTTGCTATATTCGCGTATTTCGATGCTGTCGCAATCGCCGGAATAGAGGCGCTGAAATCTCATTTTCAAGTCGTTTTCAGATTGATTAATCGTAATGCTGTCAGCGATAGCCGCGGTTCCTTTACCGGGATGGTCACCACAAAATTTTCACCCGCCTAAGGAAAACGTCCTCTCCGCACAAATTGCAATTCGATTCATAAAATCATATCATGTGCAGACTCAAGAAGCTGCACAAGCGTCCTAAAGATTCCGCGTAAGCTAAAAATGCAGAATAAGGTAAACAGACCAATTTTTGTTGTCGGTTCACCCCGTTCTGGAACGAGCATTCTTACCTGGTGTTTGGGTCAGCATCCAAACATATTCGCTGTGCCAGAGTCGAACTGGATGGGAGACTTCGTCGTCAACACGGCGGTCGTTCACCAAGTTGGAGCCGCGCGGGGCCATCTAAGCATCCTGAGTGCCATGGATATTTCACGCGATGAGCTCCTTGCTAATTTTGGTCGAACCATAGACGACCTAATTCTCTCCCACCGGCTCGATCTGGAAAAAACACGCGCTGCGATCCCCTCGCTTCCCGAGTTCATGAGGCGCTCGCTTCCTGAGGCTAGAACGCGCTGGGTGGACGGCACCCCGGAGTACTCGTTGCATATTTACGCCCTGAAAAAGCTTTTCCCGGAGGCGGTGTTTATCCATGTCCTGCGCGACGTGCGCGACGTGGTCCGTTCAATGCTTAATCTCCATCGGCTTGCGGGGGTTCAGTTGGTCGCAAATGAAGAGGAGGCCTATAGCTATTGGCTGCGTACGGTCAAGGCGTGTATACAGGCTGAACGGGCTTACGGTTCGAACGTCGTTCGTCGTTTGCCCTATAATGCTTTGATTGATCACCCGGAGTCAGCGATCCGGTCCATGCTGGACTTTGTTGCGGAGCCATTTTGCGCGCGATGCCTTGAGCCGCTCAGCTGTCAAATCAATAGCTCTGATGTACCGCCCGATTTTGTGGCTGAAGTCCCAGCCACCGATCGCCGGATCGTTGAGGAGGCTACGAAACTATACGTAGAGTTGCGGAACGCCCCCGAGCTGATTGAGTCATCCTCAGCCGCCGCTGATGAAATGGCAGCTGAATTTGACCGACGAGTGCAACATTTGGCGACCGTCGAAGACCAGCTTCGAAACGCTGTGCGAACCATTCAGACCTTGGAGAAGCAATGCTCTGGGCAGAAGGGAAATATCCGGGATGAGGCTTTGCTTTAAAAAATCGGTGCTGACGATTTTCACTTTTCCAGATGACGCGAACAAAAATAAAATCCGACAGGATGCCAAGTCGCATCGGCTTTGACAAATTATGGGTCGTCTGCGTCGCCTTTCACACTGGATTCTCTACCGCAAGGGAGCCTTAATCGCTGTCTGCATCCTTCTTGTAGCAGTCGTAGGCTACATAGACTACGTTACGGGATACGAGCGCCCGCTCCTTCTTTTTTATCTATTGCCAATTTCTTTGGCCGTATGGTTTGGCAGCTTGCTATTCGGACTGAGTGTTGCCGTGATTGCCATCGTAGCGTGGATGTGGTCGGACCTGGCGGCGGGCATCCCCGCTCTCGGGTTTTGGAATGTGGGAATGGCTTTTGCCTCCTTCGCTCTTTTTGCTGGTATGTTATCCAAGCTACGAACACTTGTGCGCGAACTGGATAGGCGGGTGTTGGAACGGACTGCAGCCCTGCAGCGCGAGGTCGCTGAACGACAACGACTTGATCAGGAGATTGCGCAAGTGGCGGATCGCGAGCGGCACCGCTTGGGCCAGGAATTACATGATAGCTTAGGTCAGCACCTAACCGGCACCGCGCTGGCCGCTCAAGTGTTGAAGGAAAAGCTCGCGCTCAGATCGGCATCTGAGACAGCAGAGGCAGAAAAGGTCGTTCGTTACGTGGAGCAAGGAATTGACCTTACCCGTAATCTGGCGCGTGGATTCTTCTCGCCGGAACTGGATGCAGATGGCCTGACAGTCGCCCTTCAAGGGCTCGCGGAGAACATAACCGAGCGCTTTGGCATCGACTGTGTCTTCGAAGGAGAAGAGTCCCTACCAATCCGCGACTCCGCCATTGCGACTCAGCTCTATCGAATCGCCCAGGAAGCGGTAGCGAACTCGATCAAGCATGCTGCTGCGCAGCGAATTACCATTCAGCTCGCGATGAACCCCTCCGCACTTTCCCTCGCGATTAGCGATGATGGAATCGGATTTCCCGATAGATTACCCCGCTCTGAAGGACTCGGACTGCAATTAATGCGGCATGGGGCATCCCTCGCAGGTGCGAGCCTCGATGTTCGACGGAATGGTCAAAGGGGTACAATCGTAACGTGTAAATTGAACCTGCAAGACGGAACTGATCGAGTTTAGTAATTTCTCATGGACCCAACTTCCAGAACAGGTGAGCCACGCAAAAGCCGTGTTTTTCTTATCGACGATCATCCGCTAGTTCGTGAAGGATTGGTCAATCTAATTAATAGCCAACGCGACCTAGCCGTCTGTGGCGAAGCAGAGGATTCGGCTGGAGCCATGACGGGCATGGCAAAGACGCGACCCGATGTCGCTCTAGTCGACATTTCACTGAAGAATGAATCTGGCTTGGAATTGGTCAAGAACCTGGAGAGCCAATTCCCGCTTGTCGCCCTGATCGTCCTTTCCATGCATGATGAAGCTCTTTATGCCGAACGCGCCTTGCGCGCTGGAGCACGCGGTTACGTCATGAAGCGAGAGAGCACAAAAAGCGTTTTGGCATCTATTCGCCGAGTGCTGGAGGGCGGCGTTTATATCAGTGAAAGGGTCGTCAACAGTATGGCCCGCCGGTTTAGCTCATCATCAAAAAAAGCGGAGAGTTCCCCCGTCGAGCTTTTGAGTGATCGCGAACTGGAAATATTCCGGCTCCTTGGGCAGGGGCGCACGACCGCACAAATTGCCGACGATTTGCATTTGAGTTTGAAAACTGTGCAAGCTTATTGCGCGCGCGCGAAGGAGAAATTCGGCGTTAGTTCTCTGGGCGAGCTTCTCCGTGCCGCAATTCGCTGGGAGGATGCGACTCATCTAAAATAGAGGGTTGCTCTCAAGGCGCAAAATTCGGGCGTAGGATTCAATCCTACAAAAAGACTCGGAAGCATCTGTCTGTAACAGTCCGCAGCCTTGCACGAGTTTCCAGCTGTGAACCTACTATCATCTAGCCGGTCTCAGCAGGCCTCGAAAATTCCTGAAGCGCTCGCTAAATTTTTAGTCGAATCGAACTCTCCGCGCCGCGCTACCGAAAAGACTAGCAAGCCCTGCGTAAGATCAAGCAAGACCCGAGGGAAAACATCATCACTGCGAGAACTTGCGCTTTCTAAAGAGCAAGAGCTTTGGAAAACAAAGTTGGCACACCGTCCCAAGCCATTTTGGTACCCCTATGCGACGCTCCGAAATCTTCCTGTGTTGGAGCGACTCCTGGCCGGAGTCGGACTTGACCTGCTGGAACTCTGCAGAGGCACGCATGGTAGGGTTGCAGACGTCGGCGCAGCCGATGGAGATCTCGCATTCTTCTTGGAAGAACTGGGGTTCTCGGTAGACGTCGTCGATAACGAGTACACAAATTTCAATAAGCTAGAGGGAGCTCGAATTCTTAAGAAGGCATTAAACTCATCGGTTACTATCCATTCGATCGATTTAGACTCGCGATCCCAACTCTTTACACAAAGTTACGATGCCGTCTTTTTACTTGGGACTCTCTATCACTTAAAAAATCCCTTCTACATCTTGGAAAGGCTGGCTCACGTAACAAGATATTGTCTTCTGAGCACGCGGATCGCCCGCCAAACCGCCGACGGCTTGCCGCTGTCGAAATACCCTGTTGCGTATTTACTGGGACCAGACGAATGCAATAACGACAGCACGAATTTCTGGATTTTCTCAGATGAAGGTCTGAAGCAACTGCTCCACCGTACGGGTTGGAGCATTTTGGCATACACCGCGATTGGCGATACCAACAACTCGACCCCAGGCGATCCAAATCATGACGAACGCGTCTTCTGCGTTCTAAAAAGCAACGCGATAACGGAAATCAGCGCCTCTCCAAATCCTGTACCCCTCGGTGAAAAGATGGGCATGACAACGATTCGGTGGAACACTGCTAGCTCGGGTGACGGCAAAGTCTATGTCTCCATCGACGGGCAAAGGGAGTCTCTCTTTGCCCGTGGACGCCAAGGCTTCGCTACAGCGAACTGGATCCAGGCTGGGTTCACTTATGAGTTTCGCCTTTATGATTCAAGTCACACTCGTCTGCTCGACAAAACCAGCGTTACTTTGGCGATAGAATAAGCGCAAAGTTTCGCGCCGATCATTTTCTTTTGGATTCGCAACGAATTTTGCATTCAACGTATCGAAAATTGGCCACCTATCACTGGCGCAATAGATAAATCACTGGATCTAAAGAAATTGTGGCGTGGCAGAAAATTGCAGAAATCTCTAGGATTGCGTTGACCTCACGCCGATTTGGAGTAAGCTACTGATCCCGCTGGAAGCGGGACTCCACTAATTTGGAGTGCGTTCTACGTACATTTTGGGACTGCAAATTGGGCTCAATTTTGTCCCGGCAACAAAGACGGAAACCTGCCACGGCGGGAAGACTGTAATGTTTGTCGGCACGAGATTGAGTTTTTTTTGCGGCCAAAATGTTGTGAACTGCTGTTCTTTGACATCTACATACAGGGTAGTAAGAAATACAACTTTAAGAGCTGAGTCTGAAATCAAGCATCGTCGCATGACGATGAGAGAGTTTCAGTTATCAAAGAATCTCCCCCGAAATCATTCGGGGGAACAGATTGATCAAGCTACAAAGAGCGCATCATGGATGCCTTGGTGCCAATAGGCGATGAAGGACGTGGTAAGCT
>Ga0209350_1001437_pt1 | contig 10439 bp, 7 predicted proteins | sample GraSoi013_2_20cm_2_FD_185822 | JGI IMG/M metagenome (GOLD analysis project Ga0209350, IMG submission 185822) | Grasslands soil microbial communities from the Angelo Coastal Reserve, California, USA - Sample 09_27_2013_2_20cm (SPAdes) (version 2) | ecosystem: Environmental > Terrestrial > Soil >...
CCGCCACGCCGATTGCGATAGTGTATGCGACTAAGAGACTGCATCGCCTCGCAATGCGTTTTGCGCCATTCATGTCATTTTCCTTTCGTGCATTTGCGACCTTAAAACTCTCATTCTCGCTTTCATGAAGTACCCTTTCCATAATACATGTCGAAACTGCGGGCAGCAGCAAGCGAGTTCTTGCCCAGATGAGCACTTGAACATCACGGGAGCTGTATCAGGTGAGCTGCCATGATGTGTGCTCCTTCTTTTGCTCTGTTTCCCTCCTTCTACAGTCAATTAAGAACAAGCCCTCTCGACACAGGGCCGGAACAAGTGCACACTGATTCTAGACAACCGTTGAAAGCAGAAGACGAACGTCTCCTCCCTCCTCCCGACTCGACCGAGTGGGAACGCTCGCACTTCGCCTTCCTCCGTTCCTGAGCAGAACCGATCATGAGCGCGTCGCGCGGTCTGCCGCCACAGTAGAAGGACACGCATACTCAGGAACCTCTCTTGAAGAAATGAGAAGAGGTCTCGCAACTATTTTACGCAGGCCAGAGCCTCCTGATCGGGTTTGCCTCTCTCTCGAAGAGTACTGGGGAGAGGTCTTTTCGAGAACAACAAACTCGTCTTTGAGTCGTCTTTCTGTCGTCTTTTCCCACATCCTGTACGTCTCAGCAACACTTCTCTCTCAAAAGATGCTATAGTAAACGCGAGTTTACTTTTGTTCGCACAGGTCGAGCAAGAGGGAACGGAGACCTCTTCGATGGAGGAACAAGGCTGTGACGAAGCACTATCAGATGCTACTCAAGCAGGCACGCGAGGAACGCGGATGGTCTCAAAAAGATGTCGCGGAGAAGATTGGCACCGACCCGAAGACCGTGAGTCGCTGGGAACGGAGGGTCGCATACCCCTCTCCGTATTTTCGCCAAAAGCTCGCTGAGCTTTTCAAGAAAAGTCTTCGCGAACTGGATCTGCTCAACTCCGGTGAAAGTGGGGTAGAAGATGGTGACCCTCCCATCTCAAAGCTTCCAGCAGGGTTGTTCGAGGGTGCTGAGAAAGCTCCAGACTGGCGTGTCGAAGAGATCGACCAGCAGACAGGCCAGCCTCTCGCTGCAAACGTGCCGTCCGGTCAGCAGCACACACGCACCACTGCCTTGCACCAGCAGAACCGGAGGCGGATGCTTGGGCGTCTGCGCCACGCCTATGGTGAATTGCTGGAGTACTCGCTCCAGGAAATCGTCTGGATCGAGCTGGGTCTTGCTGGGATGCCCGATGCCGTCCAAAATGCCACGAACCGGCTGGTGCGTCTGTCTCAGCAGGATGCCCAGGCGCTACCTCCAGGCACCTCGATCCTGGAGGTCTACGACATGTCCGAGCGCTGGGAGAACCAGGAGCCGGCAAGTCCACGGTGCTGCTGCACCTTGCCCAGGCGTTGGTGCAACGGGCAGAGCAGGAAGAAGCACATCCCCTGCCGGTCATACTGTGCCTCTCATCATGGGCCGAACACCAACCAGCACTGGAAGACTGGATGAGCGACCAACTGGCCTTGACCTATGATGTCTCACAGAAACTGAGTACCCAGTGGGTGCGCAACGAACACATCCTCCTGCTGCTCGATGGTCTGGATGAGATGGATGCCGCATCCCGCTCGGCTTGTATTGCCGCCATCAATGCCTATCATCGTGAGCATCTGCTCGTTCCACTTGTCATCTGTTCCCGTCGGACAGAATATGAAGATGCGGCCAGGCACCAGAAGCTGGCACTCCAGCGTGCCGTACTCATCCAACCACTGACCCTTGAACAGGTCTCTGCTTCTCTTGACCAGATCGGTCACCCACTGGATACCTTACGACAGACCCTCCAGACCAACCCGGCGTTGCAGGAACTGACCACCACGCCTCTGATGTTGAGTATTTTGATGCTGACCTACTCGAGAACTCCGCTGCCAGCGCTCTCCCACAAGCTATCTACGCTGCAAAGGCAGGTGTGGACCAACTATGTGGCACGTATGACCGAGCGGAAAGGAGACGCCAGGCACTATTCACTCCAACAGACCTGCTCGTGGCTGAGCTGGCTGGCACGCAACCTGCAGAAACACTACCAGACCGTGTTCTACCTGGAGCATGTGCAATCTGACTGGCTGCCAGACAGCCTGCGACAGCACGCTTTCCGGCTGACTATGCGCTTGCCTATCATCCTACTCGGAATGCTGGCCAGCTTCGTCATTGGCTTGTTTTTGCAAACGGTTTTTGATCCGACAACTGGCATCCAGGCCGTGATCCTTGGGGGCTTGCTGGGGGGCTGCTTTAGCCAATCGGCCAGCACCAGCACAGAGGTTGGCACTCCTAACACGACTCAAAGGAGGCCGCGTGGGCGTAATCTGGGGAGAGGATTGATCAGTGCCGGAACAGGACTTGCTATTGGGTTGAGTTTCGGATTCGAGTTGGGGTCAAATTACGGATTGAGTGATTGGTTGCGCGATGGCTTGATCTACGGAAGCATCATCGGACTTGTTTGCTGGGTGCTCCTGGTTTTGCTCCCAGGTGTGTCTTCTCAGCGCAGTACCCCTCGCGCTCCGCAGGCACCAGCGCACCTGCCTCACTTGCTCTCCGCGCTTCGTCTAAGGCGTACGCTCCTGGTTGCGACCGTGCTTGGGATCGGTTACGGGCTGAGTACCGGACTAGGCTACAGACTGAGTGATGGGCCGAGTGCTGGACTCAACATTGGGCTGAGCTACGCATGTGTGACGTTTCCCATCAGTTTGATTGTTGAGAAGTACAGAGGAGATCTTCGCCTGACCGAGCGGTTGCGCTGGACCTGGAGCGGTTTCTTTCGAGGTTTGCGCTCGTTCACACATTGCGTTATCAGTGGAGCACTGGCTCTTGGTATTCTACTGATTGTTGGGCTGAGCTACGGGCTCACCACTGGGGTGGGCTTCCAGTCGAGCACTGGGGTGGGCTCCCGGCTAGCCTACGGGCTGATTGACGGGCTAGGCCCTGGACTAAGAAGCACTGGGCCAGGCACCGGGCTAGCCTATGGGCTGATGATGGGGGTGGTCGTTGGAGTGGGCATCGGGCTGGGTTACTGGCTAGGGTTGGGGCTCTTTCAGAGTGTTGGGCAGGAACAAATTGAAGATCAGGATCGCCAGCGTTTCAATCAAGGCGTGCGTCGATCTGCACGGAATAGTACCATCATCGGTTTTCTCAGCGGAGGAGTCATCGGAGTCCTCGGGTTTCTGGGCTATTGGCTGAGCTATGGGCTGAATGAGGGACTGAGTGCAGGGCTGAGCTATGGACTGGACGAGGGACTGAGCAAAGGGCTGGGCTATGCGCTCAGTGTCGTGTGGCTCTTTGCCATTGGTGGCGGCTTATTCGGCTGGGCTGTCAGTGGTGGATGGGCGGTGCTGCGGCATGTTGTCTTGCGCTGGTTACTATACAGGAGACATGTCTTTCCCTGGTATGCGCAGGTATTCCTCAATGATGCAACAGCTCGTATTCTCTTACGGCGCGTTGGGGGTGGGTACAGTTTCATCCATCGCCTCTTGTTGGAGTATTTCGCCAATCTCGATGATGGGAATGCTCCTGGAAGGGGGCAGCACCGTCGAGATTGATGATTGGGTCATGTAGCTTAAGTTTAACATCCACAAAGCCGATAATCGTATGTGGGCATGTTGTTTACTCGCTCTCCGTTTTACGCTCAAGATGTAGAGGTTGCGTTGGTGGTTGTAATACTATTAGCAAATCGTCTTGGCGTTCAAACAGCCATTGCATAAGGTCTAGCGCCTGCTGTGGATTCAGTTGCACACGATGGTTGTTATCGTCAATAATGGACACCTCATCGCCCGCAAAATCAAATTGCGCCATGTCAGTTACTCCTTAACAGCTTTCTGCATTACTCTCCCGCACGCTCGTTCTTGTTGTGTTCAACAGTTTTGAAACAATTATATCCCATTATCTGTGATAAACGACGTAAAATTTAGGCTATGTACTCTCTAGTCTCTGAGCTAAAAAGAGGAGACGTGCGCGATAACATCTTGACAATCCTGGCTCCTGGACTGCTTGTCGGCCCGTGATCATCCACGTAGAGGTAGCTCCAGGATAATGTAGTGGCGCCCCTCGCGGCCGCCAGGCTCCCGCGCGAAAATTGAAACGCACCCATTCCCATGGCACAGTGGCACAGATAAGCGCCATGTGCTACGCTACTCAACAGTACAAGAGGGCTGATACTGACCAGGTAGACATACACTTCACCATTGTGCACGTACCAGCCTCACACCAATGCACAAGGGCAATCTGTCCCGGTTGCTCGACCTTATAGAACGTATGGAGGTCAAGTATGGCTCAAGTGTATTTACCAGACGATCCGCGTGTACGCGCGCAACTCGAAGGAGCAGAAACGCCCGCCGTCAAGGAGCAGCCACGCCGCCGCCTGCGCAAACCACGGCGCTTGGGAGGGATCGACCTGGTCGTGTTCCTCGCATTCATCGCGGCTGCAACGCTCATCGTCCTCGCTGCCGCTCGTTGGACCACGCCGCTTACACCTGCGGTAACCATCGATCTCTCGCCTTCCGTCCTCCCTGCTTACGCCGGGTACTCGCTGCTGCGCATGATGCTGGCATATGTGCTTTCGCTAGCGTTTACGCTGATTTACGGGCGAATCGCAGCCACCAACCGCAGGGCAGAAGTGGTCATGGTACCGCTGCTCGATATCCTGCAAAGCATTCCCATTCTCTCATTCTTGCCAGCTGTCACCCTGGCACTGGTAGCTGCCTTTCCACACTCGAATATCGGACTGGAACTCGCCAGCGTGATCCTGATTTTTACCAGTCAAGCCTGGAATATGACCTTCAGCTTTTATCACTCAGAGCGTACCCTTCCTACCGATCTGCAAGAAGTCTCGACCGTCACACGCCTGCGGCCATGGCGGCGCTTCCTCGTCCTGGAACTGCCGTCCTCGATGATTGGCCTGATCTGGAACAGTATGATGAGTTGGGCCGGAGGATGGTTCTTCCTGATGGCATCCGAGCAACTCACAATAGGGGGCCGTTCTTTCCAACTGCCGGGGCTTGGTTCCTACTTGCAGGCTGCTGCCAACGCAGGCAATACCGGGGCCATATTGCTTGGACTTGCCGCGCTCGTCGCGCTCATCGTCCTGCTCGATCTCCTTTTCTGGCGCCCATTGGTGGCCTGGGCCGACAAATTCAAGGTTGAGTTGAGTAGCGGGGCAGATACACCGCATTCACCTGTACTCGATGCTCTGCGGCGCTCCGCGCTCATCGCGCTTGTCAACCGCAAGGTGTTCCGTCCTCTTGGGCGATTGTTGGCGAGCCTCCTGGATCGTTTGCAACCATTGCCAGGCGCCAGTTCTCCAGAGCCCTTTCCGGCACAGGCATCTCGTTTCCCGCCTGTTCGCAAGGTTGCCAGTTGGGTCTTCGTGTTCTTGTTGGGTGTGCTGGCCCTCTTCGGCCTGTGGTCCATGGTGCAGTTGCTCGTACAGGTTAATCTGGGAACCTGGGGCACGTTGCTGCTGGCAGCCTTTGCCACCTGGCTGCGCACCCTGGCCGCCTTGCTGATTGGTGTCGCCTGGACGGTTCCGGCTGGGGTCGCCATTGGCCTCTCGCCAAAGTGGTCTCGCCGCCTGCAACCGGTAGTGCAGGTGATTGCCTCCATTCCGGCCACCGCGGTCTTTCCGGTGCTGCTACTGGCCCTGGTAGGCCTGCCAGGTGGACTCTCGTGGGCAGCCGTCCTGCTGATGCTGCTGGGAACCCAGTGGTACATTCTCTTCAATGTGATCGCCGGTGCAATGGCGATTCCCAGCGATCTACGCGAAGCCACCACCGTCTACCATGTGTCGGGCTGGCGGCGCTGGCGCACGCTCATTCTCCCCGCCATTTTTCCCTACCTGGTGACCGGTATGCTCACAGCAAGCGGTGGGGCCTGGAATGCCAGTATCGTCTCGGAGTACGTCCAATTCCAGGGCCACATCACGAGCACGTTCGGCCTGGGAGCCAGTATCGCTTCGGCGGCAGCGGCAGCTAACTTCCCCGTGCTCCTGGCCGCAACAGTGCTGATGGCCGCCTTTGTTGTTATTCTCAATCGTCTCGCCTGGAAGCGGCTGTATGCCCTTGCTGAGCGCCGCTATACGTTAGGATAGGAGGAACTTATGATGTCGCAGTTTGATCAGCCTCGCCCAGGGCAAGATGGAGCAACCTCGACAGCAGCAGCAGTACTGCTGGAGGCAAGGTTGTGCAGCAAGGTCTTTGAGACGGAAGGCAAACACCAAACAGGGGCACAGCCGATGCTGGTGCTGGACAAAATCCAGTTCCAGATTCACGAGGGCGAATTTGTGGCCTTGCTTGGACCGTCTGGGTCCGGCAAATCCACGCTGTTACGCATCCTCGCGGGCTTGCTAACGCCAACGAGTGGGCAGGTGCTCTTCAAGGGGGTACCTCAGCAGGGACCCAATCCGCATGTCGCCATCGTGTTCCAATCCTTTGCGCTCTTTCCCTGGCTGACAGTGCTGCAGAACGTAGAGCTGGGCCTGGAAGCACAGACGCTCACACCAACCCAGCGGCTCAAGCGCGCGCTTTCCGCCATCGACCTGATTGGTCTGGACGGCTTTGAGGATGCCTATCCGAAGGAACTCTCGGGCGGAATGCGCCAGCGCGTGGGTTTTGCCCGTGCCCTGGTGGTCGAACCGGAATTGCTCTTTATGGATGAGCCATTTAGCGCACTCGACGTGTTGACTGCTGCAAACCTGCGCAAAGAACTGCTGGGTTTGTGGCGAGAGCAAAATATGCCCACGCGAGCTATCTTAATGGTGACGCATAACATCGATGAAGCGGTGAGTATGGCAGACCGTATTCTGGTGATGGGAGCCAACCCTGGGCGCATCCGCGTCGAGTTGCCTGGCCTGCCCCTTGCGCAGCGCACGATCCAGAGCGAGGCGCATACAAATCTGGTGGATCTCATCTATCGTATCATGACCAGCCCCCAGGAGGAAATCGCCACGTTGTTGCCCACCCATGCGCAAGAGGCCAAAACAGGGCCGCTTACGCCCACTGCGCCACATCCTTACCAGGTCCTGCCGCATGTCTCCATCGGCGATGTGACGGGGCTGATCGAGCTGGTTCATTCACGAGGAGGGCGTGAAGACCTGTACTGGCTTGGGCGGCATCTCCAGTTGGAACTCGACGATTTGCTCCCACTGGTAGAGGCAACCGATCTACTTGGCCTGGCGGATACAGTGGAGGGTGACCTGGTGTTGACCGAGGAGGGAAAGCGCTTTGCCGAGGCTGGCGTGCTCGAAGAAAAGCAAATCTTCCGCGAGCAAGCCCTCGCCCATGTCAGCATCCTACGCAAGATCGTACAAGCGTTGCAAGCCGCTCCGCGTCATGTGCTGCCAGAGGAGCATTTCTTACAATTACTTGAAACCCATTTTGGTGAGGAAGAGGCGCAAGCGCAATTAGAGACGGCCATTAACTGGGGACGCTACGCGGAACTCTTCACCTTTCAAGAGGATCGTGGCATGTTCCAATTGGAGGAAGAGGGAGCACCAGCAACACAGGCCTGAATGGGTGTGCTTTGCCAGGCATATACAATTGAGCCTAGACGATGTTCTGTTCCCTGTGTATGTGGTTCGATGAAAAGCGGCTGATCCGCAAAGGATCAATATTGATTGATTGTGCCTTCCCAGACATGATCTCCTCAGCGATCAGCCGCCCTACGGCTGGAGCCTGTTGCACACCATGCCCTGAAAAACCGGCAACATTGACCCAGTTCTCTGCGCCCGGCATCCGGCCAAGAATCGGATTGTGATCAGGCGTGACTTCATAGTATCCCCACCAGCAGGCCTGCTGATCCAGCCCTACATCAGCCAACCAGGGAAAGCGTTCCATCCCCACGCTTATCGTCGACTCGAACCAATCCCAATCCAGGCCCTCCGTAAATCCAGGCGGTTCGTCCGCATTTGAACGACCAAAAAGTATGCGATTACCCTCGCTCCGTAAGTAGAAACCACTCGTCAAATCGATAGTGAGGGGGTAGATATGCTGCCAGGCAGTCGCAGTGGTCGCATAAACTATGCGTCTTACCGGCTGAACGGGTACTTCCAGGCCAGCTCGCCTGGCTACTTCACCGGCCCACGACCCAGCGGCGTTGACAAGATAATCGGCCTCAAAGATACCATTTGGCGTTTCCACCTGCCAGCAATTACCTGCGCGGTTGGCCTTCATCAGAGGGGTTTCCAGGTAAATTGTAGCCCCTCTTTCTTTTGCCAGTCTGAGATAGGTGAAAGTAACACTGTGGGGATCAACGACTCCGTCAGCTAACCCATGCGTGGTGCCGACAATGCCTGCAGGATCAAATTGCACCAGGCTTTGAGCTTCTTCAACAGTAAGCACTCTCACCGGCGCACCTATACGCTCCTGTAAACGCACGCCGTCCATATGCACTGCCCAGCGTTCAGGAGGAACAAGGAACAGATAGCCAATTGGGCGATAACCGGCATCCTCCCCGTATAAGTCCTGGAAGTGTTGATATTCCTGGATGCTCTCCCAGGAGATACGAATATTGACCTCTTCGGTAAATTGTACTCGTACACCGGCGACACTGTAGCCGGTTGACCCCATAGCAGGTGATGTTTGTGCCTCCAGCACCGCTACGCTCATTCCCCGCTTGCTCAGGCGATAGGCACAGGAAGCGCCCATAATTCCCGCCCCGATGATCAACACATCAACCCTTACGCTTTGCAACATATGAGCCCCTTTTTCAATATGAACATTATTTGCTCAAAGCGGACCCGGCAAAAGGAACCTTAAACGGCCCTACTGCCAACATGTCAATTTCCATCAATCATGAGTAATTGCCCGCCGAACTCTCGTTGCTTCCTCATCGACCAAATACAGTTCAGGCGGCCGCACAAGCTGATCCTGGTTTCCCAGGTAGCGAATGACCACTCCATAGTCGCGTTCCGCCGCCTCCAGCGACACGTAGCCGTTGACGACATCATCGAGCACCAGCGCTACAGGGCGTTGGAATGGGTCGCCATAGCCACCACCACCCGGCAGGTTAAGTTGCACACGGGCATCCGGCGCAAGGGTAACCAGGGCTTTAGGTTGTGGATGGGAAGTACCATTCACCAGAAATTCACCCAATGCGCCGGGTTTACCGCCTTTCAGCCCCATTGCAGGGAAGCGCGTGCGATCAATCATCGCTGAAACCGCCCAGGACGCATCGCCGCGATAACCTGTCTCCGTCCACTGTCCCAGCCCTCCTCGATAGAATCCCGGTCCGCCTGAATCAGTGCGCAACTCGCGCCGGTATTGAATAAGTGGGGTCAGGCTCTCCATCACTTCCGCTGGTACCCCGGCAACTCCGCTTGGGAAACCGGTCGTGTTCAGGCCATCTTTCGTTGCTCGCGCCCCGGTACCTCCACATTGAAATAAGCTAAAGGTGAAGGTTTCATTCGACGCTGGCCATTTCCCCCGCCAGACTTCAATCCAGATCGGGTCAGCTCCTCCGGCCATGAGTTGCTCCGGCATTGCCTGGGACAGTGCCCCAAAGATAACGCCAGGCAGGAAATGCCCAATGATATGGCGTGAAGCTACTGCCGCCGGCTCAAGGCAATTCAGAATTGAGCCGGGTGGCGCCGTCACATGCACTGGACGAAACGACCCTTCATTGTGCGGTACCTCAGGACTGACTGCGGCCTTTATCGCGAATGAGGCGTAAGCATGCGTGTAGTTAAGTACCACGTTGATCCCCCTGGGGCTTTGAGGTGACGAACCGGCGAAGTCGATAAATATATCTTCACCCTCAATGGTGATGGCTACTTTGATATGAATTGGCTCGTCAAAACCGTCGCTCCAGGCATCGTTTTCGTAGCGTCCATCTGGCAACTCACCAATGGCCTCGCGCAGCGCTCGTTCCGAACGAGTAATGATTTCATCGGCAAGTGGGTCAATGGTGTCTAACTCATACTCGCCCATGAAATGGAGCAGTTCGCGTGCGCCAACCGCATTCGACGACCGCTGGGCATAAAGGTCACCAATGGTTTCGTCAGGGGTGCGTACATTCGCACGAATGAGCTTAAAAAGCTCGTGGTTGGGTTCATCTCTGCTAAACAGTTTGGTAATTGGAATGCGCATACCCTCCTCGTAGACCTCCCGTGCCTCTGCTGAATAAATCCGCCCTCCAATATCGGGTGAGTGACAGGTACTGGCAAAGTAGCCAATCACCCGACCTTCAAGAAAGACCGGGGAAAGTACCGTCATATCGTTGATCTGCCCGGCTGTTTGCCAGGGATCGTTAGTAATCAGCACATCCCCCGGCTCGAGCGTTTCCGCCGGATACGCTTTCAAAAAATGGCGTACTCCCGTTGCCATGGCGTTTATGTGACCGGGTGTGCCAGTGAGCGACTGCGCAACCATATAACCACGAGTATCAAAGACACCA
>Ga0209350_1001441_pt1 | contig 10418 bp, 8 predicted proteins | sample GraSoi013_2_20cm_2_FD_185822 | JGI IMG/M metagenome (GOLD analysis project Ga0209350, IMG submission 185822) | Grasslands soil microbial communities from the Angelo Coastal Reserve, California, USA - Sample 09_27_2013_2_20cm (SPAdes) (version 2) | ecosystem: Environmental > Terrestrial > Soil >...
GTTGATCGGTTGAACCGTGATCCGCATCATGTGCTGAAGTATTTGGCGAAGGAGATGGCTACTGCGGGGTCGTATGAGGGTGGTCGTGGCTACTTCCAGGGCAGGTTTTCACGTGAGACGATTAACCGACTCATCAATGTCTACTCAAACAGGTTTGTTATCTGTCCCGTCTGTCACAGACCGGATACTCGTGTTGTCCGGGAGGGACGGTTGTTCTTCTTGGTCTGTGAAGCGTGTGGCGCGCGGTCGTCAATACTGACGACATAAGGAGTGTCTATTGGATCTCGTCTACGCTACGTCCTACAAGACTGAGAAGGGCTTGCTGGTGGCGTGCTGCGACGAGGAGTGTATGGGCCAGATTTTCCGGGAAGGACGGCTGAAGCTGGCACCGGAATCGAAGTTCTACGGGAGCGCGGTTGTCGGTTTGACAGAGGCGGTGGTGCTGATGGTTGGTGCAGATATGCTGAATCTTGTTGGTAGAAAGGTAGTGGATGCTGCCATCAATAATGGACTGGTTCATCCGGACGCGGTCATAACCATAGCCGGAGTCCCACACGTCCAGGTCATGAAACTCTAATTCATTCGGAATATTCGGATCTGCGTCGCGAGACTAGCACGCATACCTTTTTTTTCTATAGGGTCTCGAGCTGACGATATTCTAAACGCGGACCCGTCAACATCCCTCTAGACGGATTATTGATCTCCGGTTGACATTAACATCGTCATGGACCCTCAGCCGTTTTCTAGGCGTTTTCCTTGGGACTCGCAGGGAGACTCCCTTGGCTCTGCAATCCACCCCCTTTGAACCACGCGTAGATTTCATTTCTTGACATAGCGAGACCCGCGTAGAAGATCGTGTCAAAAAGAAACGAGAAAAAGGCGAAGGTGCGCCAGTACGTGGTGAGGTCGGGACTGAGTGCGCACGGAGGCCCGTCAAGTCCCGTGTAATGAGTGAAGGTAAGATACCATGGTAATGGGAAGCCGCTTCCTGACACGCCAAGAGCACAGGGTCCTACCGTCGTTAGTGTCGTATTGAATAGGGCTGATATGACTGTAGCCGCGATTCCAAAAGCCAACACCAAAGGCAACTCCCTCTTCGGGACTCGGCCAGAGACAACGTAGATCCCTTCCGTAGCTACGAGAAACGGGAGACAGAGGATCGAGACTCCCAACAAGACAGGGGCAGGGTTGAACGAAGTATTGTACGGATAATAGAGGACGGAGAGCACTCCAGCAACGAGCAGGAGCAGGATGATCAGTCTCGGTCGAGGATGATGGTCCGTTGAAGGCTGCACAGGAACACATCCCATTTCATTATGAACGAGCGCGTAGTCATGAGTATACCCCATCCAAGTTATTGTCGATGCAACGAATTAATTCCAACGCTTAGAACAATGAGTCCAGAGAACAGAACAGACTGTTTTTACTTTCTGAGAGATTTGACCCATTGAGCCCGCACGAGAGACCATTCGCTCTGCGCGGAATGGGTTAGACCTCTCTCCCTCAGAGGTCCCCGCTGAGACCCCTTAAGATCTTCCAGTCGACTTCCACGCCCTAGGTACCTAACTTGGCGAGGCTGTTCTGGATTTCTTCGTACAGTTGGTCTCTTTTCTTGTCCGAGTAGCTCTCGTAGAATAGTTTTCAGGATTCTATATCCTCTCTTCAGGAGTAGAGTTCGTAGTTCTTCGTCCTTCGACATCTGTGCTGTTCCAAAATGGACCCGACCGTCGACAAACGCGAGTAACGGTCTAGACTCCAGCGGCAAATAGAAGTCCGCTATGGTTACAGCTATCTCGACCTGTGTCTGATATCGTATCCCATTCTCTTGAAGTTTGATTGCTAGGTCCTGTTCCATCCTTGAGGGACTGGCGTGCAGTCGATCGCGCCAGTTGCTCCACTGACTCGACATCTGTAGGGTTGAGCAGTAGATCGGCTATTGCTCAGACACGACAACGAAACTGCTCCCCATAACGGATTTATCTGCCGCACGGACAGGGCCCACGAAGTACAGTTTGTCACATGGTCAGCGAAGGCTGGCAGCAATCATGTTCACCGACATGGTAGGCTACACAGCCCTTGGGCAGAGAAACGAGTCCCTGTCCCTCGCCCTCGCAGACGAACAGAGAAAGCTGATCAGGCCTATCCTAGCCACGCACAGCGGGAGGGAAGTGAAGATGATTGGAGACGCTTTTCTTGTCGAATTCTCGAGTGCTCTAGACGCCATAAGGTGTGCATACGATGTTCAGCGAGCAACTCGGGAATACAACTTCTCCTTGCCTGAGGAGAGAAGAATTCACCTGCGAGTGGGCATCCACTTGGGCGACGTGGTCGAGTCGGCGGGCGACATTTCCGGCGACGCCGTGAACGTGGCATCTCGGATAGAGGCGCTCGCCGAGGACGGAGGAGTCTGTTTCACGAGACAAGTCTATGATCACATACAGAACAAGTTCGAGCTTTCCCTCACTAATTTGGGATACAAGCCTCTGAAGAACGTCACGAATCCAGTAGAAGTGTACAAAATGGTGATGCCATGGGCTGAGAAAAAAGTGATCAACGAGCAAAGAGCGGATGCCCGAAGAATCGCGGTACTGCCTTTCACAAACATCAGCCCTGATCCCAACGACGAATACCTTGCCGATGGCATGACCGAGGAGATGATCACCAAACTCTCGGAAGCGTCTGACCTGAAGGTGATCGCTAGGACATCTATCATGAACTACAAGGGGAAGGAGAAGAGTGTCTCCCAGATCGGGAAGGAACTCGCGGTCGGCTCAATCGTCGAAGGGAGCGTCAGAAAAGCCGGCAACAAGATTCGAGTCACTGTTCAGCTAATTGACGCTGGGACCCAGGAACACCTCTGGGCCTCGAACTATGACAGACAACTCGACGACATATTCGTAATCCAGGACGAGGTGGCTACCAAGGTCGCGGCTTCATTGAAAGCCGGGGTCTTTTCCAAGACTTCGAGGAAGGACACGGACGACATGGGAGCGTACACCTACTATCTGAAAGCGATGCAGCTACTTCCAGAGTCAACCCAGCCACGCATCAGAGAATCCATTTCGTTACTTGAACAGGCAATTGGAGATGACCCAGCATTCGTCAGGGCCCATGCAGGGCTCTCCCAGGCTTGGGCCAGCTTGGCCATGGGAGGATACGAGGACTTCTTACCCGCGGTGACCAAAGCCGAGGAGGAAGCAAGAAAAGCCCTGGAGCTGGGACCCGAGTGGGCTGAATCGCACGCCGCCATGGCGAGAGTCCATTCTTTACTCGATAGGCTGAGTCAGTCTATGGAAGAGGCAGAGCAGGCGATCGAGATTAACCCCAACCTTGCCGAAGCTTACATCAGCCTTGGCATTGAATACACGACATTCAACAGGCTCGACGAGGCGATTTCGGCGTTCCAGAAAGCAGCCGAACTTGATCCTCTCTCATTCTACGCGGGCAACCATCTTGCCTTGGCATATCGTGTTGCGGGACGAATTGGAGAGTCCTTGGAGTTGCTTGGAAGGATGAAAGACCACACCCCGAACCATCCCAGGATACACGCGGGTCTAGCGGAGTCCTACATGATGAAGCGCGAGTTCGACAAGGCCCAGGAGATGATTGACACAGCCACGAAGCTGGGTCCTGACGAGCCGCTTGTCAGGTTGGACCAGGGACTGATCTATGCCTTCACGGGAAGGAGCAAGGAGGCCGAGGAGACCATCGAGCACATGAATACTCTGAAAAGCGAGGGGGCACGCTTCTATGGCCAGCTATTCATCAACACAGCCTTAGGTAGACTCGACCAGGCTTTCAAAGCACTTAACAGACTGGCAGAAATCCACTCATGGCCGTTCAACATCGAATCGCACCCTCTGTTCAAAGATCTCAGAAAGGATCCCCGATACTCGGAGTTCCGCGCGAAAGTTGGACTGACAAATGGCTAGAGTGAAAACTTCGACAGCGAAGGTTAGATGTGAAAGTGCTGGTCAGATTGCCGCAGAAGGCTTATTGGGACTCGGCCGGAGACCCGGGTCTCTTGTAGCCCGGTGGTGTAGTGGACTAGCAAGGGTCGAAAGCAATGACCCGGCCAATGATGGGCTTTGGACTCCAAACCCAGGAAGAGACCCATCGACGGGAGTTCGAATCTCCCCCGGGCTACCACAATTCTAGGTCGATACGCCCATTTCCGTCAGCTGGGTGGTATTTTCGTCCTTGTTCATATTATGTGGTAGTTGTGTAGCGTGTTCAAGTCGCTGACGGCGTAGTAAGTCGTGGTTATTGCAAGTATGATAAGCAGTGCTAAGTCGATGATGGTCGTGATGCTCTGGATTCTCTTTCGGTTAGGGGAGGACGGATTCCATCTCATACCTAGTAGATAAGCCATCGAGATCAGAACGAGCGGGGTAAATAGGACCAGTGTGGTTTCTAGGACTGGACTGATCGAGAGCAGGTATCTGGCCGTGGGATCGTTTTCGCGGAAGCCGTTGAAGTAGCCTAGTAAAGTAGTATACTGGTTCAATGTTTCAGATTCCATTGTGTAGGCTCCTATTGCGAGAATGATAATCGACCCACTTCTCAGATTTCAGATCTCCATAGGTCTCTTGTTCCCCCGGCCACCTACCATCCTCTCATCGACCCTCACTTCAAAATAGTCCTCACTGACCTCGACGACACGGGATTCTTTCGCGTTCGGAGTCACGTAAACGCTAATCAGCATACTACAAACAACCCCGCGTCAGTGTACATTCACCATTAGAGCGTGATGCGCTAGATAGGAGTCCATTGGTCCCGGCTTCGGCCCTTTCGTCGGAAACAATGACTCGGCCAATGATAGCCCTTGGATTCATCCAGGAAGGGACCCATCGACAGGAGTTCGAAACTCCCCCGGGCCATAGTGCCCGCTGAAAAGATTCGGTACGCTATGAGGATCGTTGAGGACGATTTGAGCAAAAGGTTTCGGTCAGGTAGTATTCCTAGAGAGAACGCGGCAACAATTCGAAGTCGAGCCCGTTCCTGCATCGGGAAGGATAAGCCCCGCCCCATCAAACTACATGGTTATTCTTCGTTTTCGACTTTAACGCTTCAAGCTCTGCCTTGAGAGTCTCTATCTCTTTCTCTTTCTCTGCTAGTGCTCGTTCAAATGTCTCGACATAGCCGGAGACTTCGATCTCAAGTTGGGGGATGATGGTTCTCGATATTGCGGATAACTCAGTCAGCTTTGTTCGAGTGATCTGCTCGACTAGTTGCTTGATTCTTTCAAGATACTTCCTTACGTTCTCGGATGGTTCGAACAGCTTCGTCAACTGGTCTTGACGCCTCAGCATCATTTCGTTGACTTCTGTTATTCTTTGGATAGACTTGTACAACCTTTCTGTCGGGCGTGTAACCTTCATTATCTCTTTCAGTCTACGATTCGCCTCTTCGACGGCAACGAATAGTTGAGGCTCAACGAATGGTAGCAATTTGGCGGAGTTCTTTTCTTCTTCCGTCTTCTTTTCGGTCATAGCGGATTGAGGGGACTTGCCCTGCTTCAAAGTTCTTTCGGTCTCTCGACATCCAAGCTACGTAGGTATTTCTCAGTCTTGCCAGCTAATTCCGACCTTTCTTCGCCTAGTTTGATGGCGACGTTTACCCGGAGAATCCAACGCAACTATGTCGAACGATATGCGCTTGTAGTTTATCGTCAGAGTTCTTGCATAGAATTGTCCTTCGATGCTCATTTCCTTGAATTCGTGGCCCTTTCTCTCGTGTGGGCCGAATCTTTCGAACGACAGGCAGGTTTCGAGGTATGACTTGAGCTTGATAACAGCAGCATCTACCACGACCTCTTTGGGTATGGGTCTCTTCTTTGACGAGCTGAGCAGGTCATTGAGCGCTTCTCTGGCTGCTTCATGGTTCTTCCATGCTTCCTCAACATACACGGGGAATAGACCGTTCGCTTCCATCTTTGAGATGAATGAGCCGTTGTTGTCTTCTGCATAACTTTTGAGGAGGTGTGCTTTGATGTTGAGTTCGTTTGTTCTGTCGAAGCTGTACAGGAAGCGGCGGGCGTGGCCTTCCGCGTCTGATTTGTAGGCGTGGTTTAGCGAGTCGCCGAAAGACCCGCTGGCTAGGAGGAATCTTGCGATGTCGTAGTCTTGGGAGATTAGAGCGCTGGAGATCATGTGTGCAAAGTCTGGCTCGTATGGGATTTCGCTCATCAGGAGACCTTTCCAAGTGGTTTTGCGGGTGTACCGGTCTATTGCTCCAATCTCGACGAGCCAGTTTTCTGCGAAGGCGACCTCGCGATGGTCGACCTTTGACATGAATTCTAGCTCTGAAAGTTTGAGGCCGTACTTGGACATCAGTAGTACCAGGTCGAACGGGGTTTCGGTTTCGAGAGCTTTGCGCACTGGTATCGGATCGATCTTCTTTGGAAGCGGAGAGTCAGTCAGGATAACCGCGCGGCCTGGTTTGAACCGGCCTATCCGGCCCATCATCTGCAGCAAACTATTGTTGTCAATACTTGTGTAGTGGAGCGTTTTTACGCCTAGCTTGTCTTTGCTGTCGATCACGTCATCAAAAACCAACACGTTGTCGACGTAGATGTTTACTGAGCTTGCGATTACGTTTGTTGCGAAGATTCTCAGATTCTTGTCGGTCTCGGCTCGGCGCTGTATCCTGTTGACCACGGACCCCTCAACTCCTCCGTGAATGTAGACGCCACGGTAGAGATCAGCATATTTTTCGACCATGCGCCTGGTTGGTAGAAAGACTAGCCATGATTCGTCGCGGGGCTGCGAGTAGAGATATCGGTCTAGAATCCTGAACATTCCATTAAGATCGTTGACAAGCTCCACTTCGAGCTTGACGGGGTATCTGCGCCCGCTCATCCGGTAGAGGTTTGAAATGCCTAGGAAGGAAAGGAATTCCTTCGGGTCGATTGTGGCGCTCATAACCCGGAACAGATTCTTTGCATCGCCTTCCTCCTTCTTCGCCAGTGACATGCAGAGTTCCAGCTGGGAACTCATCTGGTGGCTTTCGTCAAAGTAGATTGAAGAGTCAACGATCGAGTTCTCGGCCAGCATTCTCAGCAAGACCCCGTCAGTGACTATCTTGATCTTGCCGGTGACGTTGATCTGAGTGTCCTTTGTAATGACCGCCAGTTCATGTTCTAGTTCTGGATGTAGCGCTTGGAGCGAGTAGTAGAGAGCGTTGCAGGCCGCTCTTGACGGCTCGCGGATGACGATCTCTCTCTTCCCTTTCGACAGTTTGTATTCGTGGATCGGGGTAACGGTGCTCTTCCCTGTGCCGACATCGCCGACAACCAGGAAATGTTCAGAGAAGTCTATCGAGTCAAGGATCGAGAAGATCGGAAGAGGCGGTTCCGGCCGTTTGTCAGTCGATTTTTTTCGTTGGTTGTCTACTCCAATGTTTGGGACGGCTGGGGGACGGTAATCATAATCAACACCAAGTTCGTTGCCAGCCAAAGAGACTTCAACCCTCCAGAGTATCGTTTCCTTAACGGCAGAAATAAACCAACGCAGACGAGAAATCTACTAGCCACGGCGAATCAGCAGTACGTTCGAGAAACACTTGGACGATCTTGTTTCTTGATTTTGTTCCTCTTAGAATGGAGATTCTTGATTTTGGGACTTTGAAGTGTTCAGCAAGAATCTCCAGAAGCTCTTGTTTGCTACGTCACCCTCCGCCCTCTCATCGAGCCTCACTTCAACATAGTCCTCGCCGATCTTGACCACGCCGGCTTCTTTCGCGTTCGGAGACTCGAAGGCTCTAACCAGTAAATCTCCGCTCCCGGCTAACCCTATGGGTTGGATCTAGACGTTCTAAACGCATGGTGGACTTCGACATGATCTGGGAATGCCGGATTCGGAGGTGCGCGAGGAATATTTTGATATAGACGCACATCTCTTGCTATCGCCATAGCGGCAGAGATTTATTGTTGCGAATCCACGGGACCCGAATTGTGAGGATTGATCTGACATAAGAGCCTCGGCTAAACTGGTAGTATTACTGCTGGTTGTACCAACATTCCTAGTGTCTGTTCCCGCCGTAAGAGCCACTATGTTGACCCCCCACTCACCCATAGTCATTAGCGGAAATGTCGACTTCACAGCTGCGAACGGTGTAACGGGCGGGACAGGAACAGCCTCAGACCCTTACATCATTGAAGGCTGGAACATAACCTCACGGGCTATTTTTGGCCCTGCAGGGATTACGATAAACGACACCAGCGCCTACTTCGTAATTCGTAACGTTTACACTAACGATGCTGCAAACCCCGGCATCCGGATGAAGAACGTAACGAACGGAGCAGTCGGAGGCTCCTATGTCTCTGCTTATCGCAACAGTTTGATTCTCGACTCTTCGAGGAATATTCTGATCTTCAACGATACAATCTACTATTACGCTTCGATAGGGTCATCGTACAATGTAACCTTGATCAACAACAAAATTGGAAACGTCTTCGCTACTTCATCTACCGACGTTTACATCATTGATAATCAGTTCCACGGGGTCGGATGCCAGGCTTGTATAAACACTTCCTCCGGGGTGACAATATCGGGTAATGATATTCCTGGGTGCGATTGTGTCTCCGCGAGTGTTTCGAGATCTGACCATGTTAGCATGACGGACAACATCATCGGAGGCGATGTCGCGTTATTGATCGGTGAATCGAGCACTGTGGACATATCAAATAATAAGATAACAGGAGGCATAGATCATGGAGTATCTCTAGGCGGTTGCTCAGATCTTTCGTTTAGAGGAAACCAAGTGCGGGCAATCACTGACCAATACCCGTTTGTAGAGGTTGACTCTTGCAATGGAGTAGACATTTCCGGAAATAGCATTGCTCCGCAGTACTTTGAGCCCTATTACAGGGAAGATCTCCTCAGGGTCTCACGGTCCAGTAATATTATGATCGCGGGAAACGATCTTCTGAATGCAACTTCTGGGCAGGGCACCTCTGACGCTCTGATCGTGTCTGACTCGTCGAGCGCCAGGATCATTGCCAATAATATTGAGTCTAACGGACAAGGGATACTTCTAGACAATACCCAGCGCTTTCATGTGTTTCATAACAACTTCATCAACAATGTGGTCCAGGCGATTGATACTAATTCAAGCCAGAACTCGTGGGACGACGGCTACCCAGGCGGGGGCAATTACTGGTCCGATAACATGGGCGTGGATAATTGCAGCGGAATCGACCAGAATGTCTGTTCCAGTCCAGACGGCATAAGCGACACCCTATACTCGTTTAGCCTGGCTGAGGACCGGTATCCACTGATGCACCCCTCTGCTCCAGCCGTTACTGGCACGGTTCAGTATAACCCGTCAACTGTCAACTCTCAGAGTAAGACAAGATCCCTGACGGCGATCATTCAACTCCCCCTGGGAACCGATGGATCCACGGTTGTTGCGTCGAGCATCCGGGTGAACGGCACTGTGTCGCTGGCGTCCGGACGCTTGGTCCTTCAAGTCACGAAAGGCGGCCAACAGCTCTCAGCCAGATTCTCCACGGCGCAACTCTTGGCTTTGTTTCCGAGCCCGGGAACCTATGTCTTAGAGGTTAGCGGAAACATAGTTACCACAACGAGCTTCCGACCCTTCTCGGCCTCGGCATCCGTTCGGTTCATCGGAACATAACCGACTTGTCAGCCGCCACGACGCGGTACTTTGACATGACCGAGAAGGCAAAAATCGCTAACAATCTCCTATTTCACAGGTTAACCCGGAAGGTTCTTATCGACACAGGCCGTAATAGGTCTTGGATGAAGGGCGTTTGAGGGTCGCGAAGGGCGATCTCATCGCGTCGCTCTTCTTAGCCGTTTTCACGACTGGTTTCTTCGGTCTCCTTTACAACATCAACGTGGAGAGCGGCTGGCCTATCCTTGCGACTGTTGGAGTGTTGTCTTTCCTCGTCATGGCCTATATTTTGCAGAACCAGCGGAAGAACCGGCGGAAGTGGGAGAAACGGCCGATCACTTTTCCTAATCTGGAAGGTGGAGGCATTCTGGGCGTGTATGTGGAGCGTCCGTGGTATAGTGAACTGGCCGAGTTGGGCAGACGGTACAAAAGAAGGACGCACAAGTCTCAAGAAAAGAAGCGCTAACCTGTCGAAGATCCGCAGAGGAGCCTAACGTTGGTTATTGCCTGCAAGATCACAAATACTGAAGCCACTTCTAAAATTCGGTCGCTTGCAATTCCCACTCGGATAAGTCTCCGATTCTTTGCCAGAACATTGCTCGGATTGGATTCCGGCTCCGACCCAATTCTACTATGACGATAGTAATGAGGCCGTCAAGTGCATACTAATCCATTCACATAATAGCAACCCATCAACAAGGCCCCTTTAGATGTCTCTGCTAGGAAGGGCGGGGCTCGACCTGAGATCGTGGGCCAAGAGCCTGAGAGCCTCATACCGG
>Ga0209350_1001442_pt1 | contig 10415 bp, 9 predicted proteins | sample GraSoi013_2_20cm_2_FD_185822 | JGI IMG/M metagenome (GOLD analysis project Ga0209350, IMG submission 185822) | Grasslands soil microbial communities from the Angelo Coastal Reserve, California, USA - Sample 09_27_2013_2_20cm (SPAdes) (version 2) | ecosystem: Environmental > Terrestrial > Soil >...
CAGGATGCGCTGGACGTATCGGGCTGACAACACGTCACCTATCACCCGCTTTCTGCAGTCTGCAGCTTTGGGCTGTCGAGGCGAGCCGGGCAGTTGCGAGATATCACGCGGCAATCAAAGATCTTCTCCGCCTTTGCAAGCCTGTGATGTTCGCCGCACTTGGCCTTCTGGGTCTAAGCGGTGTTCAGCTGCACGATGCGGATGCGTCATCCGAGCGCGGCCGCTCGCGCGATCAGAGTCAACCCTGCCCCGACGATGACGGCCCCGATGGCGCGCGCGACGCGCTCACCGGCCGGTGCGAGACGTTCGACGGTGACGGCCGCCGCCACGACCGCCATCGCACGCAGCTCCATGACCCCGCTGACGAGCAGGAGCGCCGTGAGGCCGGCACAGCAATAGCTGCAGTGGAGGCCGAGGCGCAGGCCGTGTCGCCAGGCCGTGCCGGCGTCCGCCGGCAACGTACGGCCGCGCGCTGGTGCCTCCCGGCAGCAGGCAAGGTGATGCGCCTTCCACGCGGTGAGCTGGAGGAAGCCGGCGATCAGGACGACCATACCGGCCGCGATCGGTACGGCGCGTGCCAGCGCCGGCTGCTGCATCTCGATCGCCGCCAGCGCGGCGCCCAGCGGAAAGGCGAGCATTCCGAACACGGTCCAGGCAAAGAAGTAACCCACGCCCACGAGCGTGGCCAGCCGACCGAGGCGCGCCTCGCCCGTCCTGCCAAGAGCCTGGCGGTAGCGCCAGAGAATCGGGGCCAGGGACGGCAGCATCATCGCTACCATCATCACGACCCACATGCCCAGGAACGACGCCGCGGAGCTGGGCCACGTCTGTCCGGGCATCCGCATCCACGCCATCGACATCGTCCAGCCGCCGGGCATCGGCATCTTGCCCATCGCCGACATGGACTCGCACCAGACGATCGTCACCGCCGCGCTGGCGGCGAAGAGCAGCGCCGAGACGCCGAAGAAGGCTCGCTGGGAGGCTCGCTCGGAAACCCAGCGTCGCGAGATCTCCCGTCCCCCGGTTGCGCCAACGACACCCACCACGTCGCTCAGCGCTTCTCGTACTCGTCGTGGCGGCGCCACCAGACACCCGTCTCGTTGCGCCCCTTGGGGGCGCGGTCGAGCCACTGGTACATCCCCCAGAGCCCGTCCAGTCCGCGCGCATAGGTGGAATAGGTGTGGTAGACGGCGCCGTCCTCGAGCACGAACGCGCTCATGCCAGGCCGCTCGCGCGTGTACGTGGCCACGTCGGTTCCGGCCATGGCGGCGTTCTGGGCGACCGGCTCCGGAACCGGCGTCACGTCCATCGCGTGGCCGCCGCGCTCGTAGTTGTATTCGACCGCCCCAGCGCGCTGTTGCTCCTTGGTGACCGAGACATTGAAGTCGAAGTTGAAGTCGCCGCCGAGGGAGGAGGCCCAGGGAAACGTCCACCCCATCCGCCGCTTGTACGCCTGCAGCTTCACGAGCGGCGCCAGCGACACCGCCGCAAGCGTGACGTCGTGGTTGGCGAGGTGGACGGCGAACCCGTCGAACCCGTCGGCAATCGTCGAGCAGGTTGCACACCCCGCCGTGTAGTCAGGCCCGAACATGAAGTGGTAGACGAGGAGCTGCGAGCGCCCTCGGAACAGGTCTGCCAGCGAGGCGCTCCCCGCGTCGGTCTCGAATCGATACTTCTTGTCGATGCGAACCCACGGCAGGTCCTGCCGCCGCCGCGCCAGCTCGTCGCTGCGCCGCGTGAGCTCCTTCTCCGCCTTGAGCAACTCGAGCCGAGCTGCGAGCCAATCCTTACGTGTCCCGGTCATATGTGTCGTCATCGCCCTTCTCTCCTTGTTGGTGGTCGTGGGATAGACTAGGACCGGATATCGAATGGTGAGAGTGACAAATGTGACGGGATTCCGATGGACTCGCTGATCACCGCTGCGGGGCGCGCACTGGCGGCGGGTGATCCCCTCGGCGCATTGAAGCGGGTCGCCCTGCGAGACGACGCGCCAGCGCTCGCGCTGCGAGGCATCGCGATGGCGCAGCTCGGCGATCTCGTTCGGGCAAAGGCTCTCCTGCGAAGTGCTGCGCGTGCGTTCGGTCCGAAAGAGGCGGTGGCCCGCGCGAGGTGCGTGGTCGCCGAGGCCGAGATCGCACTCGTCACGCGCGACTTGGGCTGGGCCGCGAAGGCGCTCGAGGCAGCGCGGATGACACTCGAAGCGCACGGCGACCGCGTAAATGCCGCGCATGCGCGCACTCTCGAGGTCCGGCGCCTGCTCCTGATCGGCCGCCTCGACGAGGCCGAGCATGTACTAGCCGAGCTCGACCCTGCGCCCTTCCCGCCCGCGTCGCGGGCCGCCCACGAGCTGGTCGTTGCGGGAGTCGCGATTCGGCGCCTGCAGACGAAGGCGGCACGCGCTGCGCTCACTCGAGCCGAGCACGCCGCGCGGGAGGCGGACATCCCCGCGCTGACGGCGGAGGTCGAAAGCGCATCCCTCGTGATGAACATGCCCGCGGCGCGCTTGATCGCGCGTGGCGAGGAACGCCCCCTGCTGCTCGAGGAGGTCGAAGCGCTCCTGGCGTCAGGGGCGCTCGTCCTGGACGCGTGCCGCAATGTCGTGCGCTACGCAGGCGTGGTGGTCTCGCTCGTGACGCGCCCGGTGTTGTTCGCGCTTGCACGCGCGCTGGGTGAAGCCTGGCCCGGAGACGTGCCAAGGAGCACGCTCGTCGCACGCGCCTTCCGGGCGAAGCACGCCGATGAATCGTATCGTGCACGGTTGCGAGTCGAACTCGGGCGTCTTCGCGCGGAGCTTCGGACGCTGGCCGACGTGAGCGCGACGAAGCGAGGGTTTGCGCTGGCGCCGCGCCGGGCACGCGAGGTCGTCGTGCTGGCGCCGCCCGTCGAAGAGCAGCATGCGGCGGTGCTCGCCTTGCTCGCCGACGGCGAGTCGTGGTCGAGCTCGGCCCTGGCGATGGCGCTTGGGGCCAGCCCGCGCACCGTGCAGCGGTCACTCGACTCGCTTGCGGCAGCGGGCAAGGTGCAGCCGGTCGGTCGCGGGCGAGCGCGTCGTTGGGTGACCCCGCCCGTGCCGGGTTTCCCGACAATCTTGTTACTCCCCGGTCCACTACCGAGCGATTAGGATGGCGGGATGAAACGAGCTGCAGCCGAGATCCTCCGTGAATATGGACCCTTTCCGGGTGTCGAGCACGTGCATGGGGTTACGTTTGACGGCCAGCACGTCTGGTTTGCTACCGGAGACAAGCTGAACGCCCTCGATCCGGCGAGTGGGAAGGTGCTGCGCTCGATTGATGTCGCCGCGCACGCAGGAACAGCCTTCGACGGTCAGCACCTGTTTCAGATCGCCGAGGATCGCATTCAGAAGATCGATCCGAAGACCGGCCGCGTGCTCGCGACGATCCCGGCGCCTGGCGGCGGCGGTGACTCGGGGCTCGCGTGGGCCGAAGGGACGCTGTGGGTGGGGCAGCATCGGGGCCGGAAGATCCATCAAGTGGATCCCCAAACAGGGGCGATTCTTCGCACCATCGAGTCCAACCGCGTCGTCACCGGGGTCACCTGGACCGACGGCGAGCTCTGGCACGGCACCTGGGAAGGCGACGAGAGCGATTTGAGGCGAGTCGATCCTCGAACGGGAGAGGTCCTGGAGAGGCTCGACATGCCGCCCGGAGTGGGCGTGTCGGGGCTCGAGTCCGATGGCGGCGATCAGTTCTTCTGCGGAGGAGGAAGGACCGGGAAGCTGAGAGCCGTCCGCCGGCCCAGGCGAGTATCGGGATCAACGACGTAGCCGATCTCTTGGCCCACGACTGCGGCGAGCGCGATCCGACCACGCTCATACCGCTGCGGCCGCGCTCACGGCGCAGCCTCGTAACGTAGGCGCGCTTTTTGCCCTGCGCGGGGAAGGGATATATTCGCGCCTCACGCTCGGTCACAGGGTGCACGTATGCCGTATCGACTCAATATCAATGGCACGAGTCGGCGAGTCGACGTTCCGCCGGACATGCCGCTGCTGTGGGTGCTGCGCGACGAGCTCGGACTGGTCGGCACCAAGTATGGATGCGGAAAGGGGCTCTGCGGCGCCTGCACCGTCCATGTGGATGGGGCAGCGCGACGCTCCTGCCAACTGCCGGTGAGCAGTGTGGGCCAGGCCAAGATCCACACGATCGAGCATATCGGCGCAACCGCGATCGGCGCCCGATTGCAGCAAGCTTGGCTGAAAATTGATGTGATGCAGTGCGGCTACTGTCAGGCTGGGCAGATCATGTCCGCGTGCGCGCTGCTCGGGCAGACACCCCAGCCCAATACCGAGCAGATTGACTCCGCAATGGCCGGCAACATCTGCCGCTGCGGCTGCTACAACCGGATTCGAAGTGCGATCCGGATCGCTGCGGGTGTGGAAGAGGAGGCTGATCGTGTCGCATGAAAACACCGCCGCCGACCCCAGCCGGCGCACCGTACTCAAGGCGTCACTGCTGGCTGGCGGCGGCCTGGCGCTTGACGCCCTGATTCCACTTCCCGCTGCAGTCTTGGACGCGATGGAGAGAAAGACCGCCGCACCGGCGCAGCTTTCCGCCTTCGTCTCCATCGCACCCGACGGGACTGTCACCATCGTGTCCAAGAACCCCGAAATCGGACAAGGCGTAAAGACCTCGCTGCCGATGATGGTGGCCGATGAACTGGACTGCGACTGGAGCCAAGTACGCATCGCGCAGGCGGACGTCGATCAACAGCGCTACGGGGAGCAGTCGGCCGGCGGCAGCACCGCAACGCCCAAGAACTGGCTACCGATGCGTCAAACCGGTGCCGCGGCGCGCGCCATGCTGGTCCAGGCTGCGGCGATGAAGTGGCACGTGGACGCTGGCGAATTGAGCACCGCCAAGGGACGCATCTTCCATCGCGCCACGGGACGATCTGTCAGCTACGGCAAGGTTGCATCCGTCGCGGCCACACTGGCTCCTCCGGACCTTGAGACCGTACCACTCAAGCAACCCGGACAATTCACCATCATCGGCAGGCCGCTGGTGGGCATCGACAGTGCCAGGATCGTGGAGGGTAAGCCGATCTTCGGTGTCGACACGCGGTTGCCCGGCATGCTGTACGCGGTGTACGAGGTCGCGCCGGCGCACGGCGGCCGGCTGGTCAAGGCCGACATCGAGGCGGCGAGACTCTCGCTCGGTGTCAAACATGTCGTGCCGATCATCGGCAATGGCGACGCCGACACAGGCTTGGCGGATGGTGTTGCGATTGTGGCCTCCAACTGGTGGCTCGCCAATCAGGCCCGATCAAAGCTCGCAGTCGACTGGGATCTGAGCGCTGCGAAAGGTCATAGCTCGTCCGTGTATCGAGCCAAAGCCGATGCCGCTATGGCGGCAGGCGCGGGCACCGACCTGCGCCGCGACGGTGATCCGGAGGTGAAGCTCGCCTCATCCGCAAAGCGAATCTCGGCACGCTACGACTATCCGTTCATTGCGCATGCGACGATTGAACCGCAAAACTGCACGGCTCGCTACCAGGAAGGCAGACTCGAGATCTGGGCGCCCACCCAAACACCGCAGCGGGGACTGGAGACGCTCCACAATGCCCTCGGCATCGCACCCGACGCTGTTACCCTGCATTTGAGACGCGCCGGGGGCGGCTTCGGCCGCAGGCTCATGAACGACTACATGGTACAGGTTGCGGCGATTGCGAAGGCGGTTCCGGGCGTACCGGTTCAGCTCATCTGGTCGCGCGAGGACGATATCCGCCGCGATTACTACCGTCCAGGAGGGTGGCACAGTTTCGAGGCGGGCATCGGCGCGAACGGTGACCTCGTCGCATTCAGCGATCACTTCGTGACCTTCGGTGACGGCAAGACTCCCGCCAGGGCCGCCGGCTTCAACGTTGCGATGCCGCCGGCCGGACTCATCCAGCACCTTCATTACAGCCAATCCATGCTGCCGACCGTCGTGACTACCGGTGCGTTGCGCGCGCCCGGCTCCAACGCGCTTTGCTTCGCATCGCAATCGTTCCTCGATGAGGTCGCGCTTGCGGCTGGAACGGATCTTCCGCAGCTCATGTTGAGCCTGCTGGGCGAGCGCCGCGAGATTGCGGCGCCGGATAACCGTTCGCCATCGTTTGACACCGGACGCGCACGGGACGTGGTCGAGAAAGTCCTGCAAACCTCGAGGTGGACGCAGAGGCCAATCGAGCGTGGCAGGGCCAAGGGGTTCGCTTTCTATTTCTCGCATCGGGGCTATTTCGCGGAGGTCGTCGAAGCCAGCGTCTCAAGCGCCGATGTTACCGTCCACAAGGTATGGGTCGCGGGAGACGTTGGCAGCCAGATCGTGAATCCCATGGGCGCGGAGAATCAGGTGCGCGGAGCAGTGATCGATGGTCTGGCGCAGGCACTGACTGGTCAGGCAATCGAGTTCATCGACGGAGCAGTGCAGCAGAGTAACTTTCATGATTTCCCGCTCGCGCGGATTCCCATGACACCGGAGATAGAAATCGCCTGGGTCAAATCCGACAAGCCGCCGACCGGGCTGGGTGAACCGGCATTGCCTCCGGTCATTCCAGCGCTGACCAATGCGATCTTCGCTGCCACCGGCACGCGGATCCGCTCGTTGCCGGTGCGACTGGGGACCACTTAGAGCAACGCCAAGGGCGAGCCGACTATCGCCGCGCCGGCGCAAGGCATGATCGCGAGCCTGCGCAAAGTCGTCATCGTAGTTGCGATCGCGAACCTCGCCTACTTTGGCGTCGAGTTTACCGTTGCCGCCGCCACGGGTTCGGTCTCGCTGTTTGCCGACAGCATCGATTTTCTCGAGGACGCATCGGTCAACATCCTGATCGCCTATGCGCTGCGCTGGAGTGCGACCGGCCGGGCTCGCTTGGGAATGGCGCTCGCTGGGATCCTGCTGGTCCCCGGTCTGGCAACACTGTGGACAGCGTGGGGAAAGTTGGTGGCTCCGGTGCCACCGGCACCCCTGCCCCTCTCGCTGACCGGCCTGGGTGCCCTGGCGATCAACGTGGCGTGTGCATTCATGCTGGCGCGCTTCCGGGGGCACAGCGGCAGTCTCACGCGAGCAGCGTACCTGTCAGCTCGCAACGATACGGTAGCGAGCCTCGCGATCATCGCGACCGGGTTGGTCACGGCCCATACACATTCTGCTTGGCCCGACTTGCTGGTCGGAATCGGCATCGCAGCGATGAACGTCGACGCCGCGCGCGAAGTCTGGCGGGCGGCGCGCACCGAGCACCGGGCTGCCGCATGATGCTACAGACTGGCGTGTGAGCGTCCGCGTGGGCTCAATCAGGTCCGATCCCCCCCCGAAATAGGCCATATTGACCGGCATCGGCTCGGCCTCGCGTACCGAGACCCTGACCGCAGTTTCAGTTTTTGCGTGCTGCGACACCGCAGCGCAGCCATGTCTTGCTACATTCGATTGGTGCGCAATCTTCTCCATCGTTGGGCCCGAAGTACCCGTTATTGGCTGGCCCGGCGCTCGCGGCCCTTGCGTCGGGTGGGTTGGATACCCGGTACATTCCGAACGACCCAGCGCGCCTCTGCCACGGAGGCCTCCAGCCGACAATCCTGCGACTACTTCCTTTATGTGCCATCGGGATTGACGACCACGGACACGGTGCCCCTGCTCGTCATGCTGCACGGATGCCGGCAGGATGGACCGAGGCTCGCCAGCGGCACTCGGATGAATGCCCTCGCCGATCGGCACCGGTTCATCGTGCTGTATCCCGAGCAGTCGCTGCGGGTAAATCCCTTTCGGTGCTGGCGCTGGTTTGACCGCGACACGCTCAATGGGGCCGGCGAGGCTGCGTTGATCGCCGCCCTGATCAAGAAAACCGTGAGCCGCTATCCCATTGACGCCTCACGGGTGTATATCGCCGGCATCTCCGCCGGCGGGGCAATGGCCGGTGTTCTCGCATATTGCTACGGAGCGATGTTCGCGGCGTGCGCCATTGCCTCCGGAGTCATGTACCGGGGAGCCGAATCGCTCAGGGAGGCGGCAGCTGTCATGCGCGGAGGGTCTCGCGCGGCGCCTGAATCGGTGGCCCGGGAAGCGGCACAGAATTCCTCGGGCTGCGTCGCATTCGTGCCCGCGCTGGTGATACACGGTGATGACGACTCCACGGTGCATCCGCGCAATGCCGAGCAGATCGTTGAACAACTTCGGGCGTTTGCCCAGCACGTAGGCAGGTCTTCCGGCCCCCTCACCGAAGCGCCGGAGTTGCGGCTCTCGAGCGCGGATCGCGCCTATCGCCAGAGGGACTATCTGCACCACAAGCGCATCCTGTTACGCAAGATCATCGTGGAAGGCCTGGGCCACGCCTGGAGTGGCGGCGACGAGCGTCATCCTTTCAACGATCGTGCGGGCCCCGATGCGAGTCGGCTGATTTGGGAATTCGTGTCGATGTTCCGTCGCGATTGAGGCGGCACGGGAGCGCCACCCCGACATGCACCGATGCGGTGCGCTGCAGGCTCTCGAGACTTGACCCGGAGAGGACTCGCCGCGAGGACCGCATCACATGGCGCGCAGCGCCGTCGTCACCGGCATGCGCGCCGCACGGAGCGCGGGAAGTATTCCGCCGATCAGCCCCATCGCCAGTGCCCACGCGATGCCCACCGCGGCGAGCGTAAGGCTCACGTCGAGCCGGAAGCTGAAGCCGAAGGGACTCACCGACATTCTATGGAAGAGCGCCCACGCGAGAAGCACCCCGAGCAGCGCACCCGGCAGGGCGAGCACGATCGACTCGAAGAGGATGGAAGCGACGATCGCCGCAGAATCAAAGCCGATCGCGCGGAGCGTAGCGATCTCCCGGCGCCGCGAGTCGACAATCGAGTAAAGCGAGTTCACCGCACCGAGCGTCGCGCCGATCGCCATGATTGAACCGACGAAGTAGGCGGCAAAGTCCAGCAGCGCGTTCAGCCCCTTGAAATCATTCTCGATCGACTCGCGCTCATGTCGGACTTCAAGATGCAGCGTCGGATTGGCCTCGAGGGCACGGCGCAAGGCGTCGTAATCCCCGGGGGATTGCAGCATCGCCGTAACCCGGGTGTACCGGTTGCTGCCGTAGGTCGACATGAGGATCTCCGCGTCGGTCAGGACGACGCACTGCTGCGTATCCCCCTGGTCAAAGTGACCGACGACGGTCCAATCGGTGGCGTGAATCGAGCGCTTGGCGCCGGTCTCGAATCCCGTGAACTGCCGGACGCAGGGATTGCTGGCCATGAGCTCATAGAGGCCAGGGTGGAACGTCCGGCCATCGGTCAGGTGAAGGTCCCGCGCAAACTCGGCAGTGGCGGCGCCAGTGACCCCGACGAGCGGAAAGAAAATTGGCCTGTTCGTCAGGCGCCGACGGGCCTCGATCAGCACGACGCTTTGAAACTGCACGAGGGGCTCACCGTCGCTGCTCTTTTTTATCCCCGGCAGGTTACGGACCGTGTCGGCCTCGTCCCTCGGGATACTGCTGAAGATGCCCTGCGCGCCGAGGCTGCTGAGCACCACACGGTCGTCGCGCGCGTTGCCCAACGCCTCCCGTCGCGCCCCCGTACCCATCGACAGCATCGATACCAGTACCGCGACCGCGCAGGTCACGCTGATGACGATCGTCAGGACCGAGCTGATGCGCTGAGCGAAGCCGGACAGGCTTATCCCGAGCAGCGCGACGAATTGTCGGGCGAAGCTCATGCCGCGCCGTGGCCGCCCAGTGCCGTAGCCACCCTCAGCCTCGCTGCAAGCGCAGCCGGGACGGCCGCGCTCACCAGTGCCACCAGCGCCCCGGACACGAGACCGATCACGACGACGACGCCGGGCATCGAGAGTCCGAGTACGAATCTCGCCGCCAACGGCAGGGTGAGCGTCGCCAGCGCAAGCCCGAGCGCGGCGCCTCCAAGGAAGATCACCAGCGCCTCGGCGAGTATGAGCAGGAACACGGCGCGATCGGTGAAGCCGAGGGTCTTGAGGACTGCGAGCTCCGGTGTGCGCTCGCGAGTCGACTGAATCATCATCGTGGTGGTCGCAAAGAGCAGCGCCACGAGCACCGCCCCCACCACTGCCCGGAGCAGGAAGTCGAAGTCGCCGATGCGCTGCACGTTCGCCTGCGCCAGCTCCCGGAGCGACTCGGTCTTCGTTTCGTGGGACGAATTGGCGAACCGCCGGTCGATGGCGTCGCTTACCGTTACCGCGAGCTTGGGATCCGAGACCGCGACATTGAAATGATTCACTGTGCCCTTGCCGGCTGCGCGGGCCTCATCGAAGTAAGGAAAACTGATGAGGACGATGTATCGGCCCCCGCCGACGTCGCTGTCCGTGAAGGTGCCCACGACATCGAACGCCCAGTCGCTCGAGCCGTTTCGCTGAGCGATCTGCATCTTCAGGGGAATGTGATCGCCGACCTTCCAGCCGTACTTTTCCCTCACC
>Ga0209350_1001445_pt1 | contig 10404 bp, 19 predicted proteins | sample GraSoi013_2_20cm_2_FD_185822 | JGI IMG/M metagenome (GOLD analysis project Ga0209350, IMG submission 185822) | Grasslands soil microbial communities from the Angelo Coastal Reserve, California, USA - Sample 09_27_2013_2_20cm (SPAdes) (version 2) | ecosystem: Environmental > Terrestrial > Soil >...
TTTTCCACTCGGGCTAGGGAAAAGTTTAGGTCCGGCCGATGATGTCGCAAGCCATCAATAAAACCTTTGGCATAAACTGCGCGGAACGGTCCTTGAAAAAAATTATTATCCAACATAATATACCAGCCATCCGGCCAAGGCGTCACCCATTGCATTATATCGGTTATGCTGTCCATCGTAACATTTCTCCGGGTATCAACTGCCCGCCATTGCGACGCTCATCCTGTGTTTTACGAAGAACTGCTACCTGATCCGCTATGTCAGGCCCGCAGCGTTCAACGATGCGCTGCAAGTCTCCCGGCTCGGTGTTGCGCCAAAAATAAAATTCGTGTGTGTTAGCGGTAATGTCATGGTGTACCATGCTAAGTCGCTGCGTTACATAGCAAATATCGAGATACATATGACGGCCAGTAACGACCGACTCCCACAAATATGGTGGGCAATATTTGACATTGCACAGAAAGTGCGCTTCGTCAATTATCATCATCATATGCTTGCGCTCGAAACAGGCACGAATAAACCACTCGAAGTCAGGTAAAACGAAACGATTTTTCTCAACGCGCTTGCCAGGCCCTACGCGATAGACATAGCGAAAATTATCCTCTCCAAGCGCTACGGCAAAACCACGAATATCGCCATCAAAAAAATCCGTTGCGCTTGCTAAATAATTTGTATCCTCGCGCACTATTTGATAAACAGCGGCGCGTTGACACTCGGCCATAATCTTAGCGGCCATGTATGACTTTCCGCTGCCGGTCGGGCCGACAATGCCTATGATTCGGTTCCACACTATTACCGTCCCTTGCAATTCCCCATGACATTGGGGATAAGGCCCATATGTAATGCTGCTCCTCGATAGTGGCAATATCGCCGCCCACAGTACGAACACATATATACCTCTGGATACCACGATGGTCCCGCGTAAACTGGGCGAGGACTACTTCGTTCCTTTTCACTTGCTTGCTCACAAGGGATTGTCAGACAATTGACTCCCGTTATCCATTTTATCTGTTTCTGTTTCGCCATCTTTTTTTACCGCACGGAATACTGCTTTGAAAACCTCCGGGAAGCGGTGCTTGATATAAACAAGGCCCGCTACTCCAGCTACCCACAAAACTGCCCACCAGCGAGACTGAACTAAAACTTTAGACTCTGGTACGGAAAACTCGAAACCAAAAATATCTCCCAAAAATTCGCCTGCTTCGTCTAGCGCTTCGTTATCATCGCGATCTAATTCAATACCTGATTGCTCTAGAATTTTGGCGGGGATACCGCCTAATATCTTGCGTAGTTTTTTTGGCGTTGCCCGAACGCGCCGACCTTCAGGTAATGGTGCTGGAGCGGAAGATGGTCCCGGCTCGCCATCTACCCGCCGTTGAGTAGTTGGCGAACTTTCATCCCCCGCTCCTGGCATTGTCTCCGCGAATGACTCCATGCGTGCTCGGACATTACCCTCACCGCCCGCTACACCTGCAGCCTCCGCAAGGTCTGAGTCATCATAGCCACCATGCGCTCCACTCATATGCATTTTCCAGCCTTGGAGCGACTTACAGGTCTTACCGCATTTGCTGCAGGTCACCTCGGCCATATTTACTCCTTAGTAATACAGTTAACCAGAAAGTATCTAGGTTAATCGTCTCCGGGGCAGATTCTAGGGGGGTCTGGCCCCCCCCCGTGTATATCATACATGGGGGGATTTTCCGCCCGGGTACGACGCGGTATTGAGGTTTCCCGATATACCACCTAGTAGTCAAAAATACTTTTGCCCCTGCGCGGCTCGTCTTTTTGCTCGCGTAAGCGTTTGCGCTCCTTTTCTGCCTTAGCCAACTTTTCTTCTTTCTCTTGGTCCCAGCCACAGTCTGGACAAACCTCCCCAACCTTGTGCTCGGTTCCACAAATTATACAAGTGCGTTTCTTAGCCGGTTCTGCCATTTTCCCTCCTATAAAATAACTTGAAAGTCTTGCTCGAAAATTTTTCGCAGCATGTCTGCGATGCGACGCTTGTCATCAAATTCCAAACGCTTTATGGCGTCGCGGTCATCAAGCACTAACACATTTGTGCCACGCCATACCAGCTTTAATAGCTCAATATCTTCGCGGTCATTTCTATAAATGTTACCATCAGGCCCGTAAAGCATGTCGCCTCCGAAAAATTACCGACAAATTCCAAGTCACAACGCACCAAGTTATAATGCAAACAAAAATCGCACCACGAACGTTATAATATCTTGCCCACTTGTTATTTTTGGTGCGAAAATAATAATTCTTTTCATTCGCTAAAAGTCTTGCTTTCATAGCCCATAATATAGCCCATCTTCCCCGCCATGAGGAATTAACGAACCATGCAAGCACTGGATTGCCTTCACGTGCTCCAAAAAATGATATGGCCGCCCATGTTGAAACCACGTCAAGCGATTGGGCCAGCGCCTCTAGTAGAAGCAGTGGGATTATCAGCGACATGTAGATTAGTTCGCTTCCGAAGTTTGCGAGTCTCTTTCTCACGAATCCTCCTGACAATTTTCGCTGACCGTCGCAAGCCGAATAGCTCAATCATGCCAAAAGCAAATACGGCAACTGGAAACATATCACCGGGGGATTTAGACCATTGCACGGCCAGAAATGCGAATAGGCGCGACGCGATACCAGACAATGTATACCATTTATGATTGCTCATTCGACCACCTTGAGATATTGACAAGCAATATATTTGAGCCAGTTATACTGTTTCCGCGTAACCCATTTTAATTTATGAGGTTGATAGCGGAAGAACTTTGCGTACAGTTGCGTCACAAACGCTAACTCTTTTTGGTTATGAATTTTTACGATTGTATCGGATTCGAGCAAGCTACATAGCCAGTCCCACATCTGCAATTTTTTGGATAGCTTGATGAAAACTTTTCGATCTTGCAATGATACTTTACGCTCTGAGCGAATAGCTGCTTCGCGGCGTTGCTGTTGTCGGCGTGGGATTTTAATTTCCGGGTAATGTAAAATAACTCCAGCGGCGCGGTTCCGCTCCTTTAACGTACCCGCGCCGCCTGAGTCGTCCGTCCTCGGACTTTCTGGCTCATGCCAGAATATCAATGGCAGGTCATCATCTGTTGCTATATAATCGGTCATATCTGCTTTGGATTCGCTTGGTTTGTAAACTCCAAGAACCTTGCAAGAAAATCTATGTCCTGCTGTTCAACTGACCCCCTACTAGCTCTGATTGCGTTAGCTTTTGCAAGAGTACGAAGTGTGACAATCGGGCTAATAGGAATAACATTCTTGACAAACCACTTAACATGACCATCATCATCCTTCATGCGTTGTAGCCCGAGGTTTTGAGAGAATACTGTTGACATACTTTCAATGTGAAGTGCCATTACCTCAGTAATTACTGGACTATGTTTATTTTCTAACTTCAAATAACATGCTGGAAAATCCGCTCCGCTAATTTTATCTTCTCTTACTATGCTCTTTAGCTTTTCGATTGTGCCCTGAGAATACATATAATATAGCGGAATGATCCGCCGACTTAGTCCTAACATAAACCATTTTTTTGTTTGCTTGACGAACATTTCGGGCGTTACCGCTGTTAGGAAACCAATTGGACTATGTTTAGAAACCTTGTCGGTGCGGCCATCGTCTGTTCTGCAGGTACCGTCCATTGTCAAGGTTAATAAATTTGCCACTGTCGCAGTCACTGTAGCTTGCCTGCGCGATAACGTTGGATTTATATCTGCTGTCAAAATCCACTTTATTTTATTATCATGGTCTTGAGTCATTAGGTCAAATAAACCCTTTGACGTAAATGAATCGGTATGATGTATTTCCTCGCCATGGAATTGCTTGACAAGTTTGGACTTTGCTGTACCACTATCAGCTACAAGAATCCCGGAGACAGGGACCGCATCGGCCACGCACGCGGTATATAATATCGTTAACAGCGTGTCATGTATACTCTCTAGTAAATATGCTTGGTTTTTCATAGTAAATGTCTGGAGATATTATCCCCGAAAATATCTCCTGTCAACCTAAAATGTCAGCGCCAATTTTCGGGGAAAGGCCCTTTAGCTTAGTTACCACGTCGAGGGCTTTTAGCGGAAACTGGGCGCTGAGCGTACCCCTTGACATGCGCGTGTCACAGGTTTATCGTGACGCGCATGTCCCGTCCCGCGTCGCAAAAAACGCGACACGCGGGAGCGGGGCTAAAAGAAAACGGGCGAAGTAAAAAAAAAAAAAAAGGAGCGCAGCTTATGATGGAGTTTGTTATCGCGGCGGCCATTTTCGGCTTCGCTGCAGTTTTTGCGGTACCATGGGTTTCAGCTTTCCTCGGCGGTTTCATTCCAGCAAATTATAAGGGTTACCTCCCATCCGCGACTGCGCCAGCCCTGACCATGTCATCAGCAATCAACGCCGTAATTTTTGGTGTCGTTCTGGCGGGAATTTTAATTCTCCTGCATAAGTTTGGACTGCGCGCCCACACCAAAGGAATCGAGGCGTAGCCATGGCGACTCGTGAGCAAGTTGGCCGGTTATACCGGCCAACAGGCGTTAAATTCCTCAAACAGATTACCTGGTCATCCGGCGGAAAACAGACTGTCAGCGGGCCGGAAATTGACCTAACACACCCTATCGAAGGTTTTCGTTTTATCCTCAAGCTGCGTGACGTTATTGGTACGGCTTCCATGACGACTGCGAATCCGCTGGGCTATCTTAATATGATCCAGAGGATTTTGATTGAGGGGCGTAACGAGCGGAAAAAAGGCAAGGCATCTCTGTGGGATATTGACCTAGCCTCGCTGGCACTTTTCCAGGCGGCTTTTGACAGGGACACGAAAAAGCCATGGCAGTATAATGGCGTGAGTTCTGCGGGTGCGGCCAGCGCTGGAACTGAGCTTGTATTCGAGCAGCCTAGTACGCCAGTGACTGGATTTTTTAACGGGACGACCGGGACCTATGACATTCGTATTGTCATGGACCTACCCGCGCACCCAATTGGGACTGGGGCCTATCTAAGACCTGGCTACAATATTCGAGCTCAGGAATGGAAAGACTCGCTATTTATTCGCACTGAATTTCCGACCATAACAAATGGCGCGACTCATGCGCTCGGGACTGACGCGGGCACTACAACACATACTTTCACGAGTTTTGGTAGTGGTAGTGGTTCGCCAACGCTTGATGTATATGCCCTGCCCGTTTTCATGGGCCCGGAAAATGACGCACAGAGTCTGCCAGGTTACATGTCACGGATCGTTATCCCAGTAACGACACTCTTGCAATCGGCAGGTGGAGTCAATACATCATTATTGACGCTCGAAAAATCCAACACTACCCGCGTGGCCGCAATTGTCGGCGTCTCTACGGTCAATCCGTTTTTTGCGTCACTCAGCGATACAAACTTAAGTACCGCTGGGGTTTTCGTGGCGAAGAATCGCACAGTTCGTGAAAACGTGGATATTTTCGCACACAAGCAGGAAATTTTGCGGGCTTACAATAATCAGCCAATCCAGGGTGTTATACCTTTTGAGTTCCTCCACTCCGCCAATCCTGATGCGGCCTATGATGCGGAGAAAGCCGCTGATGGCACAGTATTCGAGATTCGTGGAACAGTCGCCGGCGTGGCTAATGCGCTAGGGCTTTTCATTCAAGAGGTTGAAAATTTTAAGCCCCTAGGCGCTCATCTTCCACAGTAGTACAGACGGGTGGTGAATTGTGGGAACGTGCATTGACTTCAACAGCGTCACCGGAGAGTGCCTTCAGTGGTCGGACGCCTCCGGTGGCGCCGCGTTTGCGGAGCCGACCGTCGCCAATATGTCCAGCACGGGTACATCTCTCGGTACGGAAATACAGCAATGGATTGGCACGTTGACTAATGTTGGGCTCAACATTTACAAAACCGTGTCGGGCACGCCCGGCTCAAGTGGGGCACCGCCCGTCCGGGGCGTCGGGATTCCTGGTAGCGCAGGACAGATGGCTCCGGCTACCGGAGCACAGCAAGTCGGGACTGGTACAGTCCTAGCCATTCTTGCAGTATTATTTCTTGTCTGGAGTGGGCTAAGAGGACGACGACGTTGATTGCTAACGGCACTATTGTCACGTATACCGGGAGCTGGCCTCACGGGGAATTTACGACTGCTGATGACATGGTGCAGCAGGTCCTGGCCAAGTTAGTGACATCCGGTTTCGCGTCCAGGTCCGCTCCGGTCGTTGACGCTACGTTCGTGACCACACTGGGCGGAAATTTTCAGGTCACGCTCCAGCTTGAAGTTCAGAATGGCATCGGCTATGGAAGTCCCGATGATGTCATTTCGATTATTCGTCACTGGGTCTATGTAGTTTCAGGCGCATTTCCAACTGGCGATTCAATTCCAGTCATTCAAACACCACACAATATTGCAGACCCGTCACAATTGCCGCCGGGTACTACAGTACAGACTGGACAGCCGGGCGCTACAGCTTCAAAATCGGCGGGCTGCGTAGCAGGAGCCGCGTATGATCTTGGCGGTTCGTTTAATCTTGGCTGTTGGTGGGACAATCTTACGACTAAGGGCCTTTCAACAGTTGGACTGCTCGCAATTACTATAGTCGTCGGCGTCGGAATTTTTATTTACGCGAGAGCACCTCGCATATCGGCGTTGTAAATGCTATTGATTTTAGTGGCGGTTCTGGCTGGCGCGTGGTGGCTATTTAGCATGGAGAAAAAAGGGCCATTGAACATTGCTGTATATGCAAAAATGGCCGGGTTTACCGGGTCGAATTTACTCGCAGCTGTGGCCATAGCGCTTGCTGAAAGCAGCGGAATCCCTGGCAAGTATAATCCCGAAATTGAAGCGGGGGCTCCGCAGGGAAAAGGTTCATATGGTCTTTGGCAAATTTATTTATACAAACATCCCGAATTTGAAGGGCAAAACCTTTTTGACCCGTTGACGAACGCTAGGGCAGCTTATCGAGTCTATCGAGACGCTAACTATAGTTTTCATCCGTGGACAACATATAAAGATGGTACCTATGGGACATATTTAAGCAAAGCGCAAGCGGACTTGGAGGCTTCTGCATGAGCGATACGATTCACTGTCCAACATGTAATACGGAATTTCCGAAAAATGATGCGCCCTGGCTGAAACAGGCGGACTACTGCTCAAAGCATGACCGTGTTCGCATAGCAGGGACCGAGTGTGAATTTTGTGTTGAGGAGGCTGAGCGTGAATCCACTGTTACTGAAATTGGCGGTAGTGGCGGGCGCGGCCCTCGCTTTAAAACGTAGTGCAACACAGTCACGGGTCACTACAGCACCACAAAACGGGACAACAGTCGTAGCCCTGCCGACTGGACACTATCAATTACCGAGCCCCGCTAGAACGTTTCCAATTGGAGCGCCACTACACACAAACAATATTGTCGTTGGGATGCTTTCGACTGGGCCAGTAATTGGAAAACTTGCACCAGTCGGCACAGTAGTAGCGGGTGGTGGCGGCGCGGCAGGTGGTATCGGGGGTAGTGGTGGTGGAACAGGTAGTGGTGGCGGGGGTTTTGGTGGCCCGTCTGGACTACATGGATTGTTTACACAATGAAACGTCAAGGCATTTTCGGTTTGGTCATTGCCGCACTAGCCGTGGCGATTCTGTACTTGCTCAATAAAAAGGGCATGTTACATGAATCTGTCACGAGCACTATAGGCGGGGTTACGTCAAGCGGACTCGGGACAATCCTGCCTGACCCACAAACGGGCTTCCCGGTGTATGATACACGCTACCCGTCAACAGTTCCGCCCGAAGAAGCTTATGCTATACCCCCGCTCGATACGGACGGTAATGCTACACAATTTCCGAAAAATGCGCTGGGCTGTACGTGTCCAATTGGCTTTGTTAAGTGGAAAAATGCGGCTGATGGCAGCGTATGGTGTCTCCCAGTTCTTAATCCCGGTCAATTTGGAATTGACCAAGCAACATATTCGCAGGTAGCATGAGCGATTCGGTCAAGGGCTGGTTGGCACTTGTGGTAGCGATTACGGCTTTAATTGTAGCTTTGTATCATCACCACACGTCGAAAGGAACGGTGCGCGTCGGATGAGTAACCCTTGCACAGTATGGGCAATCATTGTCGCGCATAAAACGACTATCAGTCTTGTGGCATATTTTTTGTATGCCGTGGGAGCGGATAATTTACCTCTCCCAGCTAAAGATTCCAGCGCATTTTATCGTTGGTTTTTTTCCGTAGCACAAACCATTGCCGCTAATTTAATTCGTGCGCGTATTCGAGCAAGTACGCCACTGAAAGGTAAATAAAATGGCGCAATGTCACAGCACAAATTATTTATTGCCTGGCAAAGATAGTTCAAATGTTAACGGGTTTCAGATTCGCTATACGGACCTGCAGCAACTTGGCTTATATGCGGACCGTGTAGGCAGTTCAGACAGTAAAGCCCCGCCAACTGTCAAACAGCTTGTCATGGCATCACTCGCTACGAACCGTCTAATCTATTGCAAGTCGAAAGAGGGCGACTGTGGCTCGCCAACGAAGCCACCTAGCACTGGCGCCGCTGGCGATATATTAAAATACGGGCCAGTCGGAACCGGAGCGGCCCTGTCAATTGGCGGGCTTGCCGCCGGCGGATTCGCTGCGAGCACAGCAGGTGTGGCTCTGGGAGCCGCTACACTTGGATTAAGTTTGATTGCTATACCATTTTTCGCTATTGCTGCACACCACGCTCAAGCAGTCGCTACAGAGCAAAGTACGTTATGCGGGGTCACAAACGCATGGAATGGTTTCGCTGATGCTGTGGAAACAGCTCTCAGCGCTGGAAAGGCTGGGCTGCAAGATGCACTGGTCGCCCTAAAAAACACGCACGACCAGTTAATTAGCGCACTGGCTGGAATCGAAAAAGGTATGAACGCAGCTTTCTTTTTTCACAAGGCCCTAGACGCCCTGCAAATTTGGAATAAGGAAATAATTTTTCCGTCCCTGGTACCAGGCTCGACACAGCCAGTCCCAGGACAGTCGGGCACTTCAGCGCCGGGTAGTTTTCTTCCGGCCCTGGCCATAGGCGGCGCGGCTGCCAAGGTTGCATTCTTTAGTTAGTGCGTCGGCTGTTACAAGAGGGAGTTCTCCAAATGGACATACCCGCAGACAAACCTGTGGCATTTCGCATACCGGACGAAGCGACCACTGTCACATTCGTCAATAATGACGCAGCCACAGACGTTTACATTTCCGACCGCAAGCGGGAACTCGAGGCCAAGTTTCCACCAGACGCGGCGCAAAAAATAGCCAAGGGTGGCGTGGTATTGCAATGGCCAGCTTATCGTGGCACGGCATGGCTCCGAGCGAATGGGGCCCTGGTGACACAGTTCGTTGCGCTGTATTAGTATGGGGTGCATTTATTGTTTGCGGTTTTGGGCGATAATCGCGGCAGTGGCTGTGGTGATGATTCTCGTCAATTTATGGAGAAGGCCGGGGCAATGAGCAACGGGACTGGACAACCTGGCGGGCTCGCGGGGTTTCTTGGCGGAATTTTCCAGCAGCTAGGCTCATCGTTCAGCCAGCAAACAGCGGCAATTTCTGATACCGCTACGCAAGCATTTTATATAGTCGCTGGAGAGCTTGCTGTCGTGATAGTTTTACTGACGGGAATTTTCATTACCCTAGTTTCGAGGCGGCGCTAGTGTGCAATGCCCATTCGACGGCAAAGATATCTCGCCCGATCGGCTAGATTGTGGAGCGCACAGGAGAACATCTATGTCAGCAAGTCCCGACCCGCTATATCGAGCATTACAGTTAGCCGAGGAACAGCTTCAGCAGCGTATTTCCTCATTTGAGGATGCAGCTGCTCGCATAACATCCTTAGCATCGGGTCTACAAGCGGCCCTGGCAAGCATAGCCAGCCTTGAAACGCAAATTTCCTCAGCCCGTGAAAACGTTGCTAAGTTACAACAGCTTATCGGCACCGGGCGGTAATTTTGGTAAAATTACTGGAACATGGAGACATAGTTTTTGGTTTCCTGAACATGTTTCTTGACAAGTATGCCGGGCAATTACCTTTGCAGGTTGTCAGTACGGCTCAAGCCGCACTTGACATGTGGAAATTGCACCGAGCGGAGATAGCAAAACGAGGATAGTTAAACCATGATCTCAAAAATCGTGGCGTTAGTGGTATGCCTTTTTGCATTTTCAGCGACAGCCCTCGCACAGCGGCAAAATTTCGAATTGGATTGTCCAGTCGGTACAGTACCAATCAATGCCCCGGGTCAAGTTACATTCAATAGCGTAACCGGTCAATATCGTCAGCAGCAATGCCTAACACCAGCCGGAAATATCCAAACTATTGATAGCACTATTGCGACCGGGCCAACAACGTTTAACAATCCATGCAGTATTGGGGGTCGCGTCTATGTAAGCACGGGTGGGTGTTATCAAA
>Ga0209350_1001446_pt1 | contig 10401 bp, 11 predicted proteins | sample GraSoi013_2_20cm_2_FD_185822 | JGI IMG/M metagenome (GOLD analysis project Ga0209350, IMG submission 185822) | Grasslands soil microbial communities from the Angelo Coastal Reserve, California, USA - Sample 09_27_2013_2_20cm (SPAdes) (version 2) | ecosystem: Environmental > Terrestrial > Soil >...
CATTAGTGCGCTCGGCGGTGACGCTGGTGCGGATGACCCGACCCGGAGGGGGGGACGCCGAGGTGCCGGCGTTCATCAAGCAGTTCGTGTCGTGGGGGGCGGGGCCGCGGGCGTCCCAGTATTTGATCCTCGGGGCCAAAGCGCGGGCCGCGCTGGACGGCCGGCCGATGCCGGACGAGGACGATCTCCGGGCGGTGGCGCCCACGGTGCTCACCCATCGGCTCGTGATCAATTTCGCGGCGGAGGCGGCGGGGCGGAGCGCGCCGGATCTGGTGGGGGAGCTGCTTGTGACGCGGGGCTGGGTGCAGGGGTAGACGGTACGGAGGTACTCCCATGAACAAGGTCGTGCTTGCCGGCCTCGCCCTGATCCTCGCCCGCGACTGTGATATCGGAGGCCCCCGTTTCCATGGGCCGATCGAAGGCACATGGGGCGGCGACAACGCCGGATTGATGGCGTTCGACACGACCGCCCACGTTCATATCGGTTGTACCGCGGGTGATACGAAGCAGGCGATCGTGGCGGATGAGCACGGACGGTTCGACGCGCCGGGCCGCTACAACATCACGCTCTACCCCGTGGCCCGAGGTCCCGACCATCCGGCGCGGTTTACGGGCTCGACCGATGGGCACATGATGACGCTCACCGTCACGCTCACGGACACGGCGGTCACGCTCGGGCCGGTGCGGCTCGAGCTCGGCAAAGAGCCGCAGATGGGGCCGTGTCCGATCTGCCGAAAGCCGGGACGGTGAGTATCGCAGGGCTCGCGGTCCGCTTCAGCGCCGCTCTTTCGGTCCTGTTGATCGGCTGCCACGATTCCGCCGGTCCCGGGAACGTCGCTGGCTATTACGAGCTGACTGCGGTCGATAGCCTGGAAGTCCCCCGCATGGTGTCGGCTACCACGAGCTGCGACGAACTTGTCCTTCGGGGTTTACTGTACCTCGCCGACAACGCCCTGTTTGACCTTTCCGTCACTCAGGCGCAGGACTGTACTCGCACTGGTGGCTCCGTTGATACGTTTACCACCACCACGAGCGGTGGCTTTACGGTAGATGGCACTCGTCTCGTGCTTCACCCTTCAGGTACAGGCATCCAGCTCACGGGCACGACATCCCCAGCGACGGTCGACTTGCAGCTTCCCCAGCTCCCACTCTTGGGAGCCGAAGCACGCTCCGCCACGTTCATTAAATTCCCCCTCTAGCCCGAACGGTCGCTAGTACCACGAGGGACATCCCATGGCCTTACCAGCGTGGATCCGCCCGCTCGGGCTCGCCGAACACTTCGTCGTGGGTGGGGTGCTCGCCGCTCTCCTCGCAGCCCTCGGAACACCGGCCGCGGCTCGAGTTGTGGCCGTCGCGGCCGTCGGGATCGCGCACGAGTTGGGCGACGGGGACTTCACCAAGGCCGAGGGCGCTCCCTGGAACGGCATCCTTGATGTGCTGGCGTTTCTCCCCGTACCGCTGGTGTGGTGGGTTCTGTGAGAGGGGTCGACACAATTGAGACGTTCAGCGCACCGGCCTCCTTCGCTAACTGTGTCATCACACAGAAGCGCCAGTCACGGGCTCCCGTCGACTCACGGCCGACAACGGAACCGAAACTCGGCGCTCATCGGACAGGGGAATGGAACTCCACGCAGCCTGAAGTCGACCGGCATGTGCACGATTAACCGCACCAGACGACCGTTGCGACGTGCCGGTCGAAACCGCGCCAACGCGAGATACTGCGAGACCGGCATCAGGAACCCGGGATCGGGCGTCACCACGAACTGGATCGATTCCTGCTCGACCCCGCCCAGCGTGTCGAGAATCGCTTGCACCACCACACGCCCCTGAATGCGATTTCGCCGCAAGTCCTCTGGGTAGTTGATCGGAGGACCGAAGAGCAGGGCGGGCTTCTGGGTCAGCGAGTCATCCTCGCCGTATATCGGCGCCGGCGCCGTCGCCGTGTCCAAGGGATCGAACAGGACCGCTACGACCATCAAGACCCGCACTGTGTGCTCCCGGGCGATCCCCGGCGCGAAGTGGGTGCCCGCCACGACGGCGCGTGCCGGCCCGTTGAGCGCCGTGTCCGGGGTGGACACGACACGCACGGACCCGGAGTCGGGGCGACCCTTGGCGTCGAGCACCACGCTCACGCGCACCGTGCCGCCGATACCGCTGCGCTTCAGGCTGTCGGGATATACGGTCGGCGGCTGGCGCAGCACGACCGGCGCCACCGTGAGCTGATCCTCGGCGTAGACGTGTTGCGTGTCGGCCGCCTGCGCCGACGCGGGGGCGACGGATAGCAGCAAGCCGAGAAGAGATGGAACAGCGCTCACCCACCCACAAGAGGGCGTGTCATTCGCCCTCCACGCCGCGCCGTCGGAGCCCGGGCTCGACTTCGCGGCACAAGGACGCCCAGTTCCACTATTCCGGTTAGATCGCGAGCATCAAGGAGCAGCGTCACAGAATCACCAGAGACCGCCGGAAGGACCGAGCGCCGTGACGAATGCTAAGTCAAATGGCGGATTCGGTAATACATGCCAAGGCGACCAATGATTGTTTATGTGATCCCAATTCCCGGTGAAGCCCTGACCGCCGACATAGTCCATCCCGACGCCGGCGCTCTTGATGTCGCACGAGCGGTTGCCGGTCGTAGTGAGAACGATTGCGAACCGATCTCCCGCGACAAGATCAGGCCCGCCGGATCCGAACATGATATCCTTGTAGAGGCTCGAACCGGATAGAGTGGCAGCGGGCACGCTGGTCCACCTTAAAACCGACTCGTTCGGCATCCCCGTATTCGGATCCACGTGTTGAAGTTCGACTACTAGCGCTCCCGTAGCGTCCCAACGGCATTGGATTGGCAGGCGCACCTGAACAAGCTTCCCAGCCAGGCCGGCCGTTACAACTTGCGCCAGCCTCGAAGTGGCGAGTCCGGGGCCCAGCGGTACAATTGGCATCGTGTAACCGGTTGGGTTGACGGCGTTCTGCTGGTCAATCTGCGCGACCCGCAAGTAGTCCGTCGCCACGTTGTTGGTCTCTCGGGCCTCGGCCACAACCCTGGTGATGTCCGCTGTCGCTGTCGCCCAGTACCTCTGCGCTACGGGGACCCGCTGCTGTGTGACGGTCACCCCGGCAGAAGTCTGATCCGCGCCCAGCGCCGGCACTGGAACCCGTAAGGTTCGCCCCGATCCCGGAGCCTCTCCGACGATTCGGAACTCTAGCTGTGAGGGTCCTGCGGATGCGCGACCAATGTTTCCCCCCGCCACCAGAAAGGTGACGATGTCCCCAGTGATGGGGTTTGACGGGCGGTGCGTCAGGGAGGCGACAACGAGGTCAGGCAATAGAACACTCCGTCCGCGGCCCGCTGGCAGATTCGAAGTCGTGTCTTGGGCTGAGGCGCGACTGGCCAAGGTGAGGAGAACGCAGACGGCAAGGCGAACGCCGCTGGCGAGCGGCAGTGTCAACCGGTACACGGGACCCCCGATGCTCGGTTCAGGTCAAACGTAACGTACAGAATCCCTCAACCCACGCCAGCCGAAGCCGGGGCACCCTGCTGTTCACGACCATCCGGCACCGGCGACGCCCAAGGGGCAGCATCAGTCCGGCGTTGATCTAGCGGCCGCCGGGCGCGCTCCGGCGTGCCACCGTCGGGCGACCTCGAGGCCGGAGATACAGGCGGAGAGCCACAATAGCCCCGCGGCGTAGCCACCCACCACGTCGCTGAAGTAGTGCACCCCGAGGTAGAGTCGACTGAACCCGATGGCCACGATCACCAGCGCGGCACCCAGCACCACGGAGATTTGTGCGCTCCGGCGATGGATCCAGAGGACTCCGAGGACGTAGGCGAGCATACCATAGCCGATGAGCGAGGCCATCGCGTGGCCACTGGGAAAACTCCAGCTGTAGTGCTGCAGGAACGCGGCGGCATAGGGCGGCCGCGGGCGGCGGATCACGAGCTTGAGCACCGCATCGAGCAGGCCGCCACCGGCGAACGCGGCGAGCCAGCCGCCGAGCAGGATCCATTCACGCCGGGCCGCGAGCAGGAGGCCCACCCCCGAGCGGCAGGACGGTCAGCGTGACCGGCGAGCCGGCCTCCTTCGCTAACTGTGTCCCTGCGGCATGTCGGTTTGCGTCCGGCGCGCGCCGAGTGACCAATTGGTTCATACGCTGACGCCGCGCCGGTCGTCGTGTTCCAAAATAGGACGTCAGCGCGGGGCGGGGTGGCGTGATTCCGAGTATACCCTAGCCGCTGAGTGTTTTATGCGGTACGCTAGCCACTTCCGGCGCTCGCCGCGCTAGCCTTCGCGGCCCTTCCGGGTGGTCCCGGTAACAGGGAGGCCCTCCTGGCGCAACGGACTCGCGTGCTCATCGTCGACGACAATCGCCTGATGCGCGAGGGACTCAGTGCGCTGCTCAAGGCGCAGTCGGACCTGCAGGTCGTTGGGGCGGTCGCCGACCTGGCCGCCGCCCTGCGTCAGGTGCCTGAGGTCACGCCCCATATCGTGCTCGTGGACGCGGGCTTGGGCAGCTGCGACGGAGCTCGCTGTGTAGAGCAGATCCGCCAGAGCGCGCCCGCCGCCCGGGTGATCGTGATGGATCTGCTGCCCGCTCCGGAAGAGGTGGTCGCCTACGTCAAGGCCGGGGCCAAGGGATTCATCATGAAAGACGCGACGGTCGAGGATCTCGTGGGCACGGTGCGATCGGTCGCCCGGGGATCGGACGTGATTCCCGCCGTCCTGACCGGGACGCTCCTGTCGCACATCGCGCGGGACGCGGTGGTGCATCGACGGCCGGAGGCGGCGGACGCGGTGCGGATGACGAAGCGTGAGCAGGAGGTCATGCAGCTAATCACCGACGGCTTGGACAACAAGGCCATCGCACAACGGCTCAGCGTCGCGGGCGACACGGTGAAGTCCCACGTCCGGAACATTCTGGAGAAACTGACGTTGCACAGCCGGCTCGCGATCGCCGCGCATTCCCGCAAGGGCGCCGTCGACCGACGGAGACCCTCCGGGTGAGCGGAGCGCGGCGCGCGCGGGTCAGGTGTCGCGCGAGCGGCCGACCGAGCGAGCGGATGTCTTCGGAGCGCGTCTGCCAGGCGTGACGCGCGGCAACAGCACCCGTGCGGGCCCCGTGATCGCAAAGCCCATCTTCAGGCGCTTCAGCTCCGCGTCGATCGCCCGATCGACTGCACGTGCCTCATCCGGGGCATCGGTTACAACAAGGATGTGGGTGATGTGGGCATCCTTGACGACTTGCCCCGTCCACAGACGTCCCGCCCGCTGCGCCGCCAGCCGGGCGCGGCGCAGCAGCATCTTGATCTTCGCAAACCGCGGCTCCGGCTGCGGCGGATTGAGCTGATACGCGTAGGCCCAGCTCTCGGCAGCCCGCGGCCGTTGTTTGGGAACCATGAGCCCGTCCTCTTTCGACCCCACCAGGATCCGCTTACGGCCGGAATTGCGTCAGCTTGAGCACGTAGCTGTAGGCCGATACTACTCTGTGCATCACTGCTGCCGCAGCTTCACCTTGTCCTTCTGGACGTAGCCTTCCTTGCCATTCAGCAGCTTGATGAGAAAGCAGTTGCCCTCCTCGCGAACGACCTGGAACGTGACGCCACCCGGTACGGAGGCCACGACTTCGCTGTGGTCATCGGGCAGCGCACGAATGGGGATGCGGTCCTCCCCGCCCCCGCGAATCTCCACCATGTTCGCGGTCGCTCGGGCCACGTCTTCCGAGGCAGCGGCGAACGTGTGCTCCTGGATCACCACACCCAGCTGAGCGAGCGCGTCGCGGAAGCTCAGGCTTCTCGTCATCCGGTCGAGGCCCCGCTTGTGGTCGTCACTCTTCTTGAGCTGAAACGCCTGATCGTAAAACTCCTTCGCTTGACGCCAATTACCGACTACCTCATTGAGGATCCCGAGGTCGACCAGCACTTCGGGGCTGTAAGCGTCTTGATCGTGAATCGACTTGTAGATGGCGTAAGCCTCGTCGACCCGCAACGCCTCCGCGAGCTCGGCGGCCCTTTCACCCAAGCCTTCGAACTGCTTGTTCCGAATCTTCTCGAGCTCGAATTCCCGAAGCTCGAAATGCGGTGCCAGGTAGTTCGCGATGGCCTCCGCGAGGTCGTGCGACGACGCTTCCGCCACCGACTGCTGCGTCGGGAGTCCCCCCTCTTCATCCTCACAGTGCTTCACCTTGATGGGGAGGGGTCGGTCCACGCTCCCTAAGACCTGGCCGCTCTCGGCACTCACGACGCGCGCATGGACCTTCATCAGGCCCTCTCGCTGCAGGCAACTCACGTACCGCGTGTGCTGCCGCCGGTTCTCGGTATACGTGCGCTCCTCCCGCGACCGTTGATCTGTCACCGTGAAGCTCACGGTACCTACCACGATGGCGTCAACGCCGAGGATCTTACCGACCTGCGCCGCCTGCGCCTCGTCGAGCAGGCCCGACTGTGCGAGGCGCTGCTCCTGCAGGACCTGCGCCAGCCGGCTTCGCTCGATGAGCGTAAACACGTCCGTGAACGCTCCCTGCTGCAGGGTCTTTCCCTCCTGCGTGTGCTTGATGGCGCCAAACAAGCTCGTTGTGCGGATGTCCTGGATCCCGCGCTGCTTTTCAAACAGCTTCGAAGTGAGAACGTCGGCGAAGGAACGGCCATCCGCCCCTTGGCCGGCGAAGTCCAGAACAGCGACCTTTTTCACGCCGGGAAGGATCTGCTCTGGTGGGACGAGGACGAAGACGCGCGTCTTCTTGTACACGACGGTCGCCGGTCCAGCGACCAGAACAGCAGCTGTCAGCAACGCGACTATCTTGACGGTCAACATACGGCACCTCCTGGTTAGGCCCCGAGACGCTCGCTACGGCTCCATCATCGCCATGATCACTGGTTCGCTGACGCCGGCCTTTGTCAGAGCAACGAGGGCCGCAGAGGACGTATCGAATCCCCGCTTGGAGTTCTTGATCTTATGGATGATGAGGGCATCGGAGAGCTTGCTCAGGACCATCTGGATAACGCCAGCGTTGGTCAGAGTGCCCGCCGTATCGGCCCGGGCAGCGCTATCCCCATCAGCCCGCGCGACGGGGGGGTTCTGCTTGAGCTGCTCGACGAGCTTCGTGAACGAGTCGAGATAGGCCATGGCAACGACCTGCCCGATCTCAGTGTTCCCGTAGCTGCTCGCGCCCGCAGCAGCGAACGCTCCGAAGTATCCGCCGGCTGCCACACCCCACCCGACGTTGGTCTTCTTCGCATGCCCCTGCACCTGAGCCAGCTGCACGGTCGAGCGCACGTCGGTCAGGGTCAGCACGACGTCCGCGGTTTTGCTTTTCAAGTTCACCCCGCCGATCGCCGCGCCGGCGAGCCCGCCCAAGCGGTGGCCCAGGAATCCCCCAACGGCGCCGAGCCCCTTGCCCCCGGCGTTGGCGTTCTTGTTCACTAGGTCGGGAACCAGAACGTAATCGGCCGCCCTCATCTGCCCGTTGCCGACATTGGACCCCCCGCTCAGCTCACCGCTGGAAGCGAGTGCACGCTCCTGTTGCGCGGCGGCCAAGCCCCTGCCGCGATCCACCAGGGTGAAGCACTGGGATTGGGCAGCGTACACCTTGAGCAGCGCTTCGGGCGACTCCAGGTTGTACTGGAGCCACCACTTCTGCTCCGGCTCGGCCACGGACATGGTCCCGATCTTCTTGTCGCAGGTCGGGATCTCGGACTGCTTGTTGTCCTGGGCAAGGGCGGTGGAGCCGGTCGCCGTCAAAGCGGCCAAGAGGAGCAGTGGTGCGCAGAAACGAGGCTGTGAGCGGAACCCGATCATGTCCGTATCCTCCTTGGGAAAGCGTGAGTCTTGCACCTCCGCCCCGGGGCCACCGGGTATCTTGGGCCGACTACGGCTTCGGATGAGCGGTCACGTCCGCGTGGATGACCATCGCGTCATTGCCGACCCCTCCCGCGGTCACCCGGCGTACTTGCACGGTCGACGGGTTCGACTCGTAGGTCATCGTGTTAACCGCTGTCAGCTGCTCGCCCTGCAGTTCGAACACGGTCCACAGCGTCCCGTCCTGCGGTGGCGGGAAGAAACTCGTGATCAGGCTCGAGCCCCGGTAAACGTCGACCCTGGCTCCCGACGTCGCCAACGCCGTCGAAGAGGTGCTGAACCGGTCCGAGTAGTCGTGCACTGAGTAGCGGTACACACCGGACAGCTGCTGCACGATCGTGATCGTCTCCGGCCCATAGCTGGTGACGTCGTCTATGTCCAGCGCTGCCCAAGGCGTTCCGGTGAGGCTACCGGGAGCAGCGAAGTAGACGTGAAACCGACCCCCGTCGGCCGTGGGCCCGGTCAAATGCGAATCGATGTCGGGGGGCTGCGCGCCCCAGGTCAGAACGATCCTGAGCTCGGTCGAACTCCCCACGCTCGACAGTGCAACATTTTGTCCGGAAACCGCGGTCCCTCCCACGACAATTCCCGTTCGCACTGCAGTCGTATAGCCAGTCGCGTTTACCAATACCGTGTAGGTATTGGCCGACAGGCTGCTGAACTGGTATTGGCCAAGCGCATCGGAACTTGTGGTCGCCAACGGCGCTCCCGAAACGGCATTCATGCCGAGCCGAAGCTCCACCGTGGCCCCGGAGATGCCGACTCCGGTCCGAGCGTCCACGATGCTACCGCTGATGCCACCCGGGAATGGACTCGTGGGAACCAACGTCAGAGGCTCGATCACCGTAGTGGTGCCACTCACCGCCGTGTTGTAGAGCGTGACCCCTACGTAGCCCGTGGCCTCGGCCGAGACATCGTACGTGCCCGGCGTGAGCGTCGTGTGATATAATCCGCCGGTGCCTGCGGTCACCTGCGCGACTTGAACGCCGCTCCTCAAGAAGTGGGCGACGGCGCCCTGGATGCCGGATCCCGTGGACCCGTCGATGACACTCCCGGTGACCGTTGTGAGACCAACGCTAATGTTGAATGCGTTGCTCGTGGCCCCCGTGAGGCCCGTCGCTGAGGCGGTTAGCGTGTAGCCGGTGCCTGCCGCGTTCAGACTCAACGCCGAGAACGTCGCCACGCCGTTCAGCGCGGCGACTGTCGTCGCGCCGGAGAGGGTCCCACTCGCGGGGTTGGTCCCGATCGCCAGCGTGATGCTGGTGGTGGCGGTCGTCACGGTGTTGCCCTGGGCATCCTGGACCGTCACCTGCACCGCGGGCGTGTTCATCGCCCCGGCGGCCGCGTTGCTGGGCTGCACGGTGAAGACGACCTTCGCCGCCGGCCCAGCGCTAATGTTGAATGCGCTACTCGTGGCCCCCGTGAGGCCCGTCGCCGTGGCGGTCAGCGTGTAGCCGGTCCCTACCAGGTTCAGACTCAAGGTCGAGAACGTCGCCACGCCACGTGCCGCCGCCACCGTCTTGGTCCCCGCGAGGGTTCCACTCGCCGGGTTCGTCCCGATCGCCACGGTGATACTGGTGTTGGCGGTCGTCACGGTGTTGCCCTGGGCATCCTGGACCGTCACCTGCACCCCCGGCGTGTTCATCGCCCCGGCGGCCGCGTTGCTGGGCTGCACGGTGAACACGAGCTTCGCCGCCGGCCCAGTCTGGGCTGGCCCCACGCTGTTCTTAGCGCATCCACCGACCGCGACACTACAGAGCGCGACGCCTAGCCAGAACGCCCAGGGGCGCCGCGGCGCTCGTGATGGGTCGTCCTGCTCGAGGGCACGGGGCTGGTTGGGCTGGGTCATCGGTCGAACCTTGCGTGACGGGACACAATCGCGGTCATCAGTCGTCCGCACTAACGCGAACGGCTTGAGTCTGCCGCTCGAATGGTGGCGGCGATATCGCCCGAGGTGATCAGACGGGGGTGAGAAGGGATATACGCCGAAGGGGTGAGTGAGGGGTGAGAAGGGACGTACCCTCTTCGGGGCAGAGCCTACGTCACGCGTGTGGCGTTACCACGGAGAGAGGCTTCACAGGCGCGCGCGGCCCCGGATGAGCACGATGATCGCTCGCACCCCCTTATCGATTCACTGCCGCCATCCCCCCCGCGGTGTAGCGCTCGCCCGCCGCAGCGCCCTTCGGGAACACGGCGTCGATCGCCTCCCGCTCAGCCGCGCTCAGCCTGATCGTGGCGGCGGCCGCGTTTTCCTCCAGATAGCGCACCCGCTTGGTGCCGGGAATCGGGACGATGTCCTCGCCCTGCGTCAGCACCCAGGCGAGCGCGAGCTGCGACGGCGTACACTGCTTGGCGCGCGCCAGCTCGGCGATGCGGGCCACCAGCTCCAGGTTCCTGGTGAAGTTCTCACCCTGAAATCGCGGATTGCTGCGGCGCCAGTCGCCCGGGGCCAGGTCTTCGTAGCGCCGGATCTGGCCCGAGAGAAACCCGCGCCCCAGCGGGCTGTACGCCACGAAGCCGATGCCCAGCTCGCGGCAGGTGGGCAGGATCT
>Ga0209350_1001448_pt1 | contig 10396 bp, 5 predicted proteins | sample GraSoi013_2_20cm_2_FD_185822 | JGI IMG/M metagenome (GOLD analysis project Ga0209350, IMG submission 185822) | Grasslands soil microbial communities from the Angelo Coastal Reserve, California, USA - Sample 09_27_2013_2_20cm (SPAdes) (version 2) | ecosystem: Environmental > Terrestrial > Soil >...
GGCGGAGCGCCGGCTGTATCTGCAGTTGTTCAGCTCGCTGCCCACACCCGCTCTGGTGCTCTCTCCGGGCGGCCAGATCCTCGATGCCAACCCCGAGGGAGCGAACCTGTTGGGCGGGGCGGATGCGGCGGCGCTGCGCGGCCGCGTACTGACGGAGTGGGCTCCCGCGGCACAGCAGGGGATGCTCGCCGCCGGGCTACGGCACGCCGTCACCAAACGGCAGGACGTGGCGCTCTCCTTCGAATTCGCCGGTGAGCCGGCGCGGGAGGTGCGCGCCGTCGTCGTGAACGTGGATCCCGTGCGTGCGGCACCGAAGCTTCTGTTCCTCGCCCTCGACGTGTCGCGCGAGATCCTCTTGCAACAGCGGCTGCTCCAGGCCGACCGGCTCTCGCAGCTCGGCGCCCTGGTGTCGGGCGTGGCGCATGAGCTCAACAATCCGCTGGCCGCGATCGCCGCCTTCGGCGAGGCGCTTGCCCTGGAGCCACATCAGTCGGACCTGCAGGAAAGCGCCGAGGTGATCCGGAGCGAGGCGATGCGGGCCGGTCGCATCGTGCAGACCCTGCTCGACTTCGCCCGCCAGCGGCCGCGCATGCAAACCGCCGTGGACCTCGGGGAGATCGCCGATCGCGTGCTGGCCCTGCAGCGCAGCGCGCTCAAGAAAGCGCGCATCCGCGCCACGATTTCGATTCCCCACGACCTCCCAGCCGTGTCGGGCGACCCGCAGGAGCTGCAACAGGTGATGCTCAACGCCGTGGTGAACGCCGCGCAGGCGATCGAGGGCACGGGTCGTCCGGGCCAGATCGTCATCGCGGGTCGCTCCACCGACCACCACGTGCTGGTGACCGTGGACGACACGGGCCCCGGCGTGCCACCCGAGATCCTCGACCGGGTATTCGAGCCGTTTTTCTCGACCAAAGCAGAGCACGGTACCGGACTGGGGTTGGCGATCAGCTTCGGACTGGTGCGGGGCATGGGCGGTCGCATGTGGATGCAGAACGTCGAAGGGGGCGGGGCCCGGCTGTCGTTCGAGCTGCCCGTGGACGCAGGCAGCCCCGACGCCGCGGCGCGGGCGCCCGGCCGGCCGGCGGGGCAGCGGCTCTCGCTGCTGGTGGTCGAAGACGAGGACGCTGTGCGCCGCGCCATGGCGCTGCTCGCCAAACGGCTCGGCCACGAGGTGACCACGGTCGGCCGGTTCGCCGACGCGACCGAGCGTCTCGCCCAACCGGGCGCGCGCTACGACGCTCTATTGGTGGATGTGCACCTGGACGAAGCGCACACGGGGTTCGACCTGTTCGATCATTTGCGGACCGCAGGTCAGGGGCTCGAGCAGCGCATCGTGTTCACGACGGGGGATTCCATCTCGACCCAGACCCGTGACGCGCTGGAGCGCGCCGCCCGGCCCGTGCTGCGGAAGCCCTTCAGCCTCGACGATCTGCGTGAAATGCTGGAGCGCGTGACCGCCGGCTGACGGCGCGGCGCCCACTCTGTATCCCGTTGTCGTCAAGCGAGGCTTCGGTGCGACAGTGAGAGACCAACCTCTTGGCATGACTCCTGCTTCGTTTCGGATCCGAAGCTTGATCATGAGCGCCTCGCGTGAAGCGGTCTCAGCTAACTTGGATAGACGAAGCAGCGCTGGCCTTGGTCTGGTGGCTCGTTGCCCTGCTGAGTGTCTCGCGGGAGTCGAGCGGCAAGCCCTTCCGACCTGTGCGGTGAGCGGTGGCTGAGCTCCTGGCACGGCTCCGCCGGGTGCCCCGTCGCGTCGTGCACCGACTGTGCCGGCAGCGGGCCCTCAATGCGTTGCGCCGCCGACACCGCTTTGGGTCCCTGCTCGTGGTCTGTCGCGGCAATGTCTGCCGCAGCCCGTTCGCAGCCGCGTTACTGCGCCGGCTCTCCCGGAACCAGCTGCGCGTCGACTCCGTGGGCTTCACGGCCCCCGGTCGGCCGCCGCCACCCGAGGCCGTTGCGGCGGCTGCGCGCCATGGCGTGGATCTCTCCGTCCACCGGTCGCAGCTGGTAACGGCGGAGGCCGCGCGCGCTGCCGACCTCATCGTTGTCATGGACCTCACCCAGCGCCATGAGATCTGCATCCGCTTCGGGCGAACCGAGCGGGACGTGCTGGTCTTGGGTGACCTCGACCCCCAGCCGATCGAGACCCGCATGATCCGCGATCCCATGAGGCAGCCGCTGGCGGTGTTCGAGCAGACCTATGCCCGCATCGAGCGCTGCGTGCGGGAGCTAGCGCGAGCGATTACAGCACTAAGGCCCGAGGCCTGACCCCACCCCGCCCCTGTGTGAGGCCCGTGCAACGCCGCACTGGGGCGCGTCCGCACTGTGGCGACGGAGCAGCAGCAGCGATTTAGTGCTCCATGTTTGGTGAAGGTGTCGCGATACGGTGCTGGGTCGGTTGCGTTCCGCTACCTGCAGGCGGTCCGGTTTTTGCACCTCCGTTCCCGCAACCGTCAAGCTGGAGGAGCCCCGTGGTACGCACCGTTGGTCGAAACTGGTGGGCAGTGGCAGCCGCGATGCTGGCCGTGGCGAGCGCGTGTAACGAGCCACAGAGTCCAGAGCAGCGTCCACAGCTCTGGAGCCATCTACCCAGGCGGTATAGCCGTCCGGATCCATTGAGCCTGTACTGCAGCGTCCACAGCTCTTGCTGACAGACGGCAGTACGCTCGCGGTGGACGCCACCACCACGTTTGCCCTCCCCGACGTCAGCAGTACAGGCTCAATGGATCCGGACGGCTATACCGCCTGGGTAGATGGCTCCACCAGCCAGCCGGTCGGGACGAACGGCGTCGTCATGTTCAGCGGGCTAGCCGCGGGCGATCATGAAGTCGCGCTCTACGGCATCGCCCCGAACTGCGCCGTAAGCACGCCGGATAAGGGCGCCAACAACCCGCGGGGCGTTTCGATCCTCGCCGGCGTGGGGGGGTCCGCGGACTTCTCCCTGGCGTGCGGGTCGTGGGGCGAGCTGTTTGTTTCGACCAACACCACCGGCGTGGACCTCCCCGCTGGCGGTTACACGGTCAGCGTGGACGGTGGAGCGAGCCAGACAATCGCGGCGAACGGCAACGTCATGTTCACGCAGCTGTACGCAGCCAGCCATACGGTTGTCCTTTCAGGCGTCGCGGGGAACTGCGCGTTGACCGGTTCGAACTCGCAACAAGTGAACGTGTCGCCGGGCCAGACGGCGGCGATAACCTTTGCGGGGAGCTGCGCTCCAACTGGCTCAGGCAGTGGGACTCTGACGGTCACGACCAGCACAACGGGCTCTAACCCGGATGCCGATGGTTACACGGTGACGGTCGACGGCACCACCAGCCAGGCGATCGCGAGCACCGGCAGCGCTACCTTCGCCGTGCCGGCGGGCGCCAATCCGGTGGCGCTGTCGGGAGTGGCCTCGAACTGCTGGGCGAACGGTGCGAATCAGGGCACGGTCACCGTGCCAGCGGGCGGGACCGGCGCGGCGACCTTCGCCGTGACGTGTGTCGTCCCGGGGTCGCGCGCGAGCGGCACGGGCCAGCTGGGGATGGGCGCTGCCACGCCGCACAACAACGTCCAGACCTTCAACTTCGACGTGCGAGCGGATCTGACGGGGAAGTTCTACATCACCGCCTACGACGACATTCACCCGGACGGGACCATCGCCACGGTATTCGTGGATGCGTCGGCGGACCCCGCCACGTTTTTCAAGGCGTACCGCACCAGTTCGAACGCGTGCAGCGATCCGAGCCACGGTGTCGAGTTCGACGCCCTCGGCAGGGACGGGCCAGACCTGGTGAATGTTACGGGAATCGTGTGCGATGACGGAGCGCAGGGGAGCGGCAGAGACTTCTTCAGCTTCTTCATCATCAAGCCCCAGGCGGCGGGCATCGGCCGTTCGGGCATGGTGACGAGCGGGGATATCGTCAAGAACTGATCCTTCGTGCTCCAGCCCTCCGTTAAGGGTCGGCTGCGCGCGATCCGCGCTCACCCGCTCCTCAACCCGACTGCTTTAATAGAGGGATGGCGCGAGCGGCTCGCCGGCTATCCGGAGGATCCGGAGCACGAGCCCCACCTGGCGGCAGCGATCGAGTGGCTGGTCCGCGCCCAGGACGCGACTCCGGACGGCGGCATCTCGCGCGGGTTCAGCCTTGCCTGGCACCCCTATTTCGGCGGCCGCGGCTGGCAGCCGTCTTACCCGGAGACCACGGGCTACATCATCCCGACCCTGTACGCCGCTGCCAGGCGCCTGGGACGTGCCGAGCTCGCTGCACGCGCCGAGCGCGCAGCACGTTGGGAAATCGAGATTCAGCTGCCCACGGGCGCGATTCGCGGCGGCGTGATCGGCGCGCCGGAATCCCCCGCCGTGTTCAACACCGGACAGGTGCTGCTCGGCTGGCTCGCGGCGTTCGAGGAGACAAGGGAGGGCAGCTTCGCCGACGCGGCCCGCCGCGCCGCTTGCTACCTGGTGGCAACTCTCGACTCGGATGGGTTTTGGCGCAGGGGGAACTCGCAGTTCGCGCGCGCTGACGCGACGCTGTACAACACGCGCACCGCCTGGGCGCTCGCCGAAGCGGGAGCTCGACTGGATGATGGCGGGTTCACCGATGCCGCCGCCCGCAGCCTGCGCGCCGCCGCCGCGCTGCAGACCCAGAACGGCTGGCTGCCTTCCTGCTGCCTCACCGATCCCGAGCAGCCGCTGCTCCACACGCTCGCCTACGCCATCCGGGGATTCCTGGAAGGCGGGCGGGTGCTCGACGACGCGCGTCTGCTCCAGGCGGCGGAGCGCGCAGCTGATGCGCTCCTGGCAACGGTCCGGGCGGACGGCTGGATGCCCGGTCGCTACCGCTCCGACTGGTCTCCCGCGGTGCGCTGGTCCTGTCTCACGGGCCAGGCGCAGATGGCGAACAACTGGATGCGCCTTGCCGTCATAACGGGCGACCCGAAATGGCTCGAGCCCGTGCCCGCCGTCTTGCGCTTCCTCAAGCGCACGCAGAACCGGCACAGTCGTGAGCCCGGCGTGCGGGGCGGGATCAAAGGCTCATGGCCGGTGGGCGGCGACTACGGAGCGTACGAGGTCCTGAACTGGGCGACCAAGTTTTTTGCGGACGCCCTGATGCGGCACGAGGCCGTGGAGACCCACGACCTCGGTGCCACGTCACCGGTTTCTGTGCTGGCTTAACGGCGCGTCACGGCAACAGCGTAGGGGTTTGCGCGATCGCCACCACACCCCAGCACGCTACGCTCGCGTCGCGTTCCACCGCGCACGCAAATGTGGGGTCTGAGTTCCCCGCACTGACCTGGGTGAAGGTACCAACCGGTGGCGTCGCCTGGCCGTAATAGTTGTCTCCCCAGCAGACGAGCGTGCCGCCGGTCTTGAGCCCGCAGGTGTACCAGAATCCCGCGCTTACCTGGGTGAAGGCGCCCGGCGGTGGGGTCACCTGTAAGAGTGAGTTGTCCCCCCAGCAGACGACGGTGTTGACGGTCTTCAGGATCCCGCAGGTATGGAAGCCGCCGGCGCTCACCTGATTGAACACGAGCGGTGGAGGCGACGCTTGGAGTGCGCTGTTGTCGCCCCAACAGGCCACGGTGCCGTCAGACTTGAGCCCGCAGGTGTGTTGGTATCCTGCGCTTACGAGCGTGAACGCACCGGGCGGGGGCGTCGCTTGGCCGTACGTATTGTCTCCCCAACAGGCAACCGTGGAGTCGGCTTTAACCCCGCACGTGTGCCGATATCCCGCGCTGACGTGCGTGAACGGGCCGGGCGGGGGCGTCGCTTGGCCGTACGTATTGTCTCCCCAGCACTGGAGCGTGCCGTCCATCCTGAGCCCGCAAGCGTCTGAGCCTCCGGCGCTCACCTCGATGAACGTGCCTGTCGGCGGCGTCAGGTTCCAGCAGGTGAGCGTGTTATCGGTGTTGAGGCCGCAGAACGAGGGGGACCCTGCCACGCTCACTTGAGTGAGCGCGTACTCAGGCGGTGTAGCCTCCAGCCAACCGTTGAAGCCCCAGCAAGCGACCGAGCCGTCCGTCCTGAGCCCACAGGTGTGGGAGCCCCCGGCGCTCACCTCGGTGAACGCGCCCGCCGGCGGCATCGCCTGGCCCCACTTGTTGGACCCCCAGCATGCGACCGTGCCGTCAGTCTTCAGCCCGCAGGTATGGTCCTGCCCGGCGCTCACCTGAGTGAACGTATCTGCCGGCGGCGTGGCTTGACCGTCGGTGTTGTCGCCCCAGCACACCGCCGTTCCCTCGGTCGTGAGCCCACAGGTGTGCAAGCCGCCCGCGCTCACCTGGAGGAAGGTGCCCGCCGGCGCTGCCGCCTCCCCGTAGTCGTTATTCCCCCAGCAGGCGACGGTTTCGTCGGTCTTCACCCCGCAGTTGTGGCCGCCCCCAGCACTCACCTGAGTGAACGCGCCCGCTGGCGGTGTTTGGGGCCAAAAAACGCCGCCCCAGCAGGCAACTGTACTATCGGTCTTGATCCCACACGTCTGTACATATCCCGCGCTCACCTGGGTGAAAACGCCCACCTGCGTCGACGACTGCCCCCAATCGTTAGAGCCCCAGCAGCCGATCGTGCCGTTCGTCTTGAGGCCGCAGGTGTGGTACTGCCCGGCGCTCACCTGGGCAAAGTTGCCTGCCGGCGGCGTCGCCTGGCCGTGTGAGCCGTCATCGAAGTTGAAGTTGTTGCCCCAGCAGGCGAGGGAGCCGTCGGTGCGAAGCGCGCAGGTGTGTTCGTACCCCGCGCTCACCTGCACCACGGTGCCGGGCGTGAGCAGAACAAATTGAGGGCGCCCGGGCCGAGCGGCCGAAGGGTCCGTCACGTCGCTCTCGCAGCCCGCGAGGAAGGCGACGCCGAGTAGGATCGGCACGCGGACGCATCGCTTCAGGATCGTCATCGCCATCGCTGCCTTCGATCTCTCCAAATCTGTCAAACCACTCGGTCAGAACCCGCCGGCCAAGACACGAGGCCACACTCGCCCGCCACGAGCCACTTCTAAGGCAGTGCTCGCGACCGCGAAGCGGTGGCGGATCGGGATCGTGGTTCCCGGCAGCAGCCGGAACTGCAACGTGCCCATGCCCGCGCCGCCGCGGCTATCCGTCACGGTGACGGTGAGCGTGTAGACGCCGGGCGTGGCGTAGCTGTGGGTGGCCGTCGCGGAGCCCGAGCCGCTCGTCTCCGTCACGGCGGCGGCCGACGACGAGGCGCCGTCGCCCCAGTCCATGAGCGCTGTGTGGGAGTCCGTGATGTCAGCATCGCTGAGGTCCGCCGTCGCGGTAACGGTCCTGCCCAGCGGACCTGAGCCAGCGCGGGTCGCGATAGAGCCGACCGCGGGCGGCCGGTCGGGAGTTTGCGCGACCGCAACCTGGCCCCAGCAGGCCACGCTCGCGTCGCGTTCCAGCGCGCACGCCGAATAGGCCCCGGCGCTCACCTGGGTGAACTCGCCCGCTGGCGGCGCCGACTCCGATCCCCAGCAGGCGACGGCGCCGTCGGTCTTGAGCCCGCACGTGTAGCCGTGCCCCGCACTCACCTGGGTGAACGCGCCCACTGGGGGCGTCGCCTGACCAAAACGGTTGTCGCCCCAGCAGACGACGGTGCCGTCGATCTTGAGCCCGCAGCTGTGCAGGGTCCCGGCGCTTACCTGGGTGAATGCGCTCACCCGTGGTGTTGCCTGCCCGTAGTCATTGCGCCCCCAGCAGGCAAGTGTCTCGTCCGCCTGGAGCGCGCAGGTGTGATAGCCCCCCGCGCTTACCTGGGTGAACGCGCCCACCGGCGGCGTCGCCTGCCCGTAAGAGTTGTCGCCCCAGCAGACGACGGCGCCGTCGGGCGTGAGGCCGCAGTCGTGCGCCTGCCCGGCGCTCAGTTGGGTGAACGTGCCCATCGGTGGCGGCGCGTAGTACCCCCAGCACACGACGGTGCCCTCGATCTTGAGCCCGCAGGTGTGGGAGCCTCCCGCATCCACTTGGGTGAACGTGCCCGCAGGCGGCGTCGCCATGCCAAAACTGTCGTCACCCCAGCACGCCACGGTGCTGTCGGATTTGAGCGCGCAGGTATGGGACCCGCCCAAGCTCGGGCCCCCCACGTTCACCTGGGCGAACGTACCCGTCGGCGGCGTCGCTTGCCCGTAGAAGTTCTGGCCCCAGCAGACCACGGCGCCGTCGGTCTTGAGCCCGCAGGCGTGCCAGGACCCGGCGCTCACCTGAGTGAACGCGTCCGCTGGCGGTGTCGCCGCGTAATACCCCCAGCACACGACGGTGCGGTCCGTCTTGAGCCCGCAGGTGTGGATGCCCCCGGCGCTCACCTCAAGGAACGCATCCGCCGGCGGCGTCGCCTGTTGGTAGGAATTCGATCCCCAGCAGACGAGTGTCCTGTCAGTCTTGACGCCGCAGGTGTGGCTCCCGCCTGCGCTCACCTGACTGAACGAGCCCGCGGGCGGTGTCGCCTGGCCGGAGTAATTGTTCCCCCAGCAGGCGACGGTGCTGTCGGTCTTGATCCCGCAGGTGTGGGCGCCTCCTGCGCTCACCGCGGTGAAAGCGCCCGCGGGCGGTGTGGCCTGGTCGGAGTAATTGTTCCCCCAGCAGACGAGGGTGCCATCGGTCTTGAGCCCGCAGGTGTGGGAGCCTCCCGCGCTCACGTGCGTGAACGCACCCGCGGGCGGCGTCGCCTGCCCGTACGAGTTGTAGCCCCAGCAGGCGACGGTGGCGTCGGTCTTGACCCCGCAGGTGTGGCCGCCCTCCGAGGTTGGAGTCGCCGCCCCGCCTGGGCCCCCCGCGCTCACCTCGGTGAACGCGTCCGCCGGGGGCGTCGCCTGGCCGAAATAGTTGTCGCCCCAGCAAGCGACCGTGCCGTCGGTGCGAAGCGCGCAGCCGTAATCGGCCCCCGCGCTCACCTGTGCCACGGTGCCGGGCGCAAGCAGAACAAACTCTGGGCCTCTGGACGGCCGAGCGAGGGCGGGTTCCGTCATGTCGTCAGCGCAGCCTGCGACGCAGGCGATGCCGAGCACAACCGGCACCGGGAGGCATCGTTTCAGGTTCGCCATCGCCATCGCTGCCTCCGAGCTCCACCAAATCTGTCAAACCACTCGGTCAGAACCCGCCGGCCAAGACACGAGGCCACACTCGCCCGCGTTGTTCATCGCGCCGGCCGGCCGAGATCACGAGCCACTCCTAAGGCAGTGCTCGCGACCGCGAAGCGGTCTGGCCGATCGGGACCGTGGTTCCCGGCAGGAGCAGGAACCGCAACGTGCCTACACCTGCGCCGCCGCGGCTGTCCGTCACGGTGACGGTGAGCGTGTAGACGCCCGGCGTGCCATAGCTGTGGGTGGCCTTCGCGGAGCCCGAGCCGCTCGTCTCCGTGACGGCGGCGGCCGACGAGGCGCCGTCGCCCCAATCCATGAGCGCCGTATGGGTGTCCGTGATGTCAGGATCGCTGAAGTCCGCCGTCGCGGTAACGGTCCGGCCCAGCGGGCCTGAGCCAGCGTGCGTCGCGATGGAGCCGAGCGCAGGCGGCCGGTTGGGGGTTTGCGCGACCGCGTACCGGCCCCAGCAGGCCACGCTGTGGTCAGACTCGAGCCCACACGTGTCGAAGCCCCCGGCGCTCACCTGGGTGAACGAGCCCGCGGGTGGGGATGCCTCACCGTGGGCGTTGAACCCCCAGCAGGCCACCGTGCCGTCGGTCTTGAGCCCGCAGGTGTGCGCATAGCCCGCGCTCACCTGAGTGAAGGACGTCCCCGCGGGCGGCGTCGCCTGGCCGGCATTGTTGAGCCCCCAGCAGGCGACGCTGCCGTCGGGTTTGAGCCCGCAGGTATGGAACCCCCCCGCGCTCACCTGAGTGAACGTGCCCGCCGGTGGCGTCGCTTGGCCGTAATAATTCCAGCCCCAGCAGGCGACGGTGCGGTCCCCCTTGACCCCGCAGGTGTGGCCCACTCCCCCCCACTCGTAGTACCCATACCCCCCGCCCTGCGCCCCTCCCGCGCTCACCTGGGTGAACGTGCCCGCTGGCGGCGTCGCCTGGCCCTGAGTGTTGTTTCCCCAACAGGCGACGGTGCCGTCGGTCTTGAGCCCACAGGTGTGCTCGCGCCCCGCGCTCACTTGCGTGAACGCACCCGCCGGTGGCGTGGCCTGGCCGTAATAGTTGAGGCCCCCGCAGGCAACGCTCCGGTCAGTCTTGAGCCCGCAGTGGTGGTATCCCCCCGTGCTTACCTCGGTAAAGGTGTCCGCCGTTGGCGGCGTCCCCTGGCCGTAATAGTTGTTGCCCTCGCAGGCTACGCTGCCGTCGGTCTTGAGCCCGCAGTTGACCTCCCACGCGGCGCTCACCTGAGTGAACGCGCCGGCCGGTGGCGTCGCCGACCCGAACCCGTTGTAGCCCCAACAGGCGATTGTGCCGTCGGAGGCAAGCCCGCAGGTGTGCAAGCCTCTC
>Ga0209350_1001455_pt1 | contig 10351 bp, 11 predicted proteins | sample GraSoi013_2_20cm_2_FD_185822 | JGI IMG/M metagenome (GOLD analysis project Ga0209350, IMG submission 185822) | Grasslands soil microbial communities from the Angelo Coastal Reserve, California, USA - Sample 09_27_2013_2_20cm (SPAdes) (version 2) | ecosystem: Environmental > Terrestrial > Soil >...
GGAAAGTCGGTTTCGAGTCGAGGAGCACCTTCCGCTTCTACCTGGGAGAATGGAAGGGGCACGCTGTCGCCACGTCGACGTTGTTCTACGGAGGGGGCGTCGCGGGCGTCTACATTACCGTCGCGCCCGCGTACCGTCACCAAGGCATCGGGATGGCCATGACCTTCGTCCCGCTGAGGACCGCCCGCTCCGCGGGATTCCGAGTGGCCGTCACCCACGTCCCCGTGGACCGCCTGGGCCCCAACCGCAAGCTCGGGTTCAAGCCGCACTGCACCCTGAGCACCTATGTCCCGCGGGACTTAGACCGTCATGCGAAAGACGTCGCCTAGATCGGGGCGCCGTCCGAATCGGCGACCGCAACGGCTGAGGTCCGGCCGCGACCTGCTACGGAATTTCTCCGCTCGAATTCGCGCCTAGGGGACCGCCGCGACCTTGATTCGGATCTCGCGCGGGTGCAAGTCCAATTCCTCCGCGAGGTAGTCCCGGATCGTCCCGATCGGGTCCATGTCCCCGTTCCAATCCCGCAGGATGGAAGCGAACCGCCCCTCGAGGTTGTGGACCATGCGGATCACGCGCCGTTCGAGCCGATTCGATTCCCGGCCGCGGTAGACGACGTAGAGGAGCACGGAGTGGCCACGGCCGAATGCGACGTGGTGCCGGTCCCCCATCTCGATGCTCCGGACGTCCCCGATGCCCATGCTGTGGAACGAATCGTCCATGAAGTTCTGGATCGCGGTGAACATGGACGCGATGAGATCGGGATCCTTGTCGGTCGGGAACCGGCGGGAGAGATGCACGAGGGGCGTGCCACCGACGTCCGTCAGGTAGACGTGCTCCACGATGCGGCGGAGCGGGTGCAGGAAATCGGCCACATCCCGTCGTCATGTTCACGGGATTAAGTCCCTCGGATGCCATTATCCGCATCGATAGGACCGAGTCGGAACCACTCGACGGTGGGGGTCCGCGACGGATGACTAAGCCGCCGCAGGCCGCTCGTTTCCGTGGGCCATGCCGAGCAGGTACCCGCCGAAGCCGATCCCCCAGGCCAGGACGGGGTAGACGATCATGCGCTCCATCCCGCCGTTCCCGAGGTCGAAGTAGTTCTTCGAGATGTACAGGCCGAGGGCCAGGAGGGAACCGACGCCGAGCAGGACCGAAAGATACGAGAGAGGCGGACGGAGGACCCGGAACGCGAGGATTGCCGACAGGGCCGCGAAGAGGAACGTGATGAAGGACACGATGCTGTGGAGCCCGTCGGGGGCGTTCTCCGTGAAGACGCCGACCCCGACCGCGCCGGCCCCCGCAAGCAAGACGACGATCATCAGGATCCGGTCCTTGAACGCCCGGAAGACGAACCAGGACGTGGCCAGGATCGCGATGCCGAGGAGGATGATCGAGGCATTGAAGATCGGGGCACCCGCTCGCACTCCCAGATCGCTGATGTAGTTCGTCGCGACCGAATACGTCGGGTCCACCGCTTCGGCGATGATCATGCCGATCGCGAACTGGACGGTGCCCGCGAAGAGGAACAGGCCCGCCCACTGTCGGTCCTCGAGGCGCATCGGCGGGGGAGTTGGGCCCTCCGCCTTAATCATTTCGAGGGACCGGACACGAGTCGTCGGACTTCCTTCTCATCGACCTCTTGGATCGCGGTCCGGAACCATGCGACCGCGTCGCGGTATTTGGCTTCAAGGTCCTTCGTGTCCGCGACGAACGCGAGGCGCTCCAGTCGGCGGACGAGATCCGGGCGAAGCTCCCGATGGACGTACCGCATGCGGAAATCGTAATGCCTGGGGCCGTGGCGCATCCGGAGCGCCTCGACGAGGGACGGAAGGACGAGCGCTCGGTAGAACTCTAGCGCCTCGAGATGGTTCCCTCGAAGGATCTCCTTCTCGACAAAGGGGCCGAAGAGGGCCATGCGTTCCACGAGACGTTTGCGACGATCGAAGAGCCCGCGGATGAACGCCTCGGCATCGAACGATGGAATCGAAATTGCATTCTGCTTGTTGAAGAGGAACACAGCGTCTCCGTGGATCTGCGGGACGAGGAACTTGTCGGGGGCAGACGCTTTTAACACCGCGAGATCGATGAGGAGGAATTCGGTCGCCCTCTCCAGGCGGTAGAATCTCTGGGAAATCCCCGACCCCGCGGGCCACGCGACCTCATGCCGGATCTGGATCGGAGAGAAGGCGGTCAGCGACTTCTCGACGACCTCGAACGTCGCCGGGACCATGCCGTCGTCGACGACCACATAGAGGTCGAGATCGGACCACTTGTCGACCCGATTGAATGCGGCCGCCCCGCCCTCCCAAAACGCATGCACATAGGGGAGTTCACGAAAATCCTCCGCCATTGATTGGATGATCGTCTCCCGCGATAGGGTTCCCTTCCTGGCCATCGTCGGCCCCGCAACCCTCCCGCGGACATAAACACGCCCCGCCCAAACTCGGGCGCGGTCGGATTCGTGAGCAGAAGCCGTCACGGCTCTTCGGCGGTTTCCTCGCTGCCAATCGTCGTTGCCGTTACCGAAACGTGGCCATCGGGGATGGGCGTCGGTGCGGACGGAATCGGCGATCTCGCGCGGGCGGTCGTGAGGCGGACCGCCAGGGCCACCGACCCGAGCATGAGCAAGGCCGCGAGGAAGAACGCCAGGCCTGGCAATACGAGAGGAGCGCTCGGTTGGATCGAGGCGGCGAAGAGGACTCCGTACAGGACCGGTCCGATCACCGCCGTCACCCCATTGATGCTCGCGTTCGCCCCTTGCAGTTGGCCCTGCTGCGACGGGCTGACGAAGCGGGTCATGAGGCTCTGTAACGCCGGCTGCACGAGGCCGATCGGCGCGAAGACGAAGATGGCGACGACGAAGATGATCCAATTCGACGCTAAGCCCCACACGAGGAGGGCCGCCGTTCCGAACAGGATCCCCACGATCATCGCGATCCGCTCGCCGTACCGCTCGATGAAACGTTTGACCACGAGGACCTGCACCGTGATGCTGAGGGCGCCGACCAGCCCGAGGGAGAGCCCGACCTCCGTGATGCCCCACCCGATCCGGTAGTTCGCGTAGATCGTGAAGATGCTCGGGAGGACCTGGAAGGCGAGGTACTGGACGAAGATCACGGCTCCGAGACTGAAGAGCTGCGGGTTCGATCTCAACAGGACGAGCGAACCGAGCGGGTTGGCCTTCCGCCACCGGAACCGCTCCCGGTTCTTGAGCGACAGAGACTCGGGCAAGAGGAGAAGGCCGTACGAGGCGCTCGTCAGCGAGAAGGCCGCCGCCGCCCAGAAGGGATACCGCGGTCCGAGAAGCGCGACGAGTCCGCCGAAGGCCGGGCCGATGATGAACCCGATTCCCCAGGCCGCGCCGACCATGCCGAACGCCGCGGCGCGTCGCTCGGGCGGCGTGACGTCCGCGACGTAGGCACCTGCGGCCGCGAAACTGGACGACGTGATGCCGGACAAGATGCGGCCGACGAACAACCATGCCAGGTTCGGCGCGAGGGCCATGATGATGTAGTCCACGCCGAGGCCGAATCCCGACAGGATCAGGACGGGACGCCGGCCGTACCGGTCCGAGAGGGCCCCGAGGACCGGGGCGAACAGGAACTGCATCAGGCCGAAGATTGTCAGGAACAGGCCGTTGATCGCGCCAGCCGCGGCCGAATCTCCTCCGGTGAACTGCTTGATCAACAGCGGGAGCGTCGGGATCGTGATGCCGAACCCGAGGGTGTCCAGGATGATCGTCACGAAGATGAAAACCAGCGCCGCCTGTCGTCCGCGAGGAGCGATGGGCGTCGAACTTGGTGCGGTCAAGGCCCGGCGCGATGCCGAGCGCAGTTAATGAAGGTTGAGGGGAGGGGTCGGCGAAGCCGGGCGGAGGTCAGGAATTCACGCCTCGGGCGGCGCTGCATCCGCAGGACGATTCAGGATCCGAAGGTGGTCCGTCGCGACGCGGCGGAAGGCGGCCTCCACGTTCGCGCCGGTCTTGGCGCTCGTCTCGAACCAGGGCCAGCGGAGCTCCTTGCATAGGACCTCGATTTCGTTCGGTGGGATCGTCTTGGGCCCTCGCTGGTCCGATTTGTTGGCGAGGACGACGACCGGGACCTGAGGTCCCGCGACGGAGGCGACGGCCTCGTACCACTGGGGGAGGTCGTACAACGTCTCCGCTCGGTTCACGTCGCAGACGAGGAGGACCCCGCCGGCGTTCATGAAGAACGCATCCTTGAGGAGCTCCCGGAACTGGTGGTTCCCCATGATGTCCCAGATCGCGGCGCTGACGGTCACGGAAGTCCCGGGCCGCGAAGGATCGTCGACCGCGAATTCCTTCGAGCTGAGCTTGGTCCCCAGGGTCGAGATGTACCTCTCTTCGAACGTGTTCGTCACGAACCGCCGCGTCAAGGAGGTCTTGCCGACTCCCGGGTTGCCCGCGAGCGTGATTTTGAGGGTCAGGTCGGCCTGCGTCCGTCCGCGACCCTTGGAGCGGGGAGCCATTCGCTAGTCAGCCGACGCGCGGGCCCATAAGCGTTTCCGGTACGGAATCACGCGTGGTAACGGACTGCTCCGCGCCGGGCAATCGCGTGGTACCCCTTCCGCAGGAACCAGGAAAGGTCCGCTTCGAGGTCTCCCGTGCTCGACCGTAGACCGTCCCACTTCTCTAGGCGGGGACGGTAGGCCGTCTCGAGCCCGGAGAGGAACTTGACCAGCCGCGACGCGAGGGCCCGCGGCTTCGTGCCTTTTCCGACGAGCGCGAGGTACAGGAAGGCGCCTTTCGCGATCGTCACCTCCTTGTCGTCGACTTGGAAGCTCTTGAGCTCGCCGCCGGTCCCCTGCGGCCCTTGGAAGGAGTCGCGGACGAACTGGTGGACCAAGGTCAGCATCGCGGAGGTGGCCACCTCGTCCCGCGGCCCGTCGGCCCCCGCGTTCCCCACGACTCGACCGTCCGCGTGGATGAGCAGGAGGCCGGTCGCCGCGAAGTGCCATCGGAGCCGGAGAAGGACGAGGAGGGTGAGGAAGGCGAAGAAGGCGATGCCCCAGGAAACCGCGGGATTCCCGAGAGCGCCCGAGGCGATGCGGTAGCGGAGGGTGACGCTCTCCACCCGGGGACTCACAAGTGTGTCATTCGTGGCGAAAGTGATCTGGAGGCGGATGCCGTGAACGAGAGCCGCGGATAGGTCCTGGTCACTAGATGCGGGAAGCCAAGAGGTGCCGTTGTCGGAAGAGTACGCCGCGCTGACTGAGGTGCCCGCCGGGGCCGTCGAGTTGATCGTGAGCAGTCCCCACGAGAGGAGCGAGCCTGGGTCGAATTCCTCGGTCTCAACGGAGCCGGTGAGGGCATATCTCGTAAACGTCGCGGTGACGTCCTGCACGCTCGGCGAGGTGGCGGACGGGGTGAAGAGGTCGAGGAGATATTGGAGGTAGTGTGTCGGCGGGACGGCGATTGGCATCCCGAAGATCGGGAGCGGCGCACTCCATGCACTCCAGGTGGTGTCGAGGGGGACCGAGTCGCCGGTGCGGAAGCGAAGCGTCACATTCGCGCCAGAGGGGACGGTCGCGTTCCACCAGAGGCCGGTCCATTGCGCGAGGCCGCCGGCCGCGATCGGCGCGGACAAAAGGCGGCCGTGGGAGCTCGGGGTGGTGTACGCGAGCTGGAGTCTCGGCCGTCGAGTGGTGTTCGGATCCTCTGAGCTCGAGAAACCCTTCTGACCCATGACCGCGCTCGTGTCGCTCACCTGTCGGACCATCAGTCCGTCGTCTGGCACGGCCGAGGTCCACCACCCGACGACAAGGCTCGTCACGTTCCATCCGTACCAGCCGGTCCCATTCGTGATCCCGGCCACGGTGGCGACGGCCGTCGGGTCGAAGTCCCCGCCGGCGGCGTTCCAAGGCGCGATGCCGTCCGCGCTGTTCCAGGTGGAGCCGAACTCCGTCCAGTTGCTCGTGACCGCATGCACGCTGATGTCCATCGGTGTGGCGTCGATCACGAAGTTGTAGTAGAGCTCTAGCTGGGCGCTCACGATCGTTGCATTCACGGGGAGCGGCAAGGCGGGGAACTGGAGGAACGATCGGGTCCAGGTCCCGTTGCTCCAGTTGCCGACGAACAGCTGGGCCGCATTGCCGTAGTTCTGGTTGCTGCTCCCGGCGTAGAGGAAGTTGTCCGCCATGGAGGCGGGGTCCGGCTGAAAGGTGATATTCTGCACGGGGCCCGCCTGGGACGTGTCGGCCAAGAGCACCCGTCCGGGGGTCCTCACCAAGTCGATGTTCGCGAGGCTCGAGGCCAGCGAGAAGTCGGAGCGGGTCGTATCGCGATGGCTCAAGGACAGCCAGGCGAGCGAGGCGCCCGCGGGACCGAGGTCCAGGTCCGAGGCCGAGTAGTTCGCGGGGTTCGAGAATCGCCACTCCGCCACGCCCTCGTCCGCGGCGGCTCGGCTGATCGCCGGGTCGGCGCGCACGATTGGCGCCAGGAAGACGGCCCCGAGGAGGATGGCCCCGACAAGGGCGAGGGACCACCGGCGACCCATGCCGGTTTCGTAGGAAGGGGGCCACCTAAACCCTCTTGGACGATTATCACGAAGGTCACCAGGACTCGATGGCCAAGATTTGGCGGGAGTGTGCAAGATGATGCATCGGTCGCGGCCCGCACGCGATCCGAATTATCGGGAAGCGCTCCAGAGCATCGCCCCGAGGCCGATCGCCTCGAAGGCGCCAATCCCGAGCAGGTACGGGTCGAGGGCGTTCGGGACGATCGACATCATCGTAGCGAACGAGTAGACGACGAGGACGTTCTGCGCCAGGAACGCGGCCGCGAACAGGAGCAACGCCAAGGTGAACGGGGCCTTCGTGCGCGCATAGACGCCGCGGTACACCACGAGGAGGGCGGCGGCGAGTCCGATGTTGATGAGGCCGACCAGGATGCTGGCCGTCATCATCTCGCTCATGGGGCGCACTCCGATACGGCGGGGAAGCCCATGGATGTATCTCCGGTCATCGATCGGATCCTCCCGACCGCGGCAACCTTCGTCGAACCTCCTCGAAGATCGCGTAATTGCCCTCGAGGTACGCGGTCAGGAAGTACGGCGCCGCATATTCCTTCCCCGCCGGCTGCTTCACGAGTCCGTTCCGTTCGAGGAGGCCGAGATGGTGTCGCACCGTCCGGTAGTCGAGGCCGAGGATCTCCGACAGCTGGTTCGCGTTGCACGGTCGGCCGTGCAGCGTCTCGAGGATCCTCGCCCGGTTCGGACCACCCCGCGTGCCCGCGATCAGGAACCAGAGCAGCTGCCGCAGCGCCGCGCTCACGGTGGATCGCGCGCCGTACGGAAGGACCGGCTAAAGAGGGTGTCGTGGCTCAGCTCACCACGGGACAGTTCACGTAGATCATCGTCGGATCGATCGTGAGTTGGCCCGCGTCGCGCGCCGCGAGGATGGAGCGGGCATCCTTCAGGCTGTTCGCGACGTAGGACGTGTCGACGACGACCTTCATCACGTGCCAGAGGTCGCTGTAACCGGGCGAGCCTGGGAGCGCGTCGATCACATTCCGCTGCCCGGCGAACGGCGTCCCGTCGGCGTGGAAGAACGCGTAGATCGGCGCGTCTACGACGACCCAGCCGTCCACGGGGGACCGGGTGCCCTCGTCGATGTAGGAGACGTCGCGGTTCCGATACCAGCCTGAGACGAGCGTGGCCGCGGAACCGCCGACCGTCGCGTTCGGATTCACGACGGGACAGTTGACCACGGTGTCCGTCATCTGGATCGTGTATCCGGAGGCGACGGCGTCCGCCATGGATCGGATCGTGTTGGCGACGTATCCGCTTGGGGCAAGGACCTTGAAGACCCGCCAGAAATCGTTGTATCCGGGCTGGCCCGGGATCGTGTCGATGATGTTCCGTTGACCCGCGACCGGTGTCGAGGACGCCTGGAAGAACACGAGGATCGGCACCGCGACGTTCGCCTGCGGGCCGAAGTCGAGGTAGCTGACGGAGGCATTCCGGAACCAGCCGTCGACACGAGGTATCGCGCTCGCTCGGGCAAGACTGTTCACGGGCCCGAGAGGCGCGGGAGCGGCGGGTCGTCCGAGGACGTAGCCGGCTCCGATCCCAACGAGTAGGAGGGCGATCGCGACGATTGCGAATAGGACGTTCGACCGGCCTTTCCGCGAAGGCGGACTCGAAGGTTCCATGGCTTTGCGAGCCGACCTCCGGGTCAAATCGCTATGTCAGAATTCGGCCCGAATTGGATTCGGTGGTCCGTATTTCTCCGGAGGGCAACGGGGCGGCCGGGGTCACTTACCTCGGTGCGACGAGAAGGCCTGGAGGGAACTCGGGTTCCATTCGCGGTCGTTCGAAACCGGACTCCGAGAGACATTCACGTTCGAGCGGGCGCTCGTCGAGAACTCGCCCCGAGCCGGGCTTCTGGTGTTCCGACCCAGTCGAGTCGCGGCTCCAACGAATGAGTCGGCGTCTCGAGTCGGTGCATGTCGGCTATTCGAACGGGTCCGCGCCCGATTCGGGTGGTGGGAGAGAGCTTCGCGATGTCCTGGGGTCCTTCGTGGGTGATCTCCAAGCCATCTTTGCCCAGGCCCGCGGCCTCGTGAGTCACTGCCCTTTTCTTAGGCCACCAGACGACAGGAACAAGGGCGGCCACGAACAGGACCGCCGCCGCGATCGACAGGTACCAGCCGAGGCCCGGGCCCCACGACGTAGTCTCGTTCGCGACCGTACAGCCAACCGCGCTCTGACTTCCGCACGTTCCCCAGAACGATTGGCCGGGCGAGGGAGGGGAGACGGGGCCGCGGTCGGCGGCGTACGCACCCGGTTGCAAGAGGGCGGCCGCTATCGGGGAAAGTGCGACGAGGAGGACCGCGGCGATGAGACATGCCATCGCCGTTCGTGCGCGTCTCCGTGTCTTCGGCCGGTCCTTCGTTCCAGACCGCAGGACCGCGGCGAGCGCGCCGAAGAGGACGCCCAGACCAAGGAGGAGCCGGATGTCTCCATAGAGTTGCCCGACGCGGGTCCACGGCACGACCCCGGTGGAGTAGAGGTCGGGGATGCTGCCGCCCTGCGAGATTGTCAGGTTGCAAAGCGGGCCCCAGATCCGCTCCGTCGGAGGATCCACCGTACAGCCAGATTCGAGATGATCTCCCGGCAAGAACACTGCGTGGCCATGGATCTCATAGGTCGCGTACCCGCTGTCGTTGTACGGTTCGGGGAACCGGGAGACGTCCTGAGCGGACCACCACGGTGTGTACAGGGAGACGGAGAGGGTGACGAGGCCCGCGAGCAGGATGAGCACCGCGACTCGCTCGCGCATGCGAGAAGGGTCCGCAGGCGTTTGGCGGGGACCGCCCCGAGACCATAGGAGGGCGCCGGCGAGAAATATCAGTCCTCCGGCCGCCATCACCGCAAGGCCCACGGAACGGTACGCGTAGGTCGTGATGGCCAATGTGCCGAACAAGAGCGGTCGCGTCGTCGTCGCGACGGCTCCCCAGAGCGAGAGGCCCAGGAACCCCGTCACGAGCCCGATTCGTAGGAGCCATTGCTCCCGAGGTTTCCGCGGTACGGACTCCCTCCGAATGCGAAGGAGCCCCGCGGGACAAAGAGCTTCCGGCGTCAGTCACCTTTCGCGGCCAGATTTCGATGCGAGATCAGCGCGGAGCGAGGCCCGGTCACGGACGAGCTCGTCGCTTGGAACCCGCGGTCGGTTTCGTCCCTTTCTTTGGCAGGGAGGCCGCGTACGCGACGCCGCGAGTGACCCATGAATGGAGGGCGGCATCGGTTCGAAAGCCTACGGGCCCGACCAAGAGCCATCCGGCCGGGGAGCGACCACCAGGTCCCAGGTCGAACGGCTTCGCACCGGGCTCCCGCAGCAATCCAACCGTCTGGGCGGGCTCCACGCGGACGATCAAGTCCTCCCCGTGTACGCCGACGGCCATGTTGCCCCCGAGGAGGAACGCGATCCCGCCGAACATCTGCTTCTCGACGATCCCCGATCGACCCGCGAGCTCTTTCCGAACCCGTGCGGCCTGCACTTCCGAGAACGTCACCGTCCCCGCCAGGGTGTGACAGGCAATGAACCTTGCCGCGAGCTCCGCGGAAAGGCGTTTCGATGCCGTCAGTTCGCGATCGCGGGCATCTTCCGGACGAACTCGTCGCCCGTCAGCTGACGGATCATGAAATCGGCGACATCCGACCTGGAGACGCGATAGCCGCCTCGAGGGATCCCTTCGGTGACGACCCGATATCGACCGGTCCACGGTCCGTTGGTGAGGATCACCGGCCGCACCGCGATCCAATCAAGATTCCGGGTCCGGAGGTCTTCGAGCATCGCGCGGTGCTCCCGGTACACGCCGGCCAAGAAC
>Ga0209350_1001460_pt1 | contig 10328 bp, 8 predicted proteins | sample GraSoi013_2_20cm_2_FD_185822 | JGI IMG/M metagenome (GOLD analysis project Ga0209350, IMG submission 185822) | Grasslands soil microbial communities from the Angelo Coastal Reserve, California, USA - Sample 09_27_2013_2_20cm (SPAdes) (version 2) | ecosystem: Environmental > Terrestrial > Soil >...
GGGCTCCGGTGCGGCTGATATGGTTAGCATGATCCTGCGTGGCCTGGTGATTCAACTCACCACTCCCGACGAGTTTCGTGGGCGTATCAGCGCGGTCAATGCAATGTTTGTCATTGGTGGTCCTATGTTGGGACAGTTCGAGTCAGGTGTTGTGGCTGGCGTAGTGAGCCCACAGTTCTCCGTCGTGAGCGGCGGAGTAGCCTGTATCCTTGCGACAGTCGCTATTGCTGCCTGCGTTCCTGGATTGTTGCGCGTAAAAATCAAGTGACTCAAACAGGTTACTCTGCGGGACCGCGCAGCGTTAGATTTAGCTCCCGTCAGTGAGCTTGCCATCGACAAGTTCCCATACCTTACCGCCGAAGCGCTGGATAAACCATCTATCGTGTGAGATCGCAATGACGGGTCCAGGGAAAGCAAGGATAGCCGTTTCAAAAGCTTCGAGCACATCTAAACTGATGTAGTTTGTGGGCTCATCCAACAACAATACATTTGGACCTTGCGCCATCAGGCAGGCAATTTCCAGTTTGCGTCTCTGACCGACGCTCAACTGACCAACTCTTTTTGTCATATCCTCAAGGCGGAACAGGCCATATCCAATCAACTTTGCTACAAAGTCCGCCTCATATCCTATGTGACCATACCTGTACGTCTCAAGCACTGTCTTCGCCAGATCAAGGTCGGTTGGTTCCTGGGGGAGATACCCAATGCGGGCGCCCGTTGCCGCCTGCACCTCACCCTTATCTGGCGTTTCGAGCCCCATCAGAATCTTGAGAAGCGTTGTCTTACCGGTCCCATTTGGTCCGATGAGCACGATACGAGCATCTGGAGGCACGGTCACATGTACTCCTGAAAGGATGCAGCGTTCGCCCCAGCACTTCGTCAAATCGGTGGCACTGAGAACTACGCGAGACTGTATAGGTTCAGTACGAAAGTAGGAACTGACCCTGATCAACTCCGGTGGCCTGGGGATAGGATCCGCTTCGATGCGTTTGAGTTGTTCCTCAGCCGCCCGTACATTGCGCGAAACGGTGCTGTCAACTCGCTGCGCGAAGAAGTAGCGAGCATATTTATCGTTGTCTCTGGGGGCGCGATATGTATGACCAACCTGGCGCGCTGTCTCACGGATACGCTTGCGGAGCTCCTTGACTTCATCTTGCTGTCTCTCGTAATCCTCCTCCCATTTTGTGCGTTCAGCAGCTTTTGTCTGCGTATAGGCGTCGTAGTTTCCCTCATATCTTTTGAGATGGTGATTGTACTCGTCGATCTCGAAAATCTGATTGACTGCCCTGTTCAAGAATTGTCTATCGTGTGAGACCATGATGATCGCGCCACTGTAGTGTGAAAGGTACGTTTCAAGCCATTCCATACTGGCGAAATCAAGGTGGTTGGTCGGCTCGTCCAGGAGCAACAAGTCTGGTGATCGCAGCAGTAGCGTGGCCAGTCCAATACGTGCCTTCTCTCCCCCGGAGAGAGTCTCTACCGCCTGGGTGCGCGGCAGGTACGAGATACGTAGGCCCTGCAGCACCGTGTCGATTTTATAATCAAGCTCATAGCCCCCACGATCCTGGAATCTTGTAGAAACATGTCCATACTCTTCCAGGAGTGCAGCTGTTCGTTCCTCGCTTGCTGTCGATAAGCTGGTCTCGATTTGTCGCATGCGTTCCTCTAACTGTCGCAGGTTGCCAACCGATTCCAGGATCAAGTCCTCGATTGTGCGCCCATAAAAATCAGGGGTTATTTGAGGCAGATAGCCCACTTCTATTGAGGGAGCAAAAGAGAATGTACCGCCATCAACCTCTTCTTGCCCGACCAGGATTTTCAACAGGGTAGATTTGCCAACACCATTGGAACCAACAATACCAACGCGATCGCCGTCGTTAATGATAAAGGAAATGTCATTGAGTACGCTGATTGCACCATATGATTTTGATACATCATGCACAGCTAAGAACATCATAATTAGACCTCGCTTGCTTATGTGATAGCGGGCTAGCCGTATGTTGTGCTGCCGATGGATGCAAAGAGGCCAGTGAATACACTACTTTGGAAAGAAGGAGTGAAGAAGCCCGAGAGCCCAAATCGTGGATGATGGTTACCACAATCCCATGAGCACGACATACGGCAGCGCATAAAAAGATTAGAAAGTGAGAAAGGTTGTTGGGAAGTATTTGGCTGACGGGCCGCATATGTTCCGCTACAACAATGTTAACTGCCTGTATGTTGTGATCACTTCTTTTTCAAGGGTCTCTCCATTGGGTGAAGGGTCAAGCTTTGCCTGATGAGAGTATATAACAGGGAATTAGTGAAGTCAATGAAGCATTAACTGGTGATTCTCCCTAAGTCCGCCAGAGATCCTTCGCGTTGCTCAGGATGACAGAACCCCAGGCTGTCATCCTGAGCAACGCGAAGGATCTCTGCGACGCCTTCGTTCAGCCCCCTGCCTCACGTGGCTTGGCGGACTTAGGGAGAATCACCAGAGTATTAACGACCTGCTGGGCGGTGACGCGAGGTACCTCGCTTTTGCTAAATGCCATGCGAAAGAATGTAAAAGCGAGGCTGATCAGAACAATTTTTGCTCGGTGGAGTACTGCTGCTGATGGTGTAATTGATGTATGGTACGCATTACTTTTGCCAGGGAATCGTCGAGAGGATTAGAGGTGTCAATGACGCAGCCGCCATCGTCAAAATTTTCAAAACGTGGTTTCCATTGCATCCACTCCTCCCACGAGGTGATCTGGAACTCGGAAACCTTGCCTTTACGTCCCTCCAGGCGGCGTCTTTGCACTTCAGGTGGGCACTGACAATGGACGACCAGCATCGGGGTTTGGAAGCTCCTGGCCAACTCCTTCGCTTGTTCGTAAGTGGTGCGATAGGTTAATGGAGTGTCAACAATCACACTGAGCCCCAGTCGTAATTGTTCTTCAACGAGGGCGAACATCAGTTCGTATGAAAAACGGCCAACCTGTGGCAGGTTTCCGAAAAGATTTACAGCTTTCTGCCGTAGAATATCTCTATCGATAAGAGGTGCGTGCAAGGCAGCTGCGATAGCGCGCGCTATCGTACTTTTGCCGGTACCAGGAAATCCACGCATTAAAACAAATGTACTGCCATTCTGCACAATGCTAATCTCACTTCAGATGATATTATTCAGTCAACATTGTGCAATCAGTATAACCGCATTTTTTTGTGTTGTCCAGAATTCTGAGTATTGCTTCGAGCGGCTCCAGTGCTTAAAAAGGGGAGATTTGTAGAGGCGGGAGTGCCAGCATATCACCTTGACTCAAAATCTTTGGAGCGTTATTATCTAATACGATCAAACGTTAGCGACAGGAAAAAAGATTCGATGATGAAGAAACTTCGTGGGCGTAACCTGGCCCACCCCGGGTGTTTAATCGGCATAACTGTAGGCATGACCATTGGTATCGTTCTTGCTGAAATCCTTGCTGCAGTTTTTCATATCGCTCTCAATACTGTGCTGCTCGCCTGGTTAGGGCTTACGTTAGGTCTGGGAGTAATTGGCTGGATTATCGGTGATCGTCTCACTTCAAGGTTTCCCCCACTGGAAGAAGATGTTCAATCTTCTTCATCACCCGGTCCACCAGCCCCTTAGGGCTGCAAAGAGGTGATTTTCGGGGGGCATCCCTGTAAATCCCTTGTAAAGTAGGGGGTGTTGCTCTTCATGCTCCCATTCCCGCTTTGTTTCTTGATTCCGCACTGGCACTTCACACAAAAATGTGGTATATTCTGTGTTGCATCGGCAATGAAACGGATGTACTCTTCACTTTCTCAACGATTTGCCGATAGACGGAGCAAAGTTGCTCCCGGGCGATGGTGCGTGTTCTTGTAGTTCCGTATCACCGTGGATTCTCCGACGTTGCTGACCACCGGATACGGGTTTCCCCTGCTGTGCTGTTGTTAGTCTTGTTTGTGATGTAAAGTTACCCTTTACCAGCACGAACTAGGAGGATACTCATGTCATTGAACGAATTTCGTCGGCCCATCTCTGTCGATTCGGCTCCGCGTGGCAGTCGCTGTGAGTGGTGCGGTCAACCTGCTGAGCAGCAACTTACCGCTATAGGTGGGATCTATCACAACGAAGGAGGGCTTTTTTGCCGCCCTTGTGGTGAGCAGTTTTCACTTGCCGTTGTAACGAACTCTGCGCGTACGGCAGCAAACGACACAAATTTGCATCCACTCTGAGGTAGCGTTTTTCTGGCGAAGATCAGGCGCCCTCTGTGCACTTGTGAATACAAAAGAGACCGCTCCATTTCGTATCGCCTTCTATCAGGTCGATACGAAATGGAGCGGTCTCTTTTGTGGTCAGGACTTGCTCACTATCCCCTATGACTGTGTTAAGCGTAGCGTGCCATGTACTTGTCCAGGTCAAATTCCTGGGCCTGTTGAGACAATTGATGGGCTGCCTGGTCCATTGTTGGGCGTTCTTCCTGGTAGAAGATGCCCATATATTGCTTCTCGGTATCCATTGCCAGCCCTAAGGCCTTCAATTGATCACTCGGATCGTGGTCAACAGGTATGGGAGTTACCGATGCATCCCACGCGTCAAATGTATTGTAGAAGGTTGGGCAAGGGCTCAGTGCGTGAATGAACGAGAAGCCGTGGTGAGTCATGCCCTGTTCGATCAGAGCCGCCAGCTCTTTGGGTTTGGCTGAATAGCCGCGCGCCACGAAACTGACATTCAACGTCAGCGCTGTTGCTATCGGGTTGAATGTCGATGCCAGCAGGCCGTATGGCGTCGACTTGGTTACATGACCATGAGGTGATGTCGGCGAGGTCTGGCCTTTTGTCAGGCCGTAGGTCTCGTTGTCCATCACAACGACGGTGATATCAATGTTTCGCAGTGCAGCATGTAAGAGATGACCTGCTCCAATGCTAAAGAAATCGCCATCACCGCCGACCGCTACAACGGTCAGATCAGGGCGGGCCATTTTCAATCCCTGGGCAACAGGTAATGCGCGACCGTGCACACTATGAAACCCAAAGGTCTTCATGAAATGCGGAAAACGACTGGAGCAGCCTATCCCTGATACAACCACCGTTTGGTCCGGTGACAATTTGAGACCAGCCAGGCCACGATAGGTGGCATTCAGTACACCAAAATCGCCGCATCCTGGACACCACGTTGGCTTTACTTCACTTTTATAATCTTTTGGCGTAAGAGTTACAGGTGTCTGTACCAAGATTAACTAACCTCCTCGATTGCGCGCAGGATTTCGCCTGCAGTGAAAGGAATACCACCAAATTTATTCACTCGAATAGCTTGTAGACCATACTTAGCGCCCAGTAAATTGGCCAGTTGTCCGGAGTAGTTGCACTCAGGGACAATCACCGTCTTCACCGAGCGGATAAAATCGCGAATTGTGCGATCGGGTAAAGGTGAAAGAATCCTCGGATGAAGAGCAGCCACTTTATAGCCCTTTTCGCGAGCGCGGTCAACAGCTTCCTGGATTGTTCCCTCGGTCGAACCCCAGCCGATAATACCGATAGTAGCATCCTCATCACCATAGCGTTGTGGTTTGGGCAACTCCTCGGCCGCGGTATCAAGCTTACGGTAACGTTTTTCCATCATTGCCGTATGATCTTCTGGTTCATAATCGGGATGGCCGCGCTCATCATGCTCCAGTCCGGTGGCTACATAAGCCATAGCGCCGGGACCAGGTGCGCTGATTGGAGAAATGCCACTTGCAGTATAGGCATAGCGTGAGTAACTGTGTGCAGCCTGGAAAGCACCGTTTCCATTGGCGGATGAGCCGTTGGCTTCGAATTTGATGCGTCCCTCAATCTCCATTGGTTTGAAAGCGTTGCGATCTACGCTCTCGACGCGAGCAGTCAAGGATTGGTCGGTGAGGAAGATAACAGGCATCTGGTAGCGTTCGGCCATGCTAAAGGCCTGGATGATCAGGCTGTAGCAATCTGCAACATCGGCAGGTGCTACGACCATACGAGGAGTGTCACCATGGCTCGCGTTGAGGGCGAAGCTCAGGTCTGACTGCTCCATCTTGGTTGGCATACCAGTACTGGGGCCAGCGCGTTGAGCATCCACAATTACCGCAGGAATCTCTGCCATCGATGCGTAACCGATCAGTTCGGTCATCAGAGAGAAACCCGGGCCAGATGTTGCAGTCATAGAGCGCACACCCCCGAAGGATGCGCCTAGAACAGAAGCTAAAGCTGCGATTTCATCTTCCGCCTGCATGAAGGTCCCCCCGACCTGGGGCAACTCTTTTGCCAGGGCTTCCATAATATCGCTCGCGGGTGTAATTGGGTACCCTGCAAAGTACCGACATTTGGCGGCAAGGGCTCCTGCTACTAGGGCCTGATTGCCGTTGAGCACAACACGATTAGCCTTTTCGACGGGGCCTAGTTGGAATGGATCACGTTTAGATAATTGCTGAGTAACATATTTCTTTGCGATCTCCAGCGCCAGCATATTCTTTTCCATCAAAATTGGATTCGCCTTACGTGACTTGGAGAGCTTTGATTCCACGACCTGGACGATAGCCTCTAAAGGTGGGCCAAACAAGCCTGAAATTGCACCGAGCATGACCATGTTTTTGGTTTGGAATAGTTGTACTTCCTTGCGGGCGATTTCATTGAACGGGACAGCATAGGCGATAAAGTCCCCGGCATCCGGTGTAAAATCGGCTGGATCATAGACCAGCACTCCACCATGGCGAAGTTCACTGATGTTGCGATCGTATGCCTCTTTGTTTAAGCACACGAGTACATCGGGATAGTCGCCCATGGACTTGATCGGTTGATCTCCCATACGTACCTGGAACATACAGGGCCCACCGAGGATTTCGGCTGGAAAGGTGCGGAAAGTATACACATGATACCCCCAACGCGCGGCTCCAAGGGCGATAATGTCACCACCGGATATAGTGCCTTCGCCCGATTCACCGCCGATGCGAATTGTTATTTCATTCATCGTTGAACGCCCCCTGACTGGGAAAAATTTTTGACCGCGCCAGACTCGACGAATGGCGCGGCCCTAAAGTAGCGGGTCTCGGTCTTGTTATCTAGGATGCATTTTTATAAGAAACGCCTGTATATCTATCTGGTTGTACCGAGATATACACCATGGAAGTTCGTAATCTTCTACCACTTACTACGCAACCGTGATACATGGATACTAAGCCTATCGTCTTTCTGCCTGCGATTGTTTCCTGATAGCCCGTTACTTGTACTTCATCAACTGATTCCTGTTCCAAATGAGAAAAAGCGGAACAAGACACTACATTTATACTGTCATTATATCACACTTTCTTGCTCTTGAGGCATGAATGAGGTTTATTTTGTGAATGGTGAATAAATTTATAGGGAAAAGGATGTGGTGAGGTGACGTGATTGATATGTTCTCATATTTCGCTGTTTGTCAGAAAAATTGGCTTATTTCCCTCTTCCCAGTGGATATGGGGTATGCTATAATAGCTTTCGCGAGGGCCCATAGCTCAGTGGTTAGAGCAGCCGGCTCATAATCTTGAATTGCGCCCATGTGCTCTTAAAATTCTTACTGCGTGAGTGCAGTGTCACTGAAGCGAGTGTGACTAAAGCGCAACCTTACCCGACTTCTGAAAGGAAAAGGGGACAATAGCATGGTTGTTAAAAGTCTGGTAGCTTGAGATGCCAGGCAGCTAGGCCGAACATGGTTAAAGCTGGATTGCCTGAACCTCAGTTGTTTACAGCCTTACAGGGTCAATGGCCGTGGTTATGAGGGCTTTTGAACGCTTCCCCTGTGATATTCGTCAAGAGCGAATGAGACAACGAACGAGGAACCTACATTCGGACCAGAGTTTTAAGGGAACTTGGGGATCGCCTAAACGTCGAGAGATGCATGGCGACGGAGTGTCCATAGTACTCAAATGATCGGGGTAATGTCCGATACATGGGGAAGGGACGCAGGGGATGGCAGATGGTCAATTCTGGACGATATAAAAGTCCAGAGAGGATAAATCGCATTCCTGGAGAGCCGTGTGCATTGAAAGGTGCATGCACGGTTCGGGGAGGCGGATAATTAGGAGTGTGCCAAAGTAGCACGCTGGTTATCTACTCTACCTGGTTGGTCGCTGGTTCGACCCCAGCTGGGCCCATTTATAACTCATAATCTTTCGCCCAACGCGCATTCTTCTCCTGGTTGTTCTTTGTCGGCTCGATCCTCAGGTGGGCGCGAGTTCTCCCCACCTGATCGGCTGGAACAAGGTACACCCGACCTAGATCGGCACAATACACGGCAAAATATTCACATTGTCCTCGGTAGTGCCGCCAATCCCTCTTCGTTCCTGTAACGTTATGGTTAGCAGTATCAAAATATATCGCGCCATTCTCAATCCACCCTGATTTACATTGGATACGCCAGAACTGCCCATCGACATCTTCAATCAACAGATCATAACGCTGACTCCCGCCATATGGCATTAACACCACATACCCGTGTTGCAGAAATCTTGTAATGATTGCTGACTCACTAATCTGACCCTTTTCGTTTGAATCGCGCCTGCCTTTTCCAATCAGCCCCACTTGCTTCTTCATTTCTGGCTACCGCTTAACACAGTTTGAAACATCCACATTCGCCGCTCCAAGAGCCATTCCCTACGTATGGAGTTAAAAGATATATAACAGATGTATGGCCAAACGTTTCCATTTGAAAACGTTATAGCAGATCCAATGGCCCATCGTTCTTCAATACTCCAGAAGTACCAACCTGTGACCCAATTTGGGTATAATTGATATCATGGAGTGGATAACATTCCTGAACGATGTAGCTCTCGGCTAAAAGAGATTGAGAGGCTTACATGCAAACAGGGAACATACCAAAGGGCCGCCGGCTTTCCCAACAGCCAACGCACCCGCTTGTGAAGCGGCAGCCCCGCCGAAAACCTGGAATGCGGATCCTGATACCACTTGTGCTGGGGATATTCTTAGCGAGTATAGGGACAGCCATAGGCCTTTTCATGCAACTCTACGGGTCGCCTCTCTTTCCTCAGGTCGGCAATGTTCAAGCTCCAGCAGCAAAAAACCTGATCACAGTAACGCCTTCCACGCAATATGACGAGGTTATGCATCATTTTATGAATGCCATGATGCAGAAAAACTGGAAGGTGATGTGGTCATTGCTTCATCCCGATGCCAGGCAATACTGGCAAGGGGAGCAGGACTTCATACATGTTGAGCAAGCCAAATTTGGTTCGATCAGGTTTGTGAATTACAGCCAGGACTCTCCCAAGATAGTGTATTCCTGGCGTAATCCTGATACGACACTGATCTATCAGTACGCAGTGACATCGAGCATTTCTCTGGAAGCAGCGGCCCCCGAGAATCTTCTTTCAGCCCCTTCCAGGCTTGCCCTGACACATGGTTTGTTCGAACATACTCTCTTTGCATTAGCTCAGAACCGTGGACTCTGGCTGGTGCTGGTGGCTGGGCCCGCAGACCTGGAAGCTCCACTGCTCGTTCCAGCTTCGCCGCCAGCGCGTAAGTTGGTGGTGCCGATCTTCATGTATCACCATGTTTCTAACAAGCCGACTCGTAATTTGTTGGACTACAACCTGACGGTGACGACTAATGACTTCGCTCAACAACTGACCTGGCTCCAGCAGCATGGCTATCACAGCATCAGCGAGACGGATCTTTTTGATGGATTGTATTATGGGAAGGTCTTGCCTGTGCATCCAGTGATGCTGACCTTTGACGATGGGTATGAAGATGTGTTTACCGATGCTTTACCTGTACTCCTGGCGCATCACGACCGTGGGGAATTCTACATCATTACAGGTATGATTGGAGGATCCTACATGACGTGGAACCAGATTCGTACGCTGGCTGAAGATGGGATGCAGATTGCTTCTCATACAATCCACCACGTCAATATCGGTCAACCACCTGCGTGGACAAGCACACAATCTGAACTTCTCTTATCAAAGCACGAGCTTGAAACGCGGCTCGGTCAGCCAATACAATTCTTCTGCTATCCAGTTGGCGAACCATTCCATCACGATACCTTCCTCCAACAGCAACTCGTCCTGGCAGATCTCTTTAACGATGGCTACGTAGGAGCGACGCTTGATCCATTCTCGTTTTTCTCAGCTATCCAAAATGGCGAGATGCCCTATCAATTGAACCGCATCCGGGTGAGTGGAGGTGAGAGCCTGGAGGCGTTCACCGGGATCTTGAAAACGACATTGAGAAACGACACTGCGGTCTAAGATAGTAAATAGTATTGTGGGTTAGCAGCTTGCGGCCGCAAGCTGCCAACCCACAATACTATAAAGAGCCTGAGCGCTCCTTACAAGTCTGATGGATACCATGTC
>Ga0209350_1001475_pt1 | contig 10236 bp, 10 predicted proteins | sample GraSoi013_2_20cm_2_FD_185822 | JGI IMG/M metagenome (GOLD analysis project Ga0209350, IMG submission 185822) | Grasslands soil microbial communities from the Angelo Coastal Reserve, California, USA - Sample 09_27_2013_2_20cm (SPAdes) (version 2) | ecosystem: Environmental > Terrestrial > Soil >...
GATACCGTGCCATCCTTACCCTCCTTGCGTGATATAACAACAATACATATTATACCATCCAGTGGCTATACCATCTATAGCTGATATAGGCACCACCGAGCGACCGCGCCCTAGTAGAAGACCCGCAACCGCTGTAAGGAGGCCCGCATGGGACGCAGGCTGGACCTGATGGGACGGAAAGTGACGGACGTGCTCGCCAAGATGGAAGTGGGCGAGCGCGAGGAGGCGCAACTGGTGCACGACGTCGAACCCAAAGAGCAGCTGGTGTTTACGGGTCCGGCGGATTGGTCCCCGGACCAGGCGGAACAGTACATCGACTGGCGCATTCACCAGGTGGACCAGACCGTGGCCAAGCTGCGCCAGCAGCTCGATGATCAGATCGCGATGCGGCGGCGCTGGCTGGCGGTCACCGGCGGGCGGTCCAAGGTATCTCCCAGTGGCACCGGGAATGGCAACGGCAACGGCAATGGTAACGGCAACGGGCATGACACAGTCACTGAGCTGCCCTCCTCGAGTGGCATCTAGCGAGTAGACGGGGCGTGCGGGGGCCGGGGGGCGCAGGTTTGGCCCCCCGGTGCTGCATCCTCCCCCGTTGACATGGCCGCCCCGCCGTGCCACGCTACCTCCGCCGATGCGCCCTGTCAGTCACACCGTCATCCATCCTGTTCCGGCGTCGATCGAGCGCGTGTTCGCCGTGCTCACCGACCCGGCGCGCATCGCCCAATGGCTCCCCGGGTGTGCCGGGGTGGAGAGCCCGCGACCGCTGCGAAAAGGCGTGCGCTTCAAAGCGCGCTTCGGGAATCGCGAGACCGAGTTCGAGGTCGTCGACTTCGCGCCCCCAACGGCGTTCGGCTTGGTGGAGCGCGGTGAGCGCAATGGGTGGAAAACCCTGTTCCGGCTCGACGAGACCGCCGGGTCGACGGCGGTGACGGTGAGGGATGTCTGGGCGCCCCGGTCGGTCATCGCGTGGCTGCGGGGCAGGCTGCGGGAGAAACGCCAGGTGGAGAGCCAGCTCGAGGCGATCCTGGCAAACGTGCGCAAGTTGTTAGCGGCTTAGCCGCTCGAACGCGGCCTCGATCTCCTGCGCCGGCTCGACCGGCGCGTCCGACAGATTCGTGAGCACCGCCACCACGACGTGTGCGTCCCGGTCCAGGCCGAACACGGCCGTCCCGCCGACGGCGCTGCCGCCGTGGAACGCCCAGTGGTGCCCCGAGCTGTCGGTCCTCACGAACCAGCCGATCCCATAGCCCGTCTCCTCGCCGGTGCTGGTGCGCTGCGAGGTGAACAACAGGTCCAGCGTTTCCCGTCGCAAGAACCCGGGCGCCAAGAGCGCGGACCCGAACTTCACCAGATCCTCGGCGGTCGAGACGAACCCGCCGCCCGCCCACTTGTAGCTGTTGTCGACGGGCGGCGCGACGTGAGACGCGCCGCTCGAGTCGGCATCGTAAAACAGCGTGCGGTCCGGGATGACGCTGTCGGTCCGGTCGGGTGCCGTGTGCGTGAGCCCGAGGGGACGAAACACGTGCGCCGAGATGTAAGGAAGAAAGTCCTCCCCCGCGACGCCCTCAACCACCGCCGAAACAAGGTTCCAACCGTAGCTCGAGTAGGAGAACCGGGTGCCCGGTGGGAACAAGAGCGAGTCGTCCTGGAAGATCGCGAGGCCGTCGCGTACCGTGGCGAAATGACGAGTCTGGAAGAACTCCCGGTCCCGGTAATGTCTGATCCCCGCCAAGTGCCCCGCGAGCTGCCGCGTGGTGATGGGATACCCCTTCTCGGGAAAGGTCGGCACATACCGCTGGATAGGGGCGTCCAGATCGAGCTTCCCCTGCTCGTACAACAGGGCCACCGCCGCGGCCGTGAGCGGCTTCGAGACGCTGCCGATGCGGAACTGCGTCGCGCGCGTGACGGGTCGCCGCCGGGCGGCGTCGGCATAGCCGAACCCCTCCGACCATACCAGCGTCCCGTCGATCGCCACCGCGACCTGCACGCCGGGGATGTGCGACGAAAGCCGCTCGCACACGAGCGTGCGCATGCGCGCGACCGTCTCGCGGTACGCGGCGGGCACGCTGCCGGCGCGGCGCGAAAGGCACGGCGCGGTCTGGAAGGCACCGGCCCCCATCATGGTCACCGCAATCAGGACGCTCGTAGACCCCACCGCCTCTCCCCGGGACGAATAACTTTCGTCATCATGAGCCGCCAATGAAAGTCGGAAAGACCTTCTACGCCAGGAATCGCCGGGAGTGGCGCGCCTGGCTTGCGCGCCACCACAAGACGGCCCCCGAGATCTGGCTCATCTATTATAAGAAGCACAGCGGCAAGCCACGCGTGTCCTACAACGACGCGGTGGACGAGGCGCTGTGCTACGGCTGGATCGACAGCATCTTGAAACCGATCGACGCCGATTGCTACGCGCAGCGCTTCTCACCGCGCCGGCCCACCAGCCGGCTCTCCGAGATGAATCGCGAGCGGGTGCGTCGTCTCATCGCCTCCCGCCGCATGACCAGGGCGGGGCTGGAGCGGATCCGGCACGTCTTCGACCACAAGAAAGACACCAAGAAGATCGTCTGGCGCCTCCCGCCGGACATCCGGCGACGCCTGCGCGCGGACCCCATCGTGTGGAAGCGCTTCCAGCGCTTCCCCGAATCCTACCGGCGAATTCGCGTCGGCTGGATCGCGGCGGCCCGGCATCGCCCGGAGATATTCGAGCAGCGGCTGCGGCATTTCATCAAGATGACCGCCCGCAACAAGCGCTTCGGGATGGTACAGTGAAGCTCATCCTCGAGCTTGGGTAATCCTGCGCGCGCAGTGCCTCTTCTGGGACGTGCTCCACGGTGAACGGTCGTCCGCCGGCCTGCTCGAAGGCGCGGACCACCTCGAGCGGACTGATCGCTGCCGGACCGCCTAACTCGAGAATCGCGTTCCGTGCCGCGGGGTGATCGACGGTGACGACGAATTGGGGCCCGTTTCGCCGTGGCGAGGGGGCAATCCACGTCGATACCATGTGAGTACGGGACGTACACGAATCGAGTCACACCAGCAGCCTTGGCGGCCGGTTGCCCCGACCACGAGGATCATGCCCTGAGCTACCGCCCGGTTGGCCGGGTGTCAAACAGTTCTGTCTCACATCTTCCTGGCATGCTGCTCGACGAGTTGATCGCCATACGATCGCGACGGTGCTGCGCACGAGCCACGCGCGTCAGACGTAATGCCGTTTGCGCGCGACGCCACGCGCGCGCAGCAGCGGACGATGCGGCTGCGCACCGTCCGGAGCTGTCGCGGCGCGTTGTTGCGCACGTGACACCCGGTCCGCGTTTTGCCATGGGTGCTTCCGAACCCGTCGCTCCTGGAGGGGAGCCCCCATGAAACGCACCATTTCCCGCAGCGTCTCGGCGGCGGCCGCCGCGCTGCTGGCACTCGCCGCCGCATGTAGCGATGCACGTGATCCACTGAGTCCCAAGCTGCAAGCGTGGAACCAGCCGCCGCCGCAACAGACGGGACGGCTGAGCGGAACGGGCACCATCCCGTGCTGCGGAGTTATCACCTTCACCTTCGACGTCACATCCGACGCGTCAGGCGTGCACGGGAGCTTCTCCGCCTTCGACGCGAGCGGGAACACGTTGAGTGCGAGCTCGTTCACCGGGTTCCGCTCGACCTCACCCGCTTGCGCGGTCCCGAGCAACGGAGCCGAGTTCGACGCCCTGGGCCCGTTCTTCGACCAGGGCTCCAACAGCACGGCGCACTTCACCGTGAAGGCATGCGACAACGGGCCGCCCCTGCTCGGTGGGGACAACTTCAGCATCGACATTCAGGAGAACGGCTTCCACGCCCAGGGCACGGTTGTGGGGGACATTCAGAAACAGTGAGGTGGCGCGGGAGCGGTTACGGCCGCTGGTAGAGCTTCGGGAACCGCTCCTCCAGCCGCTTCAGCTTGGGCAGGTCGTTGTACACGATGTACGGGCTGGTGAGGTGGCGGGCCAGATAGTCCTGGTGATACGCCTCCGCCGGAAAGAACCGCTCGAACGGCACTACCTCCGTCACAATGGGACGGGGGTAGGCCGTCTCGCGCGCCAGCGCCCCGATCATCGCGAGCGCCGCGGCCTGCTGCTCGGGCGTGCGGTAAAACACCACCGAGCGGTACTGGCTCCCAACATCCGGCCCTTGGCGGTCCCGCTCGGTGGGGTCGTGCGCCACCGTGAAGAACACGCGCAACAGCTCCTCGTACGAGACGCGGGCCGGGTCGAACGTCACCTCGACCGACTCGGCGTGTCCGGTGGTCGACGTGCTGACCAGATCGTAGCGGGCCGTCGCGGCGCCGCCCCCTGCATAACCCGAGACCACGCGGGTCACGCCGCGTACATGACGGAACACCGCGTCCACGCCCCAGAAACAGCCCCCGGCGAACACGGCAGTCTCGGGCTTGGCGGGCGCCGCCCGGTGGGGTGGCCGCTGTGACCGCCGCGAGCACTAGCAGCCCGCGCGTCCTCATGGCTGCCGCCACGTGGGCCGCAGATCCTGCGTCACCAGCTCGACCAGACGGTTCACCATCCGGCCGTACGCCTGCTTCGGGTCTTTGGCCCCGAAAAACAGCTGCCCGTCCACCAGCGCCACATGCCCGACCTTGTCGGTCGCCCAGGCGCTGGAGCGCCACAGCGTCGCGCCCGAGCGGGTGGAGAGCAGCCGAACCGTGAGGTCGAGCCGCACGGTGGCGTCGAGGTGCGGGTTCACGAGCCCGGCGAGCCCGCCGCCGGGCTGGGGGTTCGTGACCTTCAAGTGTCCCGCGAACACGGCGTCGATGTCGCGCCGCTTGCCCAGCTCCTGGGCCGCGGCGATCCCCAGCTCCTCCTCGCCCACGCGCTTCACAACCGAGTCGGCGGAGCCGAGCTCGAGCACCTCGGTACCGGGTTGTGCGGCCAGGATCTCTTCCGAGAACCGGTCGGTCGCGAACTGGTGCAGCGTGCCTTTGGCGTTTTCCACGGTGAAGGTGACCAGTCCCAGACGGGTGTACGCCTTCAGGTCGAGTCGCGCGGGGACGGGGACGGGCGCCGGTCGGGAGCCGCCGCCGCAGGCGGCCGCCGAGCAGAGCGCCAGGAGCGCCACGGTCCTGCACACGGTTGCCTGCACGGGATGCCTCCGCACGTGAGGGGTGAAGCAAAGGTAACGCACCCCCTCTAGCTGCGCCCGGGGCGGCGCCCTATGATGGACTCCGCTCGGGCCTGGGAGCCCTCGACGTGGATCAGCTGGCCCGCCTGCAAGCCGCCCTCACCGGGCGCTACACGATCGAGCACGAGCTCGGTCGCGGTGGGATGGCGACGGTCTACCTCGCCCAGGACCTGAAACACGGCCGCCCCATCGCCCTGAAGGTCTTGCGCCCCGAGCTCGCCGCGGCGCTCGGCCCCGGACGGTTCCTGCGCGAGATCGAGATCGCGGCCCGGCTCACCCATCCGAACATCCTGCCGCTGCACGACTCCGGCGAAGCGGGCGGACTCCTCTACTATGTCATGCCCTACGTCGACGGCGAATCCTTGCGATCGCGCCTGGCGCGGGAAGGTCCGCTCCCGCTCGACCAGGCCCTCGAGATCGCCCGGGAGGTGGCGAGCGCGCTCGGCTACGCTCACGAGCACGGCGTGGTGCACCGGGACATCAAGCCGGAAAACGTCCTGCTCGAGTCGGGCCATGCGGTGGTGGCCGACTTCGGGGTCGCGCGCGCCGTGTGGGAGCTGGCGGGCGACAGGTTGACGGAGACGGGCATTGCCGTCGGCAGTCCGGCGTACATGAGTCCCGAGCAGGCCGGTGCCGAGGAGCGGCTCGACGGGCGCTCGGACATCTACGCCCTGGGGTGCGTGCTGTACGAGATGCTCGTGGGAGAGCCGCCGTTCACCGGGCCCACACCGCGGGCCGTCGCGGCGAAACACCTGCGGCAGTCGGTCCCGTCGGCCCGCATCACCCGGCCCGGCGTGCCCGCCGCGGTGGACCGGGTGATTCGGACGGCGCTGGCCAAGGTGCCGGCCGACCGGTTCTCGGACGCCGCGCATTTCGCGGCGGCGCTGGCGGCGTGCGCCGGGCAGCCCGGGCGGCGGCTCGCTCCGCGGCGCTGGACGGGCGTGGTCGTCGCGGCGGCGCTCACGGTGGCCGCGGGGCGCTGGGCCTGGGCGCGCTGGAGCGGGTCGCCCTCGCTGCCGGTCCCAGCGGCGAGACTCGATCCGACGCACGTCGCCGTCCTCTACTTCGAAGATCTGAGCGAGGGCCGGACGTTGCGACACGTGGCCGGCGGTCTCACGGAGGATCTGATCGACCAGCTTGGGCAGGTCGATGCCTTGCGGGTCATTTCGTCGAGCGGCGTCGCCGCCTATCGGGAGCGGAGCGTCCCGCTCGACAGCATCGCCCGCACGCTGGGCGTGGGCACGATCGTCACGGGCAGCGTGGGGCGATCGGCGGATCGGCTGCGGGTCGCCGTGCGGCTCATCGATGCGGCCAATGGGAACCAGTTGCGCAGTCAGACGCTGGAGCGGCCGTGGGGCGACCTGTTCGTGCTACGGGACGCCGTCGCGCAGCAGGTATCGCGGTTCCTGCGCGAGGAGCTGGGGCAGGAGGTGCAGCTGCGGCAACGCCGGGCTGCGACCGGAAGCGTGGCGGCGTGGGAGCTGGTCCAGCGCGCGCAGCGGCAATGGGACGACGCGCGCGCGCTCCGCGTATCGGGCGACGAGGGGGGCGCGGACGCCCTGCTGGCGACGGGCGATTCACTGCTCGCGCGGGCCGAAGCGTACGATCCCGCTTGGGTCGAGCCGGTGCTGTTGCGCGGTTGGCTGGCGGCCGAGCGCGCGAGTCTGCTGGGCGTGGGCTCGGGGGCGCCCCGGCCGTTTTGGATTCGCGTCGGTCTCGAGCACGCGGAGCGCGCGCTCGCCCGGCGGCCCGCATATCCGCCCGCCCTCGAGCTGCAGGGCACGCTGCTCGCCAAGCAATGGCTGCTCACGCAGGCGGGCGGTGGCGCAGGGGCGGTGGACGCGGCGGAGCGTGATCTCCGGGCCGCCGCCGTTCCGGCCAACCCGTCGCAGGGGCGGGCGTGGAGCGCGCTGAGCCAGCTGCTCCAGGCCCGGGGCAAGGTCGCCGAGGCGAATCTCGCGGCCGAGCGCGCCTATCGTGCCGACGCGTTCTTGCGCGACGCGGCCGAGATCGTGTACCGCTTGTACTACACGTCGTCCGATCTCGACCGCCAAGCTGATGCGCTGCGCTGGTGCTCGGAGGGGCGGGCCCGGTTCCCCGGAGACTGGCGCTTTGCCTACTGCCAGCTCGCCATGCTCTTGTGGCCCGGCGGCGAGCGCCCCGACGTGGACCGCGCGTGGGGGCTGGTCGCCGATCTCGAGCGGCTCAGCACGCCCGCCGACCGCGCGGCGTACACGCCGCGTTGGCACCTGCTCGTCGCGGGAGTGCTGGCCAGGGCGGGACGGCCGGACAGCGCCAGGGCGGTGATCGGGCGGTCGCGCGCCGCCGCGCCCAACGACCCCGAGATGGATTACAACGAAGCCGTCGCCCGCACCCTGCTCGGCGAGCGGGCCCGCGCGTTGAGCTTGCTGGGGAGTTATCTGAAAGCCATGCCGCAAGTCAGAGATTACCTGGGGGCCGACCCGGCGTTCCGCGGGCTGCGGGACGACCCCCGCTTTCAAGCATTGATCCGTCCTCTGTGAGGCACCGGCGCCTACTGAGGCATCATGTGCAGCTCCGGCAGCGTGTAGAGCATCGTGTGAAGGATGTGTAGCACGATGGGCGACGTAGCGGCGTTCGTCACGTAACTCGCGCGCACCTGGACCGCGCGGTCCAGGCCGGACACTCCCGCGTAGTAGGGCACCAGGAACTTGTCTACCGCGCCCAGCGACCAGAACATCGCGTCGTATTCCTTCGGGTTGACCGTGACGCTGACGGGGCCCTTCGCGGTCTGCACTTTGACGGTGATGTCGAGGATTTCGGCCGGCGCTGCCCTGAAGTCATCGCGCGGCGTCACGTACGGGCCGAACACGCGGTACGACGCCCCGCCCTTGCGCGCCTCGATCGTCGCCAGCGAGTCCGTCTCGAACACGCCGCGGACGTCGTACGGGGCCCGGACCGACGCCACGACATAGATGGCCTTCCCGGTTCGATACCCGTCGGCCGCCTCGGCCAGCCGACGAAGCAGTGGCGCCGACAACGGCGGCGAGGGTTGCTGCGCGAGTGGAGCGGTGGCACCCAGGGCGAGGATGAACCCCAGCGACACGGCGAGCTGCGTCTTCATGGCTGTTCCCCCCTTTTCGCGGCGATCCGCCGCGAAAGGCTAAACCAACGCCCGGGACCGGGTCTCGCAAGGGCGCGCTTGACGCACCGCCGACCGGGCCGTACATCATCTGCGGGGCAGGCGTTCCGGCCGAACGGCCACCGCCTGATCGCGCCTGATCTTCAAGAGCCCACATCGCGACGTCGCCGTCCCCGACGTCCCGCTGCACGCGTTCGTCCTCGCCAGGGCGGCGGCACTGGGCGACAAGACCGCCCTCGTCGACGCGGCCAGCGGGCGCTCGCTGACGTACGCCGCCCTCGCCGCCGGCGTCTCCCGCGTTGCCGCCGGCCTGGCCGCGCGCGGCTTCCGCCCCGGCGACGTGCTCGGCGTGTTCATGCCCAACGCCCCCGAGTTCGCCCTCGCCTTTCACGGCACGCTCGCGGCCGGCGGCGTCGTGACGACGATCAACTCCCTCTGCACGGTGCAGGACGCCGCGTTCCAGCTGCGCGATGCGCGCGCCCGATTCCTCGTCACGGTGCCGCCGTTCATGGACCGGGCGGGGCCCGTGGCGCAGCAGCTGGGCATCGAAGTCTTCGTGCTGGGGAGCGCGCAGGGCGCCACGCCGTTCGCCGCGCTGCTCGCGCACGACGCGCCCGCGCCCCATGTGTCGATTGACCCCGCCACGGACCTGGCGGCGCTGCCGTATTCGAGCGGCACGACGGGATTCCCCAAGGGCGTCATGCTCACGCACCGCAATCTCGTCGCCAACCTGCTCCAAACGGATTCGGCGCACTCGCTGGAGGAGCAGGACCGCGTCATGGCGGTGCTGCCGTTCTTCCATATCTATGGGATGCAGGTGGTCTTGAACCTGGCGTTGTGGCGCGGCGCGACCCTCGTGACGATGCCGAAGTTCGACCTGGAGCCGTTCCTCGCCGCCCTCGAGCGGTATCGCATCACGCGGGCGTTCGTAGTGCCCCCGCTGGTGCTGGCGCTCGCGAAGCACCCGGCCGTGGACGGCTACGACCTGTCGAGCCTGCGCGGCATGATGTCCGGCGCCGCGCCGCTCGACGCGGCGCTCGAAACCGCGTGCGTCCGGCGTGTGGGCTGCCGGCTCATCCAGGGATACGGACTCACCGAGGCCAGTCCGGTGACGCACGCGAATCCGGACGACCCCGGCAAGATCAAGCCGGGCACCGTGGGCCCGCTCCTGCCCGGCACGGAGTGCCGCATCGTGGATGCGGCGACGGGCGCGGACCTGGACGTGGAAGAAGACGGGGAGCTCCTGATCCGGGGGCCGCAGGTGATGCGCGGCTACCTGAACAACCCGGAGGCGACGGCCGCGACGCTCGATGCCGGCGGCTGGCTCCACACCGGCGATATCGGGCACGTGGACGCCGACGGCTATTTCACGATCGTGGACCGGTTGAAGGAGCTGATCAAGTACAAGGGCTTCCAGGTGGCCCCGGCCGAGCTGGAGGCGCTGCTGTGTACGCACCCGGCCGTGGCGGACGCGGCGGTGATCCCCATTCCCGACGACGAGTGCGGCGAGGTTCCGAAGGCGTTCGTCGTCCTGAAGGGGGAGACGTCGCCCGCGGCGCTGATCGCGTACGTGGCCGAGCACGTCGCGCCGTACAAAAAGGTCCGGGTGATCGAAGTGATCGACGCGATTCCCAAATCACCGTCCGGCAAGATCCTGCGGCGGTTGCTCAAGGAGCGGGAGCGGGCCGCGGCGGTCAGTTGACCTTCAACACGGCCTCGACGAAGCTCAGGGTCTTGGTCTCGACCCAATCCACCGATATGGCTTCCACCTTCATCGTCCCGATGCGGTCGCTGCTGGTGGTCACCACGCGGCCCTTCGCTGGGGACGGTTTGATGTCGCGCGCCACGGCGATGCCGCGGCGCGGATCGCACCGGAACGTGAGCATCGACGTCAGTGCCGTCCCGCCCGGCGACCGCGGCGTGAACGCCAGTTCCACGCTGGGATAGGCCCCGGC
>Ga0209350_1001481_pt1 | contig 10219 bp, 9 predicted proteins | sample GraSoi013_2_20cm_2_FD_185822 | JGI IMG/M metagenome (GOLD analysis project Ga0209350, IMG submission 185822) | Grasslands soil microbial communities from the Angelo Coastal Reserve, California, USA - Sample 09_27_2013_2_20cm (SPAdes) (version 2) | ecosystem: Environmental > Terrestrial > Soil >...
GTGACGCTGTAGTGATGGTCCAACCATTCGCATCATCCGGTACACTAAACTGAAGTACCTTATGACACCTCCGGTAGCATCTCCGCGTGAGGCAAGGCTGATTACAGGCGAGGACCTTCATCTTTTCAACGAAGGAACGCACTATCGTGTCCACGAAAAACTCGGCGCGCATCTTCTGAACGACAATGGGGAGCAAGGCACGGCGTTCGCAGTGTGGGCGCCCAACGCGCGTGAAGTTTCGGTGATTGGCAGCTTCAACGGATGGGACCGGCAGACGCACAAGCTGCAAGCACGCGGCAATTCGGGTATTTGGGAAGGATTTATTTCCGGAGTGGACAAGGGCGCGCTTTACAAGTTTCATATTCGCTCTCATCATCACGCGCACGTCGTAGACAAAGCCGATCCGTACGGACTTTTTCATGAAAAGCCACCGCGCACGGCGTCAGTGGTTTGGAATCTAAATTACGACTGGGGAGACCAGGAGTGGATGCGCACGCGCGGCGGACGCGACTCGCTGAATGCCCCAATCTCTATCTATGAAGTTCATCTTGGGTCATGGATGCGGGTCCCGGAAGAGCACAACCGCCCGCTAACATATCGCGAAACGGCGCCTCGGCTGGCGGAATATGTGCAGCGTATGGGCTTCACGCATGTTGAGTTTCTGCCGGTGATGGAGCATCCCTTTTACGGATCATGGGGATATCAGACCACCGGATATTTTGCGCCGACATCGCGCTATGGGACTCCGCAAGATTTTATGTATCTGGTGGATTACCTGCATCAGCGCGACATTGGCGTGATTCTCGATTGGGTTCCGTCTCACTTCCCTTCTGACGCGCACGGGCTCGCGTACTTCGACGGCACGCATTTGTTCGAGCATGCCGACTCACGCAAAGGATTTCATCCAGACTGGAAGACGCACATTTTTAATTACGGGCGGAATGAGGTGCGCAGCTTTTTGCTCTCGAGTGCGATGTTCTGGCTCGACAAATATCACGCCGACGGCTTGCGCGTTGATGCGGTGGCTTCCATGCTCTACCTTGACTACTCACGCAAGCAAGGCGAGTGGATTCCAAATAAATTCGGAGGGCGCGAGAATCTGGAGGCAATTGATTTTTTGCGGCAGTTCAACGCTGAAGCCTATAAGGAGCACGGAGACATTCAAACGATTGCAGAAGAATCCACCGCGTGGCCAATGGTTTCGCGGCCGATTTATGTTGGCGGCCTGGGATTTGGTATGAAGTGGGATATGGGCTGGATGCACGATACGCTGATTTACTTTTCTCACGACCCGATCCATCGCAAATTCCATCACAATCTGCTTACATTTCGCATGTTGTATGGCTTCACGGAAAACTTTGTTTTGCCTCTTTCGCACGATGAAGTTGTGCATGGCAAGGGATCGTTGATCGGCAAAATGCCGGGGGACGAATGGCAGAAATTTGCCAACCTGCGCCTGCTGTACGGATACATGTTTGCGCAGCCGGGCAAGAAGCTGCTGTTTATGGGCGACGAATTCGGACAGGTGCGCGAGTGGGCGCACGACACCAGCCTGGAGTGGCATGTGTTGCAATACTCCGTGCACAGCGGGGTACAGAAATGGGTGGAGCAGTTGAATCGCGTTTATCGCGAGCAGCCTGCGCTGCATGAACTGGATAATGATCCGGCAGGTTTCGAGTGGGTGGATTGTAATGACACGGCGGCCAGCGTGGTGTCTTTGCTGCGCAAGGGACGATCACCGCGCGAGACGATCCTGGTGGTGTGCAATTTCACGCCGGTGGCGCGGGAGGCGTATCGAGTTGGCGTACCCTCCGACGGCTACTGGCGGGAGTTGTTGAACAGCGATGCGAGCGAGTACAGCGGAAGCGGGGTTGGTAATTTGGGCGGGGCGAAGGCCGAGGCGCATCCTGCGCACGGAAGGCCATGGTCGCTCACCTTGAGGTTGCCGCCTCTGGGAGCATTGTTTTTGAAAGCCGAATAGCTGGCAAGGTATGCCGAGAAATCGGCATTGGACTTGGGGCGAGCAGTTCTCGACTCGTGAAGTCGCAAGCTGCGAGATCAGATCCGCGCGAGTTCACATCGTCACCAGTTTCAAGAAATGGAGAACGCGCTCGCTTCCCGCTTGAGGCAGAGCAAGAATTCGATTCGGGCAAGGATTTCCTCGACGGGAGCGCCTTTCGAAAGCAGGAAGTCGACGTTGTGGCGTATGTTGTCCAGAAGCGGAAGGCACCCTGAGATCATGATTACTGGAAGGCTTGAGTTGTAGCGTTTCAGCTCGGCTGCCAGCTCGATGCCATTCATGCCGGGCATTTCATAGTCAGAGATAACCGCATCGATTTCCTTTACTTTTTCCTGAAAAACAGCGAGCGCTTGCCGGCCGTCTTGCGCAAGGAGCACATGGTATCCATTGCTGCCCAACATGGTTTCATAGAATTCGAGGATGCCGAGATCGTCGTCGACGCACAGCAGCGTAGAGTTCTTCATCCGGAACCTGCCAACACAAATTTCGCCTGAGACGGAAGGCGAGATAGTGGAACAAAGGCGTTGCATGCGGCATACCAAAAACTGGGCGCAGTCGCGGAACCAAGTTGATGCCTAACGCTTTCATGCTGGCGGGTGAAAGGGCTCTCGCCCGACACAGTAGGCGCTACTGGTTTAATTCCCGGAATGATACAGTTTGAAAATAAGGCACGGCTTCGATGCGCATTCTGACCCGCTATATTCTCGGCGAGGTGGTCTCGCATGCAGTGATCGGCATGGCCGTGTTTACGTTTGTGCTGTTTACGCGCGATCTGGGGCGCATTCTCGATCTCGTAGTACGGAACAGCGCGCCTCTCCCTAGTATTCTGCAGATCTTCTTTTTTACTGTTCCGGTGGCGCTCACGTACACCATTCCGATGGGCGTACTTGTGGGCATTCTGATCGGGCTGAGCCGGCTGGCTGCCGATAGCGAGATCACGGCGATGCGGGCCAGCGGTATTGGGGTCTGGACGTTCCTGCGGATTATTTCGCTGTTCGTGGTTGTTGCGTGGATGCTGGCGCTGGTGAATGGACTCTATGTTGCGCCAGAATCGCAGGCGGCGCTGGGACGTTTGCAGGATCGGCTGAAATCCTCGCAGGCTTCGTTTGAGGTGCAGCCTCGCGTGTTCTACGAAGGGTTCCCCAAGCTAGTGCTTTATGTGAATGATGTTAAGAGCGCCCGAGGAGCAGCAATCTGGAAGGGAGTTTTCATTGCTGATATGAGCACACCCTCGGCACCGCGCATAACCCTGGCACGACAAGGGATTCTGCTGAGCGAATCGCCAGAGACGCTGCACCTTCATCTGAACGACGGGGCAACGCATGAAACTGATCCGGCTGCCCCCGAGAAATATCAGATCTCGACATTTCAGCAGACTGACATTCCTATCCCAGTGCCGCAGGCTGACACAAAAGAGCAGGAACCGGCGCCAGCCTCGCAGTTGAAGACCTGGGAACTGCTCCGGCAGGCAGGCAAGGCCGACAAAATGTCGGCACGATGGGACCTGATCGAGTTTCATAGGCGGTTTGCTTTGCCGACTTCCTGCCTGGTCCTGGCGCTGGTAGGAATTCCATTGGGACTCTCCTCGAAGAAGAGCGGCAAGTCGGGCGGATTTGTGCTGACTATCCTGTTGGTGTTCGCTTACTACTCGGTCACACTCATTGGGGTTTCGCTGGCTCGGCATGGAGAGATCTCGCCCGCCGCGGGGGCGTGGCTGGCGGATATTGTTTGCTTTGTCTGCGGGGCATTCTTGCTGTGGCGCGCAGAGCGCAGGCCGCTGGGACTGGGCGCACTGCGGGGACATTGGAATCTCTTTCCCCAGAGGTCATCATTTGGCCCAGGCCTGATGCGCCTAGGCCGGGCGGAAGATGCGTTTCAAAAAGCGGCAACTCGCCGACGCGTGTTCAGCGCGCGCTTTCCAATGCTGCTGGATGATTACGTCCTGCGGGATTTTTTTGTTTATCTGGCCATGATTGTGGCAGCGTTTCTGGTCCTGTTGCTCGTCTTTACAGTATTCGAGCTGCTGGGAGATATTCTGCGCAATCACGTTTCGCCCTTGACGGTCGGCGAATATCTGCTGAACGTCACGCCATTTTTTCTCTATAACATCACGCATTTAAGCATTCTGCTGGCGGTGCTGATCACTTTTGGACTGATGCAGCGCTCGAATGAGATGACGGCGATCAAAGCGACGGGCATCAGCATTTACCGAGTGATCGTTCCGGTGTTGCTGGCCGCATGCATTTTCGCCGTAGGATTGTTCTTCTTCGATCAGTTTTATCTTCCGCGCGCCAACAAGCGGCAGGATGCATTACGCAATCAGATTAAGGGCAAGCCGCCGCAGACTTACTTGAATCCCGATCGCAAGTGGATCTTTGGGCAGAATTACAAGATTTACTTCTATCAGTTGTTTGATTCTGACCGGAACCAGTTTGGCAATCTTTCGGCCTTTCAGTTCGATCCGGCGACATTCCAACTTACGCGGCGCGTATATGCGGACCGGGCGCATTGGGAGGAGAGGTTGCAGCGGTGGGTTTGCACACAGGGATGGGAGCGGAGTTTGCGGGGATCGGCGATCCAGGACTTCCGCACGTTTGATGTAGCGACCTTTGCGGCAATCAGCGAGCCGCCATATTACTTCAAGAAAGAGGTGCGGCAATCTTCAGAAATGAATTATGAAGAGTTGCGGCGATACATTCGGGATTTGCAGCAGAGCGGGTTTGATGTGGTGCGCCTGCGGGTGCAATTGTACGAGAAGTTCGCCTTCCCGCTGATCACGTTGGTGATGGCGGTTTTGGCGGTTCCGTTTTCGCTTTCGACTGGCAAACGCGGGGCACTGGCGGGAGTGGCGGCGGCGGTTGGAATTGCGGTGATTTACACCACTGTATTCCGGCTATTTGAATCTATGGGGAATGTGAGCCAGTTGCCACCGATTCTCGCAGCCTGGGCGCCGGACCTGATCTTTGGATTGGCGGGCGGATATCTGATTTTGAAGGTGCCGACGTAACCTTAAAGGCTAACTTTCCCTAAAGGCTAACTTTCCCTGTTTCGGCGAGGTTATTTTGTGGCAACAGTTGATGGCTGTCCGCACTGCGCCTGAAAACATGCGACGCTCACCGGAGGGACGACCTGGCCTAACTGGCCGATCGTTGAATCGTAGCTGAAGATAGATATCGTGCCCGATCCGCTGTTTGCGACGTACACGAAATTGGTCGTGCCGCCGGTAGACTTCACGCTCGTAGTTCCAGCACGGACGGCTACCCACACCGGAGTTGTTCCCGTACCGATCGACCCGGGTGAGATGGATGTCAAGACACCTGTTCCCGTCGAAACCCTGTATTGCGACAGAAGATTGGATCCCTCATCGACGGCATATAAAAACTTTGATGAGGGATCGAGTGCCATGGCCACTGGGCCGGGCTGGGCTGGGAACGGTGAACCTGCGACGGGCGTCAGCGATCCATCGGGTGTGAGGCAAGTGGTGGATTGATTGTCGCAAACGCTGAATGCACTGACGTTATTGGAACCAAAGTTTGCGACATACAAGAAATTGCTGGTGTCAGCGGATCCGTTTTTCAGAGCGGTGATGATAAGGGCGGCAGGAGTTGTGCCCACAGAATAAGAAACTGGCTGAGACAGATCACCGGATGCGTCCACGTTGTACTCGGTAACGGTGCCGCCGACCTTATCCGTAATGTACAAAAACTTCCCGTTAGACGTAATCGCGACTGCCGACGGGTCGGTGCCGCTTGTCGCCGTGACAGTAGAAAACAGGGCAGGCCCCATGAGGCCCGTTCCAGACACAGTGAATATCGAAATGGTGGCGGATCCCTCGTTTACGACGAACAGGTGTCCGCCGGAATCCATGGCCATGCTGACGGGATCGATGCCTTGGGTTTGCGTCGAACCGGCGGCGGTCAATGTCCCGTCAGAGTTGACGGCGTAACCGGTGATACTGTTGCTGGCGCTGTTGGCCACGAAGAGTGCATCCCCCTTCGGCGACAGCACAACCGCGGAGGGCATGCTGTCTGTCGCGACCGCTTTACCGTTTGCTGTGAATTTTCCCGTGCTTAGGTCAATGGTGTAGGGGGTGATCAGGCTATCTCCCTGGGTGGTCACGAAGAGCGCGCCCGTGCCGCCGGTGTTAGATGAATTCTTAGTGCTGCAAGCAGTTAAAAATCCCAGCGAAATCAGAACCGGCAAATACACCAACGCGCGAAACTTCATCCGCATTCTTTCTCCCTGGGAAGTAAAGCCATTTATTGTACCCATTTGTGTATCAGGAATACGTGGGAAGAGCAAACCTTGACCCGAGTAGTTGGAGCATGGGTTGCGGTTGTAAAGTTGCCTCGGACGATAACCGTGCCGCTGCATGTCGCGCCGCTTCGCGGCTGGAAACTTGGGGCTTGCCACGCTGCGGGGCACATGCTTCTCGGATCGAATATGCCGTCAACATGCTTCATCTTTCCAATTCCGCGGTGCTTGTTCCCCTGTCGTCCGCATTGCTCAGACAAGCCAGGCACAGTATTATTCTGATTGCTTCCGGCATTCCGCGACTATGCTGCAAAGGCGTATCGACGATCAACCTGCCATCTCTCGAAAGATGATTGGTGATTTATGAGACCTGCGAAGACCGCCGCAACAAGAGCGATGGGAAACGAGTGATATAAAAAGGTATGCCCATCTTCTGCCCTGGCTGCGGTACCGAAATGCCCGACGAATCATCGTACTGCCCGGGCTGCGGCGCGAGCACAGGCACTGCTGTCCCGGCCACAGCCGTACCGTGCGGGTTCACCGCCGGAATTGGCGACAACATCGCCGGAGCACTGGCTTACTTCTTTTTGCCTGCCATTGTGTTTGTGCTGGTCGATCCGTTCAAAAGGAGCCGCTTTATTCGATTTCACTCTTTTCAAGCGCTCTTCCTTGCGATCGCGGCGATCATCGCCGGGCTCGCTCTGCGCCTTATTGTTGCTGTGTTGGGGCTGATCCCGGCTTTGGGTCAGTTGATTGTTTTATTGATCATGATGACCGTCGGTATTGGCTGCCTGGTCTTTTGGGTCGTGCTGCTGGTAAAAGCGCTCCAAGGTGAGTTGTTCAAGCTGCCGTTCATTGGCGCAGTTGCGGAGAAACAGGCGGGCATTGCGGTGGCACAGTAGCCGATTGAAACAGGCCGCTCTTGCTTGACAGAACCTCCGAGGAATGGCATTCCTATTAACTTTTACCCACATTGCAAGGGGAACGCTTGAGAGTTCGGGTTTTCTACCACGACAGGTGTTTTGATGGGGCTTCTTCGGCTGCGCTGTTCTCGCGATTCTACCGGGAGCGGATTCGCAATAATGTTGAGTTCGTCTTTTCAGGCCTGCTGCATCGCGCCGGATCTCTGTTCGATGAAAAGCAATTTGACGGCGACGAGAATGCAATCGTTGATTTCAAATATTCCAGTTCTCCAAAAATTACCTGGTGGTTTGACCACCATCAAAGCGCATTTCTTACCCCCGAGGATGCTGCGCATTTCGAGCAGGACCAGAGCAACCGAAAATTTTATGATCCGGATTTTAAGTCCTGCACCAGCTTTATCGCCGCTATCGCCGAGCAGCGCTTCGGGTTCAATCCGGCTCCGGTTTCGGATTTGACTCACTGGACTGACATCATTGATGGCGCCATGTATCCCGACGCGAAGACCGCGGTTGAGATGAGAGAGCCTGCGATGAAGCTGACGATGATCATCGAATCGGCGCAGGATTATGGATTTGTCGCGCGCCTGATTCCGCTGCTTGCCACAAAGCCATTGGCGACCATCCTGGAGGAGCCGTTTGTCGCGCCGCTGCTGAAGCCCTTGCTGGAGAGGCATGAGAGGTCGATTGCAATTCTGAAGGAGCGTATTGAATCGAAAGACGGAACGCTTTTCTTCGACATCACTGATCAGGATCTCGAGGGCTACAACAAGTTCATTCCTTACTACCTGCATCCCGAGTGCACATACAGTGTAGGCCTGAGCAAGAGCAGCTTCCGCGTGAAGGTCTCGGTCGGCTCCAATCCGTGGGCGGAGAAGGCACCCGTGGTGAATTTAGCCAAGATTTGCGAGCGCTACGGCGGAGGCGGCCATGCACGTGTCGGCGCGATCTCTTTCGATGTAAAACAGCATGCGGCGGCGCGCAAAGCTGCTCAGGAGATTGTCGACGAACTGCGCGCTAGCATGCGAGGCTGAAAGAGAGGCACGCCGGCGCCGCCCGCTGCACAACTCATGCTTCAGCCCGGACGATGAATCTCAAGCCACGCATCTTTCGGCATCGCCACCGCACACCGCAAGAGCGGCGAGAGCTGCATCACCTAGAGGCGTTGCGAGCCATTGCCACGGTTGAGTTCGCGAAGGGCGTGATTGTGTTGCTTCTGGCTTTCGGAGTCCTATCCCTGGTGCGTCGCGGCAATCTGTGGGACTTCGTCGAAGGCATTCTCGATTTTCTCCACGTCGACCTCGATGGCCGTTTCGCGCAGCGATTCCTCGACCTTGCTGATCGTCTCAGCGACACCAGACTCTGGGTGCTTGCAACATATGCTGGAGCCTATTGCGCGCTGCGATTCGTGGAAGCGTACGGCCTGTGGGAAGCGCGTGTGTGGGCGGAGTGGGTGGCTTTGATTTCGGGAGCGATCTATTTGCCGTTTGAGATTTATGAACTATTTCGGAGGATCACAATCGTTCGGGCCAGCGTGTTGATCGTAAATCTCGCGATTGTGCTTTATATGCTCTACCTGCGCACCATCGCGCGAAGTAAGCAACCCGAGCCGGCTTAAATGCGACTCGTTCAATGCGGGCAAACCCTCCGCGAGTATCATAGAACTTCGGTCGTCATGCTCCCCTTCAGACTCATTTACAGTGACGATTACTACCTCCCCATTGGCGCGCACGTCTTTCCTGCTGAAAAGTACCGGCTTGTGCATCGGCGGCTCTTGGACACGAAAATCGCGGAACCCGCAGATTTCCTCATTCCCCAGCCCGCCTCGGACCAAGACATCCTGCTGGTACACAAGCCTGAGTATGTGAACAAGTTGAAAAACGGCACGCTCTCGCCGCTTGAAGAAATGCAGATGGAGATTCCCTACTCGCCGGAACTGGTGCAGGCCTTCTGGCTATCTGCGGGCGGGTCCATCCTGGCGGCTCAAAATGCGTTGAAGGATCGAGTCGCCTTCAACATCGGCGGCGGATTTCATCACGCCTTCCCGGACCATGGTGAGGGCTTCTGCATGATCCACGACGTGGCGGTCGCCATACGCCGCATGCAGCGCGATGACAAAATCCGCACTGCCATGACTGTCGATTGCGACGTTCACCATGGCAATGGCACGGCTGCTATTTTCGCCGGCACGCGCACGGCGAGCGAGCCGCTGCCGTCGGTCTCGGCTTCCGCCCTTAAGTCATCGGGGGCGAAAATGCGCGGAGCGCACGCAGGGGATGTGTTTACGATTTCGCTGCATCAGCACAACAATTACCCGGCATGGAAACCGCACTCATCAATTGATGTCGATCTGCCCGACGGCATTGGTGATGACGATTACCTCGCCTGGCTCGACAATGCCCTCAGCTCTGGCCTGCGGCAGTTCGAGCCGGATTTGATCTGCTACATCGCGGGTGCCGATCCGTATCGCGAAGATCAACTCGGCGGACTGGCATTGACGATTGCGGGATTGAAGAAGCGGGATGAACTGGTGTTCAATGTGGCAGCGGTGCGCGGAATTCCCGTCATGGTGACTTTTGCGGGCGGATATGCGCAGCGCGTGGAGGATACAGTGACGATCCATTGCAATACGGTTGTAGCGGCGAAAGGAGGTGTTCGGTGATCCAGCGTAGAGGCTGTATCTGGAAGAACGGGTCTGTTGCGGCGTGGAAGAGCGGCTCTTTAGAGCCGCGTAAGCGAATCCCAATCAATCCGCCCTTTAGGGCCTCGAGCTAAAGCTCGCTTCATAAAGTCTTCGATCTTACGCGGCCATAAATGGCCGCTCTTCCACGCGTCATGGCTGCAAATCGGCTGTTAGAATGATCTGTCCGAGTTATGTTTGAGAATCTCCAAGAAAAACTTCAGCGCGCGTTTAAAACCCTCCGTGGTCAGGCTGTCCTGAATGAAGAGAACATTCAGGAAGCGCTCCGCGAAATCCGTTTAGCGCTGCTTGAGGCTGACGTCAACTTCAAAGTTGTAAAGCAGC
>Ga0209350_1001488_pt1 | contig 10185 bp, 10 predicted proteins | sample GraSoi013_2_20cm_2_FD_185822 | JGI IMG/M metagenome (GOLD analysis project Ga0209350, IMG submission 185822) | Grasslands soil microbial communities from the Angelo Coastal Reserve, California, USA - Sample 09_27_2013_2_20cm (SPAdes) (version 2) | ecosystem: Environmental > Terrestrial > Soil >...
CGCGCTGCCAACCACGGCGGGAAGATCTTCCGAGGCATTCCGGCAACTCAGGCGCACTCGTGGCGCAACGAGTTCGGAACGATCTTCACATTCTGAGCGAACCGAACGTCAGCGGAGGCCCCGCGGGGCCCTTGGGAGTGCGGCTCCGCGGGGCCCGTCGGCCTCGGAAGGAAAACATCTCAACATCGGGCGGTAACAGGCTGAACCTGGGGCGCGGACCGGAGGTCCGTATACGACGCAAGTTCAGACCAATGGCAGCGGGCGCGCGGCATAGAAGTTTTATGTCTGTCGGCCCCTTGTACTACAAACTCAACAACTGGGTGACTTTCGCTTTCAAACGGTCGCTCTACGAAACCAACGCTGTGCCCGTTCCGACGGGTACCTTGCCTTTGTTTAGCGGCATCCCCGCTCGTACCTGGTGCGATCTCAGGTCGGAGGGCGGTACGATCTTTACGTTCTAAAGTCTGGGACGAAGTCGGCGGCCACTCCACGGCAGTTTCAAGCGATTGACTCGCGCGCCCGCGCAGTAGCATCATCGGGTCGGGCAAGCTCCTTTCATCCTTGAAGTGAGCTTGCCGGGCCCAGTTGTTCCTCGGAGGGTAGCAACATGGCAAAGAAAAAACAGGAAGGGTTGTCACGCCGAGACTTTCTCAAGTTGACCGGGAGCGGCGTCCTCGCAGCGGGCGTGGGTTCCGGCCCATTTTTTCTGTTCCCGGAACGCACGGCAGCAGAACAAAAAACACTGAAAATTCTTCAGTGGAGCCATTTCGTCCCCGCGTACGACACCTGGTTCGACGGAACCTTCTGCAAGCAATGGGGACAAAAGCACGACACGAACGTCATCGTCGATCACATCAACCTTGTTGATCTTTCCGCGAAGGCTGCCTCCGAGGCCTCTGCAAAGAAGGGGCACGACCTTTTCATGCTGCTCTCGCCGCCCGCGGCCTACGAGAAGCAAACTATTGACATGTCCCATGTGTACCAGGAAGTGGAAAAGAAGCACGGCAAGAAAATCGATCTCGCGCACAAATCCACTTACAATCCAAAGACCAAGCGCTATTTCGCTTTCTCCGATTCCTACGTCCCTGATCCCGGCAACTGGCATAAGGACTGGTGGACCGACGCGGGTTTCCCGAATGGTCCCGATACCTGGGAAGATCTGCGCGTAGGCGCCAAGAAAATTCGCGAAACCTCCGGCCATCCCTGCGGCCTTGGTCTCTCTCAAGAACTCGATACCAGCATGGCCATGCGCGCGCTGCTCTGGTCCTTTGGCGGCGCCGAGCAGGATGAAGCCGGCAATGTCACCATCAATTCCAAGGAAACCGTCGAAGCCCTGAAGTTCATGAAGGCTCTCTATCAGGAATCCGAGACTCCGGAGGTCTTTACCTGGACTCCGCCATCCAACAACCAGGCCATGCTCGCCGGCCGCGTTTCTTTCGTCGCGAATGCCATCTCCATCACTCGCCAATCCGAAAGGGAGCATCTGCCTATCGACAGCAAGATCATGATCAGCCCGGCGCTGAAGGGGCCGGTTCGCCGCATCGCCGCCGAGCACGTCATGGATTGCTACGTCATCTGGGACTTCGCTGACAACAAGGACGGCGCGCAACAATTCCTGATCGACTACATCGATGCATTCCATGACGGCTTTACCGCTGGCCAGTTTTACAATTTCCCGTGCTTCCCCAGCACCGTCCCCAACCTCAAGCAGGAGATCTCTAATGATCCGCGGGCAACTCCTCCGGACAAATACAAAGTCCTCGGCAACGTTCTCGATTGGGCCACCAACGTCGGTTATCCTGGTTACGGGACGGCCGCTATCGACGAAGCTTTCAAAGCATGGGTCATTCCCACCATGTTCGCCAAAGTGGCGCGGGGCGACGAAACTGCGGAGAACGCGGCCAAGACTGCCGAAGAGGAATACAAGCGTATCTTTGCCAGATGGAAATAGCAAGACGGGGGCCCGATGGCTGTCGTTGCGACACGCGATCTGACAAAGGTATTCAAAGAAGGACACCTCGGAGCCGTCAACAATGTGAACCTCGAGACTCGCGAGGGAGAGTTTCTGGTTTTCCTCGGGCCTTCAGGCTCTGGAAAAACGACTCTCTTGCGGATGATCGCCGGATTGGAAACGCCAACTTCCGGCGAAATCCTTATCGGCGGACGGGTGGTTAACGACCTCAGTGCTCGCGACCGCCGCATCGCCATGGTCTTCCAGAGTTATGCGCTCTATCCGCACCTCTCGGTCTATAAAAACATTGCCTTTCCTCTGAAGGCCCAGAACGTCAGAAAAGAACTCCATAAGGAAAAGGTTGAATGGGCGGCGTCACTTCTTGGCATTGGCGCGCTCCTCGATCGCAAGCCGCGCGAGCTCTCCGGCGGTGAGCGTCAGCGGGTCGCGCTGGCCCGCGCCATCGTCCGCGAGCCTGCCGTTTTCCTGCTCGACGAACCTCTTTCCAACCTCGACGCCAAGCTCCGGGCCTCCGCCCGCGAAGAGCTCGAGCGCTTTCATCGCCGCGTGGGAACCACGACCATCTACGTCACGCACGATCAAGTGGAGGCCATGGCCATGGGCGACCGCGTCATGGTGCTCAACAAAGGTGTCGTTCGCCAGCTCGGCACCCCCACCGATGTCTATGACCATCCTGCTGACACTTTCGTCGCCACTTTTCTCGGCTCGCCGCCCATGAACCTCGCCGAAATCGGTGATGTCATCGTCGGCTTTCGTCCCGAGCATTTCCGCCCCGCTTCCACCGCGGCCGGCGACTCCGTTCCCTTCCGCTTCAAGGTGGAGAATATCGAATACCTTGGCTCGGAGTGGATCGTTTCCGGCACTCCGGTCGGCGGGAAGCTTGACGCCAAGAAAGTCTTCTCGCGCCTCTCCTCGGCGCAGAACCTCCAACTAGGCGGCACGTATGAATTCGCCGTTCCGCAGCATCAACTGAAATTCTTCGACCGCTCCTCCGAAAAACGCGTGGAGCCGAGGGCCGTGTCGTGGCAGTAGCCCGCAACAAAATTAAGTCTATCGGCGCGGCTCAGAGCCCGCTGCTAGGCGCAGCCATGTTTTCTCCCGCGATTCTTTATATCTTGCTTCTCGTCGGCGGGCCCTTTTTTCTTGCCATCTTTTATGCATTCAGCGACGCCCGCATCGGCAACGCCGAAATGCATTTCGTTGGCCTGGAAAACTTCCGCAGCGTCCTGCAAAGCCCCAGTTTTCGCATTGCCATCCGCAATTCGTTCATCTTCACCATCTGCTCTCAAATCGTGGTGATCGTCGGCGCCAACATTCTCGCCATATCCCTGGAAAGGACTTTCCGCGGCCGCGGCATCATCCGTTTTCTCATCCTCCTCCCCTGGGTTGCGCCCATCTCGCTGGGGGCCATTGGTTGGAAATGGATCCTTGACTCCATCTACAGTGTGATCACCTGGGCTCTGGTGGCCGCACACATTTACAAGCCCTTCAGTGCCCCGATGTGGCTCGGCGAACCTCATCTCGCAATCGCTTCCGTCCTCTTGGTCCACAGTTGGCGCCTGATGCCATTTTCCACCGTCATCTTGCTTGCTGGCCGAACCGCAATTCCCAAGGACATCCCGGAGGCCGCCGCTGTCGATGGCGCCGGCTTCTGGCGCACGCAGCTCCAGATCGTCATCCCCATGATGCGGCCCATCATCAGCGTTGCTGTGCTCTTCGGCCTCATCTTCACCTTCACCGACATGACCGTTGTCTACATCCTTACAGCCGGCGGGCCGTTCGACTCCACGCAGACCCTGCCTTCTCTGGCTTTTGCCATGGGCATTCAGGGTAGCGACCTCGCCGCAGGCGCCGCGATTTCGCTCTTCCTTGTGCCTTTGCTGGTGATCCTTGCCTATTTCATGCTGCGCGTGGCTCATCGCGCCGAGGTGAACTGATGGCCAAGGGAATTTCCCGGCGCATCTGGGGTAAGGTCGTCCACGTCCTCGTGCTCGGGACTTTTACGATCCTGCTGGCTTTCCCTTTCTATTGGATGCTGATCACCAGCTTCAAGCAGAACCTCGATCTCTACACGATGGAGAATAACCCATTCCTATTCAACGCCAGGCCCACTCTTGATCACCTGAAGTTTCTCTTCACCGAAACCAGATTCGTCCGCTGGCTAGGCAACACCGCTTTCGTCGGCGTCGCCGTCGTTGCCATCACGTTGTTGCTTGCCGTGCCTGCCGCGTATGCACTCGCCAGGCTTTCCGGACGCTGGGGAGAGCGCCTGGGCATCGGCATCTTTCTCACCTATCTCGTCCCCCCGACTTTGCTGTTCATTCCTCTTTCCAGGGTAGTGGCGTATCTGGGCCTGCAGGATTCCTTGTGGGCGTTAATTCTCGTCTACCCCACCTTCACGGTTCCCTTTTCCATCTGGCTGCTGATGGGATTCTTCAAATCCATCCCCAAGGAGTTGGAAGACGCGGCTATGGTGGACGGCCTCACGCGCTTCGGCGCGTTCATCAAGTTGGTGATTCCCATCTCCGTCTCGGGAATTCTCACCGTGGTGATCTTCACGTTTACCTTGGTAACCCAGGAATTTGTCTATGCGTTGACCTTTATCTCCTCCGAATCGAATCAGATGATCGGGACGGGCATCCCCATCTTTTTGGTTCGCGGAGATGTCTACTACTGGGGAGCACTGATGGCCGCCTGTCTGATCGCGAGTCTTCCTATCGCGTTCATCTACAACCTGTTCCTTGACCGCTTCATCGCCGGCTTCACCGTCGGCGCGGTCAAATAAGCATTCACTTCGAAGACGCACTCTTCAAGCGCAGTGATGTCGTCAATATTTTCCAATTCGGCTCAGTCTCGTCGAGCATTAGCGCCGTTCCAGCGATTTAAGACTTGCTAGAGAAAGCTCGGGAAGCTTCTATACTTCCATTGCAAGACGCCCGCTATGATGATTAAGTTAGCAAATCGGGGAGGGTACGGAAAGTGTCCGACGGGCGCGTTCCATATCCCGCGGGGCTGTTGAATAGAGGTAAGCCGGCTCACCGGACCATGAATACCAGCAGGGAGATATAAATGAGAAATAGAGATCACACTATTTTGGGGGGCATGATTCTAGCACTGGCACTGGGAGTTTCTCTCGCGTCGCACGGGGCAACTCCCGACGCAGAAGTCAGCGAACTGAAAGTCACGATCCACGAATGGGACGTGCCCACGAAGGGAGCGCATCCGCATGATCCGGCCGTCGGGCCGGATGGTGCGCTGTGGTTCACGGAACAGATGGCCAACAAGCTGGGGCGGCTTGATCCCGCTACAGGCACGTTCAAAGAGTATTCGCTCATTGAGGGGAAGAATTCAGGTCCGCACGGCCTGGTGGCGGACAAAGATGGAAACATCTGGTACACGGCGAATTTCGGCGGTTACATTGGAAAGCTCGATCCGCACACAGGGAAGGTGACGGAATACAAGATGCCCGATGAAAGTGTGGACGATCCACACACTGCCGTCTTCGATGCCCGCGGAATCCTGTGGTTCACGGCGCAAGGGGGGAACGCGGTGGGCCGGCTCGATCCGCGCACAGGAAAGATCGAATTGAAGAAGGTGCAGACCGAAAGCGCGCTGCCATACGGAATCCAGATCAACAGCAAGGGAGTGCCGTTTTTTTGCGAACTCGGCACGAACAAAATGGGCAAGATCGATCCCGCGACGATGGGAATCACGGAGTACAAATTGCCAGAGGGAGCACGGCCGCGCCGGTTGGCGATCGCGGCTGACGACAAGATCTATTTCACGGACTTCAAGGGTGGGAATGTGGGCCGGCTCGATCCCCTTACCGGCGCCGTAAAGATGTGGCCGTCACCTGGCGGTCACAACTCAGGCCCCTACGGCATTGCGATTACACCGGACGGAATGGTCTGGTACAGCGAATCGGGAGTAAAGCCAAACACGATTATTCAATTCGATCCGAAGACGGACAAATTCGCGCGCGCCGCCATTCCTTCGGGTGGCGGCGTGGTGCGCAATATGGCGGCAACGGCCGACGGGAGGGTGTATATTGCTTGCAGCGGCGTGGACAAAGTTGGCGTAGTGGAACGCGTCCGCTGAGGCCCCTTCACTGCAATACGGTCCTTCGTGTCGTGGAGGATGCAATGAACGCAACAGCCGCAAGACCCAAAGAACAACTCTGTCAGGGAGTTTCGCGCGTGGATGAACCCTGCGACCGCAGTGCTCAGCAGTTTTGCGAGCGCTGCGGTCAATGGTATTGCCGGGCTCATTTTCCTGACCCCGACTGGCATCCATGCGCACCGGAACAGGGTGCGGGCTGATTCGCTGCCGATTTCTCCGCCGAATGGCCCATTGGCGATTGCACAGCAGCCGCCGCGCGAATTCTTGACGGCGGCGCGCGCCTCCGTTAGCGTCAAAGGGTGCGGAGTGCCTCCCCGATCCGCCTGTGCGCCAAGCGCAAATTATTCCTGATGAGAGAATCCATTGGCCAACGCGATCATCACGCTCACAACTGACTACGGAACCAACGACCATCTGGTCGGAACGCTGAAGGGCGTAATCCTGAAGATCAATCCCGATGTAACCATCGTGGACGTGACGCACAACGTCACGGCTTTTGATTTGCTCGACGGGGCCCTGGCGATTGGCTCTGCGTATTCCTACTTTCCGCCGAAGACGATCCACGTCGTGGTTGTGGATCCCGGTGTAGGAACGGAGCGTCGTCCGTTGCTGGTCAGCGCTCAGAATCAGTATTTTATAGCGCCTGACAACGGCGTGCTGTCTGTCATTTATGAACGTGAGAAAGATAGTCTGATCGTGCGCCATGCGAATGTCGAACACTACTACTTGCAGCCGGTGAGCAAAACTTTTCATGGACGAGACATCTTTGCCCCAGTTGCCTCCTGGCTCTCAAAAGGCTGGCAGACCCCAAGCATGGGAGATGAAATTAGCGACTATAAGAAGTTCTCGATTCCCCGCCCCAAGGAGTCGGATGGAGCCATGAAGGGCGCAGTCATGCGCACCGATGCGTTCGGCAATTTGATTACAAATTTTCGCGCGGAAGATTTGCCGGAATCGGCGCTGAACGGCGGCGCAATCAAGCTTCAAGTGGGGACCCATCAAGTGACCCGACTGGTGGATACCTTTGCGCGCGGCAACAACGGGGAGCCCATCGCTTATGTCGGTTCGAGCGGATACCTCGAGATTGCCGTGAACAAGGCGAACGCGGCCCGCACCCTGAGCCTGGGCCGCGGTACTCCGGTGATCCTGACCAAATCGCGGGACTAGTCTTGCGTGAATTTCTCGAGATCAGGTTGGCAGGACAGCCTCACCTATTTATGGCGGCCACGCTTCTGACGAGTGTCGTGTTTGCCGCGTCATGGGCACCTGCGCAGCGCGTGATGCGTGTCGATCCCATCGTGGCCTTGCGGTACGAGTAAATCATGGTCCCCTCTGGGGACCACAACGAAGGATGAAATGAGCCTGAGGAACAAGGCTTTGTTTTCAAGAGATAGACGGCTATTTTCGTAGGAGTGAAGACTTTCCTAGCTAAAGGCTGTTGAAAAACCCCGAGTTTGGATTTGCTCTCTGGAGACCCGGAATTTCGTCAGAGATTTGCTCTGCTCGTTCCCTACGCTGCCCTCCTGCCCAGCAGCCTTACAACCCGTAACCAAAAGGTGACGACACCCAGGAGGACGCGGTGATCCCCGATGGTCCAGCCAGAGTGGACCCACATCGTGGGTAGTCAAGAATTCCGAGTGAAGCGCAAAAGATTCCCGTGAGCCCGCACGACTCCAAGCGGGTGGCGTGCTTGCTACCGGTGCAGCGGTGCGCCAGGGGAAAACGAATTCGCTCGGGCCGAGAACCGCTCGATCCTCAGCGACCGGTCGGTGGTGATGCAGACACCGGAAAGGATGCAAGAACCAGAGCAGGGATAGAACTCCCACCCACATCCAGAGCCAGGCCCACCCTCGCTTCATGGCTCACGCGCCTCGCGCGCACGCTGCAAGTTGCGCTCCTTATTCATCTCCGCCAGCTCCCGCAAACACTCCTGCAGCTCTTGCCAGGCAGCTACTCCTCCCCGCGTCGCTTCCTCCGCCCCTTTCGGCACGTAGTAGCCCGTGGTCTTCCCCTTCTCTCCGCGATAGCTGATATAGAGGTGCGGACCATGCTTGGGTCCGCCCTTGTGGCAATGGCAGCCCGGCTGTCCACACGTGCGGTAGGTTTCCGACAAGGCTCCGAAAACCGCCACCCGGGCCAGACGCGCGATCTCGCTCAGCAGCTTCCGCCGTCGGGCGGAAGTAGTCGCTTGCAGCATGCTCGCTCCTCCTGTGCTCTTTTCTTGCGCTCCTGCCAACGGGCCAGCGAAAACAGATTTTTAGTGATCACCGACCAGCCCACATAGCGCTGGAATCCGCGTTCTCCTTTGTAGAAGGCGCGCCACATCGAAAACGGATTCTTCAAGTGACTGATGGTGGCTTCTTCCCCCGCCCGCCAGTGCAGCGCTCGCTTGAACCAACGTTCCTTCTGGTGTTGGGCACGTGTCTCCGACAAGCGCCCACGCGCCGGCAGGGCTACCTTCCTCACTCCCAGATCCTTCGCCTTGCGCTCGTTCTCCGCCGAGAAAAATCCGCGGTCCGCCGTCGCCAGGGTGGGAGCCTGCCCGAACATATCCTTATGTTGTTCCAGGGCGGGCAAGAACGAATCCGTGTCCGCCGTATTCCCCTCCAGAACTTCGTAACCGCTCACGATCCCGTTCTCCACTTCGTCGATGCGCACCAGCCGGCCAAACTCGTTCGGCTTATGCGCCTTCCCCTTGCGGATCACTTGCGTATGCGGCTCAAACAGGCTCAGCACTTTCCCCGCGACGTGATTGTTCCCTCCCAACACGCGTTCTTCCGTTTGCGCAATCACTTTCTGCACCAAAGGCAGAAAGTGGCGCAACTGGCTGGCCTGTGCTTCCATCCCTACCAAATTGCGCACCACCTCGAGTCCTCCCGATTCCCATCGCCGCAACGCCTGCCCCGCCTCCCGCACCACGCCTCGAGTCAGGCCCAGCAGCTTGCGATAGCTCTCCTGCATGCGCTCTCGACTCCTCTGGGTCAGGGACTTCGCCGCGCGGCTGATCTCCAGCAAGCGATGCTTCACCGCGCGTCCGTGATTCACCACCTCCAGGGCACCCGCCTGGCATTTGGCCGCCATGCGTTTCAGCGCGCGGCTGAGCACGCGAATGCCGTCCCCCAAAAGCGTGCTGTCACTGGGGTAGTGCACATTGCTTTCCACGACCGTAGAGTCGATTCGAATTTTGTGTCCGGGGGCCGCGTGCTTCTCGCGCGCCAGTCCCACCACACGGTGATGAATCTGCTGGGTGGCCTCCGGACTCAGCACCGCGAACAGCCGGCTGAAGGCGCTATAGGTGGGCGTGGCCTCGGCGTCAAAGCGTGTGAAGCGGCGGTAGATCAGGTTGCTGCGCAGTTCGCGATCGAGATTACGAAAGCTCCAACCCTTCAGGTGTTTGAGAACGCAGCAGCGCAGGAGGCCATCGGGAGCGATACCGGGGCGGCCGTTGCGCGCCGAAGCGGGGCGACGACTGGCCAGGCAGTCGCGGACCAGATCGACCAACAGGGGGTCGTCCAGGAGGTGATCTACGGGTTCGAGCAAGTCGTCCTTCAGCCAGGATTGGTGTTGGGTCGGGGAGAGCATGCCTAATCGACTATATCGATTAGGCATCTGATTGTCAAGAGAAAAATGAGAAAAATCGAAGGAGCCTCTTGCGAACGGTCACGTTCGCAGCGCCGCTGCTCGCATTCGGCTGGGGTTAGGCCGGGGGTTTTTCAACAGGCTTTAGCTAGGCAGCGGCCGGCGCCGGTTGCTTCCGCCTGTGCCAGTAACCCAATGCCGCGAACAGAAGGACCGCAGGCACGCCGGTCAGTCCGCAAGCGATAAAGAAAATGCCGTAGGCGTGAATGAGGCCGTGCGTAGTGCTCAGGCTTTCGACGGCAGCACCGGAAAATCCCTTCAAGATCTTTCCCAGCCAGGCATAGGTTGAACTCAAGAGCGCATACTGCGTGGCGGTGTATCCTAGATTGGTGAGACTCGACATGTACGCGACAAGCGCAACGCCTGCAAAGCTGAGGCCGAAGTTGTCACCTGCCATGACGAGCGCGAAGAGAGGAATACTCGCGCCCGCGAACGCGAGAGTGGCAAACGCGGCA
>Ga0209350_1001490_pt1 | contig 10179 bp, 10 predicted proteins | sample GraSoi013_2_20cm_2_FD_185822 | JGI IMG/M metagenome (GOLD analysis project Ga0209350, IMG submission 185822) | Grasslands soil microbial communities from the Angelo Coastal Reserve, California, USA - Sample 09_27_2013_2_20cm (SPAdes) (version 2) | ecosystem: Environmental > Terrestrial > Soil >...
TCGCCGCAGCCTGCCGCCAGTTGGGAATGGACCGCCTGAAGCCTCTCAAAGAAGCGCTCCCACCCGAAATCCCCTACGAAGAGATTCGTCTCGTCATAGCCGGCCTCCGCACCGAAATTCCATCGAGATAAGAGGGCAGGACTTCAGTCGTGCAAGGTCCCTGTAGTGACGGGTCTTCAGACCCGTGCTTTCAACCGCGCCCGGAGGGCAAGTTCGCTTTCGAGGCACGGCCAATCCTGTCTGTGCATTCCTTGTAGGGGCACGATACATCGTGCTGCCTCTTCGATGCAGCCGTTCGAGAATTAAGGAACGCGAAGTCCCAGGGCGCCAGCGAGCCGCGCTTGATTCTTATCAAACGTGCAGAACGAACTAGCTCGAAGAGCGAGGGCCGAAGCAACATGCAGGACATCCAAGGAACGAGTGCCGAGGAGCCGGGTCTGGGTTCGGGCAATCCTCCGGGCATGTGCAAAAGTCGCGGCCGATATCGGCACGATACGGATCAGGCCGTCGTGCACATCCCTAGAAAGCGAAAGCAGAACAGCCTGCTCCTCCGAAGCGCGCAACTCCTTCCGCAAAATGCGCCAATTTAGCACGTTGATGAACTCGAATTCGGCGAAGTCGGTGGCGAGGAGAGGTGGCCTGACGCGCTTCATGACTGCTGCGGCCGCGGAGGAGTTGGCGTCGGGGACGAAAAGAGAGAAGAGGAAGGTGGTGTCCGCGTAGACGATCAAAAGCGTTCCCGCTCGGCGGCGAGCTGCTCGGCGCCGGAAACCTTCAGGCGTTTTTTGCCGAAAGCCTTTTTCTGGCGCGCAAGGAAGTCCGGGAAGGCCGCGGGAGCAACAGGATCCGGCGGGAGCAGCCGTGCAATGACGCGCTTGCGCTTCGTAATGTGAATTTCCTCGCCATCACGGAGAAGGTCCTCGACAGCGGCGAATCGATAACGAAGATCGCGCACGCTGGCTTTCTTCATGTGATGCATTTTAGCATCACATACATTACCGAGCAAGAAAAATCCCCACCTTTCGCTTCGGGAAAGATGGGGCATCCAGCCAAGGTTCGCGCAGCCGCGCAATTCCGGCCAGCGGTATGATGGCGGTGGAAGGAGAGACAGAATGCCTGAAGAACTTGTTCTCGCAACTCCTTCTTGCCAAGATATCGCGGCGCGCGGTGAGGCGACTTACGGTGAAAAATACTGCGCGGAGCTGGAAAAAACTTCAAACGGAAAATTCATCGCGATCAACGTAACCAACGGCGACGGCACTTTGGCCGACACCGGCGAGGATGCAGTCCGCCTGGCACTCGAAAAGGATCCCTCGGGCTTTTTTCATCTCATGCGAGTGGGGCATAAAGCCGCGTTCCAGGCGATGGAACATGAGCTGTGCCCGTTAAAGCTGGATCCCTTGTAAACGGGCATCCCTGTATCGAACCCTGGTTTCTTCCGACGGTAAGAAAAACGTCAAGCAAAACGAGCCGCGTTACCGTGCCAAAGGGACCAGTGCGACTTGCGGTTGACACGACGGGGTAGGCGGGCTAGCTTGGCTAGCCGTGACTTGACACGCACGCTAGTAAGGAAGAAAAAGAGACGGACACGAAGTCATGGCATCAGCCGGCAAAACGAAACACGAGCGAGCGCTGTTGGAAGGTCTCCGCCACGCAGTGCATGGCTTGCGCGCACCGTTCACGTGCGGTGGTACTCTCGTGCTCGAACAGCCGGTCACCCTCTGCTTCCCAGACAATACTCAAGTCCCTGTGCTGCGCGCGAAAGACACCTTCGAACAGGGGCAGCTTCTCCGGTCACTGGTCGAGCGTTGCGCGCCGGCTGCATTCGGCATGGGGCGGAAGACGGGGTACGATCGCGCCGTCCGCGATGCCCTCCAGATGAAGGCTGAAGGTGGCGCTTTTTCTGTCCTTCACTTCGACCCCGTGGCGGCCGGCGTACTTGAACAGATCCGTCACGAGTTGGTACCACACGTTCCCGAGCCGCTCACCGCGGAGCTATACGCCCTCAATGTCTACGCGACCGGGGGCCACTTTGTGCCGCACAAGGACACCCCACGCGGCAGCGACATGCTCGGTACGCTCGTTGTGTGCTTGCCGGCGCAGTTCTCGAACGGAGCGTTCGTCGTCAAGCACCGTGGCGTCTTTCAGACCTACGACTGGGGCCACGCAATCAGGGAGCAGGCCGAGCCGACGCGCATCCACTGGGCTGCCTTTTTCGGCGACGTGGACCACCAGATCGAGAGGGTTTGTGGAGGCCTGCGGGTGACATTGACGTACCTGATCCGGCGCGGCACCAACGCCGCGCGAAGCGCCATGCCCGGCGGAGATCTCGTGGCGCTCAACACGCTCGTACGGCAAAAGCTTCGTGACTTGCTGGACGATCGTCGGTTCGTGGCCGAGGGTGGAACGCTCGCTTTTCCCTGCGCCCATCTGTACCACCAGGACGCGCGCTTCCAGCGCAAGCAGCGACCGCTCTCCCGTCAAACTGTGTCCGCCTTGAAGGGTCGTGATCACGCCGTTGCGGGAGCAGCGATGGCTGCGGGGCTGAAGGTGACCCTCTGTCCATACATGACCGAAACCTGCGCCGACGAGACTTGGCAACTCGATCACTTCCCGACCCGGCACGAGCGGGCTGCGTTGGGTGACCAGATGGACCCGACGGACCTGGAAAATGCGCTGGCTGTCCGGGCGAGCTCAGAGGACGCCGGAGACTTCGATGTCGTTTGGGTGGATCCGCCGCCGCATTCCAATGCACAGCCCACCATGTACCCCAAGATAACGGACCGCCGGACCCACCCCGTGGATCCGGATTTGCCCGCCCTCATGCACCTCCACGCGTGTGAGTACAGCGCTACGGGCTATTTTGGAAACGAAGGCAGCGATATCGACCTCTACATCTACTGCGCGCTGCACGTAGCCATCCCGCCGTATGGCGAAGGCGCTCGTGCTGTGACCAGAACTGAGCCTTCTCGAGTGTCCTCATCAGCACGCCGGCGACGAGGACAGATGTGATGCGGCTCGCCACGGCGCGCTTGCTGCGCAACACGCGAACGGATGGCCACACGCCAGGCAGGTCAGTCTAATCCCGTGTGAGGGTTCGAGCTTCCCCTTGCCGATCCGCCAAACGAGGCGGAAGCGTTCCGAACACTCGGGGCAGAGGGCGAGGCCTATACTGCTGATGACTTATAGTATTTGGCGTGGAAGAGTCGCCATCGGGAAGGACGACCCTCCATGTCGGTTGAAGTCATCGATCTGAGGACGCTCGCAAGCACGCCGACCGCTTCATCGCAGGCGAACTAGTCAAGATGACGCATTCCTCTCCGGACTGGTTGAAGCGTTTCTTCGGTCGCGAATTGCGCGGTCAGGACAAGCAGCGAGAATGACGCCAGCATACAAGGCGCAAGTCACGTGAAGGGCTCTTGTCAAAGAGCCTTCCTAATCGCCAATTCGAATTATCTCACCAGGCCGCATAGTTTTTAGGTGGTCGAGACAGGTCGTCATCAGTGGCAGAAGGTCTTCAAACAGAACTGATTTCCCGCAGAAAACAATGACTGCGATTTGACGATCGGCCAAGTTCTGTTGATACTCAAAGCCTCGATCTACCGTCAACAACACGTCGAACTTCGCTGCTTCTGCCTCTTTGAGAAGTTCACCATTCTCAAGTCCTGCGAACCCAGCGTACCGAGCGGTCTGACAGTCGTGCCCTGGGAAATGATGGCGCAGTTGCTCGTCTTCACACTCATCAAGTAGAACCCGCATTCAGGCCTTGGTCGATAGGAGCTGTTGTGCTTCTTCAAGCGCGGCGATGGCCAGCTCGCGCGAAACGGTGGGGTATCCCGCTAGAAACTCTTCGAGGGTGTGTCCTCGTTCCAGTGAGTCGAACAAAAGCTGGAGTGGCACGCGCGTACCCCGAAACACGGGCGTTCCACCTAAAATCTTGGGATTTTTAACGATCACGCTTTCCATACAATCTCCGTCCGCCTTCCTCAAAGAGTATATCACTGCCCTCATCAGGCGATTCGAGAGGACCCCATACGTGACCGTTGGGGTACGTCTTCTGAAAACCCCATCCGATCTGAAAACACAGAGGTTCGGTTCATTCGTGAGATCATGGTGGCTACGATGAGCTCCCTTTTCGCCGCCCTTTTCGCCTTGTTAGCCTTCAGTTTTCGAACCCGTGCTGCCACTGCAGGCGGAGATCCTCGCGCTTCGTCACCAACTTGCGGTCTTCCAAAAGAACGCGCCGCTTGCGCCTCCGCCGCTGCGACCGGCTCTCGTGGGTTGTGTTGTACCGATTCTGGTCCGGTTGGCGGCGATGTCTCGAGATGGTTCAGCCCGACACGGTCCTCCGTTGGCACCGCCGAGCTTTCGCCTGGCATTGGACCAGGAAATCCCGCCGCCTTCCCGGAAGGCCAGAAGTTGCGGCGAACATTCGAGATCTAATTCGGCGCATGAGCCAAGCCAACCCTTTGGTGCACGCCGCGTTCACGGAGAACTGCTCAAGTTGGGGATTGCGGTGGCGCAATCCACGGTGGCCAGATATTTGCGTCGGTCCCGCAAACCACCTTCCCAGAATTCGTTGCCCTCCAACTCCAAGATCGACATCGGTCAAGAGTTGGAACGGTTTCGCCCCCGGTCGGTAACGGCGGCTGTCGAATAATAGCTTCAGCAATTCAGGGTAACGGCCTTCATTCAGCTTCCCAGCGTCCAACGCAACGGGCAGCCTGCACTTGACGGGAGTCGTACTCGGCCTGATGTCTCGGTTCGTTGTTCATTGTTCATAGGAGCTTGTGTTGACTCCATTCAGGCTTTAGCTTTTGCTCCAATATTGCTCCAGCTGCTTCTTCGCCGCGACCTCCGCAGTGTGAGAGGTCGACATAAGTCTGCACCGGATTTGTGCTTCCCATTCGTCCATCTCCGACGCTGCCGCCGTCAGGCGAGTAGAAGACTCCGGAGTCATCAGGTATCAGGAGTATCAAGTTTTCGCCCGATTCCACGCGTTTTGATTCGGTGAGTTCTTCGAAACTCTTGATGTACTCTTCATCAACATAAAGCCAAGTCTTGGGCTGCCTCACGTGAGGCGCCTGAACGTCCGCTGCCGAGAACGCAGCGTACGCGGCGAAACCGCCTGCTTTGAGGTCAAGCTTGTACAAGGCATCTCGCAGTCGGTTGCCTTGCAGCAACGTAAAATAATCGCGTCGCTGGTGCCGATCGAAACGGTATACGTCTCGCCACGCGAACAGCAGTTTGAGCGGGTCGCGCAACTGAAAGCCACCGTCCGGCAAGACTGCGATAAATGCCTCCTCCCTTAAATGTCTGACTACTTTATTCACTAAGCCGAGGCTGGGAAGTGGTACAGGAGTCTTGAGATTTCCGAAATGTGATTCCATACTTCTTTGAGTCCAGCGGACTCCGGCGTTTTCGGGCGCTAGGAGCGCGCGAATTACGCGTCCCGCCACAGGGGTGCTCAAATTCGCCGTCGGGCGAGAGCCGGTATGGACTGGTTCATTGCCGCGGCGTTCTAGGTAGATGACGTTGGGCACGTTTATGTGGCAGTTTCCGGAAAGGTCGTACCAGCTCCAGGCGTGCTGGACGCACAAGTCAGCGAGCCTGGGAGAGACAAATGGCATCGCTAGTACGGGCACTATTGGACTAGGATGCCTTGAAGGGCGGATCTTTTTTTCGGTAAGGGCGTGAAAGTTGCTGGGACGCATTTCTCTCTTGCATTCGATAGCCAGTATCGCTTTACCTTCCGGGAGTGTTAGGGTCGCCTCCAGGTCAAAACCCGTGTCGCGCGGACTTTCAATCCGCTTCACATGCCAGTTTCGCAGCCAAGGAACGCTGGCTAGCAGTTCTTTGAGTTTCGACGCCAAAGCTTGCTCCAGGCCTTTTTGTGTCACGGTATTCATGTTCACGGAATCCTATGTGTTCACGAATTCGTGAACATAGCATGATTCGTGAACACATTTCAAGTCAGTTTCGTGGTATGAGATGACATGGTAGGGCTAGGTTGGCTAGGTTGGCTAGGCTCTCGCGCGAGGGGGAAGCTCAAAACGGAAATCCTGGTCAAACAAGCGCAATGAGAACAACGATAAAGGAGAGCACGAAATGAGGAGTACTAGGATCGTGCCAGGGGTCATCGTGGTTGTTGCATTTCTTATTGGCTTATCAGTATCTCGGGCTCAGTCCAGCGCTGAGCAGGAACTACGGCGTGCGATCGAGAGTGGGCAGATGCAATCTGCCGACGATCTCATTTTTTGGAGCGGCGCATTTGATCATCCGATCATCGGTAAGGCCAATCTAGAGACTCAAGGAGCGGAAATAGCGAAAACGCGCAAGAACGAGAAGCGCGGTCCGGAAAAGATTGAGCGGCTTGTCGTCTCAACATCTGGCGATCTGGCGTATGATTACGGCGCCGCCCCCCTTGAGTTCGATGATGCCCAAACCGGAACGCATGTATCTTTCACGCCGACGCACCTGCGGGTTTGGAAACGAGAGAAGGGAGTCTGGAAACTCGCGGCCGCGTTCATGCGACCGAATCCGTCAAAGATTTGTACCGAGTAAAGCCACTTTCCCAGCACTTACGGGCTGGGTTAACGCCTGGCGCGCCAGCGGCGCTCGGCTCGGCATGACGACCGTTCGTGGGGTCGTCAGAGCGCCGAAGGTGCGGCACCTAACCAAAAACTAATTTCGAATCGAATTCAGGCCGTGTTTCTTTAATAAGGCGAGAAATTCCCCATCAAAGCTCATTTTTCTGTATCCAGCGCTTACGCGCTGGGCTAACCTCTGGCGCGCCTACGGCGAAGGAAGAATGCAGTCCGCGGTTAGAGGTTGCGGATCACACGCCATCCGAATCAGCGGCCATCGGTCACGGAACATGGATCACGATTCACTCGGATGGCAGAATACGCTTCGCTCTGCCGTACAGATTTTCCGTCTTAATTTAGCTGAGGCCAACGAACATTTCCGCCATACCGAGCAAGACCAACGCCACGCGAGCGGCCGTGCGCAAGGCCGCCTTGCTTCCCTTCGTGTTCGTGATGTACGCGTACGCGACGGGCGGGCCGTTTGGGCTCGAAGACATGGTGACGACGAGCGGACCGGGGCTGACGCTGCTCTATCACCTGTTTATTCCCTTGTTCTGGTGCATTCCGGTTTCGCTGGTGGCGGCGGAATTGACCACCGCGATTCCCGTCGAAGGCGGATTCTACCGCTGGGTGCGCGCGGCGTTTGGCGACTTTTGGGGATTTCAGGCCGGTTGGTGGAACTGGAGCGCTTCGTTCCTTCTGGGCGGCACGTACGCCGTTTTGACGGCAGACTATCTGACGTTTTTCTTCCCTGGGCTTGTCGGCTGGAAGCACTACGCGATTGCCGTCGTCGTGATTGCGCTGATCGGCTACATCAACGTGCGCGGCATCCAGATGGTCGGCGCGGTGGCGACGGTTCTGGAAATTTCCATCCTGCTGCCTATCGTGGCGCTGTGCGGGATCGCGGCAACGAAGTGGCACCACAATCCGTTTTCGCCGCTGGTGCCGCCGCATGTTCCGCCGTTTCAAGTCTTCGGCGTGGGGCTGGCGCTGGGTTTGTGGCTCTATTCCGGCTACGAGCAGGTGTCCAGCGTGGCCGAAGAAGTGCAAAACCCGCAGCGGAATTATCCGATCGCGCTGACCATCGTCGTGCCGCTGTCGATAGCGACGTATTTTCTGCCGACGATGTTTTCGCTCGCCGCGCTCGGCGACTGGCAGAAGTGGCATACCGGATATTTTTCCGACGCCGCGCGGCTGATCGGCGGGCCCTGGCTGGGATTTGCGATGACTATCGCAGGGATGATCACCAATCTTTCGCTGCTGAATGCGACTGTTCTGACCAGCACGCGCATGCCGTCCACGATGGCCGACGACGGCTATTTTCCCTCGGCGTTTTCGTCGCGCCACCCGCGCTACGGCACGCCATGGATCGCCATCATCGCGTCTTCGATCATTTACGCGCTGTTGGCGCAGAAGACGATGGTTCAGCTTCTGACCGTCTACGTGTGGTTGCGCATTGGCGTGACGGTTCTGACGGTGCTTTCGTCGTGGCGGCTGCGCAAGACGCAACCGGATTTGGCACGGCCATTCCGCATTCCCTGGGGCCGCGCGGGCCTGCTTTACGTCATCGTTGCGCCGCTGGTGATGAGCGTCGTGGCGCTGGTGGGCAGCGACCCGTTCGCGCGCAAGTGGGGGCCGTTTCCCGTGCTGCTCGGTCCGGTGATGTATTTTGTGCTTCGGAGAGGCAAGTTGGCGGCGTGAAGCTGTCTCTACCGCTTGATCGATCTCGCCGCGCAGGGGCGCAGCATGCTGCGCCCCTACAGGAGAGAAACAATCAGGAAAGGAAATCAAGAATCTTGTACCAAGCGCCGGCGAGAGGAAGCGCCCACGTGTTGCCGCTGCGCAGGCCAAATGGCGCGCCGCGAAACGGTATGCCGTCGAAGGGAATGTCGTTGGGATCGCCGCAGATCAGCCCAGCGAGCTTTGCGCCGAACCAGGTGGCCGCGGCGACGCCGTGGCCCGCAAAGCCCGCGGCGAAGTACATGCCGTCGATTTTTCCCGCGTGCGGCATGACGTCCAGCGTGAAATCGAGAGTGCCGCCCCAGACGAATTCGATTTTAATGTCGCGCAGTTGCGGGTACACATCGATCATGCCGCGACGCAGAATTTCCGCGCTCTTGCGGACGGTGCTTTCGGTTTCCGGAAAGAAGGCGGCGCGGCCGCCGAAAAGCATGCGATTGTCCGGCGTGACGCGGTAGTAGTACAGAAAGTGTTTCGAGTCGTAGATCATGCGGTTGCGCGGGCTGAGTTCGCGCGCCAGATCGCTGGGCAGAACTTCCGTGGCGATGATGTACGAGCCGATGGGAATGATTTTTTTGCGGAGCGCGGGAGTAGCATCGGTCGTGTACGCGCCGCTGGCGAGAATCACTTCGCGCGCGGTGATGGCGCCCCTTGAAGTATGCGCGCGGAATTTGCGCGCATTGTTGTTCTTCTCTAGCTCGATAGATGTGACGCGCGTGCGCTCGAACAGGCAAGCGCCGGCGCGCTGCGCGGCATGCGCGAGGCCAGCGACGTACCGCGCGGGATTCAGGCCCGCGCTGGTTTCGTCCACCATGCCACCCAAATAGATTTCGGAACCGATTTCACGGCGCAGCTCGCTTTTCGGGATGATGCGCAATTCATGATTGAATTCGCGCTTGACGAGCGCAGCGGATCCTTCATAGCCATCGAAGTGCGCCTGCTTGCACGCCACTTCCAGGTGGCCACAGCGCGAGAAGTTGCAGTCGATGTTCTCCTCGCGCACGATCTGCTCGACGCAGTCGATGGTATCGAGCGAAGCAGCATACATTTTGCGAACGGTTTCGCGGCCGTAGCGCTTGATCAACGTGGGCACAGGCAATTTCATGCCGGTGAGGACCATGCCGCCGTTCCGCGAGCTGGCGCCCCAGCCAAAAGTTTCGGCTTCCAGCACGGCGACACGGACGCCGCGTTTCGCGAGCGTGCGCGCAGCGGAGAGTCCGCAGAATCCCGCGCCAACAACGGCGACATCGATGCTGTTCGGCAAATCGCGCGCCGGTTGCGCCGGCGGCGTGGTCACCGTCTCGAGCCAGTAGTTTTTTTCTTTTGTCGGCATGAAGAGCGGCAAGAAGCGCAGGGAATCTTAGCATCACCCGGCCCTCTCCGGAGAAATACACACAAAGAAGCAGCGTAGGCAAAGGAAAAAAAGAGCGAAAAAATGGACAACGGAAAGCAGCCATTCTTGCTTGGACGTTGAGAAATAGAAAAGACGGCAGAGCGTGACCTGACTCCGCCGTCTTATTTCTCTCCATGCTCTTGCTTTTCCCGAAAAAGAAAATACCGGAGAGGCTACTCTTCGTCGCCGTCGAGGCCATCCGTAGGAGTGAGCTTGCCGAACAAACCGTCCTGTTCATTGTTGATACCGGCGGTGAAGAACAAGGTGTTCGCAGGGCCGGCTCCCCCATCGTTCCCGAACGTGAGCGACCACAAACCGTCAATGGTCACGATGGAATCATCGGGATTCTTCAGGAAGCCGATGAATTTGTAAGTGAATCCGTTAAAGGCGGCGACCCAACCACTGCCGAAGTTGCCGACGAGAATGGCGTTGCTGAATTCGCCGAAATCGCGCGTGGTC
>Ga0209350_1001496_pt1 | contig 10160 bp, 8 predicted proteins | sample GraSoi013_2_20cm_2_FD_185822 | JGI IMG/M metagenome (GOLD analysis project Ga0209350, IMG submission 185822) | Grasslands soil microbial communities from the Angelo Coastal Reserve, California, USA - Sample 09_27_2013_2_20cm (SPAdes) (version 2) | ecosystem: Environmental > Terrestrial > Soil >...
AACAGAAGAACCGCCGTGCTCGTGGGAGCGCTGTTTCTCATTTCGACCGCGACATTCATCGTCAGCAATGCGCTGATCACACCGCTGCTGGGCTCCCACAACTTCCTGGCCGCTGTCGCCGACCACGCGCAGCTCATGATCGCGGCGACGCTGATTGCGCTCATCGAAGGGACCGCCACCGTCGGCATCGCGCTCGCGCTGTATCCGATCCTGAAACGGCAGCATCCGGCGCTCGCTCTTGGCTACGCGGGCATGAGGATTGCGGAACTCGCCATAGCTGTCGTCGGTTTTGGTCTCGGTGGGCTCTTGCTGGTGACCCTGAGTGCAACGGCCGCAAATGGGGCGAATAGTGAAACGCTCGGCACCCTTCTCGTCGCGCTGCGCCACTGGACACTGATGCTCGTCTACCTCTACACCGCCATCGGCGGCTTGATGCTTAGCTACATGCTGCTCAGGACCAGGCTCGTTCCCCGAGGGCTGTCGGTGCTCGGTCTCATCGGCTACGTGGCGTTGCTGCTGGCAGCGGTGCTGGACATGCTGGGCCTCATCGACACGGTGGCTGGCCTGGGACTGGTCGGGCTCGTTCCCGGAGGCCTGTTCGAACTCCTCCTGCCGATCTGGCTCTTCGCGAGGGGATTCAAGTTGACCGCCAGTGACAGCATGCGCGTCGCGCTCGTTAGCGGCTAAGCCCGCAATGCAAGGCCCGCGTCAATGACCTTATTGGAGCGGGCCGTCTGGGTCAGGATGGTGCCCAAGAGAGCTATGAAAGGATCGCATCATGCCAACAGTGAATAGCAGTATGCAAGGGAAGATCTGCATGGTGACCGGCGCCAATTCAGGTATCGGGAAAGCAACTGCGCTGGAGCTGGCACAGATGGGTGCAACCGTCGTGATGGTCTGCCGGGACCGTGCCAGAGGCGAGGAAGCCAGGAGCGAGATCACCACGAAAAGCAGGAATAACGCTGTTGATCTCCTGCAAGCAGACCTGTCATCGCAACAGTCCATACGACAACTTGTCGAGCATTTTAAGCAGCGCTATACGCACCTGCATGTGCTCATCAACAATGCGGGAGCGGCCTTCACCGGGCGGCGAGAAACCGTGGATGGATTGGAGATGACATTCGCCGTGAACTATCTGGCGCCTTTCCTGCTGACAAATTTGCTGCTCGATGTGCTCAAAGCCAGCGCGCCAGCACGGATTGTCAATGTCAGTTCTGCTTCACATAAATCAGGCTACATTCAGATGGATGATTTGCAAGGAGAGAAACACAACAGGTCCATGCGTGCCTATCCTCAATCCAAGCTCGCCATTGTACTGTTCACCTACGAACTTGCGCGCAGACTGCAGGGAACGGGCGTGACTGCCAACTGTCTCGACCCTGGCTTCGTGGCAACGAATATCGGACAGACAGGTGCAAGCCTCCCCGTTCGCCTACTGATCAAGTTGATCAGGAGCTTTGGCACAAGCCCCGAAAAGGGGGCGAAAACATCGATCTACCTGGCCTCCTCACCCGAGGTGGAAGGCGTCACAGGCAAATACTTTGTGAAGAGCCTTCCCAAGCGGTCAGCTGCAATCTCCTATGATGAGTCGCTCCAGCGACAATTGTGGGAGCAGAGCGCAAAGCTGGTGAACTTGTAGATTCCCCTGCTCATCTTCAGGGCCGCAGTGGATCAGTTTGCTTGCTGGTACCCGACCCGATCGCGGCGCGTGTCCAGCAGGCAGTCGCTCTCACCACAGGCGTTTGATGTAAGAAAGCAGGTATGCGATGGCTCAAGAAAACATCGCAGGAGAACTGGAGCCCTCCTCCCCAAAACAGTAGCAGCTTAACCAATTCCATGCTACTATTCATAACAGAAAAAACAAAGGAAACGAAGGCGTTTCAAGCACCCTCCAGGGAAGGAAGAAAAAAACCATGGTAAATAAAATTCACCCACATCCCTCAAAGCACGCGCCAGGCCAGACCGTCTATGAACGCTACCTGCGCACTGAGGAACTACTCTCTTTACAGAAACCAGAAAACGAACTGGTACATCATGACGAGCTACAATTTCAGGTAGTACACCAGGTCTTTGAACTGTGGTGGAAAGAGACAACCTTTGAGTTACACAGCATCCGCACCCTGCTGCAACAATTCAACCTGCCACCTGCCATACGTCTCCTCCAGCGCGTCATCCGCACCCAGTTTGTCCTGCTCGAAAATCTACGCATGCTGGAAACCATGTCCCCCTGGGATTTTCACGAGTTCCGCAAGGTCCTCGCCGACGGAGCCGGCACCGACTCACCCGGTTTCCACGCCTTGATGACCCTCTCTCCCCTGCTCTGGGGCGACTTTTCCAGGCTGCTTGAACACGAGCACGTCTCTCTGCCCGACATCTACATCCATGCCGACCGCTACCCGCTGCTCATGGCTTTCGCCGAAGGTCTCATCGACTATGACGAAGTCTTTCAAATCTTCCGCTCCCAGCATTTCAAGCTGGCCCAGCGCATGATCGGCCCCGGCTCCATCGGCACAGGCGGCACCCCCATGGAATTGCTCGAACGCACCCTCAAAGACGTCTTCTACCCCGAACTATGGGAAGTACGCAACCAGCTCACCACAATCGCCGACGAACAGGGCCTTAAATAAAGACACAAAAAATCACCGGGTGCTCTCCTACCCGGTGATACTCTGTATCTCTACCAAAATAGCCTTTCAAACATGACCCGAAAAAGGATATGGGCTGTGACGCTTCATGAAGTCAAGGACGCATGTTTTCATTAATGATGATTGATCAGATACGCCGCAACAATCACCAGTATAATAACGACGACCACAGCAATCAAAAAATACGTGTTCCTCCGCCCCAAAACTATATTGCGTGGTCCCGTCGCCGCCACCTTCTTCACCACTTGCCTGCGTTCCTCAACGCGCCTCTTCCTTTTCTCCAATCGCTTCTGCCTCTGATCTTGCGCAGTAGAACCCTGTCCCGGTCCCGTACCGAGATGCTGCATCCTGCGACGCATATCGCGGTTGTAGCTCTCGGCCTGCTGTTGCTGGGGATTCGTCGCGGTTATCTCCTTGGGCTGCGTGGATCTCGCCCCGGGAACAGCCGTCCCTCCAACGCGTGCCTGGCTGCTTTTCACACCCTGCTTGCCCTTATTTGCTGGTGTACTATCTTTAGGAGTGACCATCATATCATTACCAGCCGCTCCCGTAGTCGTTTTTTGGGCTTCAACCGGCTTAGGAGAGCCAGCCTTCCTCTTCGTGTCTGGTCTGTGCGACCCTTGTTTGTTCACCTTCGTCATGCTTGCCTCCTTTTCTGCGGGAATATCGTTAGCTATTGGAGAGCAAATCGAGCCGGCCATTCACTGGATTCAACTTTGCATCATTGCTCTGTCTTTTCCAGGAATGCCCGCGCGATCCGTGCAGCTTCCTCTTTATCATCGGGCGAAAGTACACCGTCAATAACCAGGCCAAGGAGATGATCTTTAATTGGGCGCAGCCAGGGACCGGGGCTGCGGTTAAAAAGTGCCATCAATTCATTCCCATCAAGCGGGCTCTTCAATGGCACGCGCTCCGCCTCTTCTTTGAGTCGCTGGCAGCGCTCTGCAAGTTCTGTCACGCGAGCTGCAGCTCGCGAGACTTTATCTGCTCGATAACTCGTAATATCCGCGCGGGAAAGATCAAGTAAATCGGGCAAAATCTCGCCGCTATCCAGCATGAGACGCCGTACCGCACCATCAGTCCACTCGCTGGTATAAGCGTTTGCACGCATGTGTAAACGCACTATCTTCGAGACATTTTCAATAAATTCACGATCAAAATGCAGGCGCTTGAGAATGTCCCTCGCCATGTAAGCCCCCACATCCTCGTGCCCAAAAAAATGTATTTTGTTGTCTTCGACACTCTTCGTGCGCGGCTTGGCGATATCGTGCAGCAGTGCGCTCCACCGCGTCGTTAATCGCGGAGAGGATCGTTCCACCACGCGCAGCACGTGTGCATAGACATCCTTGGAAGAAACTGCCCGTGTCAACTGCTGGCTCACACCGCGTAGCTCCAGTACCTCTGGCACAATCCACTTCATCAGGCCCAGCTCCGCCAGCAGGTCTAGCCCCTTTGCCGGGTGCGGAGAGACGAGCAGCTTATTCATCTCATCGCGAATACGTTCGCGGCTGATCTTCTGCAGTTTTGGCGCCTGGCGTAAAATCGAACGTCTCGTCTGGGGCTCAATGGTAAAGTCAAGCTGCGCCGCAAAACGCACCGCTCTCAGCAAACGCAGCGGATCTTCATCAAAACGTTTATCTGGCTCGTTGCCAACCGCCCGTAAAATATGCGTCTCCAGGTCTTGTCGCCCCCCGAAGAGGTCGATGATGTGCCCATTGAGAGGATCACGCGCCAGCGCATTGATAGTAAAGTCGCGTCTGAGCAGGTCATCTTCTAAACGCGTGCCAAAGCAAACTTCTGGCTTGCGCGACTCCGGGTTATAGCGCTCGGTGCGAAACGTTGTAATCTCGATAATATCACTCCCATAATGCAGGCGCACAGTGCCAAAACGCTCCCCCACCAGGACTATCGCGCTTGGACGCGTCGGCGCCACCAGGCGTTTGATCTCATCCGGTTGCGCATCAGTAGCCAGGTCAGCGTCGTTCGATTGCTCCCGATGCAGCAACACATCACGCACCGTTCCACCTACCATATAGAGTTGTTTATGCTGCGCACGAAAAGATTCGGCCAGCGTCATAATGATATCTAACATGTGAAACTTATATATCCGCTTCAGGCACAATACAATGCATCATACCCCGGCTTATCCTATTTGGTAATGGCCGTATTGTACCATGTTCAAGCCAAGCATTAAAGTAGGGGCCACAATCAAGCCAAAATCCTCCAAAATGGTACCTTTGTTCTAATTTTAATCAAAAACCCTTGACTTAGAACAAAGTTTCTAGTAAGATTAATGAAAACCTGTTCTACCTGAACCTGGAACGGAGGTATAGCCATGGGATCGACGCAGGCAAGAAAACAGCCTAAATACGCCGAAGAATATGACGTCGGTGACGATGATCACCTGTATTCAACACCTAACCCTAGTAGTGCACGCAAATACCGGCAGCCAATTGAACATGACACCCTCGACGATCCTCTGCTACAGAGGGGCGCCATCTCGCGCCGTCGCTCCCATGCGCTCACAAGCGCCAATGGAGCATCCTCAAGAGCGATCGCCAGGCCCCCAACAGAGGAGCGCCTGGTGCACCGCCGTTTCCCCCTTGTAGCTATTCTCTTAGGGATGGTCGTCATGGCGCTCCTTGCCGTCGCCCTGAGTTCTCTTACCTCGTGGTGGCGCATCCATCAGGACGACGCGCAGTACGGTCGCCCTCGTACCTTCCAGCTCGATGCAGTGGTTGGCCACAACGACAGCGCGGCCAATCCAACCCATTTTATCTTTATCAACCTCAACCGCCACATAGACATAATCGAACTACCTGGGGGTGACACAGCGCACGCTCGAATTTATCCAGGCCCCGTCTTATTTGGTGACGGCCAGGACCTCACTCCCGTTACTGGCGAAATCCGTGATGTCAACGGCGACGGTAAACCCGACATCATTGTACACATTCAGGATCAGCAACTCGTGTTTATAAATGATGGTACTCAGTTCCGTCCCCTCCGTTCGGGTGAACATGTTAATGTATAACGTCATAGTGTATAATACTATCATACCGAACAGTCCTTTCAGAAATTGATAGGCAACGAAAGTAGGTAGGTACACAATGAAGAACTTTAAATATTAGCCGGGGGATATGCCACACCATCGCCCCTGCTGGAGCGCGTGGCATATCCCCCCACAAAAAATGTTAGGGCGGGAGACTTGCCCCCATAAGCGCGAACTTAAGGAGCCTGGGGGGCGACCGCAAGGGATCGCCCCTACTATACCACGAGTCGGCTTGGCAAGCCCGTATATAGTAGGGGCGATCCCTTGCGGTCGCCCTTGAGGAGGGGCTTACGGGGGCTTGCTCCCGCCCTGACTGCCCACCACGCAGCTCCTCATACCCAACACACTATGGCAGTTACCAACATCGATAGCATACATCTCCCCCTATACCTCTATTTCCCGCCCCTTTGTGATACTATTGAATTGTTAACCTTTGCAATTCACTCCAATCCCAACGGCTCAGCATAGCGTGAACATGCGAATAACACTCGATAAAATATCCTAAAAGGATTCAAAAAATGGCAGATACAATCAACCTTCAAGAATATTTCGAAACCCCTCTATCTCGACGCAGCGCCCTACGTCAACTTGGCGCACTTGCAGGCGTCAGCCTGGCATTAAATGCATGCAACACGCCCCCTTCAACAAACCCGGTACAGGGGCCAACCGCGTCAGGCCCCGGCAGTATAGATTCAATCAAACACATTGTGTTTGCCTGCCAGGAAAACCGCACCTTCGATAACTATTTCGGCTACTACCCCAAAGCTGGAAAATTCGGCGTACCAGCCGGCTACACGCAGCCAGATGGTAAGGGAGGCACGGTCACCCCCTATCACTTTCGATTGCATGACACCAGTGACATTCACCATGACTGGAACAACGGGAAAATGGATGGGTTTTTTACTGCCGATGGCAAAAGTTCTCTCGGCTATTACAACGGCTCCGACATCCCTTACTACTATGCTCTGGCAGATTCCTTCACCCTCTGTGGCAACTACTTCTGTTATCAACTCGGTCCCACCCTACCGAACCGTATTGCGCTGTGGACTGGCACTACCGGAGGCTTCACCAGGAATCACAGAATACCACCTGGCATCCTGACCTGGCCCACCATTATAGACCTGCTGGACGACCACAACATAAGTTGGAAGTGTTACAACCTGGGTACTGGCATGGGAAGCACACCCGAAGTAGAGTTTATCAACGCGCTACCCTTTTTTAAACGTTGGTTTAAGGACAAGAGGTTGTACTATCGCGAAACAGATTATTACAATGATCTCAAAGAGGGAAGCTTGCCGCAAGTAACCTACCTGATTTCAGACGCGTTCAGCAGTGAGCATCCTCCCCTCAACATTGTGTCGGGCGAGAAGAAGATGGCAAAGGTGATCAACGCTCTCATTCAATCCAGCTTGTGGACAAGCTCGGTATTCTTCCTTACGTATGACGAGGGCGGCGGCTTTTTCGACCATGTGCCACCGCCCAAATTCGATGCCTATGGCCCGGGTATGCGTGTGCCAACGCTCGTCATATCCCCCTGGGTGAAACGTGGCTACGTATCAGGGCACCTGTACGAGCATAACTCGCTCATGAAGTTCCTGGAACGTCGTTTTCGCCTGCCAACCCTGGCAAGTGCGAACCACCTCTTCGATAACTCAACACCAGTTGAGAACAACGATGCCGTACTGCCGGGCAAAACATATGGCCCTCCTGCGCCTCCACGCGATCATCTGCAACAGCTTGGCGATTTCTACGAAGTCTTCGATTTCAACCAGGACCCGCGTTATTACCCCAAATTGCCTCTCTAAACGTAAACAGATCATCACATTCGTAGCTATGCGCCCCGCCCAATCCCAAGGTTGACCGCAAGGGTCAACCCTACTATATACGGCGCGATCCACCGCATCGGGCGTGTAGCGGGCGGGGGCGTGTAGAGTAGGGTTGACCCTGGCGGTCAACCTTGGAGGGGGAGGCTCTTGAGCCATACAAGCACCACCACATCAAGCCCTTTCCGATCGATGGCCGCATCAAGCACAGCTCGCAATCCCAATGCAGCCGCTTGCCGGCGCAGAGCATCAGCCTGCGATGCAGCACACAGCATCGCAAGCCGTCTTCCCTTTTTTAATACTCGATACAACTCATCAAGCGCCTCAACCACGACGGGAGTGGCTTCCTCGTGATATGGAGGTTCAGTCGCAATCGCATCAAAGGTTTCATCAGGAAATGGTAAGCGACGAGCATCTGCGACGAGATGGCGTGCCCCAAGATGCCCGAGCCCATGTTGCACAACAGGATCCCAATCGGCGCTCACCACCTCATAGTTGCTGGCAAGCGCCTCGATGATCAGTCCCCCGACTCCGGCAAACGGGTCAAGAAAGAGCGCGCCTGGTTCGGCAGCGACCAGGTTCACCAGCAAACGAGCGTCAGGGACAGACAATCCACGCCGGCTCAACTCTCCTCCATCGCCACGGTAGCCCGCCACAGGACGTACATCCCCGGCAGAGGTCTCAAGCAAAAAGGTTCGCCGGTCAGGCGCGCCTTCACGCACGACCTCGGGGTCCTCTTCAAAGAGACGATGCCGTCGATACCATCGACGATGCCACTGTAGAGCATCTTTCGCAGCGCCGCGTACGCGTTTTTTGTGTCCTACCGGTTCCGAGACAGGTTCCAGCCAATCCACTGCCGCTGTATAGCCTGATCGCGCCAAACGAACGCGAGCCGCCTCGAGATTTTCGGCGGGAAGAAGAATCCAGAAAAGCCCTCCTTGCTCAGAAAGTGGCCCCTTCTCCGAGGCCCGCGCGTGCAGATCCCTCAGTAAAGAAAGGGCCTCAGCAAGCGCAACTGCACGCGCTCTGCTCCGCGCAGGCCACAGATAGAAGATCAAGAGGATCTCATCCACGTGCTTGCCTCAATGCCCTTAGTCCTTCCTCTCCTCATCCTCCCTCAGATCCAGCGCAAGGACGGTCGCCAGGATAAGCAGATCGTCCTCACCTGGAGCAATGTCCACGCCATACGTCTCGGTGAGCGAGATCCACGCCTTGGAGACGGTGGCCACCACCTGATTCCCCCGCCTGATCGTGTAGTCGTGCTCGAATATGCTCCCCGTCACATGCAGTTCTTCAGAGCCGGCAATGTCAACGCTGTAGCGATCGACGAAGGGACTAAAGATTTTCTTCCGTATCGCAGCAATTTCTTGCCCGTTCCGCGTGACATGATACGTCGGACTCAATGCGACCAACTGCTTCTTGATCGTCGCCAGTTCATTGCCATTCAAATCCCGCATGATTAGCGTGTGGTGGATGCTGAAAACCTTACCGTCGACCTCGATGACCGGTCTCCCAAACTCATCGTTGATCGTCGAATCCTCGCCCAACCTGAAGAACTTCTCGCGAATCACATACCGCATGCAAAACCTCATTTCTCTTATAGCCTTGTACAACTTCTGCCATTGTTATTACGAATAACGAAATGCAAAGTTTGCATAGGGGAAATCATTTACCCATTCATCCATCTAACCTGTACCGTAACCTATCAACGTATACTTCTAGGGAACCGTGTTTGCCTGCTACCGTGGAATAATGATAGCTCTCGTAGCCGCGCCCATTATTTGAGGAGAAGAGGAAGTTCTATGCTCAAAGTATCAGCACGATCAGGTGTTATTGTTGCAATCGCTATAGCCGTCTTGATAATTGATGTGGTCCTTGGTGGCATCCTGGGCGTAGTGCTCGGCGCCAATGCATTCACTCACCCCGGTGCCTCACAAGGCACCAAGGCGCCGCCTACAAAAACCGCCCCCTTACTGACGACGGTAACCATTCCCCCTGCCCAGGATCTCTTCAAGCCCTTCATCCTGACGGTGCTGCCGAACACAACCGTCACCTGGCAAAACAACGATACCGTGGCCCATACCTTCAAGACAACACCGGATCAGAGCAACTTTTTGAACCTGCAGGCATTCTCGCTGAACGTCGCGGCGGGGGGCAGCGTCAAGTTCAAATTGGTAGAACCAGGCCTGTACCACTACTACGACACCGCCATGGCCACCTGGAATACTGCCGATGCTCGTGTCGCAGCTAACAAGGGAACCCCGAATTATCCGCTGACTATGGATGGAGTGATCTGGGTCAAAGGGGCCATCAGCAATCTGCCATCGGCGACTACCGACCGTATCCCTCCTAAACATGATGATTTCGTAACCGAATTCCTCGCTATTACACCAGGCTCGGTTTCATGGCATAACTTCGATACCGACCCACACTTCATTGCACTCGTACCTGGCTTGTCAACGGCCAGCAACGGTGCTCAAACTGATATCAATCCCGTGGATATTGGCGTGAATCGTATCGCCGGAACAGATGATGTGCCCGGAGGCGATACCATCACCGTCATCTTCAGCAAGCCAGGTCTCTATTACTACTATTGCGTCAACCACGCTCACATCGACGGAGCGACCCACCGCGCCGGGGCAT
>Ga0209350_1001506_pt1 | contig 10131 bp, 8 predicted proteins | sample GraSoi013_2_20cm_2_FD_185822 | JGI IMG/M metagenome (GOLD analysis project Ga0209350, IMG submission 185822) | Grasslands soil microbial communities from the Angelo Coastal Reserve, California, USA - Sample 09_27_2013_2_20cm (SPAdes) (version 2) | ecosystem: Environmental > Terrestrial > Soil >...
CTCTCGCTGTGGACCTACGACGAGAATCTTCGAAATAAGCTGAACTCAGTCTTGTATGTTGCGACGCCGGATCGCGAACCAAAAAGTGATGCGCTCTCCAAGACTTTTGATGCGCCCACGGGAATCAGCTTCGAATACGCCGACCGGGATTTGGCGGTACGAAAAGTAGTGCGCTTCGAGCATGGATACGTAATACACATCGAAGCCTCGGTTCTTCTAAGAGGAAGTGCGGTGGGGGCATTTCCGGCTTGGCCCGCGGGTTTCGGCGATGAAACAACTTTGGCTTCGTATCACTCCGGCCAGGTGGAATATCAGTACAACAACAATACGGAGCACCTCGATCTGAAGAAGATCAGCGGCGGAGCCACGCTGCATGGTCCTTTCAATTGGGCGGGGGTCAGCGATTCATACTTCACGGCCACATTTATTCCGGACAGTCTTGAGAGCGCGAGCCTCGTTACGTTGCGAAATCCGCTGGATGTGCCCAAAGACCCGCGAAAGCCAGAGGAAACGCAGCCGGTGGACGTACTGGGCGTTGCGGTAGGCAGTTCTACTGGCCCGACCAGCGAGCGCATGTACGTTGGGCCAAAGTCGCTCGATGTGCTGGAGTCCGTTCCGGTTCCCACAATTACCGGTGCGGAGAAGGATCTGCGCGCCGTGGTTAACTTCGGATTTTGGGGTGCAATCGCACGGCCTCTCTTTCTTTGGCTGCGCTGGACTTATAGGCACTGGGTGCCGAACTGGGGCTGGGCGATCGTGATTCAGACGGCGATCATCACTCTCGCCCTGCTGCCGTTGCGCATTTCGCAGATGAAATCGGCGCTGAAGATGCAGAAGGCGGCACCGCAAATCAAAGCGATCCAGGAAAAATATAAGAAGTACAGCATGCGTGATCCGCGCAAGCAGGAAATGAATAAAGAAATTACGGATTTATACAAAAGGGAAGGCGTGAATCCCATCGGCGGCTGTTTGCCGCTCGTGATCCAGCTCCCGTTCATCTTTGCCTATTACAAAATGCTGCAAGCTGCCATCGAACTCCGGCATGCGCATTGGCTCTGGATACACGATCTTTCGTCACGCGACCCGTATTTCATATTGCCGATTTTGCTGGTGGTCAGCATGATCGCGACGCAAAGAATGACGCCCCAGGCGGGCATGGATCCGCAACAGCAGAAGATGATGAACGTGATGATGCCCCTAATGATGGGTTTCATATTTTTCAATCTTGCCTCCGGCTTGAATTTGTATTACGCGTTGAGCAATTTGATTTCGATTGCGCAGCAGTCCATCATGAACCGCACGACGCTGGGACAGGAGATGCGCGAGATGGCGGCAAAACGTGCGAGGAAGAAGGATAAATAGCTTTCGGCTATCAGCTACCGGCTTTCAGCCAAAGACGCCCTGGTCGCAAGAACGCGTGCGTGATAATGCTGATAGCCGCAGTGAGTATGCTGAAAGCTGAGAGCTAAAGCTGAGAGCTGCCTTATGGCCATTCCCGACAAAATCGGCGCAGCAAACAAGATCAATGAGCTCCTATCCGGAATCGTTAAGCATGGCGGACTGCGATTGAAATACCGCATCACGGTTGATCCTCCGATGGCTGAGGAGCGCGATTGGGAGCGGCCGGAGATTCTGGTTGAATTTTCCGGGCCGGATTCGCCGCTACTCTTGGGGCGCGGGGCTGAGCTGCTGCGCGCCATCGAATTGCTGGCGATTGAGATGCTCCGTTTGCCCGGCAACGAACACGAGAAAGTCTGCTTCGATTGCATGAATCATCGTTCGATGCGTTTGGAAGAATTGCGCATCGCCGCAAGCGTGGCTGCGGAGAAAGTTCGCAAGAGCGGAGCGCCGTACCAGTTTGCTCCCATGTCATCACGGGAGCGGCGCATTGTGCATCTTGCGCTGCGGGATCATACCGATCTGCGCACGGAAAGCCAAGGCGACGGACTGCGACGCTATGTTGTGGTGTACCCCCAAAATTTTCTGAGCGCTCCCAAGCCTGCCAGAAAAACCATCCCTTGATCGCCGGGTAAGCCTGGGCTGGATTACGCGGAGCACTGCTGATAAAGTACGGCGACAAATGCTGTACCTGCCAATCCGCCGCAATTGGATCGTTTCGCCTGCCGCGAACCGTACGTACTTGGCCTGCGCCGTAGCAGCGTTTTCCCTCGTCGGCGTCATCATTGCCAGTCTCATGGCTTTGGGATCTGCCGGCACCAAATCTTTTGAATCAAGCCCGGCTGCGGCTTTAGTTGTTCGATTCCTTCTTTGGCCAGGCATGATTGGTACTGCGTTGCTTTGTATCGCAATGTGGTATTTCTGGTTCAACTTTGATGATTCGAGTTGGTTCAGGAAAGCGCTCTGGTTCATATTTCTGTATTTCACAGTTCCTGTGGGTCCTGCGTTTTACTACTTTCTCGTGTATCGGCGCAGTTCCGCGGTCAGAACCGGCTTGTGATCGCAGGCATCACTTCGCCGCTACAATCTAGCAGTGAATCTTGACGATACGATTGTTGCAATCGCCACTCCTCCGGGGCGCGGCGGGATTGGAGTAGTGCGGATTGCAGGCCCTGAGGCGCGAGCGATTGCGTTGCCGATGCTGCGCTTGAAGCAAGACCTGGAGCCGGGTCGAGCTATTTTCGGCGAGCTAGTTGAACCGTGTGGCGCAGACCCCGTCGTCCGTGAAAACGCAGGAAACGAACTTGGAAATCAGTCGCGGGCGGGGGCGCCCGCGCCACACAAGCAACGCATTGATGAAGTTGTCGTCACCTACTTCGCTAAGCCGCACTCCTACACGAGAGATGACATTGTCGAAATCTCTACGCACGGCTCGCCAGTGGTGCTGCGGCACATTGTCGAAGTCGCGATGGCTAGCGGCGCGCGGCTGGCGGAGCCTGGCGAGTTCACCATGCGCGCTTTCCTGAACGGGCGCATCGATTTAACGCAGGCGGAGGCAGTTCGCGATCTCATCGAATCGCAAACATTGTTTCAAGCCAAAGTTGCAGCGCAGCAACTCGGAGGCGCGCTTTCGCGCCGGCTCCAACCAACCAAGCAAAAGCTGGTCGAACTCATTGCACTGCTCGAGGCCGGAATTGATTTTGCGGAAGATGATGTGGCAGTTCTGCCGCAGGAACGAATCATGGAGCAGATCGCGAGTATTCGGGCACCTCTTGCTGAACTGGCGGAATCGTTCGCGTATGGGAAGGTCGTACATGAGGGTTTAACGCTGGCGATTGTGGGGCGGCCGAATGTGGGCAAATCCAGCTTATTCAATCGCCTGGTTGAACGCGAGCGGGCGATCGTTACAGCAACGCCCGGTACCACTCGCGACTTGGTGAGTGAGACGGTTGCGATCGGCGGAATCCCGGTAAAGTTGGTTGATACGGCCGGGATCCGCCGGGCGCTGGATGAAGCGGAAAGCATTGGCATTCAAAAATCGATGGAGGCGCTTGCCGACGCCGACTTGGTGCTCATTGTGCTCGATTGCTCACAGCCCGTAACGGTTGAAGACCGGGAACTCTTGCAGCAGGTGGCGCAGCGGCCTGCGATTGTTGTCGAGAATAAAGTAGATGTGCTCAGTGCTGAGTTCTCGGCTTCCAGTTCTCAGTTCTCAGCTCCCAGTTTTCAGTTGCGCGAGGTGAGAACGTCGGCGGTAACTGGTGAAGGGATCGCTGAAGTTAGAAGCGAAATTCTGCGGTATGTAGGCGGAGAAGGTCATGAGTCGGCGGAATCAGGATTTCTCACCAATGTGCGGCATCAATCGCGAGTGAAGGAATCGATCACGGCGCTGGATGCCGCATCGGCTGCCGTGCGAAAGAATATTCCACATGAAATGGTGCTGCTGGATCTTTATAACGGGCTGCGGGCGCTGGATGAAATTACGGGCGCGACTACGACCGACGATATTCTTAATCTGATCTTCAGCAGCTTTTGCATCGGAAAATGAGCATACTACTTGGAGAATTGGTACATTTTGCGCGCGGAGGCTGGTTTTGTCACTCGTGGTAAAGCTCGAAGACGACCTTGGAGAGCGCAGCGACTGGATCATGCTGTATGGTGTGATTCCCTCCCGCGAAGAGCGCGATTTTCCTTGCCTACGCTGCATCGATCCCTATGGCAAGACAGTTTTCAATCATCTGCAAATGGAGACTTTTCTTGCAGAATGGGAGCAGGTGCGTGAACGGGCGCACGACGAATCCCAGAAGGAAGCCTGGGAGAAGATCAAACAAATGGCTCAAACCTGCCAGACGGACCGGGACTTATATTTAAGGTTTGTGGGAAATTGAGCCGTCGCGGAATCATTTCGAGAGCAGCGCAAGAGCTTCGCGAAACATGGCGTCGAACGCTCCATCTTTGCCGTTCTTCGAAACAGCCACTACCGCTTTCTCCGCGCTTGGCCTCTGATAGCCGAGATTTTGTAATGCGGATAACACATCCTCTTCCACTGCGCTAAGCGTAGGAATGGCAGTGAGCGCGTCGGCGCCCGCGGGCGGAAGTTTGTCACGCAATTCCAGGACCATACGCTCGGCGGTCTTCTTGCCAATTCCGGGAATGCGGGTCAGGCGGACGACATCGTTGCCACGGATCGCTTTTACCATGTCATCAGCCGCCATGCCGCTCAAAATTGTGATCGCCAATTTCGGCCCAATCCCACTGACGGTGATCAGCTTCTCGAAGAGCTGCTTTTCCTCGGGGCGCAGAAACCCATAGAGCGCGATCACATCCTCGCGAACATGCGTATGGATGTGTAGGGCAACATTGCTGCCCAAGCCGGGGAGATCCGAGAATGTTGGCACGCTGATGGTCACGTCATAACCAATCCCGCCGGTCTCAACGACAGCTTGGTTCGGGTGTTTCGCCAGCAGCGTTCCACGAAGATGGGCAATCATGGTGAGCCATTTTAGCCGAACTGGGAGCTGGTGAGACGCCGCAATACGCCGGAGGACGCTACAAGTTGGGCAGGTGTTGGTGCCAAGCTGTAGCCTGCTCGTAGGCGTGCGCAAGCTGCAGAACTTCGGACTCTCCCCCGTGGGGGCCGATGATCTGCAGGCCGATAGGAAGTCCGGACTGAGTGAAGCCACATGGCACGGAGATCGCCGGAAGGCCCCATACATTCATCGGGCGAGTATTGCGCAGCAGGGCGAGTTCTCGCGGGCGAAGCAGATCGGGATTGGCTTTTAGTTCGGAGATAACGGGTGCTGGTGTCGGGGTGGTTGGGGTGATGAGCAGGTCTACGTCGTTGAAGACTGAAGCGATCTGTTTTCGAGCCTCTTGCAGTTCGCGTTTGCACTGGGCCGCGTCTTCGGGGCTGATGCCTTCGCCGGTGCGTATTCGCCGCAGCGTTTCTGGCTGGTAGAGTTCGGGGCTTTGCCTTACAAATTCGCAATGATAGGCGTAAGACTCGGCTTTTTGCAGGGTGCGGTCGATGGGGACTTCTAAGTTAATCTCGCTGATGTCCGACATCGTGCTCAATACCGTAAGCGCCTGTTCGAATGCGGAGGCGACCTCAGGATCCAACTCTTCGCAGAAAAATTTGCGGGGCACGGCAATTCGCAGCTTGTGTGCAGGCGGGTCTTCGATCCGCACGGGCGAGGCCGATCCCCATCCCTGCACGACATCGGTCTCTTTGGCGATTGCCTGGAAGATGATCGCAGCATCTTCGACGGTTCGGGCAATCGTTCCCACGTGGTCGAGCGATTGTGATAACGGAATCACGCCACGAGTGCTCACTGCCCCAAAAGTCGGCTTTAGACCTACAACTCCGCACAGCGATGCTGGTTCGCGAATGGAGCCGGCAGTATCAGTCCCGATTGCGCCGTAGCACATGCCGGCAGCGACGGCGGTTGCCGATCCGCCAGACGACCCGCCCGCAATGTGCTCGGGATTCCAGGCATTGTGGACATCTCCGAAATAACTCACGAGCGAGCTGCCCCCGTATGCGAACTCGTGCAGGTTCTGTTTGCCAAGCAGGATGGCGCCTGCTTGCTTCAGCCGGCGAGTGACTTCCGCGTCCTCTGCTGGAATGCGTTCTTTGAACACGGCGCTGGCCGCGGTGGTGAGGACGCCTGCGGTATCAATCAAATCTTTCAACGCCAGCGGAATGCCGTGTAGCGGCCCTCGCCATTCGCCGCGCGTGATTTCTGTTTCGGCTCTGCGCGCTTCCGCCATAGCAGAATCGGCAGTGATCGTGATGAATGCGTTCAGAACTGGGTTTAACTTTTCAATACGCGTCAGGCACTCACGCGTGAGTTCTACCGGCGAAACCTTGCCGCTGCGCAGCAGCACGCTTGCTTCCCGAATGGATTGCAACCAGTTCTCCTTCGGAGGACGACATTACATCAGACGCGAGGTCTCGCGAAGAACTATAATCATCGCATCTCTCGGCGGAGGTTGAGCTAGCGCCATGGCCCAGATGACCGTAACTCCCGTCAGCACTCAGGGTTTTTTCCTAGATGGTAAGTGGATTGAAGAAGGCGATATCGTCGAGATCAAGGCGCCGTACGACGGCAATGTGATCGCGAATGTTTTTCAAGGACGCCGCGAGCACGCCGAAGCGGCGATCAAGGCCGCAGTAAAAGCGTTCGGAACCACGCGCAGGCTTCCGGCATTCGAGCGCCAACGGGTGCTCCGCCGCGTGGCACAGACGATTTCTGAACGCAAGCAGGAATTTTCCCGCACTCTGGCGCAGGAAGCAGGTAAGCCGATCAAGGCTGCGCGTACCGAAGTTGAACGCGCGATCTTTACCTTCACCGTCGCTGCGGAAGAGAGCACGCGGATTTATGGCGAGTACTTGCCGCTCGACTGGCAGGAATTCACGGCAGGACGATGGGGGATCGTTCGGCGTTTTCCGCTGGGCCCTCTTGCCGGTATTACACCCTTTAATTTTCCTCTGAACCTGGTCGCTCACAAAGTTGCGCCAGCAATTGCAGCAGGATGCAGCATGGTGCTGAAGCCGGCGCCGCAGACCCCGCTCTCAGCGCTGCTTCTGGCCGAAGCCGTGCAACAGGCGGGCTGGCCGGACGGCGGGCTGAACGTTCTTCCTCTTTCAAACGAGGATGCAGGCCTGCTCGTGACTGACGAGCGTATCAAGCTGATCAGCTTTACTGGCAGCGCGCCTGTGGGATGGCAGATCAAGAGAAATGCCGGGAAAAAGAAAGTTATCCTCGAATTGGGCGGGAATGCCGGCGTGATTGTCCATAGCGATGCCGATCTGCAATACGCGGCAGACCGCTGCGTTGCCGGAGGTTTCGCCTATGCGGGCCAGACCTGCATCTCAGTGCAGCGCATTCTGGTGGAGCGCTCGGTATACGGGAAGTTTACCGACCTACTACTTGATGGCGTGAAGAAGCTGAAGATCGGAGACCCGTTGGAAGAATCCACTGACCTGGGTCCACTTATTCGTGAGAGCGACGCCGCTCGCGCCAGCGATTGGGTACAGGAGGCGGTTCGCGGGGGTGCACGGCTGCTTTATGGCGGACATCGCACTGGCTCGGCGCTCGAGCCCACGGTGCTGACTGGGACGCGCCCAGAGATGAAAGTGAACTGCCAGGAAATTTTTGCGCCCGTGGTCACCGTGGAGGCCTACGACCATTTCGACCATGCCGTGCGGCAAGTGAACAGCTCACCTTACGGTTTGCAGGCTGGAATCTTCACGCGCGATGCCAAGCTGCTGTTCAATGCTTATGAGGAGCTTGAGGTCGGCGGATTGATTGCCGGCGACGTGCCTTCATTCCGCATCGATCACATGCCATATGGTGGAATCAAAGACTCCGGTTTGGGTCGCGAGGGTCTGCGGTATGCGATTGAGGAAATGACGGAACCTAAGTTGCTGGTTATGAACCTGCGATAGCGCTCAAGATCGGCAGGATTAAATGCTTCTCAACCACGTGCCGGGTCACATTTTTAAAATCTGTCGCAACCAATACCTTTTCCCTTCATCACACAAGTGTCCGAATTGCTCTATAATCAAAAGTTTTCTTGCTCACAATCGTTGTCACCGGTGACCGCTTAACCAAAGCTGCATGAACCTGGGGATCTGCGATTGATTCCCGCTGCACTGGAACGTTCTCCGCGATGCAGATATTTCATCGCAGTACGAACACAATTTCCCGCGCCACGATTTTTGGCGCGATATTTATTGTGGCCGTGCTGCTGTGGGCTGCCATTCAGTTTCAGCGGTCGCCCTACGTGACCTACGCGGAAGTGGCGAGGCCACAGCCGGCGCCATTCAGTCATCAGCATCACGTGGCCGGACTGGGGATTGATTGCCGCTACTGCCATACGTCGGTTGAGACATCGAGCTTTGCAGGAATTCCTCCCACCAAAACCTGCATGAACTGCCACTCGCAGATTTGGACTGGAGCGCCGATGCTCGAGCCGGTGCGCGAGAGCTTCCGCACTGGCAAATCGCTGGTTTGGAATCGGGTGAACGATCTGCCCGATTTTGTCTACTTCAATCACAGCATTCACATTAATAAAGGAGTGGGCTGCAACACGTGCCACGGGCCGGTGGATCGCATGCCGCTGATGTACAACTTTGCTTCTTTGCAGATGGAGTGGTGTCTTGACTGTCATCGCGCGCCGGAAAAGTATTTGCGGCCCCGCGAGCAGGTGTTCAACATGCGCTATGAGCAGCCGTCGAGTGGCAAGATGGTGACGGTGGATGGGAAGAGCTATACGGATCAGCTATCGCTGGGAACGGACCTGGTACATAAGTACAATTTGCGCAGCGTCGCGGATATTACGAGTTGTTCGACGTGTCATAGGTGAGGCAACAGGAGGTTTGTGGCATTTGGCTGGCAGCTTCGGGAAGGGCACGACTTTTAGTCGTGCCGGTAGTCAAGAGTTCTTCTGTTGTTCGGCGATGAGACTCGCGAAATGCGAGTCGCATCGCGAACGGGCGTCGAGAAATGTTTTGGGCGAGGCAGCACAGGCTGCGAAAGACTCGGGAATGCGATTCCTCGCGTGCTGGAGCACGCTCGGGATAGCAAACGTAAAGGGCTTAAGCGGCACGACTGAAGTCGTGCCCTTCCCAAACGGGTTCGAATTGGAGTTTTTCCAGCCTGTGAAGCCATGCCCTCACGCATTGTTTAAAACATGAACATGGACCGACAAAACGGAAAATCGAGACGCGAGGAAGTTTGCCCGGGAAAGAAAGACAAGCTCGACCTCGCGACGGCGCGAGCCTGCATCGCGCAAACCAAAGGCCCTGAGTATTGGCGCAGCCTGGAGGAACTCGCCGGAAGCGCGGAATTTCATGAGATGATGCACCGCGAATTTCCCAAAGGTGCATCGGAGTGGCTGGATTCGGTTTCCCGCCGAGGCTTCCTCAAGCTCATGGGCGCGTCGATGGCGCTTGCCGGCATGACGGCATGTACTAAGCAGCCGCTAGAGCCGATCGTCCCTTACGTTCGCCAACCAGAAGAAGTCATCCCAGGGCGGCCCCTGTTCTTTGCCACGGCGTTCACGTTGAGCGGATACGCCAGCCCGGTGCTGGTTGAAAGTCATCTCTATCGCCCGACAAAAATCGAAGGCAATGCGCAGCATCCGGCGAGCCTGGGTGGAACGGATATCTTTGCGCAAGCTTCAATCTTGGGGCTGTACGATCCTGACCGCTCGCAGACAATCACCTACTTGGGCGATGTTCGCACCTGGGGCGATTTTCTGAATGCGATTCGCGGGCCGCTGAATGTTCAGAAGGGATTGCAAGGAGCGGGTATCCGCATTCTCACGCAGATGGTTTCTTCCCCCACACTCGCGGACCAGCTTAACTCAATCCTGAAACTCTATCCGCAGGCGAAGTGGCATGTTTACGAGCCGGTGAATCGCGACAATGTTTACGCGGGCGCACAGATGGCCTTCGGCCAGCCGGTCGAGACGATTTACAAGCTCGATGCTGCAGATGTGATCGTCTCGCTGGATGCCGACTTTCTCTCCGCCGGATTTCCTGGTCAGACACGCTATGCGCGCGATTTCGCCAAGCGGCGTGATCCCGATTCCGGGAAGATGAGCCGCTTGTATGTGGTCGAGAGCACGCCGAGTGCGACGGGAGCTAAGGCGGATCATCGACAGCCGAGGCCAGCATCTGAGATTGAGCCCTTTGCGCGTGCACTGGCTCTTGACTTGACGTCG
>Ga0209350_1001508_pt1 | contig 10129 bp, 7 predicted proteins | sample GraSoi013_2_20cm_2_FD_185822 | JGI IMG/M metagenome (GOLD analysis project Ga0209350, IMG submission 185822) | Grasslands soil microbial communities from the Angelo Coastal Reserve, California, USA - Sample 09_27_2013_2_20cm (SPAdes) (version 2) | ecosystem: Environmental > Terrestrial > Soil >...
TGAAGAATTGCTTAGCTTGAAGGGGCTCCGCCGGTATTTCAATTGGCTTGGGTCCTGGAGCGGCATCGCACCCGATGGCACGCCTCTGTTTGTCCGCGATACCAGCACTCAGGAAATTTATGCTCTTGAGCTGCAGCAGCCCTGACAGATTTGCTATCCGAAGCTCTTTAGTATGCCTTCGCAAAGAAATATGCCGTCATCCCTGCCCCGACGAATATCACGAACCAACGCACCCAAGCCTGTGGCAGCCGCAAGGCGTAATGGGCGCCGAAGTATCCACCGACGATTGCCCCCAGAACCATGATCGCGGCATGAGGCCAAAAGATAGCCCGTCGCATAATGAACACGAGCACGGCAATGCCGTTGATCGCGCTACCTAACACGCTCTTGAGCGCATTCATTGAGTGAATATCCGTCATGCCAATCGCAGTGAGCATGGCCAGATTCACAATTCCTACGCCGCCGCCGAAATAGCCTCCATAAATTGCCACCACTAACTCGAAAATTGAGGCACCCGCAATTGCTCCGGCGCCAGCTTCGTTTCCCACACTCGATGGCCGCCCGCGGGAAAGACGATTGCCAGAAATAAAGAGCAGCGTGGCGCCCAGCATCAGCCACGGCAGCACGCGCATAAAGGTGTGGGCGGGAGTCTTCAGCAGGAGCACGGCGCCTGCTGCGCCGCCGAGCAAGCTGGTTGCGATCAGCGGAATCATTACGCGCCGGGGCACGTCCAGCCGATTGCGGTATGCACCGCCGCTGGCGGTTACGCCCGTCCAAAGGGCCAGCGTATTGGTTGCATTCGCTGGAATTGGAGGAACACCGGTGAAAAGCAGCGCGGGAAATGAGATGAAACTGCCGCCTCCAGCCACAGCGTTGAGCGCTCCGCCCAAGATGCCAGCGAAAAATAAAAAGATGGCTTGCTGGAGAATCAAGCCTAAAGGTGTATCACAGAAGACAAAGCTTGACCTGACCGAGTTCAATAGTTGGAGACAGACTGCACAACTCTTGCGTGGCGGTTACCGGCACCGCTTTCCACGAAAGCCGCAGGCCGCCAGCGCCGCCAGAGCCCAATGCCAGCCAGGCAGTACAGACCCATCGCTACCAGCAGCAATGCACGCATCCCGATCACCAAGGAGAGATTCTCCATGAGCCCGCCCGCCACCGCCCCTAGCATGTTTGCCCCCAGAGCTGCACTCGGGGAATCAACCGTCTGAAATTCCAATGCGAACAACAAGCCTGCACAAACAACCGGCATGGCAAAAACCGCCGCGGCGATTATCCCCTCCACACTCGCTGATACTGGAATTCGGTCAAACGGTATCAAGTAGGCCACGGCCAAACCGGCAAGCAGGCCGCCAAAAATCCAGGGTCGCCGGAGAAAATTCTTGCCATGCTCCACAAGGATGTTGGCGAGCAACAGAGCCAGAAGCAACGCCGAGATGACGATCCCATTCACTTGCCACACCGTTCCGAAGAACAGGGCTAGTCGGGAAACGAGTTGCGTCTCGAGCAACAAAAACCCAGCTCCCATGGCAAAGAAAAAAAGCGATGGTAAACGGCGGGCAGCTGCCGTGATCTGCGAGTACAGCCCGGCGGCGATAACAAGGACGAGCAATCCCACTGAGTAGTAGGTTCGCGGAATCCAGCGCCCTTGCTGGTAGAGGTATGGCCAGTCATCGGTTGTGATCGGAATCCGCCCCGAATCGAGCGCTCTTGCCGTTTTGCGCACAAATTGCGCCAGCCGTGGATCGGCGGCCAATGCATCCTCAACTCGATTGCCAATAGATATCGCGAAGCATGTTGCATTGGCGCCGTAGCCGGTTTCAGTCCTAAATACCACAGCAGGCTTGCCAAAAACCCCGCGTAACATTTCAGCGATGCGGACGGCCATCCACGGCCGATCGACCTGAAACTTCACAAAGACGATTCCATTCGGATTCAGGTGCTGCATCGCCTCGCGAAAAGATTGTTCTGTATATACGAAGTTATCGATTCGCATGTTGGAATAGTCTGAAAACTGCGTGTGCGAATCGAGCAGACCAAAAAGAATCAAATCGTAACGAGCAGTGCTCCGCTTCAGGAATCGTCGCGCATCTGTCACATAGATCGAAACGCGTGGCGAATCATAAGGGCCCTCGGGATGCTCGCGGCGTCCGATCTCAAGGATGGCGGGATCAATCTCCACTGCATCGACTGCCCGGCTACCATTGCGCAACGCCCCAGCTACGTCGTTTCCAGTACCCGAGCCGACCACCAATACATGTGGCTGAGGCACGGCAAAACGAAAAGGCAGATTGTAAGGATTTTCATCAGCAGGACCTAATAACAGGTTGGGATGCCGTGCTAGAAACCAGGAGGAAAGATTCACTATGGATTGGTACCCGGTGTGATTGACCCGGAGAAACCCTGCGGCAAAGTCTCCATTGCCGGCGTAGTGCCGCGAATATTGAATTTGTTGATAAGGAGTCCAAACAATATAGCCATCGTGTTGCGCAGGGTCGTGGAGCAGCAGAACCAGCGGAACGATCAGCCCTGTGACTAGCAACCGTTCTCTCCGTCCGGCCTGCAAAATCGCAAAGCCGAGAAGAACCGCACTCAGCCAGAAGGTGGGAGGCAGCATAATCCGGCTAATTCCCAAAAACGCGAGGATCCCTAGCAGGCTGCCCAGTAGATTCCATGAATAGGCTGATAACGGACGCTGCGCGGCATTCATCTGCCGGCTCACCGTTTGCCCCAGTGGGATAAAGACGACGACAATGAGCAGGAACAAAGCGGCAGCGAGTAAGGCCGCACCGCAGAACGGTACCCAGCGCCACTGGTTGCCAGTCGCCCAGATATTGACATCTGCTGCCGCGCCTAGATTCTGCGAAAGCCGCTCCAGCGGTCCTTGGCTCCAGGGTAAGCGGACTATCAGAACTAACCCAAGGAACGCTTTGAGGGCCGCGGACCATCGGACTCTTTCGCTGACCAGAGCACAGCCAAGTCCGAAACCGACAAAGCACAGCAATAAAGTCAGGTTCTTAAAGTACGCAAAGACGCGGACTTCAACGGCGATCCAGCGGATAAAGGCCAGCTCGGCGAACAGGGTTAAGAAGCTCGCCAACACGAGTTGCGGGAGGCTCCAAGGCTGAGGATCGGCCTGCGTCTCAAGGAAGGGGTGACCACGACGTTTAGCGATATACAATCCCAGCCACGCCGCAGCTAGGATAGATGCGGCCAATATGAATATAAGCATCGATACATTCATCGATAAACCACTCCGCGCATCGGGCAGGGGATTAGCCCCACACTATACACGAGGCGGACGTGTTGAAGACCTAACACTGAACGTTCAGGTTCGTCGAACAAGGTTTTGAAAGCCAGCCGCGGCGATCTGTCCGGGATGACGGCGAAAAAAATACTTGGTTGAGGGCCAACATTTTTTGCGCCGCTCCGTCTCACCAAGAGGGGCAGTCATGGCTAAGTCTCATGTTTTCGCGCTGGGCGTTACGTTCCTGTTGACCGCCATCGCGGTTGCACAAGACACGACCGCAACAAAATCACAGCCCCAACCCTGCTCGGCGCCTGAGCAGAAGCAAATGGATTTCTGGCTAGGCGACTGGGAGCTCACGTGGCCGGGGAATAGCACCGGTGATGCCGGGCATGGCACAAACAGCATCAACCGCATTCTCGACGGCTGCATCGTCGAGGAGAACTTCTCGGGCGGCGAGTCCATGCATCTTCGCGGCCGCAGCGTCTCCATATTCGAGGCTCGCGCTGGCAGGTGGAAGCAGACCTGGGTTGACAATGAGGGCGGTTATCTTGATTTCAGCGGTGAATTTAAAGATGGGCAGATGGTGCTCGCGCGGGAAGCCGTCCGGCCCGACGGATCGAAGGTTCAGCAAAGGATGGTCTTCAAGAACATCGGCCGGAACGAATTCGATTGGAGTTGGGAGCGGTCTCTCGACGGTGGGAAAACATGGGAAGTGCTGTGGCCGATTCACTACAAGCGTAAGGGCTAATGATCAGAACTCATCTTCATCACATGAATGGGCGGTTCGGCGGTTGTTGGTGCCGAGGCTTTTCGCCGGGGCTCAGGTTTTGCGACCGGAGCCCGGCCGTGGCTTCGATCTAGTTCACCGTTGCTCTCAAAACGCCACACTCGCTGGCGAGTCCGCAGTGATGCGAATTCCGCTGAGGTGACCCGTTATGTGGACAGTGTGTTCCCGTCAAGCTTGAAAAAGTTCCCATGGAGATGTTAATCCTACTGCTGGAAAAGGACGGCCACCTGGTCACGCGGCAGCAAATCATTGAGCGTCTCTGGGGCAATGACGTTTTTGTAGATACCGAACACGGGATCAATACAGCGATTCGCAAGATCAGGCAGGCGCTGAAGGACGATTCCGACCAGCCGCGTTTTGTGCAGACGGTGAAGGGCAAAGGATACCGGTTCGTCGCAGCTGTCGCCAACGTCGAAAATGGAAGAAGCAGCAGACTCCCAGCTTCGCAGCGTATGTGGGACCGGAAGCCGGAACACTCAGTCCGGATCGCATGGATGGCGGCGCGATTCCAATCTCACCGTTGCAGCGCGCCGCTGGTCGCTTTTCGGCAGCGCCGCTGCGCAATATTGTTCTCGGGACTGCTGTCCTCATCTTTCTGGCACTACTGATCGTTGCGTGGTCGCGCGGCTGGTTAAACCGGTCCTTCGTGCGGACGAGCACGGTAACCGTCCAGTCCGTGGCAGTGCTGCCTCTCGACAACCTCTCCGGGGACCAGGAGCAAGACTTCTTCGCCGACGGCATGACGGATGAACTGATTACCATGCTGGCCAAAACGAGTTCGCTGCGCGTCTGCGTGCGCGAAAATATCAAGGCCGCTGAACGGAACAATTGCAGCGTTGGGCAGCCAGTACGTAATGTCGCTTGAGGCGGTGAACTGCCGCAGCGGCGACACACTGGCTCGCGAGCAGGTTACCGCCGACGCGAAAGAAAAGGTTCTGCCCGCATTAGCTCCGCCGCTTCTCGGCTTCGCGAAAAGCTAGGTGAGTCTCTTGCCTCGATCCAAAAGTTTGACAAGCCCGTGCAAGAGGCGACTACATCTTCGTTGGAAGCTCTCAAGGCCTACAGCCAGGGCGACGAACTGTTGGTCAGCGAGCGGGAAAAGCTGTCGATCACTCGCGCATATTACTGGATGGTGCTGCTACTGCGAGGGCTGCCTATCTGGGTAAATTGAAGTCTGCTCGTGAGCTTTCTACGCAAGCGCTGCAGATCGCCAGAGAAAACAATTTCAAAGACAGTGGCGCTGGTGTAGCGGCTTTCGAAGCCCTACTCGAAGCGGAGGTTGGCAATTTTGGGCAGGCGCGTGAACGAGCCGCAACAAGCCTCGCTCTCTCGCGCAAGCGAACGAACCTGCCTGCGATTGCCGTAGCACTCGCCCTGACGGGGGATTCCAAGCAAGCGCAAGGCATCGTTGATGAACTTAAGAGGCGCTATCCTGTCGACACTGTTGCGAATAGCGTCTTCATTCCTTGCGCTCAAGCGCTACTGGAATCTAATCGAGGCGACTCAGCTCGAGGCATACAAGCTTTGCAGCCAGCCATTCGGTATGAACTGGGCCCTGTTTATTTCTTCTTGCCGATCTACGTGCGAGGCCTCATTTACCTCCATGCTAGGAGAGGGCAAGAGGCCGCAGCCGAATTTCAAAGAATCCTCAACTACCGTGCGTTAGGAGCGATAGCTCCCGCTTATGCACTTTCGCACGTGGGCTTGGCACGAGCTTACGCTCTCACCGGCGACTCGGCCAAGAGCCGCAAAGCCTATCAGGACTTTTTTGCACTTTGGAAAGATGCTGAACCTGATGTCCCCATTTTGAAGGAAGCAAAGGCGGAATACGCTAAGCTGCAATACATACTGATCCGATCTCCCGAGCTTCCCGATGCGGGAACGGATGGAGAAGAAAAGTCTCGCGGTCACAGACCGACCCGCCTCATCAGTGATATACAAGCCAAGTTCCCCCCGATCAGGGCTCACCTTAATCCACTTCCAGGTGTCGGCCCTATGCCACGCTTCGTCTGCATGATTCTCCTGCTCGTCGCAACTGCTTTGGCCCAAGATGCCTCCACTGGAGCGATTCGCGGCTCGGTATTTGATTCGACGGGCGGGCGGATTCACGGCGCATCGGTCGCTCTGGTAAACGCCGCGACTGGCATCCGATATGGCGTAATCACCGACTCCGAGGGCCGTTTCGCATTCGATCTGCTTCCGCCCGGCGAATACTCGGCCCGCGCTGAAGCCGCCGGGATGTCGCCGCAAATCGCGCCCAATTTGCGGGTCGAGGTCGGCGGAGTGAGTGATCTCGAATTCAAGCTGGCGATTGCAGGGACGAAGGAAATTGTCACGGTTTCGGGCGAGCAACCGCTGGTGGAAACCCAGCCCAGCGCGGTGTCGTCGCTGATTGACGAGCGCGCCATCAATGAACTGCCGTTGAACGGCCGCCGCTATACCGATCTTGCGCTGCTCACACCCGGTGTGACGCAGGATCCGCGCGGCCTGACCTCCGGATCGAACGGTGACCTGGCGTTTGGCGGCATTCGCGGCTACCAATCGAGCTATCTTGTCGATGGCGGCGATAATAATAATGCCTTCTTTTCGCAAGCGCGTGGACGGTATCGTGCCCCGTACCAGTTCTCGAATGAGGTTGTGCAGGAGTTCCGAGTCTCTTCGAATACCTATGGCGCAGAGTTAGGGCGCGCCGGCGGCGCAGTAGTCAATGTGGTGACAAAATCCGGTTCCAATCAGATTCATGGAACCAACTTTTACTACCTGCGAGACAGCGCTTTCGGCGCCCGCAATCCCTTCATGAACTTCAAGCCTCATGACCAGCAGCAGCAGTTTGGCATGACAATAGGCGGCCCGATTCGCCGCAATCGTGTTTTCTTCTTTGCCGGATTCGACCAGCACATTTTCCATATTCCGGCAGTGGTGCGGTTTCTGAATGGAAGCTCAGTCGTGACCCCGCTAGCGACTTTGAACCCAGCATTTCCTGGGGATTATGAGCCGAGCGATCAAGCTTTGGTCTTCGCAACGGCCACCCAGCTTTCAAAGCAGGCTGGCATTTATCCTGCGTCAATGCTTGGCAACGCCGGATTTCTGAAACTTGATGCCTCCCTTTCACAGCATAATCATCTTTCCGCGCGACTGAGTACATCGCGCTATTACGGGCACAACAATGTATTCCTCGACACGGCCAGCCCGCTGACGAGCTACGGGGTCAGTGAAAACGGTGAAGAGGATGTGTACACGGAGACGGGAACGATCTCGTTGACCAGCAATCTTTCCTTCAGGTTGATCAGCCATCTTCGCGCTCAATTCTCATGCGATCTGCAGGATTCGAGCAGCAACTCTTCCGATCCGATCACGCGCATTCCGACTATCATCGATGGCTTTGGCCGGTCGTCCATCCTGCCGCGGCAAACTCGTGAGCACCGCGCCCACTTTGCGGAAACCATTAGTTTGGATGGCAAGCGCCACTCCTGGAAATTCGGCGGCGACGCGCTGCTCACATGGATCTACAACTACTTTCCATCGCTGTTCGGCGGGGAGTACATTTTCGACCCAATCAAAGTGGATCCGTTCACCTTTGAGCCGGTGGAAGGCGGCCTGGAACTTACGCCTTTGCGTGCTTACGCGCACCAGGTGCCACACTATTATCTTCAGAGCTTCGGTTCCGCCATCACGCATCCGGACACGAACGAGTACGCGGGATTTGCGCAGGACACAATTCGCGTTAACGATCATTTCGCGCTCAGCCTGGGGGCACGCTACGATCTGCAGACGTTCAGTACAAAAGGGCTGATTGCCAATCCGCTCTGGCAGGGTTCAGGCAAGGTTCCATTTGACACTAACAACATCGCGCCAAGGATTGGACTCGCTTACTCAGTTGGAAATGACCGACCGCTCGTGATTCGCGCCGGGTATGGCTTGTTCTATACGCGCATTCCGCAGATCTATACGTCTACCATCGAAAGCGATAATGGACTGAGCAACTGGTTCCTCTTCCTCAACAACACCGATATTTTAGCTCGCCAGGTTTTTCCGCAATATCCGAATCCGCTGGTGAATTGCCCGATACACGCCGTTGTTTGTACTCCTCCAGCAGGGCTGGCGCAGTTCCTTAAACCGGACCTGGCCGCGTTCGCTTCCAATTTCCAGACACCGAAAGTCGAGCAAGCCAGCCTGCACATAGAGCGCGAAGTCGCGCACCGCCTTGCAGTCGGCGTTTCTTACATGTACGTGCACGGCGAAAATCTGATTCGCGCTCGCGACGTGAACCTGCCTTCGCCGGTGAATGTGACCTATCCCGTATACGATGCCTCGGGAGACAATTTTCTGGGCACGTACTATAATGTGGCGTCGTTTTCCAGTTGGCAGTTTAGTCCGTCGCTAACTTGCGCCTTCCCTCCCTGTATCAATCCGCTCGCACGGCCGATTTCGCAACTGGGCGCCGTTGATCTCTTCGAAAGTGCCGCGTCCAGCGTGTACAACGGGGCGACGCTCTCGATTCGCCGCCGCATGACCGGCGGACTTTATTTCATGCTGTCTTACACCTTTGCCCATGCGATCGACGACGGGCAGGACGCTCTCGTGGCGGGCCAGCCGGCGACAGTCCAGAACTCCTACACGCCTAACTCCGAGCGCGGCTCCAGTGTCACTGATCAGCGGCAGCGGTTGGCATTCTCCTGGATCGTCGCACCCAGGCCCTTCCATCGAGGCCACGAATGGCTGGGCACGGTCTTCAACAACTGGAAAATAGCAGGGATCGCGACGTATGGCAGCGGCCGTCCGGTAAATGCCACCATCACAGGAGACGCGAACCAGGACGGCAACAACACGAACGATCGTCTTCCCGGAGTAAGACGCAATTCATTTACTGGGCCCGATTACGCTACTACCGACCTTCGGGTTACGCGTCGAATTTACGCCGGAGATCGTCTGAAGATGGAATTAGTTGGCGAATCTTTCAATCTCCTGAACCGCGATAATCGACGCGTGCTCATCACGGAGGACGGATTCCAGAGCAATTCGGCATCATTTGTACAGACAGATAAGCGCATTGGAATCAACTACTTTCCAGCCCAATACCGTGTTCCAAACAACTTTCTTCACGCTACTAACGCCTACGCTCCGCGGCAAATGCAGTTGGCGCTGAAGCTGATTTATTAGCTGAGAACAATGTCTCAATGTGCTGCAGAAGGGCGTTTCTTCTGCACAAAAATTGCACATACCACTTGACTTGCCGCACGAACCTTGCAATAACTATCGGGTCCAAACGGGACCAGTTTGGGGGTGTAGCCAGTTGGCGGAAGTCAGAATTCAAGAGGGTGAGTCCCTCGAGAATGCGCTGCGCCGTTTCAAGCGCAAAGTGCAGCAGGAAGATATTATCAAGGAGGTTAAGCGTCACTCCTTCTACCTGAAGCCGGGCGAGAAAAAGCGCGTAAAGGAAGCTTTGGCGCGCAAACGCAGTCGCAAGAAGGCACGGAAAGAACAGGATTAGTGATCCATTGGGCCGCTCCTTCCCCGAGTGGCCCATTCCTTTCTCCATCGCGTTCCGCCGTTCTACACAGCAGTAACCATGTCCATACACGGGCATGGCGGGCCGAGTCCATGGGTTTGTTTCCAAGTGCAGTTTGAGGGGGTATCGAAACCTGCGCCGTTGTGCGCCATGTGCAAAGCGCGGGGATCAGGCTGAAGGGAGCTCCTCAATGGAATTTCAGGACAAGGTTTTAAAGTGTATCGACTGCGGCGCGGATTTTGTCTTCACGGCTGGGGAACAACTGTTCTTTCACGACAAGGCGTTCAGGAACGAACCCAAGCGTTGTAAAGCCTGTAAGGCCAAGCGTGTGGCCGTGCTGGGAGCCGTTCCCAGCGGCAATCACAGAGGCGGTTTCGGCAAGGTCGAAACCCGCACCACGTGCTCTCAGTGCGGAAAAGAGACCACGGTGCCATTCAGGCCGACGCAGGGCCGACCGGTCTTCTGCCGCGAGTGCTTCCAGCAACGGCGGGAGGCAGCTACGGCCTGATTCAATTTTTGCGATTAAAGGACGGGCGTCCAGCCCGTCCAACTTCCGGAACTCTCAGGATGGGCGGTTTAG
>Ga0209350_1001517_pt1 | contig 10089 bp, 7 predicted proteins | sample GraSoi013_2_20cm_2_FD_185822 | JGI IMG/M metagenome (GOLD analysis project Ga0209350, IMG submission 185822) | Grasslands soil microbial communities from the Angelo Coastal Reserve, California, USA - Sample 09_27_2013_2_20cm (SPAdes) (version 2) | ecosystem: Environmental > Terrestrial > Soil >...
TGCCGCTCAGCGCGTTCAGCCGGTACGAGCCTACCCGGACCGCGCTCGCGGTGAACCACCAGTCGCAATTCCCGTCGGTGACGCTGACCTTCAACCTGGCGCCGGGCGTCGCGCTGGGAGACGCGTTAACCGCGATCGAGGCCGCGGTGCGGCCGCTCGGGCTCCCTGCCGGCATCCAGGGGAGCTTCCAGGGCACCGCGCAAATCTTCCAAGCCTCGCTGGCCAGCGAGCCGTGGCTGATCGCAGGCGCGCTCCTCGCGGTGTACGTCGTCCTGGGGGTGCTCTACGAGAGCTACATCCATCCGCTCACCATCCTGTCCACGCTGCCGTCGGCCGGGGTGGGCGCGCTGCTGGCCCTGCTCGCCTGCCGCACCGACCTGACCGTCATCGCCCTGATCGGCATCCTGCTCCTGGTCGGCATCGTGAAGAAGAACGCGATCATGATGATCGACTTCGCCCTGGAGGCGGAGCGAGGCGAAGGCAAGAGTCCGGCGGAGGCGATCCATCAGGCGTGCGTGCTGCGCTTCCGGCCGATCATGATGACGACGATGGCCGCGCTCTTGGGCGCGCTCCCGCTGGCCTTCGGGCGTGGAATCGGGTCGGAGCTGCGCCGGCCGCTCGGGATCGCCATCGTGGGTGGGCTCATCGTGAGCCAGGCGCTCACGCTCTACACGACGCCGGTCGTCTACCTCTATCTCGACCGCGTACGACTGTGGTGGACGCGCAAGCACGCCGGCCATGGGCGGCCGCTCGCGACGGCCGCCGTGGATGCGCTGGAACCGTGAGGCGCCGGATGGTCCGCGGGCGGCTCGGCGGCCTGCTTGTGCTCGCCTCAGCGCTGCTCGTGCTCGCGAGCGGCTGCACCGTGGGGCCAAACTACGTGAGGCCCTCGATGTGGAGCCCCGACTCCTACAAGGAGCTCGACGGCTGGAAGATCGCCAATCCTCGGGACGGCCTGGCCCGCGGCTCCTGGTGGGAGATCTTCGGCGATCCGCAGCTGAACGCGCTCGAGCCGCGTGTCAACATCTCGAACCAGAACCTCGCGGTGGCGGAGGCGCAATACCGGAACGCCCGGGCGCTCGTACGCGAGGCCCGTGCCGCCTACTTTCCTACCGTTACGCTCGGGGTCGGGTTCACGCGCTCGCGTCAGTCCTCGACGTTCGGCGTCGGGTCGAGCGGGGGATCGTCCACCGGCACATCGACGAGTGGCACGTCGTCTTCGGTGGGTAGCTCGTCGAGCCGGGCAGTCTCGGACTTCCAGATGGGCCTCGACTTCTCGTGGGAGCTGGACGTGTGGGGGCGAATCCGCCGCACGGTCGAGTCGAACCAGGCCAGTGCCCAGGCGAGTGCGGGAGACCTGGAGGCGGCGCGCCTGAGCTTCCAGGCCGAACTGGCCCAGGACTACTTCCAGCTGCGCACCGTGGACGCCCAGAAGCAGTTGCTCGACGAGACGGTCTCCGCCTTCGAGAAGTTCCTCCGCCTGACACAGGATCGGTTCGCGAGTGGGGTGGCGTCCCAGGCCGACGTGGTCCAGGCGGAGACCCAGCTCAAGACCGCCCAGGCCCAGGCCATCGACGTGGGCGTCCAGCGCGCGCAGCTCGAGCACGCCATCGCGATCCTCATGGGGCAGGCGCCATCCAGCTTCTCGCTGCTCCCGACGCCGCTCACCGCCACCCCGCCCGCCATTCCGATCGGGGTGCCGTCCGAGTTGCTCGAGCGACGGCCCGACATCGCCGCCGCCGAGCGCCGGATGGCGGCCGCGAACGCCCAGATCGGGGTCGCGGTGGCATCCTTTTATCCGGCCATCACCCTGAACGCCTCGAGCGGCTTCGAGAGCTCGAGCCTGACAAAGTGGTTCACCGCCGCGAGTCACTTCTGGTCGGTGGGGCCGGGAATCTCCCAGACCGTGTTCGACGGCGGCCTGCGGCGGGCGCAAACCGATGCGGCCCGCGCCGCCTACGACGCGACCGTCGCGACGTATCGACAGACCGTGCTCGCCGCCTTCCAGGGAGTCGAGGATAACCTGGCCGCCCTCCGCATCCTGGAAGCGGAGAATGCCGTGCAGGACCAGGCGGTGAAGGCGGCGCGGAAGTCCGTGGACCTGACCACGAACCAGTACAAGGCGGGCACCGTCAGCTACCTCAACGTGATCACCGTCCAGACCATCGCGCTGACCGACGAGATCACCGCGATCCAGATCGCTGGGCGACGGATGGCAGCCGCCGTCCTGCTCGTCCAGGCCCTCGGCGGCGGCTGGACGGCGGCCGATCTCCCGTCCCCCGCCGACGTGACGAAGCGCCAGGTTGCGGACCCGATGGCGCCGTGAGACGGGATGGTGCGGCCGTGGACGCCCCCTACTTCACGAATGCCTTTTACCGCGTCTATCGGTTCCCCGAAGCCGGCGGAGACACCACGCCAAGCACCGGTGTCGGCGGTAGGGGCTGGGGCGGAGGCGGCGGCGGCGGCGCTGCGAAGGAGCTCCCGCGCTGGGACGGCAGCGCCGCTGCCGGGATCTGGTTTCCCTTGGCGTACATGCACTGCTCGTAGGTGTTGTCGTATCGCTGTTGAACCTGGTGGGCCGCCGTCTGCCCCGCGCCGGCGCCCACCGCCGTACCAGCCAGCAGTCCGCCGCCCGCTCCGACCGCGGCCCCGACGCCGGGGTGGCCCGTGGCGGCACCGATGGCGGCGCCCAGCCCGGCACCGAGGAGCGTGCCGAGGGCCCCGCTCTTAACCGTGCTCGACCCCGCCGCCTGCTGTGGCGTGGTCCCGGTTTGCATGGACGCCCACTGGCGACAGACGGCATCGTCGGCCTGGAACTGATCAAACGACTTGCCCGTCCCCGGCAGCACCATGACGCTCGGGCCGAGCGGCACCGTCGCGCAGGCTCCGAGAGAGAAGATGAATACCAGTGCGAGGACTCCCGTCCGCATCTGCGCGTCCCTCCCCATCTTTACGGAGTTGGAGGTTTCGTCCCTGGGACGACCTGCATCCAGCCGCCGGGACACTGAGAGACGTAGGGGTAATAACCCTTGGGATTCTCGCAGTAGTACCAGTACGACTCGGCCGGCGGCGCCTGTTGTGGCTGCACGTAAACCTGGGCCGGCGGCGACGGCTGGACGACCACCGGCGGGTAAGCCGGATACGGATAGGCGTACCAGAACGGGTCTGGGCCGATGAACACCCGCGGGCCGACGAACACGTGCGGGCCGTGGAAGCCGACCCACGCGTGGGCCGGTGCAACGCTCACGACAAGCACCACCACCGCCAGAAGGAAGCCGAACCTTAGCCGCGTCATCTGTCCCTCCTCCCACCCTACTCACTCTTCAGACGGCCGGGTGGGCTCGCTCGTTGCATACGCGATGCTCTTTCGCAAGAACGCGAAAGCTGCCTGAATCGCGAGCCAGCGCTTACGGACGTTTCCGCGGCGACGCAAGGTCAGCGGCATGGCGTCTGCCAGGCGCGAGGTGAGCAGGGGCACGTGAGAACGCCGTGAATCGGTCGTGAGAAATCTCCCATGGGAGCGGGGCCTGGTCGACCCCGGGCGTGGTGCCCCGTTACGGGCCTACATCGTCAGAACGACGCGAAACTCCGCCTTCCCGCTCATCATGCGCGCGTAAGCTTCATTCACTCTCGCCAGCGGATACTGTTCGATCATGGGGCGCACGCCCGTCAATTCGGCAAAGCGCAGCGTATCCTCGGAGTCGGTCGGGATTCCTGATGACCAGCCCTGAATGCTCCTCCTCCCGAAAATCAGCTGAACGGGTGTGACCTCGATTGGATTCGGCGCGGCTCCTACCACCATCATCCTGCCGTTCATCCCGAGGCCGTCAAACAACGATGACATCGCCTTTGCGCTTGGCGCCGTCGCCAGGATCACGCGTGCACCGCCAAGTTTTTTCAACTCTGCCGCCGCGCTCATTGCGACGCTGTCGATGTAGAGATTCGCTCCCAGCTTCTTGGCGAGAAGCGCGTTCTCCGGCCCGCGCCCAATTGCGGCGACCCAGTAGCCAAATTTCCGAGCGAACTGAATTCCCAAGTGTCCGAGTCCCCCGATCCCCTGGACGGCCACCAGGTCCCCCGGCAGCGCGCCGCTGTGCCGCAGCGCATTGAACGTCGTGATTCCCGCGCAGAGCAGAGGCGCGGCTTCCGCCGCATCGAGCGATTCCGGCATTGCCGCCACCGCTTCCCCAGGAGCGACCATGTACTCGCCATAACCGCCGTCGAAGCTGATCCCGGAGACCTTGAGGTTGGTGCAGTTCGCGAAATCGCCCCGCCGGCAAGCGAGACAGGTTCCATCCTGCCCACCGTGCCAGCCGACGCCGACCCGCTGGCCCTTCCTCCACAGCGTCACGCCTGCGCCGACTTCGTCGATCACGCCGGCCACTTCGTGTCCCGGCACGCGCGGATAGACAATGCCCGGCCAGCCACCCTCCTTCGTCAGCACATCGCTGTGACAGACTCCGCACGCCTGCACGCGGATCCTCACCTCTCCCGTGCCCGGCTGCGGAATCTCCCGCTCGGCGATTTCGAAATCCGCCCCCGCCTTCGGTACCTGCGCCACTTTCATCTTCGCCATCGCCTCTCCCCCTCTCGATCAGAAGTCGACGACCCGCGCTGGCCGGGCCTCTACGCTCGATTCGATAGTGTTCCGATGTGGCCTCTTGGAGATCAGATTCCCACCGGCAGCGAATTCCGAGGCTTCGGCCTGAGACTCGATGAGTATCCCGTAGGCCAGAGAGACATTAGGGAACACCGGCTCAGGTATACACTCTTACGTGTGAACCCTGCGGTCGAGCCTGTCCGCAGGCGGTACCGATCCATCTTCACCTCGGCGACCCGGCGAGAGCGGATCGCCAATTTTGAGTCCTACTGGGCTTACTCTGTGAGCCACGACGGAGAGATCCTCCAGGCCAGCAGGATCTCACCAAGAAGCGGGAGACGCTGACCGGCTTCCAGGCACATCCTGTTCGCTCGCGCCGGTCGGCCGACCACGCGCGTTTCTATCGCAACCACGTCATCATGCGGGATGATCCCCAAACGCTCGACCGCAAGACGCTCCTCCTGACCTTCCTCTACAAGTTCGCCCGGCACGAATACGTCGGCATCTCCGCTGCCTGGAGCAGGACGGAGCGGATGACAGAGTCGACCTCGATGATCGCGAAGATCGGCCTCTATCACCTCTCCGAGGAATTCGCTCATATGCGGCTGTTTCAGGAGATCTTCCGCACGTTTCATCTCGACAAGGTGGAGTGGGTCCCGCTTGGCACATGGATGAGCCGCATGTACCGCCTCTTCCCCCTGCTCCCGGAGGCCGTGCTCGCGCCCCCTGCCTTCGTGAGCGAGCTGATGGGGCTGACCGTGTACCAGCATCTCGATGGCGTTCTGGACGAGATCCTCGACGACGAGCCGGAGGCCCGCGAGCGTGTCCGCACGCTCCTGCGGGAAGTCATGACCGACGAGCTGGCCCACGTTGGCCAGCGCCGCAACTTCCTCGGTCCCCTCGGGCTGCGCGCGGCTCAGGGCGTGGTCGAGTCGATGTATCGGGCCTTCTTCCGCGACCTGCCCGAGACGAAACTGCTCTTCAACGTCGACCAGATGGTGCAGGGCGGGAAGGCGTTCGACTACAGCACCATCGCGCCCGAGATGATCGAAAAGAGCTGGGTACCCTCGTACTGCAAGGCGTAGTCGCGGGCTCAGCCAGAAGTACCCGAGGGTCAAGCTTCGCCTCGACTTCTTGGCCGGCACCGTTGGCCGTCGTGCCTTACGTTTGACCGCATCGTCTTCCTGGTCTCTGTGACCCTCATCGACTCGCTCAGACCAGAGGCGCGACGCTTGCGAACAGCACCACCACGGAGCGCGGCTCCGCGCGATACGTCAGGTCGAGCACCGAGGGAGCGCGCTCCCAGTCGACGATATCGTGCGGCGACTCGAGGAAGGTGTCGATCCAGCGGCGCCATAGATGTCGACCGCCATTGGCGACCGACGGCAGCTCGAACTCGAGCGGCCCCCAGTACGCGTTGAGGATCACGTGAAAGAACAGTCGTTCCTTCGTGAACCGGGCCGTGAACGCTACAGTGTGCGAAGAGTGGCGCCAGTCAGGCTCGTGGAGTCTCACGCCGTGCCAGGCAATGTCGGCCTGCCGGATCAGCTGGTTCAGGGCCACTCGCCGCCGTTCGGGCTCCACATCTCGCAACACCCGGCGAGCATTGAGCAAGCTCACGAACCGGTGCACGTCGGCCCGCTTCGCGAGCAGCGTCCAGTCGAGCCAGCTGATCTCGTTGTCCTGACAATAGGCGTTGTTGTTGCCGCCCTGAGTGCGCCGCACCTCGTCGCCCATGAGCATCATGGGCATCCCCGCGGAGAGCATCGTCACGGTGAAGAAGTTCTTCACCTGTCGCGTTCGCAGCTTGTCGATGTCAGGATCCTCCGTCGGGCCTTCCACCCCACAGTTCCAGCTTCGGTTGTCGTCAGCGCCGTCGCGGTTGTCTTCGCCGTTCGCCTCGTTGTGTTTGCCGTCGTAGGAGACGAGATCGTTCAGGGTAAACCCATCGTGACACGTCACGAAGTTGACACTCCCCTCGGGCTCGCGCTGCTTGTGGCCGTATAGCGACGGGCTGCCGATCAAGCGGTCGACAAACCCCTCGACCGTTCCTTCTTCGCCGCGGAAGAAGCTGCGGACATCGTCGCGGAAGCGTCCGTTCCACTCCCGCCAACTATCCCCGATGAAGCTCCCGACCTGGTACAGGCCCCCCGCATCCCAGGCCTCGGCGATAAGTTTCGCGCCGGCGAGGGCCGGGTCTGACTCGATGTCCCACAGCACCGGCGGATTCGGCATCAGATTGCCCGACGCGTCGCGCTCGAGAATCGACGCCAGATCGAACCGGAAGCCATCCACGTGCATCGCGTCAACCCAGTAGCGGAGACTGTCCACGATCATCCGGCGAACGATGGGGTGATTGGCGTTGAGCGTGTTTCCTGTGCCGCTGTAATCGGCGTAGCGCGCGCGATCCTCTTCAAGGATGTAGTACGTCGTGTTGTCCAGTCCGCGGAAGCTCAGCGTCGGTCCGCGGTGGTCGCCTTCGGCGGTGTGGTTGAACACGACGTCGAGAATGACCTCGAGGCCCGCTCGGTGCAGCGCCTTGACCATGTCGCGAAACTCATCAACTGGACCGGTCGGACCTCGACGTGAACTGTACCCCTGGTGGGGCGCAAAGAAGGACACCGGCGCGTAGCCCCAGTAGTTGACCCGTCCGGGCGGGGCGTCCTGAACGTCGAACTGGAATACCGGCAGCAGCTCGACGGCTGTGATGCCGAGACGCTGGAGATATGGAATCTTCGCGATCAAACCCGCATACGTACCGCGTGTCTTTTCCGAAACCCCGGAACTAGGATGGCGCGTGAAGCCTCTCACGTGCATCTCGTAAATGATGGTCCGTGACGCTGGCAGCTGCAGGGGGACGTCGCCCTCCCAGTCGTACGCGGAGACGTCGACCACGACGCTCTTCATCGCCGTCCCGGTGTTGTCGTCCGGGCGGTACGCCGCCTCGCGACCGTACGTCTCCGGAACCATGACTCCTCGGCCATAGGGGTCCAGGAGAACTTTGGCGGGATCAAAACGCATCCCGCTCGAGGGGTCGAACGGACCCTCGACCCGATAGCCGTACAGCTGGCCGGGTTGCACGTTCGGCACGAACACGTGCCAGTAGTGGTACGTGCGGTTGGCCGATGGATCGAGGCGAACCACGCGCGCCGCCTGGGCGTCGTCGATGCGATCGAAGAGCAGCAGCTGGACCCCCGTTGCGTGTTTCGAGAAGACGCTGAAGTTGACGCCGTTCGGCGAGGGCGTCGCTCCCAGAGGCGAGCTGCTGCCTTCGTTGGGGCTATCGCTCACTGCTTGCCCAACAGCTCCTTCGCAGCCGCCGCGACCCGCTCGGGGTCGAAGCCGAACTTCTCTTGAAGCGCCTTCAAGGGCGCGGAGGCCCCAAAGGTCCTCATGCCGATGACCTGGCCGGAGCTCCCGACGTATCGCTCCCAGCCGAACGTGGAGGCCTGCTCGACCGCGACGCGCGCCCTCACCGTGGGCGGCAGCACGCTGTCCCGGTACTCTGGCGGCTGGTGGTCGAAGATCTCCCAGGACGGTATCGAGACCACGCGGGAACGGATGCCCTCGGCGAGGAGCTTGTCGTGGGCCTCCACGGCAAGACTCAGCTCGCTGCCGGAGGCGATGAGTATCACCTCGGGATTCCCGCCCGGCGGGTCCGCGAGCACGTAGGCGCCACGCGCGAGCCCCGTGGCGGGGGCGTACGTGCGCCGATCCAGAGTCGGCAGCGGCTGCCGTGAGAGCGCGAGCACGGCCGGCTGGTGGCGCAGCTGCATCACGTAGCGGTACGCCTCCACGACCTCGTTGGCGTCCCCGGGCCGCAGCGTGATCAGCCCGGGCATGGCGCGCAGCGATGCCAGATGCTCCACCGGCTGATGGGTCGGACCGTCCTCGCCGTCGCCCATGGCGTCGTGCGTGAACACGAAGATGGTCGGCAGCTCCATCAGCGCCGACAGCCGGATGGCCGGCCGAGCGTAGTCGCTGAAGATGAAGAACGTCGCGCCGAACGCCCGCAGCTTCGACAGCGAGAGGCCGTTGACGATCGCCGCCATCGCGTGCTCACGGACGCCGAAATGCAGGTTCTTGCCGCCCGGGTTCCCGGCCTGGAAGCTTTCCGCGCCCTCGTACGTCAGAGTGGTCTTGTTCGACGGCCCGAGATCAGCGGAGCCCCCGAGGAACCACGGAATGCTCTGCGCGAGCACGTTCAGCACTTTGCCCGAGGCGTCTCGGCCCGCGATGCCCTTGGCGTCCGCCGGGAAGATGGGGAGGTCGCGATCCCACCCTGCCGGCAAGTCCCGCCGCTGCATCTGATCGATCTCGCGCGCAAGGTCGGGATACGCGGCACGGTACGACGCGAAGAGCGCCGTCCAGCGGCTCCGAGCTGCCGCGCCGCGTGCGGCGACGCCGGCGGCGAAGTGCTCGCGGACGCCGTCGGGGACCAGAAACTGCGCCTCCTCCGGCCACCCATAGCTGCGCTTGGCGAGGCGAACCTCCTCCTCACCGAGCGGCTCGCCGTGGGCCGCGGACGTGTCGTGCTTGTGCGGGGCGCCGTAGCCGATGTGGCTGTCGAGGATGATGAGCGTGGGACGCCCCTCCGTCTCCCGGAAGACGCCGAGGACCCGTTCGATGCCATCGAGGTCGTTGGCGTCGCCCACGCGCAGGACGTTCCACCCGTACGCCAGGAATCGGGCCGCGACGTTCTCGGTGAAGGCGAGGCTCGTCTGCCCTTCGATCGTGATGTGGTTGTTGTCGTAGACCCAGCAGAGGTTGTCCAAGCGTAGGTGACCGGCCAGCGAGGCCGCTTCGGCCGTCACGCCTTCCATCAGGCAGCCGTCGCCGCACACGACGTAGATGTCGTAGTCGAAGATCGCGAAGCCTGGTCGGTTGTAACGGGCGGCGACCCACTTCCGGGCGATGGCCATCCCCACGCTCGTTGCGGCGCCCTGCCCGAGCGGGCCTGTCGTGGTCTCGACACCGGACACCCAGTGATACTCGGGGTGCCCAGGCGCCTTGCTCCCGAACTGCCGAAAGCGGCGAATGTCCTCCAGCGACACCGAGGGCTGCCCCAACCGCTCGTAGTCGCCATTCACCGCCCGCGTCCCGGTCAGATGCAAGACGGACCAGAGCAGCATCGAGGCGTGGCCGTTGGAGAGGACGAACCGATCACGGTTGGGCCAGATCGGGTCCTCGGGATCGAAGCGCATCACGCGGTTCCACATCGTGTAGACCAGTGGCGCGAGCGCCATCGGTGTGCCGGGGTGGCCCGACTTCGCTTGCTGGACCGCATCGATCGAGAGCGTGCGGATGGTGTTGACCGACACCTGGTCGAGCTCGGTGTCTGTCATCGATGGAGCGGCATTGGGAACACTCATCGGTTTGTCCTCGTCGGTTGGAGCTCCAGGAACGCCACCTTGCTCAGGCGACGCAGGTGGCGCGGGGCGTGGCTAAACTCTGCGGCCAGGAACGTCTGCACGAGATCCCAGGCCACG
>Ga0209350_1001522_pt1 | contig 10075 bp, 5 predicted proteins | sample GraSoi013_2_20cm_2_FD_185822 | JGI IMG/M metagenome (GOLD analysis project Ga0209350, IMG submission 185822) | Grasslands soil microbial communities from the Angelo Coastal Reserve, California, USA - Sample 09_27_2013_2_20cm (SPAdes) (version 2) | ecosystem: Environmental > Terrestrial > Soil >...
CGGCGGTGGCGCTCCGAGACGGCATCATGCGATTCGCTCTGTACGGCACGAAGCTTCGGGGTCAATGGACAGTCCTGAAAACCAGAATGGGAAAGGGAACTCGTGAAAATTGGCTCTTGCAGAAGGTGGATGACGAATTCGCCGAGGCAGATTACAACCCGGAAACCGAGCCCGCATCCGCGTTGTCCGGCAAAGTTCCACGGGGCAGGCCCTGACGTGACTCAGCGAAGAGAGTTCCTCCAGGCCTTCGGAACGCGGGCCGTGTAGACGACTTCCTTGGCCCCGAGAAATTCTGCCAGATGCCCGATCGTCTCCCGAATCTCCAAGGAGACCTCCTTGCCGCCGGGTGCGCCGGGCTCCGCGTGGACCGAATTGATCAGGAGGCGCTCGTTCTCCCGGTCCATCCGCGGGTCCACCCTGCCGATGAACCGGTCACCCCAGAGGATGGGGAGGACATAGGACCCGAATTTTCGTTTGTTTGGCGGCAAGTAGTTTTCATGGACATAGTCGAAGCCGAACATTCGGTTCACTCGGTCCTTGCCGGAGATCAGATTGTCGAAGGGAGCCAGCAGGGACATCCGTGGCTGCCACGCGTCCGAGTGCATCGATTCAAGGAGCGGAATGTCCAGATCATGGACATATCGTTCACCTTTGCTGGCGAGCCCCGTGATTTGAACCCGATGGATTGTCGATTCCTTCTGCAAATGTTCCAGGGCCTTTTTCAGGTTCAGATAGCGACCGCGCAGAAAATAGATGTTGATCTCGGAAGGGGACGCGGTGCCGAGGGCTCGGATCGTCCTCTCCGCGCCTGCCCGCTCGGCCTCTTGTTCGGGTAGCTCCTTCCTCTCTACCCAGCTCGGCAGGAACGTTTCCGGCAGGCCCCAGATTTTCTTGTTTCCTTGGTGGCCCACCACCATGACCTCTCCGCGCATTTGCAGGTGGAAGAGCGCTGCGGAGACATCGCTTCCCGAGATCCATCCGTCTGCACCTCGCTTGGTTGGAACGTACTCTTCAAATTCGGTCAGTCGCAAGGGTCCCCTCTTCAGCTGACGCAGGATTGCTTTCCGAAGATCCGTGTGTCTAGCCAGCCACGTTCTGGCTTTCGCTCTCCATCCTCCCCACGACTTGGAAAGGGACTCCGGGTACCGTCTCATCAGGGAGTAGTGGAGCGGATAATCTTCGGTGAGCACGATCGAAGCGGCGTGGGACCAATGTTCGAAGAGCTTCTTCTCGTCCCATAGGAGTCGATCCAAGTCCGACAACCGAAAGTTGCCGACCCGGCTCCAGAGGACGAGAACATGGGACGGTGCGACCGTGTTGATCGGGTCCAACTGAACGTAGCCGAGGTCGCGAATCACGGAGAGGATCGCATCCATTGCTGAACCAGTCGTCTTGCCCGCAAGATGCTGCTTCGTGACAGCCAGGCGCCTCGCGAGTTCCAAGGACGTCGAGATGGCGGCCTCGCTCAACGGGTTTGACAACCCGATGTGGCGGCTATTAACCTTGGCGTGTTTGGCAGGATCGTTCCGAGGGACGGTCCTCGGCGTCCTCATGGTGGCCGCGCTTCTTCAGAGCTGGATACGACGCGACGAAGGACCTGTGCGAAAGGCGCCATGCCACAGGTCGGATACTGTTGACACCGGGGCTAGGCCCGATGCGGCTTTGGGCGTGCCTGGTGGATCGACAGGGCCTGGTGATACATTCGCAGCCCACCGCAGGGTTTATGTACTCAGAACGCCACACACTCCATCGGAATCGGGGGAGGAGTGAATGAAACTTCGGCAGAGCTGGAGTCTCGTGAGCCTGTTTGCGATCTTGGTGGCACTTGGAATTGTATCTGCGGTGGTCTTGATTCAACAGACGCAACCGACAGTCCCGGTGGCGGGTGGAATGGTGGCAAATTGCCCGACGACCTCTGCCACTCCCACGAATGTGACACTCGGCGGGAGCGGACAGATCACGTTCTCGTGCAATTCGGCTGCGCCCACCACAAATCCGGCCTTTACAACGGGGGGACCGGTGCTCGTCACTCCCACGGTTACGAACTACAACCCGCCGTATAACTCGACGGGGCTCTTCATCTATATCGCGAACGGCGCGGTCAACACGGGCAGTTGCTCCGGTCGGACCGGCGCCCAGCGAGTCAATGACGGAGTGCCGACGGCGATTTCCCAAAATGCGTGGAACTACTGTGCCAAGTACGAGACCGTCCTCCAGGGTGGCCTGCCCTCGTTCACGATCGCATGGAACCTGTGATTGCGGACCGCGCGCGCTCGGTCGGCGTCGTGACATGCGACCTCGGCCCGGTGACCCTGAAGAGCAATCTACAGGCACGGGGAATCCGGCTCGGGCGGAACGTCGCGAGCGATGACGCATGGAGAGAAATTCCGGTCTCCGCGCCGTGAATCGAAGTGCTTGGACGGCCCTCCACCGGCGAAACCCAGTCATGGGCATAGGCCCGACCGCTAGTGTTCGCCCGCGAGGAAGGGGTTGTTCCCGTAGTCGACCGGGACATCAACGAGAGACGGAACCTTCGATTCCAAGGCTTCCCCCAGGATGGAATTCAACCCGGACGGATGATCGACGCGAAAGCCCCGGACTCCGAACGCTTTCGCCAGATCCGACAAGTCCGGGTTGCCGAACTCCGTGCCGACCGTCCGTTTGAATTTCGCCAACTGCTTCCACCGGATGCTCCCCAGCCCTCCATCCCGGAAGACAATGTTCACCGTGGCGGCGTTCTCGCGCTTCGCGGTCTCGAGCTCGTGCACGCTCATGAGGAACCCGCCGTCCCCGCTCAGCGTGACGACCCGACGGTCCGGTTCCATCAGTTTGGCGGCGATTCCGCCCGGGAGGGCGATGCCCATGGGGGAGAGGCCGTTCGAGATGATGATCGTCTTCGGCTTCACCACGCGGAAGAAGCGGCTGAGCCACAACTTGTGAGCGCCAACGTCGGAGATGAGGAGGTCGTCGGGTTCCAGGATCTCCCGCAAGTCCCAAAGAACCCGTTGCGGGTTCAGCAGACGCTCCCCGTGCTCGCCGAGCTCCGATTCCAACCTCCGCTTGATCGCCGCGGGTGATGGGGCGGACCGCACCAGGGTGCGTGTTGTGCGCACTCGCTGGCCCAAGGCCTGCAACGATTCTCGGATTTCGCCGATCACCTCGACCTCGGGGAGGTAGTGAGCGGAGATCTCCGCGGGGAGCGCGTCGACGTGAACGACCCTCCGGTCGCCTCGTGGGTTCCAAGAACGCGGGTCGTATTCCACGAAGTCATATCCGATGCAGATCACGAGGTCGGAGTCGTCGAATCCCGCCAGCTCGTGATCTCGGGGGAGGATTCCGATGGTCACGAGGCTCATCGGTGAGGTCCAGGGGATCGCGCCCTTTCCCATGACCGTGGTCACCACGGGGATCTGCAGGCGTTCGGCGAACTGCGTCAACTCCGCGGATGACCCGTTGCGGATCACGCCGTTCCCGGCGAGGATGACCGGTCGGACCGCTTTTTCGATGAGGAGGGCGGCCCGTTGCACGCTCGCTCGGGCCGGAGTCGGAGCACCGATAGGTTCCCGGGGGAGCGGCTTCTGCTTCGGGTCGGCCTCCTCTTCCGCGACGTTCTCCGGAAGTTCGATATGGGTCGACCCGGGCTTTTCCGCCTCGGCGAGTTTGAACGCTTTCCTCACGATCTCGGGGACGACGTCCGGGCTCTCCACGCGGGCATTCCACTTCGTGATCGGTCCGAACAATTGCAGGATGTCGACGTACTGATGGGACTCCCGATGGATCTTCGAGAGATTCGCTTGGGCGGTGATCGCGACGAGCGGCGCCCGATCGAGGAAGGCATCGGCCACGCCGGTCACGAGGTTGGTCGCCCCCGGGCCTAGGGTGGCGAGGCACACGCCTGCGCGACCCGAGAGACGGCCATAGACGTCCGCCATGAACGCCGCGGCGCCTTCGTGCCGCGTCAGGACGAATCGGACGGAGCTTCCTCGCAGCGCGTCCATCAGTTCCAGGTTTTCTTCGCCGGGGATGCCGAACGCGAAGCGAACTCCCTCGCTCTCGAGACAGGAGACCAGGAGTTGAGCCGCGTTCATGCCCTTGCACCGATGGCCTGGAGGCTCACTTCACCCGGCGCGGAGGGGCGTCTGGCGCGTCCTGGTGTTCGGCGGGGATGGGGACGGAGGCGAGGAGGAGCCGGTATCCCGGCGACCCGCCAATCGCGACCGCGGACATGTTCTCCAGGAGAGCGCCCGATCCCGATTTGATCGGCACGTCGTCGATCATCCCAGACCCCTCCAGAACGTACGCCACCGCGCGGCGATTGTGACCGATTCGGAAGAACCCGGTGGCGGTCCGCGCGAACTCGATATCCGTGCATTCCAGACCGGACGACGCATCCGCGCGAGCGAGCGGGCCGACGACCGGCTTCTGAACCGTTCCATCGGAACCTTCCTTTGCGTCTCCCGCCGTCTTGATCTGGACCGCGGTCGGCGGAGGTTCCGTGTGCCATGGCAAGCGGACGACGACCGACAACCAGCGCGCACGCTTGCCTTTCAGCATCTCCATGTCGTGCGAAATTTCCTGGTGTGCCGTGAGGACCGCCACGGAGCCTGCGGTCAGCGCCTCGCGCCGGCCGGAGTCGTCCACGTGGTCGACCTCCCCGTCGACCAGGTAGATGACGACCTCCTCGGCCTGGTGGCCATGACGCCCGAGCTTCGTGCGCGAGGTGGTCATCGTCTCGGCGAACCGTTCGAACGGCAGCCACGGAGCTTGCTCTCGACTCGGGAACAACAGGCTCGTGGTCTTGTCCGATGCATCGATTTCCCCATGGGCGATCGTCAGGCTTCGGGGTTTCTGCGGGCTCGGCATGGCGGCGTCTCCGGTACGAGGCAAGCGACGCCGACGAATATAGTTCGTGGCGTCAGAAAGAGGCGCTAGCCGCTCCCAGGAGCCTTTGGCGGCGATCCGAAACGCTGATTGGAACCGCCCATGCGAAACTCGGACGCGTTTCGAAAGTCGATCCCGCGACCTCGGCACTCCTCCGCGAGTCGGGATACGAACGGGGCGATCGTCTCGAGATCGCCGATCCGTGCGAGGTCGGCCGCGAGCTCCGATTCATCGAGGCGTTTCGCCATCGCTTCGGCCACGCCCCACCGCGCATCGAGGGCGCGCGTGAACATCTTCTTGACCCCAGCCTCGGCGAACACCTCCGCGATTCGGTCCGGAGACCAACCGCCGGTCGGCGGGTACGCGGGAGCGAAGCCGACGAATGTCGTGAGACCGGCGTCGGCGAGAGCTCGAAGGCAGCGCAGCCGCGCGTCGATCGGCGGCGCCCAAGGTTCCAGAAGCGCCCTTGCGCGGTCATCGAGTGTTGGGACGGACATGCCGACCTCGATTTCGGGGAACTGAGTGAAGAGGTCCAGGTCCCGAATCATGAGCGGGGCTCGAGACAGGACGGACACCGGCCACTGAGCCCTCAGGAGCACCTCGAGCGCGTGGCGGGTGACTCGATACTTCCCCTCGACAAACTGGTAGGGATCCGTCGCGGTCGAGATTGCGACGAGTCCCCTGGGAAGGCGTTTCAGTTCTTTCGCGAGGACCGTCGCCGCATTCCGCTTCACCACCACGGAGGCACCCCACGTGTTCCGGTCGATCTGGAGGAGCCGCGGAACATAGCAGAAGAGGCACCCATGATAGCATCCGATGTACGGGTTGAAGGAATAGTCGATGCCGGGCAACGGATCGCGCCGCAGCGCCGAAGAGACGTGGACTTCACGGATCTCGAACGATTCACGCGGGGTCGGGACGTGGACTCCGAGAAGTTCCTCCATGACGGCGCGAGAGGGGTCGAGACATAAGTCCGGCCCGGGGGGAGGGCGGTGAAAGTAACTCGGCCCCATCAGGAAAGGCTATAGCCGTCCGCTCGCTGCGGCAATTCCAGCGGCCCAAAGGTCGCGCGCGCCGCAGGAGGGACATGGTCGCGAGCATCGACCGGAATCGCCGCGCGATTCGCGTTGCAGCCGCGATCCTCGCGGGTCTCATCATCCTCGTCGTCCTCGCGAACCTTCTGTGGCCAGGTCCGCCCACTCCCCCCGCGGCCCAATCTCGAATGCCTCCGACCCAGAGCCCGTTTCCGACATACCCGATGGGCCCAACGCTGCACGCCGTGAGGATTGACGCGAACGCGAACCTGTCGATGCGGCTCCTCATGACGTCCTTGCAAGGTCTCGTGAATCGAGCCTCGGTCGAACTCTACCTCGACGTCCCGGGCGTCGCGGGGAACACCTCACGGATGTTGACGTATCTCGCCTCTCGCTACAATCTGACGTACGACGTCATGTCGGCCCAGTCCGCGATGGACGCATACGTTCGGGTTGCCGCGGGCCTCATCGTCTATGATCCAACGCGACCCGAATCGATTGACATCGGAACGGTCATGGCGGCCCAACAGCACGCGGTGCTCGTCGGCCCGGACCTCGCCGGATTCTTGGCCGCTCGCCACGGCCTCCCGGTCCTCTTCGACTACGCCCGCAGGGGGGACTGGACCGCCCTCGATCCGATCGCCGCGTACGACCGGGCGCTGCGCGATTTGTATCCGTCGTCATACCCGTACCTCCTTGCGATTCTGCCCCCGGACCGGTGGGCGATCCGCGATTATCTCGTCCAGACTCGGACGTTTGTATTCTACCATACGCAAGGGATCCTCGCGTCGCCGTCCGAGACCGCCGCGACGATGCGGATCCTCCAAGCCGCGCCGCGCGGCATCCCGATTCTCGGTTGGTTCAACAGCCCCACGCTGACCGAGGAGAACTCGTTCATCCAGATGGCGTCCGCCGCGGGCAAGTTCGTCGTCGGCGTGCAGGACGTGCCGAACCTGTCGGTCCTCACGGCCCTCGGGCGAAACGAGACACATCGGCAGGTCTCCTCGATCGCCACCCCGACGCCCGTCCTCGAGGATAAGACGTACCTCGTCCTCGCGGTCCCCGATGGCGACAATCTGGATTTCGTCGCAGGCCGGATGTGGGACCTCTGGTCGGAGCCCGCCCGCGGTAATGTGAATCCGCTGCTCGTCGACCTCGCCCCGCCGCTCCTTGACAGGTACTACGATAGCGCCACCCCGCTGGATCGGTTCATCGCGGCTCCGAGTGGCGCGGGATACCTGTACCCGGACTACACCCGACCGGGTGACCTTCCGCCGTTCGTCAACTTCACGAAACGATACTTGGACGCGGCGGACATGGACGTCGTCTGGCTCCTGAACGCATTTGCCGCGTCCGAAATTCCATATTCGGCTGGGAGCCTCTCGACGTACGTCGACGGGCTGCGTCCCGGTGGAATCGTCCTCGACTACGACGATCAGCCGAGGACCCGTGACGCCTGGATTCAGGCCGGGACCCAGGCGATCGCCCCGGTCGTCCGTTCGACGCACTTCTGGACGACGGCCGACAACGTCCTGGGGAAGCTCGACACATCGCTCGTCGCAAGGGGCGCTCCGAACTTCCTCTGGCTGACAGTATACACGTTCCGGTTCGACTTGGGGGAGGCTCGCGCCTTGGCCGACGAACTGTCCCGCCGGATGGGCGGAGACCTCGAGATCGTCACTCCGACGCAATTCTTCGGCCTGCTCCGTGCACATTTCGTACGGACGGCGCATTCCCGTCTCGCAGCCACCGACGGAGATCCGGTCGCGTCCCTCCTGTTCCCCGGATTGATGGACTCTGCGCGGTCGCATCTTCGGGACGCAGACGCGTCCGTCGCCGGAGGCGATGCGGACCGCGGGGCCTATGCGGCGTATCTGGGGCTCGAAGATCTCCGGTCCATCTCCGCCAGCGAAGCTCTCTTGACGTCGTTGCTAGTCATCCTGGCGGCCGCGGTCCTCGCGTACTTCGCACATCGGTCTTCGCGGTCCGCGCAGCACTCGCCCGAACGACTCCGGTTGGGGGTCCTTCTAGTGGTGTCCGCGTCGGTGGCCCTGCTCGTGTTCGCGTTGCGGGAAGCCCTCGACCAGAACTTCTGGACGTATCCTACGATCCTTGTAGGCGTCGTCGCCGCGGGGATCCATGGACCGTTGCGGCACTGGCTGGACCGAGCCTATCCCGATCGCGCGCCCACGGCGGCCGCCCTCGTGACCCTCGTCTTCGCGACTCTCGCGATTCGGACGAGCGCCGCGTTTCCGCTCGCGATGATCGGAATCCTCCTTGCGACCGACGCGTACCTCGCCCGCCGACCGAGCAGCTCATTGGAGGTCCTCCTCGGTCTCGCATTCGGCACCGCCATTGGCTTCCTGGGTGGGTTCGACCTCCCGACGTTCGCGGCCCTTTCGATTCTCCTCGTCATACCCACGTTCGGCGTCCGAGGAACGGCCGTGATCGAATTGCCGGGACGGCGCCCGGGTGCTCTCGTCCCGGGCTTTCTCCTCGCCCTGCCGCTATCCGCCCTCTCCGTGGCCTTCTCCTATTCTCTGGCGGTTCGCCTCGATTTCCAAGGGAGCGCGTTGCTCACGACAGCTGGGGTTCTGATGGTCCTCGCGCCGACGCTGGCGCTCCTCGTTCGACGGATTCATCCGCAGATTGCTCCGATTGTTTCGGAGATTGCGGGTCTCGCCCTTGCTGTCGTGTTCAGCGGCGTCGTCCTCCTCTCGCGCGGGGCCATCCCGACCGTCCTCGGGCTGCTCGGGCTCTTCGCCTCGCTGTCGTACGCCGCCCTCGCGGAGCTCGATCGGTTCTCCGAACGGGGCGGCAGCGGCCGACGTGCCCTCAGGATGGCGATCCTGTTCCTGCCGCTGATCGTCCTCTTCTTCCGCATGCCGCCGATCGTGTTCTCCCTCGTGATCGTCCGCTTGCCGGAGGCGGTTGAGTACGCGCTCTACGCGCCGACCGTGATAATCGCGGCCGTGGCGCTCCTCCTCGCGGTGGGCATCGGTCTGCGCACGCGCCTTCGGGAGGCGGTGGAAAAGGATTATGACCGGGAGGTCCATGGTGGCCCGGAAGGGCCATGAGGAAGCTCCCGAAGAAACGGTTCCTCGAGGTCGCGGGCCGCATCCTCCGGAACAAGATGGCGAAGGAAGCGATCTATCCATTCTATTGCTCCTTCAAGCTCACCCGCCGCTGCAACTTCACGTGTTCGTTCTGCAACTGCTGGCACGTCAAGAACCGCTGGAAAGACATGCCGACGGAAGACGTCAAGGCGGTCCTGGACAACCTCGCCCGGTCGTCCGTCATCGTGTGCAGTTTCGAGGGCGGCGACCCGCTCGTCCGCGATGACATCGAGGAGCTGTTGCGGTACCAGTACGAGAAACCGTGGTACCTCCTCTTCACGACGTCGGAACGGGACATGCAGGCGCGCTACCCGATGCCGAAGTACGGGAAGTACATCGACTTCCTGCACATCTCGATCGACGAGGGCCACAAGAACCTCGACATGTACGACGAGCTCGAGGAGTACACGAAGTGGGGTTCCATCGTCACCGTGCAGATCGTCGTCACGAAGAACGACATCGGCGCGCTCGAGACGAAGATCCGACGGTGTCAGGACGCCGGCGTCAAGGCGGTCGTCATGTGCGCGGTGCACCTGAAGAACACGAAAGACCACTTGCCGGACCTCTGGTCGATGTCGAAGGTCGGCCTCGAGCTCAAGAAAAAGTATCCCGGGGTCATCATCTCGCCGGACAGCTACTTCAACCGGATCACCTGGGACCACGGCTGCGATTCCTCCTCCATTATCGTCGACGCGGATGGCTTCCTCTGGTATCCGTGCCGGGTCCTCGAAGAGAAGACGATCAACCTGATCGACTCCGACCTGATGACCTACCTCGAGTCGCCCGACGGCCACGAGCGCCGGCAGCGGATGGCGGCATGCGACATCCAGTGCGCTTGGTATCAGTACTACGCCACACAGGCGTTCGTGAATCCGCGGGAGATCCTGTCGGCCTGGATGCCGTACTACCGCGACCTCTTGAACGGCGGGAAGCAACCGATGGCGGTCGCACCGGCGTTTGCGCCAAGGTCCTTCGAAGACTTGGCGCACATGCAAATCCTGCAAGAGAGCGCGATGAAGGGGCTGACGGCCGGCGACGACTTGA
>Ga0209350_1001527_pt1 | contig 10057 bp, 7 predicted proteins | sample GraSoi013_2_20cm_2_FD_185822 | JGI IMG/M metagenome (GOLD analysis project Ga0209350, IMG submission 185822) | Grasslands soil microbial communities from the Angelo Coastal Reserve, California, USA - Sample 09_27_2013_2_20cm (SPAdes) (version 2) | ecosystem: Environmental > Terrestrial > Soil >...
GACTTGCCGATCGCCGTGACCGTGATCAGCGGGGTGCAGCTGCGGAACGAGGGGATCCGGACCGTGGCCGACGCCTTGCGTTCCATTCCGGGCGCGGGCGTGGTGATCACGAGCGCGTACGGGAGCCAGACCTCGTTGTTCGTTCGCGGCGGGGGGAGCGACTATGTAAAGGTGTTGATCGACGGCGTGCCGCAGAACGCGCCGGGCGGCGCGTACGACTTCGCCAACCTCACCACCGACAACGTAGAGCGTATCGAGGTAGTGCGTGGACCGGCGAGCGTGGTGTACGGCTCGGACGCGATGACGGGAGTGGTTCAGATCTTCACCCGCGACGGTCGGGGAGCGCCACATGGGTCGATCGGACTGGTTGGCGGGACGTACGGCAGCGACGCGCTCGACGCGACGCTCGGCGGTGGGAGCGAGCGCGCGGGGTACAGCGTCGGGATGTCCCGCTTCTCGAGCAACGGCCTGTATCCCTTCAACAATGCATATCGGAACCAGGTCGTGAGCGGCCGCCTGCGGCTGCGCCCGGGCCAGGGCAGCGACGTCGCGCTGTCGCTGCGATACGGCGACGCCCTGTATCACTTCCCGACGGACGCGATCGGCGACACGGTCAGCAACAACCAACATCAGCTTGATCGCGGCCCCTCGGTCGGACTCGACCTTGCTCACGCCTTCTCGGCGCGGGTCGAGGGCCGCGTCACCGCCGATTGGCATCGCGACAACTATCAGTACGCCATCGACAAGAACGGACCGGCCGACACGACGACATTCCCGTTCTCGAGCTCCGATTGGGTCACGCGCACCGGACTGGACGCCCGGCTCAACGTTCGCCCTCCCGCCGGTGCCGTGGTCACCCTGGGCGGGGCGTTCGAGCGGGAGGCGATGACAGGCACCACGCTGGATACCACACGCGCGCGGAACGACGGCGCCGCCTATCTCCAGGTGGTGACAGACCCCGAGCGGCCTCTCAACCTGACGCTCGGCGGGCGGCTCGAGGACAATCAGCGTTTCGGCAGGTACGCCACCTATCGCGCCGGCGTATCGGTCCGGATCGGAGCGGGCGCGCGGGCGATCGCTTCCGTCGGCACGGGGTTCAAGGAGCCCGGCTTCTATGAGAATTTCGCCACCGGGTTCGTGCGCGGGAACCCGGACCTGACACCGGAGCACTCCCGCAGCTGGGACGCTGGGCTCGAGTACGCGGTGCCGGGGAGGACCGTGACCGCACGTGCCACGTACTTCCATCAGCGGTTCCGTGACCTGATCCAATACAGTGCCGTCCCGATTGGGCCCGACTCGGTGAACTACGCCAACATCGCGGGCGCGTTCGCGCGCGGAGTGGAGCTCGGCGTTCAGCACGCGATCCCCATGGGGTGGTCGTTCGACCTGGCGTACACCTACCTTGACGCTCGCGACGTCGCGACGGACCAGCGCCTGGCCCGCCGCCCGACGCACGCGGGGAGCCTGCGCTTGGCCCGCGCCCTCGGCGCGCGCGGAACGACGTCGCTCGTCGCCGTCTTTACCGGTGATCGTGATGACTACGACTATGCGGTGGGGCACTCCGTCACCCTGCCGCCCCACACGCGGGTGGACCTGTCAAGCACGTACGACGTGAGCAGGGCTCGCGGCACACTCCCGGGCGTGGCGCTCAACGCCCGCGTCGCGAACCTGCTCGGCGCCCGTTACGAAGACGTGAAGCACTTCCCGGCTCCCGGCCGCACGCTGCTCGTGGGCGCGCGTTTGACCTGGGGAGAGTAGGGCGGGGGTGGCCCAGGACGTCCTCGTCGCGTGGAGCGGCGGCAAAGACAGCGCGCTCGCGCTACGGGAGATCCTGCTGGACGGTCGCAACCGCGTGGCGGCGCTTCTCACGACGGTCACGGCAGAATACGACCGGATCAGCATGCACGGCGTGCGCCGCACCCTGCTCGAGCAGCAGGCCGCCTCGCTCGGCTTGCCGCTCGAGCAAGTGGTGATCTCGCCGGGCGCCACCAACGACGAGTACGAGGGAAAGATGAGTGCCACGCTCCAGGCGCTGCGCCACCGCGTGCCGGGTCTCGACACGGTCGTCTTCGGCGACCTGTTCCTGGCGGACATTCGCGCCTATCGCGAGCGGATGCTGGCGCGGATCGGCATGCGAGCGCTGTTTCCGCTGTGGCTGCGCGATACGCGGGCGCTGGCACACGAATGCGTCCGGCTGGGATACCGGGCGGTGCTCGTATGCGTGGATGCGGACCAGCTCGCCGCCGAGTTCGCGGGTCGGGAGTTCGACGCCGACCTGCTGCGGGACCTCCCGTCCAGCGTGGACCCGTGCGGAGAAAACGGCGAGTTCCACACGTTCGTGTATGCGGGCCCTGGGTTTCGGAGCGCCGTGCGGCACGAGCGCGGCCCGGTCGTGCTGCGCGACCGGCGGTTCGTATATTGTGATCTTGTGGAGACTGCCGCTCGATGAGACGACTCGCCCTGCTCGCCCTCGCGCTCGCCGCCGCGTGTAGCGACGCCCTCGAGCAGACCAGCTCGGCGGGGCAGGTGATCGGCGTGGTCAATGTGTCCGACCTGTCGCTTGTTTCCGCCACCGATTTCAGCGTGACGACACGGTCTTGGCCAGGCACTACCGCGAACCCTACTACCATCGCCGGGCGAGGCCGGTCGTTCGTCGTCACCCTCGAGCAGGCCAACGCGGTGGGCGTGAGCCTCCTGGTTACATGCCCCCCCGATCCCGTCGCGCTGTGCGGCCGGCGAGATTACGTGCTGCCTCTCCGTGCGGGGTCGGAACCCGACGGTGTCGCCATCCAGGACGACTCGATCGCGTGGATCGCCAATCGCGCCCTCAACACCGTTACCCGGCTCAACTACTTCACTAGCGACACGACGAGCGTTGCGGTCGGCGTCTTCCCACGAGCGGTCGCGTTAGTCGGCACCCGCGTGTTCGTCGTCAACAGCAATCTCGTGGGTGGTGTCCCGGCCGGGCCGAGCTGGCTTACGTCATTCGAGTGTTGCGGGGTCCGCACCCCTGATTCGATTCCACTCACCGGGTTGGCCGCCCGCTTTGCCGCCGTGGGGGACGACAGCGTGCTATACGTGGTTGCCGCCGGCAGGTCTGGAATGGCGGATGGCAAGCTCTCCATCGTCGATCCCAAGCGCCGCGCCGAGGTCGCCGTGCTCAACGGGTTGGGTGAATCACCGGGGGCGGTGGTGTTTCATCCCACTGGGAGCCGTCTGCTGATCGCGTCGGCCCGGGAGGGCATCCTCGAGGTAAACACGTCCATCCGCGCCGTGACGCGCGCGCCTGGCAACGGCATCAATCCAGGTGGCAGCGGCATCAACGGTCTCGCGATCGACCTCCGCGGCCGCGTGTACGCGGTCGGGCCCGGTGGATGCAACGGGCCCGGCGCGGTGCATGTTCTGACCGCGCCGCCCGATTACCGCGAGATCCACACCGTGACGGTTGGGATCTGTCCGACCGCGGCCGCGGTGGCGGCGACGCAGTAGCCATGGCACTCGTCACCACCCCCGCCATCGTGCTGCAGACGTACCGCTACAGCGAGACGTCCAAGGTCGTACGGCTCGCGACGCGCGATCTCGGCGTGCAGAGCGCGATCGCGAAAGGCGCGCTCCGTCCCAAGAGCCGTTTCGGGGCGGGGCTCGAGCTGTTGAGCGAGGGGACGGCGCAGCTCTACTTCCGCGAGACCCGCGAGCTCCATACGCTGGGAGCATTCGACCTGGTCAACCTGCGGCGCGACCTCGCGGCGGACGTGGGGCGCTTTGCCGGCGCCACGGCGCTCACGGAAGTCATGCTCAAGATGGCGCCCCCGGCCCCGCTGGCGGCCGCTTACGACACCCTCACCGGCGCGCTCGACGCGCTCGAGCTGGCGCCCACGGACCGGGTCGATGCCGCCGCCGTCCGGGCGGTGTGGTCCCTGCTCGCCGTGCTGGGCTTCGAGCCCTCGCTGGCGCGCTGTGCCCGCGACGGCGCCGCGATCGACCAGGCGGCGAATGAGCCCGTGCCCTTCAGCGTGGCGGACGGCGGTGCCCTGTGCGCGCGCTGCGCGCCCGCAGCGGGGCACGCACCCAGCCGCCTGCCGCCGCGCGCGTACCGTGATCTCGTCGCCCTGAACGACCCGCGCGCGGATCTGCCGCTGCTCGACCGCCCGCACGCGGCCGCTCACCGCCGCCTCGTCGCCCGCTTCGTCCGCTACCACCTGGGCGAGGCTGGCCCCCTTTCCGCCCTGGACTTCTGGGAGCGTCACGCGTGGGTACCCCCCACTCCAACTCCGATTCCCTCCGCCGCTTCGTAATCGGCACCGCGGGGCACATCGACCACGGCAAGACCGCCCTGGTGAAAGCCCTCACCGGGGTCGACACCGACCGCTGGGAGGAGGAGAAGCGTCGCGGCATCACGATCGACCTGGGGTTCGCGCCGCTGCCGCTGGGAGACGACGTGCAGGCGAGCGTGGTCGACGTCCCCGGGCACGAAGGATTCGTCCGTAACATGCTGGCGGGCGCGACCGGCATCGACGTCGCCCTGCTCGTCATCGCCGCGGATGAAGGGATCATGCCCCAGACCGAGGAGCACCTCGCCATCGTCGAGCTGCTCGGCGTGCGTCGCGGTATCCCCGTCATTACGAAGCGCGACTTGGTGGACGCCGAATGGCTCGAGCTGGTGCAGGGCGAAGTGGCGGCCCGGCTGGCCGCGAGCCGCGTCCGCTGGGAGCGCGCCGTGGCCGTGTCCGCGCTCACGGGCGAAGGGCTGGACGAGCTGCGCGGCGCCCTGGGCCGGGTCGCCGCCAACCTGGTCGAGCGGCCCGCGGCCGACCTGTTTCGACTGCCCATCGACCGGGTGTTCGCCGTGGCGGGCGCGGGCACGGTTGTGACCGGGTCGACGTGGAGCGGCGGCGTCGCCGTCGGCGAGTCGGTGCGGCTGCTCCCGCTGGGGCGCGATGTGCGGGTGCGCTCAATAGAGGTCCACGGCGAGTCCGCAGCGCGGGCCGTCCCGGGACGCCGCACCGCGCTGGCGCTCGTGGGCGTGGACAAGAGCGAGCTCGCCCGCGGCGACGTCGCCGTCACGGGTCCGGGCTGGCACGCCACAGGCATGCTCGACGCCGCGGTCGAGCTGCTCCGCGGGGCGCACAAGCCGCTCGCCTCGCGCACTCGCGTCCGCGTTCACTTGGGGACCGCGGAAGTCCTTGCGCGCGTGGTCCAGACGCGGGCTATCGGGCCGGGGGAAACGGGGCCGGCGCGCCTGGTGCTCGAGACGCCCCTGGTGGCGCGAGGCGGCGACCGCTTCGTGCTGCGCTCGTTCTCCCCGGTCACCACGATCGGGGGCGGGGTCGTGCTCGACCCCTTCCCGCCGCAACGCACGCGGCTGCGCCGGCGGCGAATCGTTCCGGACCAGGCGCCGGCGCAGCGACTCGAAGCGCTGGTCGTCGAGGCGGGGCTCGCGGGCGTAGCGACGGATACGCTCGCGGTACGGCTCGGCGTGGCGCCACGCCGTGTGACCACGGTCATCGCGGAGGTGGGGGACGAGCTCCTGGCGTTGGGTGAGATGCTCGTCGCGAGCGCGGCCGTCACGGCCGAAGCGGCACGGCTGGCGGAAGTGTTGCGACGACACCACAAGGAGCATCCCCTCGATCCCGGGATGTCGCTCCAGGCGTTGCGGGCGACGGTCGGGGGGGGCGCGGCGAGCTCGCCACCTCCCGCCGCCGTGGTCGATGCGGTACTGGAGCAGGGTGTGCGCGGGCGTAAACTGGAGATTGTCGAGAGCGTGGCGCGCGTGCCGGGGTGGCGTCCTGCCTTCGACGCCCGGGCGAGCGGAGCCCGGGACCAGGTCGCGCGCCGTGTGGCGGAGGCGAAGTGGCAGGTGCCGACGGTCGCCGAGCTCGAGCGCGAGCTGCCCAACGCGCCGGTGCGAGCCGTGCTGGCCCACCTCGCGCGGGAGGGCGTGGTCGAGCAGATGGATCAGGAGCGCTACGCCGCGGCGCCGGCGCTCGCGGAGTTTCGCGCCGCGCTGGAAGCGACGCTGACCGAGCTCGGGTCGGCGACGCCGGCGGAGTTGCGCGACCGGCTGGGGCTCACGCGCAAGTACTTGATCCCATTGCTCGAGTGGGCGGATCGCCGCGGCGTGACCCGCCGCGCGGGCGACGCCCGGGTCTTGGGCCGGTTGACAGCGGGGAAAGGCGGACCCTAGTTTCCCGGTGCGCCCTGTATCGGCATGACATAAGGAGAGCGGTCTAGGGTCACTATCTCGTGCGCTAGAGGAGCGGTGGATGAGGCGGTTCGCCTGGGCGATGCTGGGGCTCGGGCTGTGGGTGTTGGAGGGGGGGGTCGAGCCGGCCGCGGGACAGGATCCCCAACCCACGATTGAGCTTCAGCACAATCGTTTCAATCCGGTGACCACGATCCCGTTCAAGTTGAGCGGGCAGTTGTTCCTCAAGGGTCACCGGCCCGTCGTGTCGCTGCGGATCTATAACGTCCTCGCCCAGCTGGTGGCGATTCCCGTGCTGCGCGGCACGGGCAAGGCGCTGGACAGCCTCGCGCTCACGTGCCCCACGCAGCTGGGCTGCGCCTACAGCGCGTATTGGGACGGCTTCGTCGCGAACACCGGAAAGCCAGCCGCCTCCGGCGTGTACATCTATCAGTTGGTCGTGGATGGCCAGCGGGTCACGAAGAAGATTCTCGTAAAACAACCGCCGCAATGACTTAGCTGACAGCCCGGCTGCTCCATCGGCCTCATTCTGACGTTGCTTCTGCCGATTCGGCATCTTACAGTCGGCACACAGGTTGCCCTGGGCGCCGGGTGCTATGATCAATCCCGAACGTTTGACCGTGAAGGCCGCAGAGGCCCTCCAACAGGCCGGCGCGCTGGCGCGCGCGCGGGGCAACCCCGTCGTCAACGACGCTCATCTCTTCCAGGCACTGCTCGCGCAGGACGACGGTATCGTCGTTCCGCTGCTCCAGAAAGCCGGAGTCAACGTTACCCAGCTCAAGGCCGAGACCGAGCGCGAAATCGCGCGCTTCCCGCAGCAATCGGGCACGGCGGCCGAGCCGACGCTGTCGCGCGAGGTATCGCGGGTGCTCGATCGGGCGGACGACGAGGCGAAGGCACTGGGCGACGCCTACGTCTCCACCGAACACATCCTGCTGGGCCTGGTGGAGGAGAAGGGCACGACGGCGAAGCAGCTGCTCGGCGCGGCGGGTGTCGACCGCGCCGCGCTGTTGGCGGCGCTCGAGGGCGTGCGCGGGCCGCAGCGCGTGACCGATCAGGCGCCGGAGCAGAAGTATCAGGCGCTCGAGCGCTACACCCGCGATCTCACCGAGCAGGCCCGCAAGGGCAAGCTCGACCCGGTGATCGGACGAGACGAGGAGATCCGGCGCGTGATGCAGGTGCTGTCGCGCCGCACCAAAAACAATCCGGTCCTGATCGGCGAGCCCGGAGTGGGCAAGACCGCGATCGTGGAAGGGCTGGCCCAGCGCATCGTGAACGGAGACGTTCCCGACTCGCTGCGCAACAAGCATGTGGTCGCGCTCGATCTCGGCTCGCTGATCGCGGGCACCAAGTATCGCGGTGAGTTCGAGGATCGGCTCAAGGCGGTGCTCAAGGAGATCACGGGCGCCGAGGGCCGCTACATCCTCTTCATCGACGAGCTGCACACGCTGGTGGGCGCGGGCGCCGCCGAGGGCGCCATGGACGCGTCCAACATGCTGAAACCGGCGCTGGCGCGCGGCGAGCTGCACGTGGTGGGCGCCACCACGCTCGACGAGTACCGCAAGCGCATCGAGAAGGACGCGGCTCTGGAGCGCCGCTTCCAGCCGGTGTTCGTGGGTGAGCCGTCGGTCGAGGACACGATCGCGATTCTGCGCGGCCTGAAGGAGCGCTACGAGGTGCACCATGGCGTGCGCATCACGGACAGCGCATTGGTGGCCGCTGCGACCCTGTCGCACCGCTACATCGGCGACCGTTTCCTTCCCGACAAGGCGATCGACCTGGTGGACGAGGCGGCGAGCCGGCTGCGGATCGAAATCGACTCGCTGCCGCAAGAGATCGACGAAGTCGAGCGTCAGATCGTGCAGCGCGAGATCGAGCTCGCCGCCCTGGCCAAAGAGAAGGACAAGGCATCGAAGGAGCGCCGCGCCAAGGTCGAGGCCGAAGCGGCGGAGCTGCGCGAGCGCTCCAAGGTGATGAAGGCGCAGTGGCAGGCGGAGAAGGAGACGATCGGCGGGCTGCAGGGCAAGAAGGCCCAGCTCGAGCAGCTGCGCGGCGAGGCCGAGCAGGCCACCCGCCGGGGAGATCTCCAAAAAGCGGCCGAGATCACCTACGGCCGCATCCCGGCGCTCGAGCGCGAGATCGCCGAGATCGAAAAGCGGCTCGCCGAGGTGCAGAAGAACGCGAAGTACCTGAAGCAGGAAGTCGATGCCGACGACATCGCCGAGATCGTTTCCAAATGGACGGGGATCCCGGTGTCCAAGATGCTCGAGTCCGAGCGCGAGCGTCTGACGCATCTCGAGGATGAGCTCGCCCGGCGCGTGATCGGGCAGCCGGAGGCGCTCGCCGCCGTGGCGAACGCCGTGCGGCGGGCCCGGGCCGGCCTGCAGGACCCCCACCGTCCCACCGGCTCGTTCATCTTCCTCGGCCCCACCGGCGTCGGCAAGACCGAGACCGCCCGCGCGCTGGCCGAGTTCCTGTTCGACGACGAGAAGGCGCTCGTACGGCTCGACATGTCCGAGTACATGGAGAAGCACGCCGTGGCGCGCATGATCGGCGCGCCCCCGGGCTACGTCGGCTACGAGGAGGGAGGCCAGCTCACCGAGGCCATCCGCCGCCGTCCCTACGCGGTGGTGCTGTTCGACGAGATCGAGAAGGCGCACCCCGACGTGTTCAATGTGCTGCTGCAGATCCTGGACGACGGGCGGCTCACCGATTCGCAGGGGCGCACGGTCGACTTCCGGAACACCGTGCTGATCATGACGTCCAACATCGGGTCGCAGGACATCCTCGAGATGGGCACGCAGAACTGGGAGCAGGTCGAGACCAAGGTCATGGACCTGCTGCGCCGGACGTTCCGGCCGGAGTTCCTCAACCGGGTGGACGACACGATCATCTTCCGGCCGCTGTCGAGCGACGACATCGCGAAGATCGTGGACCTGCAGCTCAAGCGGGTGGAGCGGCTCGTGGCCGAGCGCAAGCTGCAGCTCGAAGTGACGCCCGCGGCCAAGCAGCTGCTCGTCGCCGAGGGGTACGATCCGGTATACGGCGCCCGGCCGCTCAAGCGGGCGATCCAGCGGCTGCTGCAGAACCCGCTCGCGCTGGCGGTGCTGGAAGGGAAGTACTCGGAGGGAGACCGCATCCGGGTCAACCGGTCGAAGGATGGGAGTCACCTCACCTTCGAGCGCACCGCCGGAGGAGTGCCCGAACCCGCGCGTGCTTAAAAAAGCCGGGAAAGGGGAAGCGGGAAAGGGGAAACGGCGCCACTCCCCACCCAACGACCACCAAGCCGGCATGGGAGAGGCGCTCGAGCAGGCCCGAACGGCGGCGTCCAGCGGAGAAGTTCCGGTGGGCGCCGTCGTGTTTCGGGGCGGCACCGTCGTCGCGCGGGCGCACAACGAGACGGTCGCTCGCCGCGATCCCACGGCCCACGCCGAGCTGCTCGCTGTGCAGGGGGCGCTCGCTTCGCTGCACACGGACCGGCTCACCGACTGTACCCTCTACGTGACGCTCGAGCCGTGCGCCCAGTGCGCGGGAGCGATCGTGCTGGCCAAGCTTGGGCGGCTCGTCTTCGGCGCCTACGACCCGAAGGCGGGAATGGCGGGAAGCGTGGGGGACCTGCTGCGGCACCGCAGCTTGAATCATCAGGTGGAGGTCATCGGAGGCCTACGGGAGGAGGAGTGCGGCGCCCTACTGCGGGCGTTCTTCGAGTCCAAGCGGTAACATTACCGCCATGTCCTTCCGCACGATCATCGAGCCGTTCCGCATCCACGCCACGCAGGCCATAAAGCACACAACTCCGGAGGAACGGCAGGCAGCCCTGGTACGGGCGGGCTACAACCTCTTCGGCCTGCACGG
>Ga0209350_1001530_pt1 | contig 10047 bp, 7 predicted proteins | sample GraSoi013_2_20cm_2_FD_185822 | JGI IMG/M metagenome (GOLD analysis project Ga0209350, IMG submission 185822) | Grasslands soil microbial communities from the Angelo Coastal Reserve, California, USA - Sample 09_27_2013_2_20cm (SPAdes) (version 2) | ecosystem: Environmental > Terrestrial > Soil >...
CGGCCAACTTCGCGACCGTCTCACTCGGCACGGAAACCGACGGCAGCGTCGTCTGTCCCGCCAACGCCAGCGGCGTGGTCGGGCTCAAACCCACGATCGGTCTGACCAGCCGGGCCGGCGTCGTCCCGATCTCGCACACCCAGGACACCGTCGGCGTCCACGCCCGAACGGTGGCCGACGCCGCCGTCACTTTGGGCGTGATCCAGAGTCGCACCTCTGACGGACGGGATCCGGCGACCGGCGGTGTACCGCTCGGCTGGCAGGGAAGCGGCATGCCGCGGCCCACTGTCCCCACCGACTACACGCAGTTCCTGAATCCGAACGGTCTCAAGGGCGCGGTCCTCGGCATCACCCGGCAGGGGCTCAACGGATTCGATTCGTTCGTCCCCACGCCCGCACCGGTGACCGCGGCCGTCGAGGTGGCCTTCAAGGCGCTGACCGACGCTGGCGCGACGCTCGTGGACCTCGACGCGCTCGGCTACAACTTCTCGGGAGGCCCTGGCGAGCTCCTCGTCCTCTGTTACGACTTCCGCAACGACGTGAAGGCGTACTTCGCCACGCGCGTCGGCGTGCCGGTCGCGGGCGGGACGCTCACCGACGCCATCGCTTTCAATAGCGCCCACGCGGACGTCGAGATGCCGTACTTCAACCAGGACCTCTTCGACCTCTGCGACTCAATGGCGACCGGCCCGGACGACCCGCAGCCCGCCTTCGGCGGGATGTCGTATAACCAGGCGATCAAGGCGGACCATGACTTCACGGTGAACAACGTCGACGCGGCGCTCAACGCGCAGCATCTCGACGCGATCGTCTCCGCGACCGACAACCCGGCCTGGGCCACCGACCTCCTCTTCGGCGACCACTTCATCTTCGGCACCTCGAGCATCGCCGCGGCCGGGGGTTATCCGATCGTGCAGGTGCCCGCGGGTGAGGTGTCCGGTGTGCCGCTCGGCATCAGCTTCTTCGGGACCGCCTTCAGCGAGCCGAAGCTCATCAAGCTCGCGTCCGGCTACGAAGCGGTCACGCACTCACGCGCGCACAACCTGCCGACCTTCGCAGCGACGGTGCCTTTCGACCATATCAAGGGTCCGCTGCAGCAGAGCGCCGACGAGGGCTCTGCGACGAGCAGCGCGATCCGGTCAGAGTCGAGCGCCGTGTCGTCGAGCGCGGTCCAGAGTGCCGCCGCCGCGCCGGCCGCGGCGGCTGTCGCCACCCCCGCCCAGTCTATGAGTGCGAAGGCGAGGAAAGTGCTGCATCACCTGTAGAGATGATGGGTACTGGCACGACCTGCGGAGCCGTGCCCGGGAGCCGACGGCCCTGGGCGCGGCTCTGAGCCGCCTCGGCATTGCACGCGCTCAGCTCGGCTTCATGTGGACCTTGGCCCAATCGGCGAACCCGGTGAATCCGCCGGGCACCAGGGCACGGGCCGCCGCGATGCGCTTCTCGCGCTCCGGGCCGAAGTAGGTGTGCTGCTCGTAGTACTGATACATCTCGCGCAGCTCGCGCGCGCCCGGAAAGAAGCTGTCGTAGGCCTCGGGCGGCACCCGCATTACCTGCAGCTCGTGCCCTTGCGCGTTCAGCGTGACGACGAAGTCGTTCCAGGAATAGACGCCCCCACAAACGGCGAGGTAGGTGCCGTTAGGCACCTTATCGCCCGCGGCGAAGGCGGCGGCCACCGCGCGGCCCACCTCGGTCACATCGCCGGCGTGCATGACGCGCGCGGCAGGGTCCATCGGGACCGCCCAGCCACGACCGCCTCCCGGCAACGGCTGCGGGGTATTCATCGTGAGGAAGTTCTGGAAGTACATGGGCGCCTGCACGAAGGTGTAGCGCGGGAACCCGGCTGCCTCGACGGCTCGATCGACGCGCGCCTTGCCCGTGAAGTGCACGACCTTGAGGCGCCCGCCCGTCAAGCTCTCGCAGTCGGGCAGCGTCGACCAGACGAGGTGCTTGACCCCGAACGAGCGCGCGGCCTTCACCGCCGCGGCGCCGATCTCGGTCTCGCGCGGCATCTGCGCGGGATCCCAGAAGTTGGTGACGACGAAGGCGCCATACGCGCCCTCGAACGGCAATCGTAGACTGGCCGCATCGAGCAGGTCGGCCTTGACGACCTCGACCCCTCGCCTGGCGAGTGCCTTGGCCGCATCGCCAGCGGGGTTGCGGCTGGCGACACGGACCGTGAATTGCCCCAATCCGAGCAGCGCCTCCACCACGCCGCCGCCCTGCCCCCCGGTGCCACCGAGTACCGCGATCACCTGCTTGGCCATGGGCAGCTCCCGAGGCTGTTGCGTCTGCCCGCCGTCGATGCGGGCTGCTTGGGATACTGGTGAGCGGGGAAGCAGAAAGCAAGTACAAACTGCGAAGGATTCGCTATGCTTTGGTCATTCGCGCGTTCCCTTACATTTGTACCACTGGGTACAATTCAGCGGAGGCGAGGCATGCATGAGCGATCCGGGCGCGGTACGCTGACCAGGTCGAGGATCATCCGCGCCGCCGCCGACCTGTTCCATCAAAAGGGCGCCCGCGCCACCAGCCCCGACGAGATCATCGCGGCGTCACGGACCGGCAAGGGGCAGTTCTATCACTACTTCAGGAACAAGGAAGGCCTGGTACACGAAGTCCTGCAGACCTATCTCGAGGCGATCAAGTCGGGCACTTCCCCGATCGACTACGAGATCAGCTCCTGGCGCGATCTCGAGCGGTGGTTCGCGGCCCACCTCGAGCTGCAAAAGCGCTACCAGATGACGCGCGGCTGCCCGTTCGGAACCTTGGGCAACGAGGTGTCGGCGGACGACGAGCTCGTTCGCCAGGACGTCAGCCTGATCTTCGAGGTGGTGAGGAACAAGCTCGCCGCCTTCTTCCTCAAGGAGAAAGCCAGGGGACGGCTCGCCAAGCGCGCCGACACGCGGCGCATGGCCGACTTCTGCCTCGCGACGATCCAGGGCGCAATGTTGATGGGAAAAGTGCAAAGGAGCAGCCAACCCGTCGAGGCGGCTGCGCGGGAAGCCGTGGTGCACGTGAAGAGCTATCTGGTCAAGGAGCGGCCGTCGAGCGAGAGCCGCTCCACCCGGTCACGCTGAGGCTGGCCTGCGCACTCAGAAGCGATAGATCGCCGTGGCACCGAGCGTTCGCGGTCGTATACCGCGCTCGTAGTACAGCTGGTCGAAGGGTGCGGCGATGTCCCGCGACTTGAACAGGATCGGATGTGCGTTGGCGAGGTTCTGACCGAAGACCGAGACGTCGAAACCGCCAAAGCGCACCCCGGCGCGCAGCCCGAGGTTCTTCACCACCGGCAGGCCCGGAACCGTTGCGTCGCTCAGACCGTTGGCCGGATTCTGCACCGGTAGGTGAGCGGTCTGCGTTGTCGAGTACTGATAGTCGACGCGCAGGTACGGCTTCAACGCGTTCCCGATCGCAAACGCATGCTCCGCGGACGCCACGAACGACCATGGCGCTCCAGGCAGGCGGTCGCCCTCACTAACGATCGACAAAAAGGCCGACCCGGGCGCGGTACAGTTGATGACCGGGGTCGCGCACACCGTGCCGGTGTACCTCGCGTCGGTGTAGGCGGCGCTCAGGTATAGCTGCAGCGGACCGCGGTGATAGGTGATCTCGATGTCGCCGCCGTGACTGCGCACCCGCCCGAGGTTGGCCGAGTACTGCAGGCCGCACGTCGGCAGGTAAACGCTCTGCTGGATGTTCTTCCAGTCGATGGTGAAGAGGCTGGTGTTGATCTGCAGCGCATGATTGAGCGCGGTGTTCTTGGCCCCGAGCTCGTAGCTCCAGAGACTGTCGGACCGTGAGGAGGGCGGGGTGCCCGTGAGACCGATCGAAGTGAGGTCGGGCCCGCAGAGCGAACCGACGTCGGCGTTGATGCCGCCGACGCGGTAGCCGCTTGCTGCGGTGGCGTAGAAGAGGTCATCACGGTCGGGCTGCCAAGAGATGCCGAATCGCGGTGTCACCGGGTGCTCGGACGCCGAGCTTGCGGAAATGACCGGCAGCGGCGAGACGAACGGGCCGCTGTAGTTGCTCGAGCCGTCGTAACGCGTGTCCGAGACGCGCACGCCCGCGATGGCTTTCAGCGTGTCGGTGAGCTTGAAGTCAACCTCGCCGAAGCCCGCGAGCTGCTTGTCGATGACGCGGTAATACGGTTGCGAGTAGATGAGCCCGCCGGGGCAGGGAATGAAGCAAACGAGATTTCCCGGGGGCGGGAACTCCGCGTCGAGATTCGGATCGACGATGAATTCGGTCGAGTTCTCGTTGAGGTGCGCGTAAAAGACGCCCGCGGTCCAGGTGAGGCGCGCACTCGGATCGGTCGATTCGAGGCGGATCTCCTGGTAGAAGTTATTCTGCGTGTCGGTAAAGTAGGCCGAGCCCTTGTCGCCGGGCGCGGGCAGGTACGAGCACGGCGGATTGCAGACTCCCAAAAGGGTCGCCAGATTGTAGTAGGCGGCGCGGTCATACTGCGTGTAATCAGAGATCGAGTGCTGATTACGTGAGTAGAAGGATGTGCTGGAGAAGAGCCGCACAGCGCCGAGATCCCAGTCCGCCCGCACGGCAGCTAGATAGAAGGGATCGGTGCTCGGGTTCGCCTGCGCGTTGGCGTCGCGGTAGGTGCCCGCGCCGGGATCGGACACGCTGGGCCACCAGACCGCCGTATCGTTGATCTTGAGCTCCTGGACGTAGAACGATGGCGAGATGGTCAACTTGTCGGTCGCCGCCCACTTGAAGGCGAGGCGCGCAGTGGCGAAGCTCTGCCAGTTGGCGGATTTCTCGACCACCGCGAGCGTGGTGCGATCGACGCGGTCTACCCAACCGCCCTCGCGACGGTATGAAGCGCTCGCCCGGAACCCGAGCATGCCCTCGATGAGGGGGCCGCCGACGGCGCCACCGGCTTCGTAGGTCGGATCGCCGCTGTAGGTGCTGGCCAGCTCGGCGCGTGCGTAAGCTGAGTAATTGGTCGTGCTGGGCTGCGGCAGGATAAAGCGCACGTTGCCACCCTCGGAGCCCGCCCCGAAGAGCGTGCCCTGCGGCCCACGCAGCACCTCGACGTGATCGAGATCGAAGATGACCGGAAAAGTGTTCAGCGTACCGAAGCCGATACGTCGGCTCTGGATCGGCGTGTCGTCGATGTACACGGCGACGGTTGAAGCGCCGGAAGAGGAATCGACGCCACGAATGTTGATGTCGGAGTTCTCGTCGTTGTAGTTCGCTGACGAGCCGGTGCCGTCGCGGATGAAGGTGACGCCCGGACTGAAGCGCGTCAGGTCGTCGACGCTGCGCAGCCCCTGTGCGTCAAGCCTTTCCTTGCTGAATACACCGACGCTGATGGGCACATCCTGAAGCCGTTCCTCGCGCCGCTCCGCCGTGACGACGATTTCCTGGAGCTCCGCCGGCGCGGCGGTTCCACCCGGGGTCTGCGCCAATGAAGACTGAGCGAACAGCTGAGCCCAAACTGTGAGACTCGCCCCCATGCCGGCAAGCGTTCGTGTCTTCACGATTCCCCCTCGCGTCGGTGTTCGCCGCAACCGTTGCCGCGCAATCTTAGGTGCAGGTGGGGAGTCTCACAACTGCCCATGACCTGCCCCTCTGATGCATACTGAAGCGACAACTCGTGCGGCCGCAGCATAGTGGGCGCGATGCGGCGACAACTTACCGGGACAAGCTGCGAGGGCATCCATGCGCATGATTGCCTGGCATCGAATCGGCCTCATTCTCCTTTTCGCCTCGGGCTTCCCGCCGGCAGCTGCGTCCGGCCCCGCAGACGTCGTGCTCACGGAAGCGCGCATCTACACGGCGGATCCCGGCCGCACGATGGCCGAGGCACTGGCAATCAAGGCAGGTCAGATTGTCTTCGTCGGCCGCAGCAGCGACGCCCGGGCATTGGCCGGCCCGTCTACCCGGGTCAAGTCGCTCGGGGGGCGGCTGGTGTTGCCGGGGCTCGTCGATGCGCACATCCACCCGCTCGATATCGCGGATCTCGATGTCTGCGACCTCGACAGCAAGCCGCTGTCGCTGCGCCAGATCTCGGATTTCGTGCGCGGCTGCCTCGAGCGCTACCGGACGCCGGCGGGCGGACTGTTGGTCGTGCATCAGTGGAACTACACCAACGGCAACACGCCCGATGCCGAGGTGCCGACGCTGCGTGCGGCCCTCGATCGGGCATCCACGCGCCAACGAATCCAGCTGCTCGGCAATGACGGCCATCATGGGGCCTTCAACAGCCTGGCACTCGCCTCCGCAAGGAACCTCCGCGGCGAGACAATCGGACTGTCGAAGCGCACCCTGGCAAGCGATTTCGCCGCCTATCGCAGGCTGGTGGGCGTCGATGCGGGCGGCGAGCCAAACGGCGCCGTGAACGAGGACGCCCGCTACACCATCAACCTGAACAGCATGCTGTACAACGACCTCGAGGCGGTGTCCAAAGTGCCCGAACGCATCACCCAGCGGCTCGCCAGCGCCGGCATCACCGCCATGCTCGATGCCATGGCCTCGCCCGAAGGGTTGCCGATCTACGACACGCTGCTCAAGCGCGGTCGGCTCACGGTGCACACGACACTCGCACAGTTCTTCGACCCGGCGCGACATCGAAGCCCCGATGGTCGCGTCGACTACGACGGTATGGTCAGAAAGGCGCAGGAGATCCGCGCCCGATACGCCGAGAGCCGGATGCTGCGCGCCGACACCGTCAAGCTCTTTGCCGACGGCGTGCTCGAGGGCAACCCGTTTGCGGTGCCGCCCACGTTACCGAATGCCGGAAGTCTGCATCCCTTCCTGCAGCCCATCTTTGCCCAGGACGCGGCAGGCCACGCGACCGTCACGGGCTACGTCGACACCGCGTCCCCGCTCTGCCAGCGGACGCGCCACGACATGGCTCGCTATGATTCCTCCGCGGCGGCGGAGCACTTTCGCGAGGAGCACGGCTTTCACCCGGCGCAGTGCGCGATCTCGAGCGGACAGCTGCAGCATGAGCGGGCGGTCATTCTCGAGTTCGTGAAGCGCTTCCACCTCGCCGGCTTCAATCTGCACATTCATGCGATCGGCGATCTCGCGGTGCGCACTGCTATCGATGCTATCGAGGCCGCGCGTGACGCGGATGGGGTCAGGACCACACGGGACGCACTCGCTCACGTGCAGCTCGCCGATCCTGCGGATGTGGCCCGGATCGGCCGCGATCACCTGTACGTCGCGTTCACCTACGCCTGGGCGAACGATGACACCGAATACGACATGACGGTGATTCCCTTCATCCAGAAGGTGTCCGGCAACAGTTATGAAGCATTGCACCGCCCCGGCAGTTACTACGAGGAAAATGCCTATCCGTTCCGGGCGGTGCAGCAGGCCGGTGGCATTCTCGTCGCCGGCTCCGACGCGCCGGTCGAGACGCGCGATCCGCGACCCTTCGTCAACATGGCGAGGGCCGTGACGCGTCGCTACCCCGACCGCCCGGCGCTCAATCCACGGCAGGCGATCAGGATTCGCGAGGTCCTGGACGCTTACACGATCGACGGGGCGCGCTTTCTTGGCCGGGAGAAGGAGATCGGGTCGCTCGAGGTCGGAAAGGCGGCGGACTTCGTGGTCCTCGACCGCGACATCCTCAAGCTCGCCGACGGCGGTGAACCGCTCAAGGTAGCCGACGCCCAGGTGCTCGAGACCTGGTTCGCAGGCAATCCAATCTATACGAGGCACGCCGGCCAGGTTCAGCCGCCGCCGTAAAAGATGGTGGGTGCTGACGGGCTCGAACCGCCGACCCGAGTAGGCGAGGACATTGCTGCCCTCGCACCAGCGGCGGCAGTTGCCGGCGGGCACAGGGCGAAGCGTCTCGGCGGATTCCAATCGGCCGGTACTTTGACCTTCAGTTAGCCGGTACCAAACCTTTCAATTAGCCGGTGTGCCTTCAGGGCGTGATCCAGGTGCTTCCGCCGCCCCAGCTCGCTCACATCAAGCTCTTGGTGAACTGCCGGATTGTGCCGCCGTCTTGGGGACTCAAACCAGCGCTGCTCCGAAGGAGACGGACGTGATTGATGCGCTTGCACTGCTTGCAGCCACGGTCACAACGGTTGCCTGCATCGTGATGTTGTTCCTGACCGCCTGGGTCGTGAGTCTGGCTTTCAGGGCGAACAGGACGCCCGACTCGCGCAGGCGCCGGCCAGGCGTGTAAAGGCGCCAGGCTCCACCTGACACGGAAGCGCCGGCGCCGACCGCCACGCGGCATTCACTCTCGTGAAACGCAGCATCAACTGAGCGCCGATTGTTTCCGTCGCCTGTGCCTTCTACATTGCACTCGTCAGTGAAATCCACGGCAGCACACTCCAGTTCGGAGCGCTGGAGACAGACTGTTCAATCGGACGAACGATCGCCGTGGAGTATCCCCCAACGTCTCGCCGGACCCCCTTGGCACGTTGGGACTCTCGTCGGCGGGCCGTCCAGGCCCGCCGACGTTTTCGCCTTTCTCGCGAGTCGCACTCTCCAGGCAGCCTGCCCTCGCCCCCCCGAGCGTGACTGGCCAGCCAGCAAGCGACTCTACGATCATGCGTCCCGACCACTAAGACACCCGGCCCATTTCCATGACACCAAAATTCGTGATGCTGCTATGGGCGCTGCTTGTCACGGCGGTCGGAGATTTAGCGTATGCCGCACTGCGCGATCCTGCGGCGATGCAGGTGCAGACCCTCACTAATTCGCTGTTCAAGTCCATGCAAGCGGGCCGAACTGAATCCATGGCGGAGCGGTACCGAAGCATTGAGCCGGTGATCGAACAGGTGTTCGCCTTGCCGCTCGTGACGCGGCTCGCCGTAGGCCCGGGTTGGGCAAACTTCTCGCCGGAACAGCAGAAGGCAGTGATCGCGGCCTTCACCCGCTCCTCACTGCCTACCCGCTGAGCGAGCCTACCTTGTATCTCGTCTATGCCACTCGCAAATGCATGCCGCTGAAGTTGCGGACCTTCATCGACTTCTTCCTTGACTATGTTTCCAGAATCCCGCCCCCAAGCCGCTTGAGCCAGGTGAATACTCACGAAGCTGATCGACAGCTCGACTGCTCCTGGGCGCCCACACCTGGTGCTGGGTCCGGGTGTCCCGGATCCCGCGCTGCGGAGCCGAGTTCAATGCTGAGGTCGCGCCATTTTCTCGACGACTTCGGCTCGGTGCGGAGCAAAGCGGTGCCAGGTGGGCTGCATCACGAGTACTCGGTGTGCGCTGGGTGAGCGGAATCTAATATCTCCGGAGCACAGGCATCAAAAGGCAACTATTTAATCGCGTCTCGGTTCAATGATGTGCTTCACGGAGAACTACGCCCTAGAATGTGACTATGCTCTTTCAGCTTCCCCGGAGGAATTGGCAGCCGACCCTTAGGAGACGGGAACAGGCAATGATGGTGCAGGCGACCGAGGATTCTGGCCTCAACCGCGGTGGGGTGCGGTGGTGAGCGTTTCCGTGGGAGCTTCTGTACCCGTAGTACTCCTGGTCGATGATAACGCGAAGATGCTGCAAGCGCTGCGGGAGACGGCGCGCAGCCGCAGCTATCAGATCATCACCACGACTTCCCCAGGTGCGGCCCTAAAGGTTCTGCGCACACAGGCGGTAGCGGTCCTCGTCGTAGACGAAGTCATGCCGGAGATGTCCGGCCTCGAGCTTCTCGGTATCGTGGCGAAAGAGTTTCCAGCAATTGGCCGGATTGTGCTCACCGGCCATGCGACGGTCGAGCTGGCGACCCGGGCGATCAACCAGGTGCGGGTTCACAGCTTCCTGCAGAAGCCGTGTAAGGCGTCTGCGCTGCGGGCTGCGATCAAGGCGCTTCTCAAGACGCCACCTCCGGCCGAGGCTGACCAACCAAAGACCCCGACGAGCGAGGCGGTTCGCGATCGAGACGCGATCACCGGACTGTACACCCGCCAGGCGCTCGAGCGGTTATTTCGCGAACAACCATCTGCTCCCGCGGGGCGGCTGGACTGCTGCGTCATATACGCCGATATCGATCGATTACATCTCATCAATGAGGCTCATGGATGAGATGTAATCGATCGATATCGGCGTATATGACGCAGCA
>Ga0209350_1001531_pt1 | contig 10046 bp, 8 predicted proteins | sample GraSoi013_2_20cm_2_FD_185822 | JGI IMG/M metagenome (GOLD analysis project Ga0209350, IMG submission 185822) | Grasslands soil microbial communities from the Angelo Coastal Reserve, California, USA - Sample 09_27_2013_2_20cm (SPAdes) (version 2) | ecosystem: Environmental > Terrestrial > Soil >...
GGCAGAAGGCCCGCGCATGGCGGCTGGCAGGCTCCTAAAGCCACTGCGCGAGATCCTTCGTCCAGTAGCTGACGATCAGATCCGCGCCTGCGCGCTTGATCGCGACGAGCGACTCGAGGGCCGCCTTGGCCGAGCCCATCGCGATCCAGGGCTGCCAGGTGCCCTTCTGGGCTCCGGGGGCGTAGGTGACGGCGACGACGCGCCCCCCTTGTCCCATGAGGCCCACGGCCTCGCGCACGCCGACGAGGAACGCCTTCGCCTGTGAATCGAGCGCGTGATCCCAGGCCTCGAGCGAGATCTCCATCGGCTTCGCGTAGAACTTGGCCAGCTCGGGCCTGGCATTGGCGACGAAGATGTCGAGCGAGCCGAACTCCTGCCGCGCCCGGGCGAACATCCGCTTCACGTCGTCGACGCGCGAGACGTCGCCCTGGACGAGGAAGCCGTCGGCCCCGTGCTTGCGCACCCGCTCGAGCGTCTCTTTCGCCGCCGCCTCGTTGACGTAATAGTGGATGCCGACCCGCGCGCCGCTCTCAGCGAGCTTGAGCGCGATGCCGCGGCCGATGCCCCGTGAGCCTCCCGTGACGAGCGCGTGCTTCCCCTTGAGTGTCATGACCTTGCCCTCCTCGGGACCGTCGCCGCGGTCACGCGGGCGACGTCCTCGACCGTCTGAGCCCGTTCCCCTCGGCCCGTCTTGACCCGCTCGATCACGGTGCCCCGGTCGGGCCCCGCCACTTGGCGCAGGCCGGCCGCGCGCGGTCGAAGACATACCGCCGTGTCGCCCGGCATGTCAAGCGCAACGGGCGGTAGCCCGTCGGTGAGGTCGCGGCATCCGCGAGTCGGCAGCGGGTGTCGCGCCGCGCGGCACGTCAGCCGAGCAGATCCTCGACGGTGACGATCAGATCTGGGAAGGCCTCGGGCGCAAGCGGTTGTCCGCGCTCGAACGTGACCACCTGCTGATATCCCCGCGCCGTCGGCGCGCGGTAAACCTCCACGCGATCCACGGTCAGATCCAGGATCCAGGCCTCGCGGATGGAGGCGCGCGCGTAGAGCGGCATCCTCACCCGGCGGTCCACGGCAAGAGTCGAATCGGCGACCTCGATGAGAAGCAGGACGTCATCCGCCAGGGGATGGGCGGTCGCGTAGAAGTCCGGGCGCGGACGGAGCAGCGTCACATCCGGCTGGGGCTCGGAGTCCTCCTTCGGCAGCTCGATGGGGTTCTGGATCTGGACGACGGCGCGCTCGGCCAGCCGCGACGTCCAGAGACGGTTAAGTCTGTTCACCGTGCCGGCGTGCCGCGAGCCGATCGGCTCGCGCACGACGATCTCCCCGGCGATCAGCTCGATCCGACTGTCCTCGGCGAGGATGCCGGCCTCGCCCATCCGGTGGTACTCCTCGACGGTGAATCGATAGCGCGTGAGCAGATCGCTCATGGGGAGCCTCCCGCCGGTCATTCTAGCGTGAGGGCGGAGGCTCGTCACCGTCGGCATTCCGATACACAGCTCCGAGCGCGGGCCGTGGGCTATACTCACGCTCAGAAACCCGGCGAGCCGGGAGCCCGATGAGTTTCCTCACCCATGTCGAATGCACCGTGTGCGGCCAGCGCCACGACCCCAAGCGTCTGCTCACCGTGTGCGAGAGGTGCGGGCAGATGCTCGCAGCGCGCTACGATCTCGAGCGTGTCGCGACGCGCGTGAGCCGAGACGCGCTGCGCGGTCGGCCGCCCGGGATGTACCGCTTTCGCGAGCTGACGCCGCTCGACGATGGCGAGGAGCCGGTCACGCTCGGCGAGGGCGGCACGCCGCTCCTGCCGCTGCCGCGACTGGCCGCGCAGCTCGGCCTGCGCCACGTGCTGGCGAAGGACGAGGGCCAGAATCCCACCGGCACCTTCAAGGCCCGTGGGCTCTCCATGGCGATCACGCGAGCCCGGACGTTGGGGGCGCGGGGCTTCGTCATCCCGTCGGCGGGGAACGCCGGCGGCGCGGCGGCGGTGTACGCGGCGCGGTGCGGCCTGCCGTGCGCCGTGATCGTGCCGCGGGACACGCCGCCGGCGGCGGTGGCCGAGGCGCTGATCGGTGGCGCGCACGTCTTCACGGTCGAGGGCTCGATCGCCGACGCCGGCAAGATCGTCGCGAAGCTCGCGCCGCAGATCGGCTGGTTCGATCTCTCGACGCTCAAGGAGCCGTACCGACTCGAGGGCAAGAAGACGATGGGGCTCGAGCTGGCCGAGCAGCTCGGTTGGGCGATGCCCGACTTCCTCGTCTACCCGACGGGCGGCGGCACCGGCCTGGTCGGCATCGCCAAGGCGTACGAAGAACTGCGGGCGATGGGATGGCTCGACGGCGCGTTGCCGCGCTTCGTGAGCGTGCAGGCCGAGGGGTGCGCGCCCGTCGTGCGCGCGTGGCGCGACGGCGCCGAGACGACGCGCGCCTGGGAGAACCCCGTGACCCACGCGGCGGGGCTGCGCGTGCCCGCGCCGTTCGCGGGGCGTCAGATGCTCCGCGTGCTCCGCGACAGCCGGGGCGATGCCCTCGCCGTGAGCGAGACGGCCATCCGTGAGGCTCAGCGCCTGCTGGCGCGGCTCGACGGCGTCTGGACCGCGCCGGAGGCCGCGGCGACGGTCGCGGCGCTGATGCAGCTGAAAGAGCGGGGCGCGCTCGCCGCGGAGGCCCGGATCGTCCTCGTCCTCACCGGAAGCGGGATCAAGAGCGACCCGCCTCCTCTGCCTCGGCCCGTCGACCTCGCCGGCTCCGACGACGAGATCGTCGCCCGCATCCAGCGCACCCTCGCCTCATAAGTCGCCGACGCTGTGAGCCGCCGCTTTCGAGCGCCGGCTCCGCCGGCTCACGCCCGAGGACTGTTCGCTCTCTAAGTCGGCGCTTCGAGCGCGGGCTTCGCCCGCGCAATCCCTCCTGGGGGGAGGCAGGCGCGAGCGGGCCGCAGGCCCGCTGCGCCGTCGGAAGGGGGGCGAAGCCCCCCTCCGAAGATCTGTGGTAGCATCTGGCCCACCGCAGCGCTCGGGCTCCCGGGAGGTCGTGAATGGCGATCGAGATCGGGAAGATCCGCAACGTCGGCGTCGTCGGGCATGGCGGAGTCGGCAAGACGTCTCTGGTCGAAGGCCTGCTCTTCACCGCCGGCGCGCTGACGCGCCTCGGGAAGGTGGACGACGGCTCGACCACCACCGACTTCGACCCGGATGAGATCAAGCGAAGAATATCGATCAACACCGCGGTGGCCTACTGCGACTGGAAGGGCCACCGCATCAACCTCGTCGACACGCCCGGATACGGCGATTTCATCGCCGACGCGCGGGCGGGGCTGCGGGTGGTCGAGGCCGCGATCGTCGTCGTGGACGCGGTCGCCGGAGTCCAGGTGCAGACCGAGAAGGTCTGGAAGTTCGCGACGGAGTACACCCTCCCGCGCGCGGTCGTCGTCAACCGCCTGGACCGCGAGCGCGCCGATTTCTACCGGACGGTCGAGTCACTGGCGCGGCGCCTCAAGGGCCGCCTCGTCGCGCTCCAGATCCCCCTCGGCGAGGAATCGAGCTTCCGCGGCGCCGTCGATCTCGTGAAGATGAAGGCCGTGACGTACGCGGGCGGCAAGCCGACCGAGGGCGAGATCCCCGACGACCTCTCGGATCGGGCCAAGGAGTATCGCGAGAAGCTCGTCGAAGCCGCCGCCGAGACGGATGACGAGCTGCTCACCAAGTACCTCGAGGCGGGATCCCTCGGCGAGCCCGAGATGCTCCGGGCGCTGCGCGCCGGCATCGGCGAGGGCAAGCTCGTGCCGGTCCTCTGTGCCTCCGCCGCGCGGAATGTGGGGTCCCCCGCGCTGCTCGACCTGATCGTCGACTCGCTGCCGTCGCCCGCCGGCCGCGGCGAGGCGGCGGGGACCGACCTCAAGGCGAAGCAGGCGGGAAGGCGCGCGCCTGATCCCAAGGCGCCCGTCAGCGCCCTGGTGTTCAAGACGCTCTCCGACCCCCACGTCGGCAAGCTCTCGCTCTTCCGCGTCTACAGCGGCACGCTCCGGGCCGACTCGACGCTCCTCAACGCCTCTCGCGGGGTCAGGGAGCGCATGGGGCACGTCTCGTGGCTCATGGGAAAGACGCAGAAGAACGTCGACGCCCTCGGCCCCGGCGAGATCGGCGTCGCCCAGAAGCTCAAGGAGACGCTGACGGGCGACACGCTCGGCGACGAGGCGCAGCCCTTCGAGCTGCCGCGGATCGTCTTCCCCGAGGCGGCCATCTCGTTTGCGATCCAGCCCAAGACGCGCGGGGACGAGGACAAGATCTCGAACTCGCTCGCGCGCATCGCCGAGGAGGACCCGACCGTCCACTACCATTACGACCCCGAGACGAAGCAGCTCCTCGTCGCGGGCGTGGGCAGCCTCCACGTCGAGATGGTCGTGGAGCGCATGAAGCGCAAGTACAACGTGGACGTGAACCTGCTCCCGCCGCGCATCCCGTACAAGGAGACGATCAAGGGGCGCGCCGAGGGGCAAGGCAAGTACAAGAAGCAGACGGGCGGCCGCGGCCAGTACGGCGACGTCTGGCTCCGGGTCGAGCCTCTGCCGCGCGGGGGCGGCTTCGAGTTCGTGGACGACATCTTCGGCGGCGCGGTGCCGCGCAACTACATCCCGTCCGCCGAGAAGGGCGTCCGCGACTGCATGAAGAAAGGGATCTACGCCGGCTACCCGGTCGTCGACCTCAGGGTGACTCTCTACGACGGTTCCTACCACGACGTCGACTCCTCGGACATGGCGTTCCAGATCGCGGCGTCGCTCGGCCTCCAGAAGGTGTTCATAGAGGCCCACCCGATCCTGCTCGAGCCGATCATGAACGTCGAGGTGACCTGCCCCTCCGACGCGGCGGGCGACATCATCGGCGACCTGAACTCGCGGCGCGGCCGCATCGTGGGCATGGAGCCGGCGGGCGAGACGGCCGCGGTCCGCGCCGCGGCGCCGATGGCGGAGATGCTCACGTACGAGTCGAGCCTGCGCTCGATGACCGGCGGGCGCGGCGCCTACTCCATGGAGTTCTCCCACTACGAGGAGGTGCCGGCGTTCCTGGCCGAGAAGGTCATCAAGGAAGCCAAAACCGAGAAGGAGAAAGCCGAGAAGCACTGAGATCCTGGCATAGAATAGGGAAGCCGGGATGATCTTCCAGCAGATCCTCAACGAAGAGTCCGGGTGCCTCTCGTACCTGATCGGCTGCGGCCAGGCCGGGCGGGCGATCGTCGTCGATCCCGGTCGCGACCGCGTGCACGAATATCTGAGATTGGCGCGGCGCCGTGGGCTCAAGATCACGCACGTCGTCGAGACCCACACCCACGCCGACCACATCTCCGGCAACCGCGACCTCGCCGCTGCGACCAGCGCCGCCATCTTCGTCCACGCGGCCGCCGGGTTCGCCTTCGATCACGAGCGGCTCAGCGACGGCGACGAGATCCGTGTCGGGAACATCCGGCTGACGGTCGGCCACACCCCGGGCCATACCCCGGATTCGATCTGCCTGCTCGTGACCGACCTCGAGCGCGGCCCGGAGCCGTGGTTCGTCCTCACCGGCGACACGCTCTTCGTGGGGTCGGTCGGGCGCCCGGACCTCGGCGGCGCGCGCGCGGCGGCGGAGACGTACGAGAGTCTGACCCGCGTGCTCCTGCCGCTCGACGACAGCGTGGAGGTCTATCCGGCCCACGGGGCGGGCTCGGCGTGCGGGCGCGCGATGTCGGCGAAGGCGGGCTCCACGATCGGGTTCGAGCGCCGGTTCAATCCGGCGCTTCAGCTGCGCGACCGGGCCGCGTTCGTGGACTTCATCATGCAGGACCTCCCCCCGAAGCCGCCCCAGTTCGAGAAGATCGTCGGCAAGAACAAGGGACTGATTCCGCTCCAGGCGGCCAAGCCGCGTCCGTACACGGCGCGCGAGGCGTGGGAGGCCGCGAAGCGCGGCGACTGTGTGGTGGACCTGCGCGATCCCGGTACGTACGGCGAGGGCCACATCCCCGGCGCGATCAACGTCTGGATCGAAAGCCCGCAGCTCGCCGAGCGCGTCGCGTGCGCCGTGCCGGCGGGCGGGCCGCTGCTCCTCCTGGCGCAGGGGCCGTCGGACCTCGAGCGTGCGGTGCAGGCGCTCTCGCGCGTCGGGGTGGACGAGGTCCTGGGATTCTTGCACTGGGGCATGATCGAGTGGAAGAGCGAGGGCTTCCCGGTGGAGACGGTGCCGCAGATCACCGTGCACGACCTCGCGGACTGGCTCGAGGAGGGGCGCGACCTCACCGTGATCGACGTCCGCGAGCCCTTCGAGTGGCTGGACGGCCACATCGAGGGCGCCCTCCATCTGCCGATGATGGAATCCGTCGCACGCCGCGACCTCGTCCCGCCCGACCGACCCAAGGCCGTGCTCTGCGCGGGCGGGCTCCGGTCGAGCACCGTGATCAGCGCGCTCAAGCGTCACGGGATCCAGCACTGGTACAACGTCACCGGCGGCATGACGGCGTGGACGAAATCGGGCTACCCCGTCGCGCGGCCGACGGCCGTCGGGTCGGCGCCCGCGCCGTCGCCCGCGCGTACGACGCTCGACTGCCGCGGCCTCGACTGTCCGATGCCGGTGATGAAGCTCGCCAAGACGATCAAGTCGCTCGCGCCGGGTGGCTCGATCGAGCTGCTCGCCACCGACCCGGGCTCGGTGAGCGACCTCGAGGCGTTCGAGAAGCAGTCGGGCCACCGGATCGTCGAGCGGGGGGAGTCGGGAGGCGTCTTCCGGTTCGTCGTGCAGCGGACGAAGTGACGACCCCCTGATGGGCGGCTCGCTCTCGGCGCAGTACACGGTGCTCTTCGGCCGCCCCTGGCCCATCTGGGGGTCGGCCGTGCTCGTCGCCACGGTCAACGTCTTCCTCTTCGCCTTCGACCGCCCGTGGACCGCGTCGGACGGTATGCGCAACTGGGGCGACTGGGCGCTGACCGGTCTCGGGATCGTGCGCCGTCCTGATCTCCTGGCCCCGTGGCTCTACTCCGGGTCGCTGCTGAACGCGGGCGTCCTCCTGGGCGGCCTCGTCGCCGCGCTCCTGGCGAGCGAGTTCGCCGTGCGTGTCCCGCCGCGGGGTGAGCTCGTGAAGGGTGCCTTCGGCGGGCTCCTGATGGGCGTCGGCGCCGTCCTCGCCTTCGGCTGCAACATCGGTGGCTTCTTCTCGGCGACGAGCGCGCTCTCCCTCGCCGGCCTCGGCATGATGCTCGGGCTCGGCGCGGGCGCGTTCCTCGGGCTGCGCTACCTGATCTGGGAGGCGGAGCACAAGCCCGAGTGGTCGAGCGGTGGAGCGCGGGTCTACCTGGCGCCGTCCGACTCGGGGCCGCGCCGTCAGCCATGGGTCGGCGCGCTGCTGCTCGGGGTCGTGCTCGTGACGCCGTTCGTCTACTCGCGCACCGGCTACGTCGCGCAGGGCGTCTTCCTGCTCTTCGGCGTCGCGTTCGGCGTCATCTTCCAGCGCTCGCGCTTCTGCCTCGTGCGCGCGTTCCGCGAGCCGTTCATGACCGGTGACGCGGAGCACACGCGCGCCGCGGCGCTCGCGCTCGTGATCAGCACGGTCGGATTCGCGATCCTCAAGTTCACCGATCTCAAGGACAAGAGCGAGTGGGTCTTCCCCGCCGCCGGCGCGGGCGCGCTCGTCGGGGGCCTGACGTTCGGGGTCGGGATGACGCTGGCGGGCGGCTGCGGCGCCGGCTCGATCTGGCGCGCGGGCGAGGGCCAGGTGAAGCTCTGGGCGGCGATCGCCTGCTTCGCCCTCGGAGGGTCGCTGATGCGCCAGGTCGTGGTCGAGACCGGCCTCCTCCGAGGGCTCGGCGCCGCCGTGTTTCTGCCGTCGGCGATCGGGTGGGGGGGCGCGATCGGCCTCGTGGTTCTCGTCATGGTGGCCTGGGCTCTCGGCGCGACGTGGAACGAGGAGCATCGGCGATTCAGCGCGCTGTGAGCCTCGCGGCGGAGACACCCCGTCGAGCGACTCGGAGGGAGTCATGACACGATTGACGCGCAGGGAGTTCCTCAGAACCTCGGGGCGCAGCGCCGGGCTCGGGCTCCTCGCCGCGGCGGGCGTCGCGGGATGCGCGCCGGCGCTCAAGGGCGACTTCGCGCCCAAGACGGGTCGCCGCGTCGTCGTGATCGGTGGGGGCTGGGGCGGCGCGACGGCCGCGAAGTACGTGCGGCTGGGCGACCCCTCGATCGAAGTCGTCTTGCTCGAGCCCAACAGACGGTTCGTGTCGTGCCCGTTCAGTAACCTCGTTCTCAGCGGCGTCCGCTCGATCGACAGCCTCACCTTCGGCTACGGCGGGCTCAGGGGCCACGGCGTGAGGATCCTCCACGCCTCCGCGAGCGCGGTCGAGCCCGACGCCAGGCGCGTCCGGGTCGGCGAGGGGTACCTCCAGTACGACCGGCTCATCGTATCGCCGGGCGTCGAGTTCCAGTGGGAACAGGTCGACGGGCTCGCCGCGGCGCGGGATCGCGTGCTCCACGCGTGGAAGGCCGGCCCCCAGACCGTGGACCTCGCCCGGCAGCTCGAGGCCATGCCGGACGGCGGCGTCTTCGTGCTGACGGTGCCGCCCGTCGCCTACCGTTGCCCACCCGGCCCGTACGAGCGCGCGTGCCAGGTGGCGTTCTACTTGAAGACGAAGAAGCCGAGGTCGAAGCTCCTCGTGCTCGACGCGAACGCGAACGTCGTCTCCAAGGCCGGGCTCTTCCGCGCGGCGTGGAAGGACTACCCGAACCTCGAGTACCGAGCGTCGAACAAGGTCGTCAAGGTCGATCCCTCCACGCGCGAGGTGACGACGGAGCTCGGCGACCGGGTGAAGTACGACGTCGTCAACCTGATCCCGCCCCAGCGGGCCGGGACGATCGCCGTCCAGGCCGACCTGGTCGGCACGGACAAGCGCTGGTGCGAGGTCAACCACCTCACGTACGAGTCCGCGAAGCAAGCGAACGTCCACGTGATCGGCGACTCGACCATCGGGTTGCCGGTGCCCAAGTCCGGCAACATCGCCAACGCCATGGGGAAGATCTGCGCCGTCGCGGTCGTCCACTTGCTGAACGGCAAGGAGCCGCCGCCGATGGCGCCGGGCAACACCTGCTACAGCTGGGTGAACGATCGCGAGGCGATCGCGGTCGTCAACGCGTACAAGGTCGAGGGCGGCAAGGTCGTCCAGATCGAGCAGAAGCTCACGCCCGGCCAGTCGGCCGAGTGGGCGCAGAACGCGGTCGGCTGGGCGACCGGCATCTGGCAGGATATTCTCGGCTAGGCCGGAGGAGGAACCGCCCGATGCGAACGACCATTCGTCTCGTCGCAGGCTCGCTGAGCCTGATGACCGGCTTCGCGGCCGGCGCCTCGGCCGGACCCCTCGACGTGCCCGGCGCCACCAAAGCGCTGGCGTGCAGCGCGTGTCACGGCCCGGGCGGTCAGAGCCCGTCCAGCACGATCCCGATCATCGCCGGCCTCGCGCCCTGGTACTTCAAGAAGGCGGTCGAAGACTACGCTACGGGCCGCCGGCCGTCGCCCGAGATGGAGCCGTACGCGAAGTACGTGCGGGAGGCCGGCGTGGACGACGTCGCCGCCTATTTCGCCGCCCAGTCGCGCCAGCCCACGGCGGTCGCGGTGGACGCCGCGGCGGCCGCCCGGGGCCGTGTGGCGTCCCAGCAGTGCGTCGTGTGCCACGGCGAGTCCGGTCGCGGCGATCCCGCGAGGTCCATTCCCGACCTCAGCGGGCAGGCCCCGGGCTATCTGCGGAACCAGATGCTCCTGTTCAAGGCGGACCGCAGGAGCCCCGGCGACCAGGCCGTCAAAACCGTCAAGGAGCTGATGAAGTCGGTCCCGGACGACACGATCGCCGATCTCGCGGCGTACTACTCGAGCCTGCGTTAGCGCCCTCCCACCAAGGTGACGGTCGCGTTCGCTCTGACCCTGCTGACGCTCGGATTCGTCGGCGCATTCGTGGCGGGCCTCCTCGGCGTCGGGGGCGCGATCGTGATGATCCCGCTTCTGCTCTATGCGCCGCCGCTCCTCGAGGTCGGGACG
>Ga0209350_1001533_pt1 | contig 10045 bp, 12 predicted proteins | sample GraSoi013_2_20cm_2_FD_185822 | JGI IMG/M metagenome (GOLD analysis project Ga0209350, IMG submission 185822) | Grasslands soil microbial communities from the Angelo Coastal Reserve, California, USA - Sample 09_27_2013_2_20cm (SPAdes) (version 2) | ecosystem: Environmental > Terrestrial > Soil >...
ACGCCGGCTATTCCGCGCCGGGACTCAACGCGCTGACCGCCACCGAGTACTACGGCGGCACTTTCAAGCTACCGATCGGCGATCGCTGGAGCCTGAACGCCAAGGCGGACAGGAAGGCCCAGGACCAGGGGCTCGAGACCACGGCCGAGGAGCTCGACGTCGCCTACAAGCTGGGCAAGAACTGGAGCGTGAGCACCGGTGTCCGCAGGGACGACCGCCAGGACAACTCTCCGGCCGTGCCCGCGACACAGCAGCAAGGCGAGCGAACCGATGTGGTGGCGCAGCTGGGGTACGGCTCGCCGGCCACATGGCGCGCGTACACCTTCATTCAGGACACCGTCTCGAAGAGTGGTGACCGGGACGACAACGGGCGCGCTGGTGTCGGCGGGTCGTATCGTGTCACGAACAAGCTGCAAATCGAGGCGGAAGGGTCCGAGGGCAGTCTCGGGCCGGGCGGCAAGCTCGGCACCAGCTATCTGGCCTCGGATCACACCACTCTGTACCTCAATTACTCGCTGGAGAACGAGCGCGCGGACAGCGGCGTGTTCCAGCGCCAGGGGACGCTGGTTTCGGGGATGAAGCAGCGCCTGTCGGACAGCAGCAATGTCTATGTCGAGGAGCGCTACCAGGACATCGACTCGGCGTCGGGCCTGACGCATGCGACCGGCGTGACGCTCGCGCCCGACGATCGCTGGAACATCGGCGCCAACGCGGAGGTCGGCACGCTGGTCGACAGTCAGACCGACGCCCAGACGAAGCGCAAGGCGGGCGGCATCCGCGTCGGCTACGGCCGCGGCAGGATCCAGGTCTCGAGCGGAATCGAGTATCGGGACGATGAGATGCAGCAACCGAACGCAACGACCTCGAAGCTGAAGACCCGGCTGTTCAGGAACAATTTCAAGTTTCAGATCACGCCGGACTGGAGGCTGGTCGGCAAGCTCGACCACTCGATGAGCGATAACTCACAGGGACAGTTCTACGACGGCGGCTACACCGAGGCGGTCCTCGGCTACGGATATCGACCGGTGCAGAGCGATCGGCTCGACGTGCTGGCGAAGTACACCTACTTCTACAACGTTCCCACGGCCGGGCAGGTGACCCCGCAGGACACGGCGGCGCAGTTCATCCAAAAGAGTCACATCGCATCCTTCGACGTGAGCTATGACCTGACCCGGCAGTGGTCGGTCGGGGGGAAATACGCCTACCGCCTGGGACAGGCGAGCCTCGACCGGGTGAACCCCCAGTTCTTCGACAACACGGCAGAGCTCTACATCGTGCGCATCGACTGGCACTTCCACCAGGAGTGGGAGGGAATGATCGAGGGCCGCGTGCTCGACATGCCTGATCTCAACGAAAGCCGTTCCGGCGCGCTCGTCGCTGTCTACCGCCACCTCGGCAAGCACGTGAAAGCCGGACTGGGGTACAACTTCACGAATTTCTCGGAAGATCTGACCGACATGAGCTTCAAGAGCCACGGCATCTTCATGAACGTGGTCGGAGCGATGTGATCTGTACGCGGCTTCGCGATGGGGGTGAGTTTCTTCCTGAATGTCGCGCTCGGCGCGGGACTCGGCCCCACATCCGTGGCGTTGGTCAGTGATCGAGGCTTCGGCAGCGCCGCAGGGCTTGGACCGGCAATCGCATTGACGGCCGGGGCGCGATTCTTCCTCATAGCGACGGTGCTGCTGCTGACGCTGGCCACGGTGAAGCCGCGCGCGGCGGTCTCGTCGCCGTAACGCGCCCGCGGCTGACCCGGGCAGCGCGGAACCTCAAATCGTCCCTTGCCTCATGGACGCAACGCCTTGACTCCATGCACTGTCTCAGAATTGTCCGAGGAGGGAGCCGTTTTCACTCAACAGGCGGCGGCTGTTAGGGAAGGGCAGGACGCGCAAGGGTCAAGGAATGTGGCGCTCGTAGTCCATGCGCTCGTGCAGGATACGGCCGACCTCGATGCCGTCGTCGGTGAGGCGATAGAACAGAACGTGCGAGCCGGAGGGATAATTGCTATAGCCAGGCCGCACTTCGGGACATTCCCGGCCGAGCGACGGGCTATCCGCTATCGTTCGGTTGTCCTTCCACAGCTGGCGGATGTAGGTCTCGGCCTGCTCAAGCCCCCAGCGATCCGCAGTGTAATCCCAGATTTCGTCGAGGTCGGCGTGGGCGCGCGGCGTGAGGACGAAGCGCCCCTTCATGGAGCCTTGCGTTTCTCTTTCTGCTTCCGCTTGCGAGCGATGAAGGCCTCAAAATCAAACGGCTTTGATGGGCCGCTCTCCTCGCCTTCGATAAGAGCGTTGCGTAGGGCGGCAATCCGCGCTTCCCGCTCCTCGAGCAGGCGCAGGGCGGCGCGCATGACATCGCTCGCGTTGCTGTAGCGGCCTTCCTTTACCTGCGCCTCGACGAAGGTCGTGAAGTGGTCGCCCAGACTGAAAGACGTAACCCTGCCCATGAACCCGCCTCCTGCGATTAATGTACTAAAATCTAATACAAGAGGCGAGGTGATCTTGAATGCCTGCTGCCGGATTTCAGCGGGAATTCCTGCTGTTTCTCCCGGGCGCCACACTGACCGCAGGACCGAAAGCCCTGATCACCGCGGGAGCCTTGTCCCTCAAGTGAATACGCGGTCCGCGCGCTGAAACCCGACGGCCACGATTAAGGGTCAAGCAGCCACGAAGCCAAAAAGCTCTGACGCCCGCACATCGAAAGTCGCGGTGGCGCGACATCCAAGAGCACGATGACGGGCGTTGATCAAGCAATCGGTGAATTCTGTAGCTGAGTCCTTCCAGATAAACACCGCCTCCTCGACAGACGGCTCGTCCTCGAACTCTAGCTCGAGCGCATCAAGCAATGCGGACAGCGCCGCGACGATCTCTGTCTTGGCTACATTGTAGCGGCTGCGCAGCACCCGTTCCGTCTCGAGCAGGACGAGGAGGCTTATCAGCACTGTTTCGCCGCCACCGAGTTCGCGCCTGATAAGTCGCCGCGCTCGCTCGAACTGCTCCGGGTCGTCGCGAACCAGAAAGCGAACGAGCACGTTGGTGTCGATGCCGAGCATCTAGCGCGAGAGCTGCTCAACCGGTACGGGCTTTCGCCCCTTCTTGTACAGGCTACCCGCCAGAGACATGACGCTCTTGTTCTTGACGCGCATAAGGACAAGACCGTCAGGCATCACCGTGAAGGTCATGCGGTCGCCGGCTTTCATGCCCAGGCGATCGCGGATCTGCTTGGGTATTGTGGTCTGTCCCTTACTTGTAAGGGTGGCATCGGTATTCATGACAATAGGCCTCTCCTTACCAAATCTATTATAGTAAGGAGACATTCATCGTGCAACCTCGAATGAGAGTCTCGCCGCCGTAGACGTTCGAGCCCGATGAAGCTCTCACAAGAACCGGCTGTCGACCTCGACGTCGAGTGCGGTGACGAGGCGATTGGTCTCGTTCGCGAGGCCCACGATCGCGAGCAGCTCGTGGTACTGGGCTTCGCTCATGCCCTTGCTGCGCGCCGCCGCGGCGTGGGAAGCGATGCAGTAGCGGCAGCCGTTGCTGGCGCTCACCGCGAGATAGAGCATTTCCTTGGTGAGCGGATCGATGGCGCCCGGACCCATCACCTGCTTGATGTTGCTCCAGATCCGCCGCAGTGTCGGCGGATCGTGCGCCAGGACCTTCCAGAAGTTGTTGACCCAGTCGGTGTTTCGGGTGGCCATGATGTCGTCGTACACGGCGCGCACCTGTGCCGATGCGTCCGCGTACTCGATCGGCTCGCGCCTGGCAGTCATCTCGTCAACCTCCGGCGGTGCCCCTCGCTTGTGGCCCAAGCCTAGCATGTCCGCACCGCGCTAAAGCCACGCGCGGCAAGTCCGCCGAGTCGCTACACTGCCGCCAGGATCAGTTCCTGGCGAGGTCCCGATGCGTGCTCGCTCGCCTTCAATGCGGATCACGGCAGCGGCCGCGCTCACAGCGCTCACCGCCGCGGCGCTCGCCGTCGCTGCGCTCGCTGCCGCGGGGACTGCCGGCGCGGCGCCCACCGCCGAGGCCGCCGTGGCGGCGCAGCCCGTCCAGCCGTCCGCAGCAGGCATGCACACCTTCGAGTCCCTGGCCTTGTCGCCGGACGGTGCCCGCATCGCGAGCGTCGAGATCGAGCGCTCCTTCGATTCACCCGCAGCGCTGCACGGACCGATCGTCGTGCGCTCGACTGCGGACGGTCACGTGCTCGAGCGTCTGGATCCCTGCGCGCTCTGCCGCTACGCGGGCCTCACCTGGTCGCCGGACGGGCGCGAGCTCGCATTCATCGGCAGCGACCCGGTCAAGGGTGAGGCGCAGCTCGCTCTCGCGCGTGGCACGCAGCTGACCGTCCTCGCTCGCATCCAGGGCGTTGCCGAGTCGCCGCGCTTCTCGCCCGACGGGCGTGAGCTCGCGATCCTCGCGACGGTGGCGGCGAAGAAGCGCACCGGCGCGCTCGAGGCCGGGGCGCCCCCGAGCGGTGAGATCGGCGTCGAGTTCGACGAGCAGCGGATCGCGATCGTGCCGGAGCGCGGCGGCGAGCTGCACTTCGTATCGCCGGCGGAAACTTACGTTTACGAGTATGACTGGATGCCGGACGGTCGTGGCTTCGTCGGCACCGCGGCGAAGGGCGATGGCGATGCGAACTGGTGGATCGCGGAGCTCGATGCGTTCGACATCGGCGGCGGCAGCCGCCGCATAGCCAGCTTCGAGCTGCAGATGTCGGTCCCGCGCGTCGCGCCCGACGGCCGCACCGTGCGATTCATCGGTGGCCTCATGAGCGACTTCGGCGCGGTCGGCGGAGAGATCTACGAGGTGCCGATGGCGGGCGGTACCCCGGTGAGTCTCACGCCCGGCTTTCGGGGCTCCTTCACCTCTCTCACCTGGAGAGGCTCGCGGTGTCTCGCCACTGCGATCGTCGTCGATCACGCGACGCTGCTGGCGCTGCGAGACGACGCCGGGCATACGCCGCAGCCGCTCTGGTCCGCGCCGGTCACCGCTCGCGCAGGAGACGCCGATACGGGCGTCGAGGTGGCGCTGTCTGCCGACGGCCGGATCCTGGCCACGGCGGTCGAGGATTTCTCGCACGGTCCGGAAGTTCTCGCGGGGCCCATCGCGCGGCCGCGCGCGATCACGCGCGAGAACGCCTCGAGGACGGTGACACTCGAGGTGCAGAGCTTACACTGGCGCAACGAGGGCCTCGACGTGCAGGGCTGGCTCGTCGCTCCTGCCGCGGGCGGCGCGGCCCGGCCTTACCCGCTCATCGTCCACGTCCATGGCGGACCGAGCGCCGCCGTCCTGCCGATCTTCGGCACGGACTATTCCCTTTACACGAGCGCGCACGAGTGGGTGGCGCGCGGCTACGCGATGCTGCTGCCCAACCCGCGCGGCAGCTTCGGTCAGGGTGAGGCGTTTACCCGGGCGAACGTCAAGGACTTCGGGGGCGGGGACTTTCGCGACATCCTGGCCGGCGTCGACGCGGCGCTCGCCGCCGCGCCGCTCGATGCAAAGCGTCTCGGCATTCACGGCCACAGCTACGGCGGCTTCATGACCATGTGGGCGGTCACGCACACCACGCGCTTCGCGGCCGCGATCGCCGGGGCGGGGCTCTCGGACTGGATCAGCTACTACGGCACGAACGGCATCGATACGTGGATGCTGCCCTTCTTTGGCGCTTCGATGTACGACGATCCAGCAGTTTACCGCGCGGTCTCACCACTTGAATCGATTCGCGCGGCACGCACACCGACACTCCTCTACACCGGCGACTCCGACGTCGAGGTCCCGGCGTCGCAGTCCTTCGAGTTCTGGCACGCGCTGCGCACACTCGGGGTCACGACGGAGCTCTACGTCTACCCGGGCGAAGGACATCGCCTGAGCAAGCCCGAGCACGTGCTGGACCTGCGCCGGCGCCTGCCGGGGTGGTTTGACCGCTACCTGATGCCCGCGAGATAGGGCGCGAGTGCGGCTGCCTCACGCCGCGGGGGCGAGAGATACCTCACGCCGCAGGCGGCTGTTGCGATACCCGTAGAAGGCATAGATCGCGAACCCGATCGCGGTCCAGACAATGAGCCGCACCCAGGTATCGAGCGGCAGGGCGGCCATGAGGCCGAAGCACACGAGCGCCCCGCTCACGCAGGTGAAGTAAGGCGCCGGCACGCGAAACCGCCTTGGCAGCTCCGGCCGCAGCCGGCGGAGGATCAGCACGCCGACGCAGACCGTCACGAACGCGCACAACGTGCCGATCGAGACCAGCTCGCCGAGGATACGCAACGGCAGCAGCCCTCCGATCAGCGTGGCCCCGACCCAGGTGATCACGGTGGAGTGCGCCGGAGTGTGGAACCTCGGGTGCACGCTCGCGAACCAGGGCGGCAGCAGCCCATCCGCGGCCATCGCCATGAAAATACGCGCCTGACCCACCGTCATGACCAGCATCACGGAGATCATCGCGACGATCGCGCCGAGCTTCACCGGGAGCCCCAGCCAGCGCAGCTCCGCGTGGGCGTCGATCGCGAGCGCCACGGGCGCGGCGACGTCCAGATCCGAGTAAGGCACCATGCCGGTGAGGACCAGCGCGGTCGCGACATAGAGCACCGAGCAGATCGCGAGGCTCGAGACGATGCCGAGCGGCACGTCGCGGCGCGGATTCCTGGCCTCCTGGGAGCAGGTCGAGACGGTATCGAAGCCGATGAAAGCGAAGAACATGATGCCGGCCCCGGCGAACACGCCGCTCCAGCCGAAATGGCCGAAGTGTCCGGTGTTCGCCGGCACGAACGGATGCCAGTTCGCGGGATTCACGAAGCCCGCCCCGAGGAGCACGAAGCCGAGCACCACGGCAATCTTGAGCACGACCAACGCGAAATTGATCGCCGCGGACTGGCGGATGCCGATGTAACAGATGTAGGCCACCACGGCGACGATGAGCACCGCCGGGAGATTGAGCACGGCCCCCGTGACGATGAGCCCGACGTCACCCGGACCGCGGTCGATCGGGGCCTCGATCAGCGCTTCCGGCAGATGGATTCCGAACTGCGCGAGCAGGCTCACGACGTACGCCGACCAGCCGATCGCCACGGCTCCGACCGAGAAGGTGTACTCGAGCACCAGATTCCAGCCGATGAACCAGGCCGCGAGCTCCCCGAGCGTCGCGTACGCGTAGGAGTAGGCGCTGCCGGCGATCGGGATCATGGAGGCGAGCTCGGCATAGGAGAGCGCCGCGAACGCGCCCGCACAGCCGGCGAGCAGAAACGAGACGACGAGCGCGGGTCCCGCGTGATTGGCGGCGGCGGTCCCGGTCAGCACGAAGATGCCCGTGCCGATGATCGAGCCGATGCCCAAAGCCGTCAGTGACGGCAGCGACAGGACGCGGATGAGAGGCTGCTCGCCCGCCTCGGCCGCGGCGGAGACCGCCTTGACCGCGAAGAGTCCCGCGCTCACGGCACGAGCACGATGGCGCCGCTCGTCGCGCGCGACTCGAGCGCTGTGTGCGCCTCGCCGGCGCGCCGCAGTGGCAATCGCAGCCCGATCGTCGCGCGGATCACACCCGCCTCGATCGCGGCGAAGGCTTCCCCAGCCATCGCCTCGAGCTCGCCGCGCGTGCGGATGTAGTGAAAGAGGAGCGGCCGCACCAGCGTGTTCGAGCGCGCCGCGAGGCGCGAGACGGGGAACGGCGCCACCGGGCCCGAGGACTGCCCGAAGTTGACCAGCGTGCCGAGGAAGTCAAGGCAATCGAGGGAGCCGAGGAAGGTATCCGCACCCACTCCGTCATAGACGACATCCACGCCCTCGCCACCGGTGAGCTCGGCGACGCGCGCCACGAAGTCCTCCTCGCGGTAGAGGATCACCTCGTCCGCCCCGCACTCGCGGACCGCCCGGGCCTTCTCGGCCGAGCCGACCGTCGCGATGACGGTCGCGCCGATGTGCTTCGCCCAGCGCACCAGCAGCTGCCCCACGGCTCCCGCGGCGGCGTGCACCAGCAGCTTCTCGCCGGGACTCACCGCGTGCACCCGGCGCAGCAGCATGCAGGCGGTCAGTCCCTTGACCGTGAGGGCCGCGGCCGCCTCGTCACTGAGCCCGTCGGGAATCCGCAGCGCGAGGCGCGCGGGCAGGATTCGCGCCTCGGCGTAGCCGCCGTACTTCTCATCGATGTAGCAGACGCGATTCCCCGGCGCGAAGCCCGACACTCCGGGCCCCACGCGCTCGACGACGCCGGCCGCCTCGACACCGGGGATTCCGGGGAGGGTCAGCGTGCGGTAGGAGCCGCTGCGCACGTAGGTGTCGTGGAAGTTGACGCCCACCGCCGTGTGACGGATGCGCAGCTCGCCCGCGCCCGGCGCGCCGACCTCGACCGCTTCCCACCGGAGCTTTTCCGGCCCGCCGGTCTCGTGCAGCACGATCGCCCGGGTCATGCGATCTCGCGCGTCCAGCCGAAGGGATCCGGCGCGCGCCGTTCCTGGATCGCGAGCAGCGCCGCGCGCAGCCTTGATGCGACCTCATCGGTCCGCGCCGGCCGGTAGGCGCGCTCGTCGGGCTCGGCGAGAGCGGCGATCGGCATGACGATGGCGGCGGTGCCGCAGGCGAAGAGCTCGCTGCAGTGTCGGTCCTCGATCTGCGAGAGCAGCTCGTCGATCTCGATCGCTCGCTCGTGCACCACGTAGCCGAGGTGGCGCGCGAGCGTCAGGAGCGAATCGCGCGTGATGCCCGGGAGAATGGCGCCATCGAGCTCGGGCGTATGCAGCTCGCCGTCGATGACGGCGAAGAAGTTCATCCCGGAGAGCTCCTGGATATAGCGATGCTCGGCCGCATCGAGCCAGAGCGCCACGGTGTGGCCGCGCTCGAGCGCCGCGCTCGAGGCGCGCAGCGATGCGGCGTAGTTGGCGGCCGCCTTGGCGGTGCCGATGCCGCCCCGCGCCGCGCGCACTTCGCTCCGCTCGATCGCGACGCTCGGTGCGCCCGTGGCATAGGACTCGACCGGGTTCGCGATCACCATGAAGCGGAAGCTGTGCGAATTGCGCAGCATGTAGCCGCTCTCGGTCCCGTAGAGGAACGGTCGCAGGTACAGCGAGTGGCCGGAGCGGCCGGGAATGAAGGGGGCGCAGGCGCGCGTGACGGCTTCAATGCCCTGGAAGAAGAGTGTCTCTGGCACGAGCGGCATGGATAGACGCTTTGCGGAGCGCTCCATGCGGCGGCAGTTATCCGCCGCCCTGAAGAGGTTGGGACGAGGCTGCCCGACCTTGTAGGCCTTCAGTCCCTCGAAGATGAGCTCGGCGTACTGCAGCGCCCGCGAGCCGGGCCAGACCTCGATGGGCCCGTAAGGCAGCAGCGTGCCGCGCTGCCACTGCCCGTCGCGCCACTCAGCGCTGAACATGACGGGCGCATTCACCGCGCCGAAGCCGAGCTTCTCCGGCAGCACGAAGCGCTCGAGCGCCGCGGGGACTCCGGGCGCGATGTCGTGAGCGGACATTCAGCGCCGCAGGTAGTGGTCCGTTCCGGCCAGCCAGTCCTGGCGCGGCGGGCAGAACACGTCCACGTCGAGCGTGTCCTCGAGGGCGAGCGCGCGGTGCGGGAGGAACGATGGGATCACGATGACCTCGCCGGCGCGCACGGTGAGCTCCTCGGCGCCGTCCTCGCCGAACCAGAAATGCAGCGCCCCCTCGAGCACGTAGGTGATCTGCTCGTTCTCGTGCGAGTGTCGCGGCACGTCATCATTCTTCTTGAGATACACGTGGGCGATCATCATGCGCTCGCCCGTGACGACCCGCCGCGAGATCGTGCCCCTCAGGGGCTCTTGCGGCAGCTCATTCCAGCGGTAATGGGGTACGGGGGTGGGGCTCGGTTTCATCGCAGGTCACCTCGTGCGGGACTTAAGGCGGCTTCAGGGCAGGATCGCGATCACGCGCGCCGGGAAGCCGCTCCCCTGGGCCGGTTTGGGAAACGTCACCATCACCAGAGCGCCGTACTCGGGCACCTGGTCGAGGTCCGCGAGCATCTCGATCTGATAGTGGTTGGTGCCGAGGACGTACGACTCCATCGAATAGTCGTCCTTGGTG
>Ga0209350_1001536_pt1 | contig 10025 bp, 11 predicted proteins | sample GraSoi013_2_20cm_2_FD_185822 | JGI IMG/M metagenome (GOLD analysis project Ga0209350, IMG submission 185822) | Grasslands soil microbial communities from the Angelo Coastal Reserve, California, USA - Sample 09_27_2013_2_20cm (SPAdes) (version 2) | ecosystem: Environmental > Terrestrial > Soil >...
CACAAGCTCGTCCTTTTCACTCGGTCTCCGGCCCGCCTCATCTTCCGTCCCAATCTTACCTCTTGATCCCTGTAACAGGGAGCAAGACTATTACCGTATTACCTCAGAAAAGTTAGAGGAGTCAGCTTGATCGGGAAAGAAGAAACACGAAGGTGTAGTTATTGGAAAAATGATGCGGTTGTGGTTTCGTGTGAGCAATCGTACACGTGCAGAATAAAACCTCAGACGGCTCTGGGATGCGTTTGGAAATGAATTTGACGGAAACAAAGAAAATCTCAACTCCTAGTCGACATTTCTCTAGTACAGTCACTCTCGGACTGATAGTGTTCGTGATGGTCTCCCCAGTAGCCCTAGTCAAGGCTCCAACCTCCGGAACCTTCGCCTTTGCAATAAGTGGCCTCGCGGGAACAGCGGGAATCACGTGTCCAAACTCCAGCGGCAACTGTTACAACAATGCCGCCGAACCAACAATCCGAGCCGACGCAGCAGGCAACTTCTATGGATCCTCGGAGAACGGACTTACAGGTGGAACCGACGCCTGGAGATCTGCCGACGGCGGCTTGCACTACCTTAGTCTAGTCTCGCCGAACAGCGCCTCCGCGGCCAGCAACCAGTTCTCGCCAGCGGGCGGAGACACCGACCTCGCGGTCGCGTCTCAACCCAACCTCAACGGACACTACAACGTATACGTCGCAAGCCTAGCCCTGACAAACGTCTACGTCAGCACTAGCACTGACGGGGGCAACACATGGCTACTGAACCCCACAGGCGCCTCGGTGCCCGGCGATGATAGACCCTGGATTGCTGCTGAAGGATCAGGTAAGGTCTGTGTATCCTATCATAGCATAACCGCCACCAACGACATCTTCGTCACTTGTAGCAGCGATGCGGGACTAACGTTCGCACAGACAGGAAACGCCTTCGATGCAAATCATCTCTGGCTTGCAGGCTTCCAGAACGCGATAGGCAACCTCGCAATCGACCCCGCCAACCACTACATCTACCAGTCCTTGAGCGGCGTCGCTACCGCCTCCGAGACCACGTGTACTAATTGTGGCCTTCACGCTGTCTGGCTGGCCGTTTCTACCGACGGAGGCTTGACCTTCACGGACCACCCGGTCCACATCAATCCGAGCACCAGCGTCTCCTACGGTCACCAGTTCGTTAATGTCAGCGTGGACAAGGCAGGCAACATCTACGTGATCTTCACCGATGACCATAACCTCTATTACAGTTTCTCGACAGACCACGGAACCACATGGTCGTCCCCGACTCAGGTCAACAAGACCCCGTCCAATACTTCCATATTTCCATGGAGCGCCGCTGGCGGAGCTGGTAAGCTGGACATTGTATGGTACGGCACCTCATACTACGATGGCACAAATCCACCTGACAACTATCCCAAGCAAGCAGCATGGTACGTCTACTTCGCCCAGAACCTGCAAGCCACAACAAACCCCGGCAACTTCACTCAAGTAGCCGCCACACCAATCATCCACTACGGAGGAGTATGCGAAGGCGGAGTAAGCTGCACAGGCAACCGTGACCTATACGACGATTTCGGAGTAGCAGCAAGTCCAACGACAGGGCTCGCATCCATCATTTACAGCGATGACCAGTACGTCAACAGCTCGACCGAGCCTGCATCCCCCGGATGCACATCCAGCACGTCAAACACTGGCAGTTGCGACCACACCGATGTCGCGATACAGACCTCAGGGCCTGGCATCTTCCCATAAGACGAAGACCCAGGCCTCCTCTTTTTCCCAGGCTAGGCATCCTTTCAGAATGGAAGCCTCTCCAGAACATCTGCGGGGCAAGGACTGTTGTCTGACGCGAGAGATTCCGGGCTCCTCTCAGGCGATTCTTCTGGTTCTGTCGAGTCGTCGGTTGCTCGATGACTCGGCTTGCTCTCATCGACTCCGGGGATTACCGTCGTCGGCGGGTTCCCCTTCACTGCTTCACCTGAGAGCCTTGCGCCCGAGAGGCTTAGCCCCTTTTCGGCAGGGAACGGGTCGAACCTCAACCGTCCCCTCACGCCGGTAGCGTGGTGGCTTGATCCATTGCAGGACGATAATTTTATGCTGGTCAGGCAACCCGGGGCATCCAACATCGCACCCGTCACGGGGTAGAGGCCATAAACTCATACCCGTTAGAGACGAGCGCTCATGCGACGAGTGTCCAGCCAAAGGAAGTCGCTTCGCCTATTCAATTGGAGAGGAAGGTGAAAAACGTCCATTAACCAACAACTTGACAATAGCTCACGATCGTTGAAGATCGATGCCCATAAATCCGTCTACCAAACCTGACAGTGTCACCATGCAATCAATAACCAGTCCTCAAGCAGGAACAACCGCTCCAGACTTTACCGCCCAGACCACGGCAGGCAAGACGGTTCACCTAAGCGACTTTCGTGGCAAGAAGCTCGTCCTCTACTTCTATCCGAAGGATGATACTCCAGGCTGCACCGTCGAGGCATGCGGGCTCCGCGACGAGTACCAGAAGATCCGCGAACAGGGCACCGAAGTACTAGGGGTAAGCGTGGACAGCACAGCGTCCCATCAAAAGTTCACCGAGAAATATCACCTGCCGTTCCCGCTCCTCGCAGACACTGACAAGAGTGTCAGTAAGTCCTACGGAGTCCTCAACGAGAAATCAAACACGTCCCGGAGAGTCACGTTCCTCATCGACGAATACGGCAGGATTCTCAAAACATTCCAGACAGTAAAGCCTGACCAGCACCCGCAAGAGATTCTGGATGCGCTAAAAGGCAAGCTCTAACCATCCGGTGGATAGGCCTACCCGAGTAGAAGACTGATATCCTTCCAGTCCCCCAGGAAAGTGGGAAGAGAGGATTCTGGAAAATGGAGTTCTTCAGACACTGCCCGGAGTGCGGGCGCAGATTCCACATCAAGCTGGAGAGCAAGAAACTTGTTGACGTAGAAAGGAGGTCAAGACCAACAAGTGAAGCTCAACTCTTGCCCAGCGGGTCACGGTATGGCGCGCGAATGGGAATCGATGTTTATGAGGGTAGACCAATAATCGTTGACGTTGAAGAATTCCAGTACGCGTACAAGTGTACGCATTGTGGACATGAATGGTCCGAGAAGCAGGTCGAGTCACATCGAGAATCCTGACACGGCTCCATCTATTCAGATAACTGAACGCCCTCGTTAGACCTAGCCAAAGCTATCTACCAGGCATCGACGCCAACTCTCACCAGTGACAGTTTACGGTTAGAGTCGGAGTCCACGTCTCCATCGCTAAGTCCTTCGACAACGCGGTAGACACGGCAGTGCAAGAAAAATGCGACACCTTCCAAGTCTTCACCCGGAATCCTCGGGGCTGGAAGTTCAGCAGTCTCAACCCTGAAGAAGTGAAGAGTTTCCGAGAAAAGCTCGAAAAGAGCGGGCTCGGACCGGTAGTCGATCATATGCCGTACCTTCCAAATCTATCGTGTCCCGAGGACGAACTGTACAAGAAGTCGGTCGACACTCTCGTCGCTGAAGTGGACAGGTGTGTAGAACTGGGGATCCAGTACTTGGTTACGCATCTAGGCAGCCATCTGGGGATGGGGAGAGAGATCGGGCTCAACCGACTCAGCAACGCCCTCAACCAGGCCACGAAGCATGCAAAGGGCAATTTTCAGATCTGCCTGGAGAACATGGCCGGCACAAGTAACAGCATGGGATCGAAATTCGAAGAAGTCCGAGAGATATACGACAGTGTCAAGCTGAAAGACAGGGTCGCTGTCTGTCTCGACTCATGCCACGCGTACGCCGCCGGGTACGACCTCCATGTGGAGAACGCAGTCGATAGGACCCTAGGGAAGTTCGACGACATTGTCGGTTTCGAGAATCTGAAGGTCGTCCATCTGAACGATTCCGAAGACGGACTAGGCTCGGGACACGACCGGCACCAGCATATCGGATTGGGCTACATCGGAGCCACCGGTTTCAGAGCAATACTCCATCATAGAGCCATCAAAGATCAACCGCTAATACTCGAAACCCCCATCGACGAGAGACGAGGCAACGCAGGCAACCTGGAAACAGTCCGAAGGCTGGCAAAATAATTGCAAGCAACCGTCAACACGTATTCACATCGCGAGTTGCACAGGATAATACAAGACGCAGCCCACGCAATCAAAAAAGCCAGGAGCGAAGACCCGACAGCGCTCCAAGAGATTAGCGACTCGACAGACGGTGATCCTTTCCGCGTCCTCATAGCCACCATACTATCGCACCGGACAAAGGATCCTGTCACTGCACTAGCATCATCACGCCTCTTCGCCAAGTATCCCCGCCCGACCCAACTCTCCCGCGCAGACCCTCGTACCATCGCTCGGCTCATCAAGCCCGTAGGATTCTACAAGACCAAGGCTAGAACCGTTAAGCGGGTCGCTGAGATCATCCTGAAGGAATACAAAGGCAGAGTCCCGGATGAGATGGAAAAGTTGCTGACGCTTCCCTCTGTGGGCCGAAAAACTGCAAACTGCGTGTTGGTCTACGGCTTCAAAAGGCCCGCGATTCCTGTCGACACTCACCTGCACAGGATCTTCAACCGTCTAGGCGTAGTCAAGACAAAGACTCCTGAAGAGACAGAAGCAGGACTGACCAAGATAGTCGATCGGAAAGACTGGCTTCCATTGAACGAGGTGTTCGTCAAGTTCGGCCAGCTGATCTGCAAGCCCATCGGACCGAAGTGCTCAGTCTGCCCGCTCAGTGATAGATGCGAGTGGTATCGACAGAACTACAGAGACAAGAACTAGCCGCGTCTCGAAGTATCAATAGCGGCCTTAATTTTTCCACCAATCTCATTTAGTTCCGCGCGGTGCGTCTGTTTGCGGTTCGGGAATCCGCTCATCATTTCATGATTGAACCGTGGTATTATGTGAACGTGCATGTGGAAGACCTCTTGTGAAGCAGCCTTACCATTTGATTGTCCGATACTGATACCGTCAGCGGCAGATGCCTTCTGAACACCCTTCATAACTTTGGATACTGATGCGAAGACTCGTCCTGCTTCCTCGCTCGGCATTTCCAGCATGTTAGCGTAGTGTTTCTTAGGAATGACAAGTGTATGACCCGGGTTCAGTGGGTGGATATCCAAGAAAGCTAGCGTTTGAGGGTCTTCATAGACTACGGTCGCATCGGCTTCCTTGTCGGCGATCCTACAGAAAATACAGTCTTCCTTCATTCAGATTCCTCCGTCATTTCTCTCTAACAAATTCTTCCTCGGGGACTCGCTGCGTCTTGTTTACCGTCCGGGCAAGAACGAACAAGAGGCTAGACAGCCTGTTGATGTAAGGGAGCACATCAGGGTTAATCGACTCAACCTTCGAGAGAGCTACAATCCTCCTTTCAGCTCTTCTGCAAACTGCCCGAGCCACATGAAGCTCCGCCCCAGGAATGCTACCCCCAGGAAGGATGAACCTACGAAGCCGTGGCAGTCCAGAGTCCAGCTCATCAGTAACACTTTCTAGTCTGTCAAGCTGTTCTCTGCTGATCCGTGGGACGTTTGCGGTCACAAGCTCGCTTGCCAAGTCTCCCCCTAGGACCCAGAGATCCCTCTGGACGCCCTTCAGAATCGCGTTCAACTTCTTCGCTTTGATATGTGCTCTGGCAACCCCTATCTGAGAGTTCAGTTCGTCAACGGCACCGTAAGCCTCCACTCTGGGGTCCGCCTTCTCAACACGGGTCCCTCCATAGAGACTCGTCTCGCCCTTGTCGCCCGTTCCGGAGTATGCCTTCATCCCATCAACCCACGTTACCGGCCGTGAGGTAAGGAAAGGGATTTGAAGCTGATTGGCCTAGGATGGCTCGGGCCGCCAGATCTGAAAAGTTGTGTTCGGCTCGGTAGACTAGTGTGAAATGATAAGAGAGGCTCAGCTATACCAACCACTTGCGGACGCAAGGGTCCGATGCACAGCCTGCGCCCGATATTGCAACATTCCCGAGGGAAAGATAGGCCTATGTGGGGTCCGCCAGAATATTGGTGGTAAACTACACCTCTTAGTCTATGGCAAAGTGATTACAGGCCACATCGATCCAATCGAGAAAAAGCCAGTAACGCATTACATGCCAGGCTCAAAGATATTTTCCATAGCCACCACAGGTTGCTCATGGTTGTGTTCCTACTGCCAAAATGCAGACATTAGCCAGCGGCGTAAAGTGGAGGGGACAGATTTGATGCCTCCTGAGGTCGCGGCGTTAGCCGTGGGTTATGGTTGTCAGGGTCTCGCGTATACGTATAATCAACCGACGATTTTCATGGAATTTGCACGTGATGTAGGTGTTGAAGCGAGGAAGAATGGATTGATCAATATCTTCGTCTCTAATGGGTATGATACTCCGGACACGGTCGGGATGATGAATGAATTTTTAGACTGTATTACGATTGATTTCAAGGGAAACGCTGAGACAGGTTTTGTTCGGAAGTACATCGGGATCGCAAACGCTGAACCGATCTTCCAGACTGTTCTGGAGATCAAGAACAAGACCAAGGTCCACATGGAGTTCACCGACCTAGTGATCCCAGAAGTCGGAGACAAGCTGGAGGATGCTCGGAAGCTGAGCCGATGGTTGTATGACAATCTGGGTCCTGACTATCCAATCCACTTCCTACGCTTCCACCCAGACTACAAAATGATGAACCTCCCCCATACCCCGGTCAAGACGCTGGAAGAGCATTGCAAAGTCGCGAGAGAAGAAGGACTACGATACGTCTACGTTGGAAATGTACCCGGCCATCCCTGGGAGCACACTTACTGCCCCGAATGCCACAACGTAGCGATCAAACGCTACGGATTCGACATAACCGGATGGAATCTAGACGGGCAGAACAAATGTGCCAACTGCGGCTATCAACTACCGATCATAGGCGGGCTCAGCTCGGCCGTATCAGAAGAAAGATTTCTCCCGGTCATCAACTGACGTCTCCAAACCCTATACATTCATAGCGACGAGGGCAGTCTCTCACCCGAGACTGGTAAAGCACTCAGTCTCGGAAGCCTCTATGGAACAGAACTCTGTTCGACGTCGTATGCTTCGCCCGATTCTCCTGTGTCTGGATAGTTCCAATGAGCATTCATACTCTAGTTCATCGCCACCGACTCGTTGTATAGAGAGGGGAACTTGACCCTCACTGAATGTTCCTCTGACATAGATTCTCTCGCTGCCTCAAGGCAAGTGACTACGTGTGCGCCGAGAAGTCCATCATTGTCGTTGGAGAAAGTCTGCGAAAGCCGGTTCCAACCGATACACTTCGCAAAATGTTCGATTTCTTCTCTCAGAATATTACTAGGAATTATCGGCATCTTCACGACCCCGTGTTCGTGCTGGAGAACCACTTTCTGATCAAGAAGGTCTAGATTCGCGTTCCCTTTCTCGGCCACAATCCTCAGGTTTCTCCGCTCCCGGAAATCAAGCATGCTTACCTCGATCTCAGCACAAAGACCACTCTCGTATTCGCACGTGATGAAAGCAACCTCTTCATTCGCTCCCTTCCGATATCCTCTTGCAACGCAGGAAATCTTGTTGGGCCATAGCCCCGTGAGACAGTTGGTGATGTCGAAGGGGTGTGGCGCTAGATCAGTTATCACGTCTCCCTGATCATGTGCAGGTGAGAGGCCCGTCCATTCTAGACCGAAATAGTTCGGCTCCCCGAGAATCGTCGGCTCAAGCGTGCTCTTTAGCGCTCGGAGTCCGTTGTTAAACCTGTGAAAATGACCGGTTGATAGCACTACTCTCTCAGCTCTGGCCAGCTCGACAAGGAGGTAGGCTTCTCTGGAGCTGAGGGCGAGGGGCTTCTCTACCAAGACATCTTTCCCAGCTTTGATGAAGGCGGATGCTATCTCGAAATGTGTCACGTTTGGGGTGCACACATGAACTGCTGAGAGGTCAGGGTCTGAGAGGAGACTCTCATAATCTGTCCGATAGTCCAATGGTCCAACCTTCTGGCGGCACCGTTCCAATGAGAGGGGAGAAGTATCAACAATTGAGCGAAGACTGACCATGCCGGTCTTCCGGGAAATGGTCAGAATCTCCCTGATTACCTTCTTTCCCCAATAGCCTGCGCCGATGACTGCGATGCTTACAGTTTCCGTGAACATCCCGCTTCTATGTTGACCCTGCCCTTGGACGCGGGAAGCTCCTAGCGTCGGGTATTCAATGGTCGCCGACTGTTTCTAGAATAATCGGGTCCTGACCGGCCCTAGACAATACGGTCTAATTTGGGTGATGCGGGATGGCAAGGCAGCAAATGGGCGCAGAACGGTAGCATCCTAGTCAATCGACCAAATTTCACTCCTAATCAACAAGGAATAACGATCTCGTGTAGAGCCTTCAGTGACAATCCACTTTCACGCACTGGATTTGTCACCGGCTTGCCTTCAGCCAAGTTGAACTCGACTATTATTGCGAGCCTGATAACAATCCGATAATTGTGTAGGCGTAGTGTCTCAAACCGATGCAGGTGATGATGAAGATGAAGCCATCGGTGAGCGCTACCTGACAAGAGACCGCAAGATCATGATGGTTCTCCTAACTAAATCCTCAAGGCTCGTCTCTTGGACGCAGAGTACGTGAAGACTGGACAGGCACTGGAACCGATCGTAGAGAAGGCAGTTCGGTTAACTTATCGTCGGATGTGCTCTGCGCTATTAGCAGAGCAGCAGGAATACTAGCGGCTAGGAAGAAGTCTCTGAAGAGAGGCTTCGCTACTAGGACCCCGTATGCTGTCAGACAGCAGCTCGTATCATGTTACAGATTCAAAGCCAAGAATGATGGACTGGAGATTCCAATCGCCAGAGGGAGACATCTCAGCATACCCCTGACCAGGCACACGTTAGACGTCATCTCTCAGCCAGGAGTCGCTGTACGTTCCTTCACACTCACCAGGAATAGATTGAGCCTCTCTATCGCCCGCGACGTTGCCCCTGTAGAATGCACGTCTACCGTCGGTGTAGACTGTAACCTACGTAATCTCACGGTTGGAGACGACCGGGAGAGACGTCACTACGACCTCTCGAAGACTGTGAGAATAGCCAAGACTACAGTGCGGATAATCGCCTCTTTCAGACGAAATGATACCAGGATAATAACAGAGATAGCTTCCAAGTATGGACAGCGAAGAACCGCTAGGACTGGTCATCTGCTCCATGTCGCCACGAGGATGATTGTGGCTGTAGCGGTCCAGCAGAGACGGGCAATAGTATTGGAAGATATTCGAGGCATACGCTGTCTCTACCGTAAGGGTAACGGTCAAGGTAGAAGGTATCGTGGCAGGATGAACGGGTGGAGCTTCGGGGAAGCTCAGCGGGCAGATAGAGTACAAGGCTAGATGGGCTGGTCTTGCAATCATTCGATTGTCCAGGCGTGAGACCAGAGGTTCTAGTGTGACTTGTCCGAGATGCGGGGAGAGACTCCAATCGGACAAACGACTGGAACGAAAACTCTGGTGTGGAAAATGTCGAGTAGTAATGGACCGGGACAGGGTAGCAGCGGTCAACCTCTCTCGGCGGGGACGGGTGAGGTTCGCACGTTCCCGGCCTCCCATCCTTCTAGAGGCGCAAGGCGGAGCAGCTGAAGCAGTGAAGGGGAACCCGACGCCTACGGTAATCCCCGGAGTCGATGCTCCGAAGCCAACTCCAACAAAGAGTTAACAGAACCACAGAACCAAGACTGATCCCTGATCTGATCTGCCTCCCTCAAACATCGGCGACCCTAATGGTTGCTCTGACAGATCCGATTGTTAGGCGCTGATCGCAATACTATCCCCAGAAGCTTGTCCGATCCAATTCAATGCCAGACCAGGGGCAGCGACTCCAGGTGGGTTTTTAGTTTCCAGCCCGTCCAGTGTGGTTTTCGCGAGCGAGGACGTCGGGGACCAGAAGATGCCGGCGCGGATGCTCGCCTGGGGCGTTCGCTGGTCTTGGTCGAAAGAAAAAGGAGGTTTCTGGAGAGTCGGCTGGCTTGGGTCTAGAACCTTTCGGATCTTCCGGGCAGGCTGTATGATATGAGGGT
>Ga0209350_1001540_pt1 | contig 9994 bp, 8 predicted proteins | sample GraSoi013_2_20cm_2_FD_185822 | JGI IMG/M metagenome (GOLD analysis project Ga0209350, IMG submission 185822) | Grasslands soil microbial communities from the Angelo Coastal Reserve, California, USA - Sample 09_27_2013_2_20cm (SPAdes) (version 2) | ecosystem: Environmental > Terrestrial > Soil >...
GCTTGGGCGACCGGACGGGCGATGGTCAGGAGCAGGGCGGGTCCCAGGAGCAGGGAGGCTTGCCATCCCACGCCGAGCAGGAACATTCCGAACAAGAGGGCGACGAGCACATACCACTCGGGCATCAGCGCCCAGGACCAGCGGGAACCGGACGATTGGTACAACGATTGGAACGGCGCCGTGCCCCAGACACCTTGGTACACGCGTCCGCCGAGCGAAGAGAAATCACGCGCCACGCCCCGGCCATAGATGCGGCCCAGCCAGCTCAACCGGCCGAGGGAGTCGTACCGCGAAGGCCACTTTTTCTCCAGCAACGCTTCCGCCTTTCCGTACCCAACCTGTTGCTTCCAGTACGTTCGAAGGTAGCGACGACGATGGTGCCAGACGACCGCCGCGGCGGAATAGCCGATGACCTCGCCTCGGTCCCGGAGCCGCCAACAGATGTCGACATCGTCGCCCGCGGTCCGGAAGCGAGCGTCGAACCCCCCGACGGCTTCGAGGGCGCTTTTCCGGAACGCCATGTTGCATCCCGGGATGTGCTCGGCGATTCGATCGGAAATCAGGACGGCGTTCGGCCCGCCGGGCGCGTTCGCGATCGCATCGGCCCTCCATCCGTCATTCGATGGAGCGAGGTTCGGGCCGCCGACCGCGGCGTAGTTGCCTTCCATGAAGGAAAGGGCGAGGAACCGCAACCAGTGAGGGTCCGGGTAGGCATCGTCGTCGATGAAGGCCACAATCTCTCCCGTGGCCGCGGCGATCCCGGTGTTGCGCGCTCGACTGAGGCCTTGGTTCTCCTCGCTGATGTTCCGATACGGATAGGTTGAGACAATCCGCGCGGTCTCGTCCGTGGAGCCATCGTTCACGACGATTACTTCGAAGGCAGGATAATCCAAATCGCGCAGGGCCTCCAACGTGTCGCGGATCGTCGACGCGCCGTTGTACGTGCACACGACGACCGAGATCTTCGGCCATCGGAGGTCGGGGGGAAACGGCCCCGCCGCGAAGGCCTTCGACACGGCCGGAAGGGCGGGCTTCGGCGTCCGATCGCGGGTCGTCAAGCCGAACGCCCAATCCTCGACGCGGTACTTTCCGTGGTACCATTCATCCGTCCAAGCGAAAACGACGACACCGACGCAGCCGCGGCGGAACGCTCCCGTGATCTGCGACTCGAGCATCGTGGCCTGTCGCTCCTCGCCCCCGCGGAGGCTGTCCAGCCCGATCTCCGTGAGCAGGACGGGACGGTCTTCGCTCAGACTGTGCAACCGCGAGAGATAGTCCTCGAAGGAATCCCGGGATTCGAGGTAGACATTGAAGCAGAAGAAATCCAGAAATGGAAGGCGCAGGTACTCCGTCGAGGGGTAATTCACGTAGGTGACGAGAGCATCCGGATCTTCCTCCTTGGCAATCCGATACAAGCGTTCGATGAATTTTTCGACGCGACGTCGCCCGTGCCATCGGACGATCGACGCGGGGATCTCATTCCCGATAATGTAACAGAACACGGCGGGGTGGCCCGCACACGATCGGATCCAGGTCCGGATCCGTTCCTCGATTTCCTCGACTCGGCGGGGCTCGTCCAGGAAGGCCATATGCTCGCCCCAGTTGAGCCCGATCATGACCCGGAGCCCATGCTTCAACGCCGCGTCCAAGAGCCAAGGAGGCGGTGCGGTGTAGACCCGCACGACGTTGAACCCGCGTGCCGCCATCTCCGAAAAGTCCTTCTCGACCATGTCCGGCGCGAGACGCTCCTGCCGGTTTTCGTCCATGTAGAAGGTCCCATAGCTGATGCCGCGAACCCAGAACTTCTCGCCGCCCAGGAAGAGGAACTTCCCTCGGACGGTGGGACGCCCCACGACCGTGGTGCGGGGGGTCCGAACCTCCGGTGTCGCCTCGGAAACAGTCATCTATTGGCCTGACGGACGGTCGTCTCTTATCAAGAGGTTGCGGCTACATATAAACACAATGAAACCTCATCCGAATATATCCAAAACCTCATGCTGATTACGACGGGCCAGGATGGTTGCGTGCGCTGAAGCCGAGCCCGATGGGTGGTCTCTTGACGCGGGAGATCCCGCCATCGCGAGATGGGGCCGATGATTGAAGGTCTCGACCAACTCCTCGACGGTTGCGGTCAGCCGGGCGTCCCAGAACTCCGCGGATTGTTGCAGGAACTGCTCGGCGGTGCCTCCGCGAAGGGAAGGTTCCTCGGCCACTCCGAGTTGAAGAAGGAGACCCTGCGCGTGTTCCGCCTCCAATTCGCCGTCGCCGGCCAGCCTGGCACTCTGATCGCCAAACGCCTCAGTCCCGCGACCGCGGGGCGGATCGAACTGGCGGTCAAACGCTGGCTCCCCGCGGTCGATTTAACCGACCTGGGACCGCCGTTCGCGGGCAGCGTCGCCGACCACAATGGCGTGTGCGTTTGGCATGTGTACCACGATCTCGGCCCGCACGAGTTGGATTCGAGGCACGCCAGCCCCGAAGTGATCCGGACATGCGTGGAACAGATCGCCCGACTCCACACTCGATTCGCCGATCACCCGTTGTTGGGGGAAGTCCGTCTTCACGGCGGGGACCTCGGAATGCATTTCTTCGAATCGAATGTGCGTGACGCCATCTACGCGCTCAAAGCGTGGCCGGCCGGCCCGAGTCACGAATCCCTGCGCGACCAACTGTTGCGGCGTCTCGACGCCCTTCGTCGGGAGATTCCCGACCGGCGACGGCTCGCGGAGGAGTGGGGAGGACCCGAGACGTTGCTCCATGGCGACCTTTGGGCCGAGAACGTCTTCGTCATTCCGGGTGCGAACGATCTGCGCGTGCGCCTGATCGACTGGGACTACGCCGGGGTCGGCCCGGTCAGTTACGATCTCTCCACTTTCCTCCTGCGATTCCCGCCCGAACGACGACCATCCATCCTGGAATTCTATCGCAAGGAAGTGGAGGAAAGCGGGTGGGAGCTGCCGACACAGGCCAACTTGAATGCTCTGTTCGAAACCGCCGAATACGCGCGCTACGCGAACCGGATCATCTGGCCCGCGATCGCCCTCGTCACGGACAAGGCGGAATGGGGGGCGGTAGCGCTCGCCGAGGTGGAAGAGTGGTTTGAGCAATTCGAACCCGTCCTCCCGCCTCGCATGCCCTTGCCCCCGGCGGCCTCCGAGGGCGACCCGAAGGAATGACGATGCCGACCGTCGTCCTCGCCGCCTACAATACCGCGGGATTCGCGGAAGGCGGAGGCCATTTCTGGGTCTACCTCCAATACGTTCTCGGGCTGCGTCAACTCGGTTGCGACGTCTATTGGTTGGAAGGCTTTCGAACCACGGGCCGGGCCGATCGAGATGCCGCGGCGTTGGCCAAGTTCCGCGAGCGGATGCAGCGGTACGGTCTGGGCGCCAAATTCTTCGTCTTCCGGACGGATGCCGAGGCGCCTCCTTCCGAGTTGCCGACGAGCTACGTCGATGCGAACCGCGAGGAAGCGGAAGCCGTCTTCGAGCGGGCGGACTTGCTGCTGAACTTCCACTACGCGATTAGCCCACCCTTGCTCGCACGTTTTCGACGCACCGCGCTGGTGGACATCGATCCGGGCTTGCTCCAATTCTGGATCACCCGAGGCCAGCTGGCCGTCCCGCGACATGACACGTACTTCACGATCGGCGAGAACGTGGGCAAACCAGGCGGGAGGATTCCCGATTGCGGCGTGAATTGGATCCCCATTCGGCCGCCCGTCTGTTTGGACTACTGGCCCTACCGGTACGACCCGGGATGCGAAGCCTTCACCACGGTCTCCATCTGGGATTCCTCCGATTGGATCGTGGATGGGGATGAACAGTATGAGAACACGAAACGCGTGGCGTTCCTCGCATATGCGGATCTGCCTCGGCTGACTTCACAACCTCTGGAGCTGGCCTTGTTCCTGAAAGGCAAGAGAGACATGGCGGAGCGGAAGGAGCTGGAGAGGCGCGGTTGGCAGATCCGTCGTTCGCGCGAGGTGGCCGCGACTCCCGAGATGTACCAGAGCTACATCCAGCGGTCGCGGGGCGAGTTCAGCTGCGTCAAGCGTTCTTGCATCGAGTTCCAAAATGCGTGGGTGAGCGACCGGACGGCGTGCTACCTGGCGAGCGGGAAACCGGTCGTGGTCCAGGACACAGGCCCGAGCGAGTTCCTCCCGAACGGCGAGGGAATGTTCCGTTTCACGACACCCGAGGAGGCGGTCCGGGCGTTCGACACGATCAACGCCGATTACGAGCACCACTGCAAGGCGGCGCGAACGCTGGCCGAGGCCCATTTCGACGCCAAGAAAACTGCGGCAAAGATCCTGAGCCACGGCCTGGGCTCTGATGAGTCAGAGCGGAACGGCAGGGAGGCGTTGACCGGAGCCAGGGTCCCGTGACGTCATGAAATATTTGATCGTGAACGGAGACGACTTCGGCGCGAGTTCCGGCGTGAATCGCGGCATCAGGGAGGCTCATCTGCACGGGATTCTGACGAGCGCGAGCCTGCTCGTCAATACACCATGGGCCGACGAAGCCGCCCGGTTGGCCGCTGGCCTCCCCGACTTAAGCGTGGGACTGCACGCGGATCTCCGCGACGAGTTGGATAAAGCCTCCGGGGATTCGCAGGGAGTCCGCGAGTCATTGCAGCAGCAATTCCGACAGTTCGAATCACTCGTGGGACGTCCGCCCACGCACATCGATTCCCACCACAATGTGCATCGGAACCCGCGAGCGTTGGCGCACTTTCTCGAACTGGCGCGCGAACACGACCTGCCGCTGCGCGAACACTCGCCCGTCCGGTATGTCTCGAAATTTTACGGTCAATGGGACGGTCAAACGCACCTGGAGCAGGTCAGCGTTGAGAACCTGGAGCAGATTGTCGGGTCGGAGATCGGGGACGGCATCTCCGAGCTGAGCTGTCACCCGGGCTATGTGGATGAAGGCCACGTCACAAGTTATCGGGAGGAGCGGGAAGCCGAGCTGCGGACCCTGTGCGACCCTCGCTTACGCCGTACGTTAGCCGAGCGGCGGATCACGCTCATCAGCTACAGGCAGATCAGCAAAATTCGGTAGGAGCCTGGACGACCCAGAAGGCGAGTGGAATCCGCGAGCCCTTTCAGGCCCTGATGGGGGCCGTCCTATCCGCGGACTCCACCGTCTTGATGCTGGATGACAACGTTCGGTCCTGGAGGCGTTTCAGCCCTTCCTCCAGGGACACCTTCGCCTTGTAGCCGAGCAACTTGTGGGACTTGGCCGGATTCCCGACGAACTTCCGGACATCGAAGTTGTTCGCAGGCCCGGGAATGATTTGTGCCGACGAATCGGTCAACTCGACGATCATGCCGGCCAGGTCCGAAACGGACACGCCTCGTCCGGTTACGAAGTGGAACTCCTGACCGACGAGATCCCTTCCCCCGTCCATGCTCGCGGCATACGCTCGGAGGATCCCTTGGATCGTGTCGTCGATGAACGTGAAGTCGAGGACCTGTTCGCCGCCGTACAGAGTGATGTCCTCGCCTCGGAGCGCCTTCCGCATGAATTTCGGGATCACGCGCTCGGGGAGGTCTCTCTCGCTGCCGTACACGTTCGAGAAGCGAAAGATGATGGACTTAATCGGACGGGAGAGAGATGGGTCCGCATAGGAGCGGCACACTCGTTCGGCGCATAACTTCGTCATGCCGTAAATGGAGACGGGCATCTTTGGGTGGGCCTCGTCGACCGGGAAATATTTCGGCTCCCCGTACACCTCGCGGCTCGATGCATAGAAGAGCACGGGGTTCGTCTTCGCCTTCCGGCAAGCCTCCACGACGTTCAACGTTCCGAGTTGGTTCGTCCTCCAGCAAGCGTAAGGATCTAGCTGCCCCCAAGCCACACGAGAGACGGCGGCGAAGTGGAAGACCGCGTCCTGTCCGACGACCGCCTGCCTGATACGCGAATAGTGGCGGACGTCGCCTCGGATTTTTCTGCACCTCAGATGGGCCGTATTGGAATTGAAATGTGTGTCAAACAGGGTGACTTGATCGCCTTGATCGATGAGTTGCTCCGCCAAATGGCTGCCGATGAAGCCATTGCCTCCGGTGATGAGCACGCGGTCCATCCTTCCCCCTCTTCCGTTAGCAATGCTGAGTCACGACGTGACGTAATAAGGTTCCGACTGTTTCTCTTCGCTGCATCGTTTCCGTCCTCCGCGGGAGCGAGGAACTCGTTCATGCTCCCCGCGTATTCGGATGTGCTCACAACGCAACAAAAATTCCGTTTTTTATCCAAGTTGAAAACATCCCGTTGACGTAAGCCGTCTCCCTGTTATGGGGGTCAAAAAAAGTGGGGTGTGGAGAGCCTGCACATATTATCAAATCGGAGAGCGACGAGCTCGGTAGACGCAACGTATCCGGCCAGCCTCGAGTCCTATCCCGCCTTGATCACTGCGGGCGGGATCGGCACCCGACTCCTCCCCTTCTCCAAAGAGATCCCGAAGGAAATGCTGCCGATCATCGCCCACAACGGGGACGATGCCCTTCAGCTAAAACCGCTCGTCCAGGCGATCTTCGAACAGCTGTACACGGCCGGCGTGAGGAGCTTTTACTTCGTGGTCGGGAGGGGCAAACGCGCGATCGAAGACCACTTTTCACCCGACTCCGGATTCCTGGACTTTCTGGAGAAACGGGCGAAGCGCCCTTCCTGCATGGCCGACCTCTATGAGAAAATCCGAGCCTCGAACCTCGTGTTCCTGAATCAGACCGAGCCGCTCGGGTTCGGCGACGCGGTCCTCCGAGGCCGGACCGTGATCAAAGGCCCGTTCCTAGTCCAGGCGGCGGACACGTTCATCCTCTCCGAAGGCGACGGCTACCTGGAGCGGTTGGCCCAGGCCCACCGGAAATACGGCGCGTCCGCGACGATCCTCTTGAGGGACGTGCCCCATCCAGACCATTACGGAGTCGTCGAGGGCGACTCGCTCGAGCCCGGGATCCTGAAGATTCGATCGGCGGTCGAGAAGCCGTCGAAGCCCCGGAGTAACCATGCCATCATGCCCGTCTACATGTTCACGGAGGACATCTTCACCGCCCTGTCGGACCTCGAGCCGGGGCGCGACGGGGAGGTGCAACTCACGGATGCGATCCAGCGGCTCGTCACGAACGGCAAGACGGTCCTCGGCGTCCAACTTCGACCCGACGAAGTCATGTTGGACCTCGGCAGCCCGGAGACGATGATCCAAGCCCTGCGCCTCTCCCTTCGATATGCGAGCGGCGGCGAAGATGCGATTGCGGAGGATCGGGAGCACCCGTGGTCCGCCGATGGAAGCCCGAAGCGGAAGTCGGAGGACCGGATGCTCGCCGAGAACGTGTCCCTTCCGGTCTTGCTCCCGGTGATGATTCAGGTCCCGACCCACAAGGGGCCCGACTGAAGAATCGTTCGGAGCCTTTCGAGCCCACGGGCTCGACTTATTTATTTCGGATTTTGATAATAATCATCTTCCGATTTTGATCGTGATGCGTATTTCGATTTTTGATAATAGTGCCTATGCCCCAGTCGGAGGCATGCGGGCCGATGCGGGCTAGTAGTAGCTTTCGTGACAGCGGGAGTCACAGCATCCTTATCTGGACGAACCCAAGGTTCGCAAGTCGTCCCAATAGGGATATCCCCTCACACCGGAGGGCGGGGCCAAGGAGGTGAAAGCACAATGGAAGCGACCCGCACGAAGTCGGGTGCCGGATTCACGCAGTCGTGGCGTGAACTCGCGCACACCCCGACGCACCAGGTGCCCGTGCTCCTCGGTGCAGTCGTGGCGCTGCTCGTCGGCATCCTGACGTATGTCTTCGACGCGTCGAAGGCAGGCGCGATCGTGGCCGCGTCGATCAACCAGGCGTACCTGGTCATCTTCGGCGTCATCGGCCTGATCGGCTACGCCGTGTCGAAGCAGAACGTGCAGAACGGCTCCATCGTGGCCGCCATCGCCGGACTGGCGATGGTGGTGCTCGTGGCGACGCAGCTCGGCCTGTTCGCAGGCCTGCTCCTCCTCGCCGGAGCCGTCTGGAGCCTCGCGTCGACCCGATGATCGGGCGGCGTTAGGCTGCGTCTTTTTCTTTCCCCTTTTCCTTTCCCCTTCTCGCGACCACGGTACGATCCGTCCCGTGGTTTGATACATCCGCTGGAACAAATCTCGCAGTCCCTGGATGCGATCGGCCATCGAGTTGTAACAAATCGTGTTACAATGGTGTTAATACCGGCGTGCTCGCATCCGCCGGCCGTGAGGTTGAGCGAGGCCACGGACGCCCTCGAGCGCGTCGGCCTCGGCCGGTACGAGGCCCTCGTGTTCGTGAATCTGGCCCGGGCGGGTGCCGCCACGGCCGGCGAGGTGGCTCGGGCGAGCGGCGTGAACCGGGTCCAGACCTACCGCGCCCTGGAGAGCCTCGGAGCCCGCGGCCTCGTCGAGGTGACCCTCGACCGACCCCGCCGCTATGCCGCGCGGGCCTTGAACGACGTCTTCGAGATGATCGCCGACGAGAAGCGCTCGGAACTCGAGAAGCTCGGGGAGGTCCGCAAGGCCCTGGTCGAAGCCTGGCCTGGCCTCTCCGGTCGCACCCGCGAGCCGCCGTCCGTCCGCCTCCAGGTGATCAAGGGTCGGGCCCAGATCTATCGGACCCTTCGGCAGTTCGTCGCGGGCGCCAAGGAGGAGGTCCTCGCCTTCACGACCACGAAAGGGCTCCAGCGCTCCTATCGGGCCGGCATCAACGAGGCCCTGTTGTCCGCGATGCGCCGAGGCGTCAAGTCCCGAATCGCGGCCGACGTGAACGCGGCGAACGCGGCCCTCATGTCCCGCGTCGCGGAGCGCGTCCCGCTACGTCACGTAGAGCATCAGCGCGCCCGATTCATCCTCGTGGACCGGACGGCGATCCTGGCATTCCTGATCCAGGACGAACGGACGATCCGCGGCGACGGCGAGACCGCCCTCTGGACGAACAGCCCCGATTTCGTGAAGGCGCACCTGGAGTTCTTCGAGAAGGCGTGGACCGCGGGGATGCCCGCGGAGGTCCGGTTGCGCGCCCTGGGTCGGCCCGGACAACATTCCGATTCCTGAGAATGATTCCAATTTGGGCAAAGCGTTATTGGTATGGGTCCGCGGTGCCGTCCCCAGGAGGGGAATATGCGGGCACTCCGAATCGCAACGGCAATGTGTGTGGCAGCGGCCTTGTTGAGTCTGTCCCTCGCCACGGTCGCCGCCCATGACGACGGCGACCACCAAGGCGACCATCAGGACACGATCTGGTTAGCGATCTTGCGGGGCAAGTTCGAGACGCCCCCGCGGGACACGCCCGCGAGAGGCTTCGCCCTGTTCTCGATGGACGGAGGGAGCGTGGACTACCTGATCGTCGTGAGCAAGATCTCCAACGTCTTCGCGGCGCACATCCATTGCGGCCCGCCGGGCGTCGCAGCCCCGGTCGGCGTCACGTTGTTCATGGGGACGCCGGGCAGCGGGCCGGTGCGAGGGGTCCTCGTCCGCAGCTCCTTCACGGGACCGGATGCGGGGAACGCCTGCGGTTGGACGAGCCTCGCCGACGTCGTCGACAATGTGACGAGCGGCAACGCCTACGTGAACGTCCACACGAACGACGGCATGGCGCCTCCGAACACGGGACCGGGCGACTTCCCCGGCGGGGAGATCCGGGGCCAGTTGAGGGTCGCCGGAGAGGACGACTGATCGGGAGAAGTCCTACCAGGCCGAGTCGTGATCGAGGGCCGCGTCGTACGCGACGCGGATTCGTTCCGTGACCGCGCCCTGCGGCTCGAATCGGTGACCGTCGACGGAGGGGATTCCGAGCACGCCGACGCCGCTTCCGGTGAGGAAGATCTCCTCCGCGGACCACAGGCGCTCGAGGGAGACGGAGGCCTCTCGAACCGGCAGCTTCTCCGTCCGCGCGATCTCGAGGACCGCGGCCCGGGTCACTCCCGGGAGAGCCCCCTCGTAGGTCGGCGGGGTCCACAGCCCGCCATCTTTCGCCAGGAAT